>Ga0302320_10018228_pt1 | contig 14173 bp, 8 predicted proteins | sample Bog_T0_3_FD_202130 | JGI IMG/M metagenome (GOLD analysis project Ga0302320, IMG submission 202130) | Peat permafrost microbial communities from Stordalen Mire near Abisko, Sweden - Bog_T0_3 | ecosystem: Environmental > Terrestrial > Soil > Wetlands > Peat | place: Sweden: Abisko, Stordalen Mire... | reverse complement strand
GGCAGCGGCGATTATGAGCATCTTCGCCGCAGTGAGTGCGGCGCTCGTTACGTTTTATTCGATGGCGGACCATGGAGTTTGGCTTTTGTCGTCATCGGCCGTAGGAATCCTGGTGGCGCTCGTGGTTGCGACGACGGCGAGCTTATTGTTTCCAGCGAAGACGAGCTTGACGGCGAGCGCTCCGGCCGGTGAAGGCGTGAAGTCATGAAAATTGCGGTGAAGAGGATGTGGCGATGAAACGACGCGAGTTCAATCGGGAAATTCTGGCGGGCGCGGGCGGGGCGATGTTGACGTCTCTGTTTGCGGAGGCGACAGCATCGGCGTCTTCGGCGCGGGCGATCGAATTCCGCAACGGCATTGCGGCAGCGGACGTCGCGGCTGCAGGAAGCTTGACGGATGTTGAAGGGCTAAAGGTTGGGCATTTCACCGAAACGAAACGCCCTACAGGCTGCACCGTGGTGATTGCTGAACGTGGCGCCGTGGCGGGAGTGGATGTACGCGGCGGAGCGCCGGGAACGCGCGAAACGGATTTGCTGAATCCAGTGAACTCGGTGCAGCAGGTGTTCGCGGTGGTGATTTCCGGCGGGAGCGCGTTCGGACTGGATACAGCATCGGGAGTCATGCGCTATCTCGATGAAAGGAGCATCGGTTTCAAGGAAATGGGTCCGAACGTGCCGATCGTTCCGGCGGCGATTTTGTACGACCTTGGTGTGGGCGATCCACAAATCCGGCCGACAGCTGAATCAGGTTACCAGGCGTGCGTTGCGGCAACCTCTGGGCCCGTTATAGAAGGAAACGTCGGAGCCGGCGCGGGTGCGACGGTCGGGAAATTTTTCGGGCCAAAGTTTGCGATGAAGGGCGGAGTCGGAACGTGCAGCATTCGCGTGGGCGATACGGGCGTGGTGGTAGCGGCGATGGTGGCAGTGAATGCCGCTGGAGATATCTACGATCCCGGGACCGGCAAGATTCTTGCGGGGGCGCGTTCGCCGAGCGGCGATGGATTTGCGAACGCCATAGAAAAAGTTTTGGGCGGGTATGCAGTGACGCCGCCTCCGGCGAAGACCAACACGACCCTGGGCGTTGTAGCGACGAACGCGACGCTGAACAAAGACGAGGCTACGAAGATGGCGCAGATGGCGCAGGATGGTCTCGCGCGGACCATCAATCCTTCGCACACGCCATATGACGGCGACACGATTTTTGCTCTGGCGACCGGAACGCTGAAGGCAAAGGTGAACGTGGGTGCGATCGGAGCGATTGCCGCCGTAGCGGTTTCTCGCGCTATCGTGCGTGCGATCACCGAGGCCGCCGGAATTCCCGGATATCCGAGCTATGTCGAAATTCGTGACAGGAAACAAAAATAGCGTTAAAACTCTTTGCCCGCCGTCATCATCCACTGGTGAGTGATTCAAGTTCCTGAACGGCCAGCCGATCGACCACAAGACCAATGAAAAAGACTAGTTATTTAGTGCCCGAGCCAAAACACTTCGAAGGTTTTGCGTCCAACGCGCTCGATTTTTTCCGGCGGTTACGGCGAAACAACCGGCGCGAATGGTTCTTGAAGCAGAAATCGACGTACGAGACGACATTGGTGGCGCCGATGAAACTGTTGCTCGATGACGTCGCAGAACGTCTGGCGGACGCCGGAGTGCCGCTGGCGCCGAACCGGAAATCTCCGGTGCTGCGGATTTACCGGGACATTCGTTTTTCGAACGACAAATCACCGTACAAGACACTGATCAGCGCGTCGTTGTATCGCGACGGAAGTAAAATCAACGAGGGCGTGCTGTACATCTCTTTCTCGGATAAAGAGTGCTTTGCGGCGTCGGGATTCTGGCAGCCGGAGCGGGTGGTGCTGCATGCGTGGCGGCAGCGGATCGCAGCGAAGCCGAAAGAGTTTGAGGCGATTCATCACGCGATCCTGAAAGCGGGGCACGACTTCGTGTGGACGGAAACGTTGAAGCGGCTGCCGCGCGGGTGCGATGCGCACGCCGAATCGCCGATTGCCAAGTACTTGAGGCTGACTTCATTTATTGTAGTGCGTCCGATCACCAGTCGTGAAGTCACGTCGGCGAAATTGCCGGCGGAAATTGCTCGGTTTGCGATTCAGACGAAGGCGCTGATGGAATTTGGCTGGCGGGTGTGAAGCGTTGAGCCGGAAGGCCGGCCGCGGAATTACGTTCGCGACAAGACCGCGTACACCTCGCGACGATGTCTACGAATATTCGGCTGGATATTCCTTCAGTCCCGCGACTTCCATTCCCTTTTGCGCCTCCGGATTTTTCATGAAGGTGTTCCACACGAAGCGGCTGCGCGCGTTTTCGGCCATCAGCATGGTGACGCCGGTATCGATGCCGATTACGTCGGTGTCGTACCAGCGGGTGAGGGGATTGAAGGCGTCCACGAATCCGTAGCGCGTCCAGGCTTCTTTTTCGTAACGGGTCTTGATGTTACGCAGCACGGGAAGCGAGGCTTGAGGTAAGAAAGCCACCGAGCCGCCGGCAGCGCACGGAGCGATGGTGCCGTCGAGGTGGCCGACCTCGGGCGGACCGCCCCAGATTTGATAACCCTTCTGCGAATCAGAAGCCGTGACACCCCACAGATTTTCTGAAAAATCGGGAAATTCCTTGGCGAGGCTGAGGCAATAAAGACGATGAGCTTCGGTAGCGAGCGCGGAGTTGACGAAGTAATCGCAATATTGATCTCGTCGTCCGCGAAAATCGAACCACGCATGCGTAAACTGATGCGCGAACAGAGGAGCGAACGTGCCAATGTATTTGATTCCTTCGTACTGAAAGTTTGGGCGGTTCCATGCGTGCCATGTTTCGGGTGGAAATGGATGCGTGGACGAGCCCAGGCCGAGCAAATAAATCGCCATCATTTCGCTGTAGCTGGACCAACTGAAAGGAATAAATCCCGTCTCGGGAACCCAGCCGTGCGAAGCGAGTTTTCCGTTTTGCAGGAGCCAGGGCCACTCGGCGCGGTCGTAAATTTTCCCGGCGAGATCATGAATTTCGGGATCCTGGAAATATTGGCGGCAGGTGAGAACGCCGCACATCAAAAGAGCGGTATCGATCGACGAGACTTCCGATTTGAAATTGACGTAGCGTTCGCCGGTCTCGAAATTCACGAAGTGGTAGAAGAAGCCATGCTGGTGCTGCAGGTTGTTCCAGTAGAAGCGGAGCCCAGCGAGGACGCGGTCGCGCGCGGCGGCGCTATCAATATAGCCGCGCATCGCGCCGATACACATAGCGGTCAGGCCGAAGGCCGTGGCACCGATGCTACCGACAACGCGCGCATCGGGATCTCCGGAAGCGAGGCTGCGATCCTTCACGATGCCGGTCTTTGGGTTCATCTGCTCCCAGAAAAACAGGAAGCTAGCGCGTTCGATGTCGTCAAGAAGCTGGATGTCGTCGTGCGTGTCGACAGGTGCGCCGATCAAGTACGGAGAAGGGAGAATGCCAGGGCGCGGGAGGGCGCTGGCGATGGCAGCGAACGAACCACCGCCGAGGACGCTGGCAGCGCCGGAGCGAGCCAGGATCTGCAATGCTTCTCGCCGGGAAAGAAGCAGTCGAGTCATGTTTCGTGCGCGAGTTTACTTCAACCCTTTGACGCGTAGGGTAGAAAACCGGTTGCTTGAACCTGCGAGCCTAATCGATTAAGTACGGAGAAAACAGTTTGGCACGCCCAACCAGTTTACACCCAAAGACCGCGTGAATGGGCGCGGCGTGTCGTCGAAGGCACTGCGGCAATGCCGTCTCAGTCTGGATGGAAACCGGCGAGGCGCATGGCTTTGACGGCTTCAGGATTTTTCATGAAGGTGCGCCATACAAGCCCAGTGCGGTGATTTTCGGCCATGAGGACGGAGGTACCAACATCGATTCCCACGACGTCTGTGTCGTACCACCCGGTGATGGGGTTGAAGGCGTCCACGAAGCCGTATCGTTGCCAGGCGCGCGGATAATTCCGGCGAATATTCTGGAGGACGCGGATGCAGTCCCTAAACAGGAACGGCAATGACCCGGCAGTGGCACATGGCACAATCGTGCCATCGATGGGGCCGTGCTCAGGCGGTCCGCCCCACGCGACGTATTCGTGGGGCGAGTCGGATGCAGTGATTCCCCATAGGTCCGTGTTGTACTGCGGGAAGCGGCCGGCGAGCGAAAGGCAAAAATCGCGATGCGCGATGGTGGCTGCAATCGAGTTTTGAAAATAGTTTGCGAACGAATCGGATGCATTCTGGAAATCGAACCACGCGTGGGAATATTGGTGCGTGAAGAGTCCCGGATCGCCGGCGATATAGGTCAAACCGCGGTAAGTGAGGTTCGGGCGCCGCCAGGCCTGCCATGAGGACGGCGGAATGGGATGCGTCGGCGAACCGAGCGCGAGCAGATACATCATCATCAACTCGCTGTACTGATCCCAACGCTCGGGGTTGAAGCCGGATTCCGGAGTCCAGTCCTCGGCAAATGTGTCCCCGCCGTTGAGCATCCAAGGCCAGTTAACGCGTTCGTAGATTTGCGTGGCGAGTGTTTGAATGGCGGGGTCTGCGAAATACGCGCGGCAAGTGAGAACTCCGCATAATACGATGCTCGTATCGATCACCGAAACTTCGGATTGAAACTCGCGCGCACCAGTGGACATATCGACGAAGTGATAGAAGAAACCATGTTCGTGGGGCATGCGATTGCACAAGAAATCCAGCGTGGTTCTCACGCGCGCGACGATCTCGTCGTGATTTCCGTAGGCGCGAGAATCGCCGATGCAGAGGGTGGTAAGGCCGAAACCAGTCGAGGCGACGCTTGAGACGGTTCTGGAATCGTCGCCGGCTGCAAGACAGCGATCCCTGATCTGTCCGGTTGCCAGATCGGCATTCTGCCAAAAGAAAGCAAACGCGGCGCGCTCGATCTGGTCCAACAGGTCGTCGTCGGAAACATCCATCTGGTCGATAGGAGCGATATCCACGTAGGCGGGGCCGCACTGATTATACGAGGTAAGAACACATTAGAATGTCTCTATTCTAGGATGGCGCGGCGCGAAGTTAGCTGCACGGAAACGCAGGCCGCCGGTTTGTCTGCTTCGCTGGCCGCTCCGGCGCGACTATTTCTTTTCGACGACCAGAAGGACGAAGGAGCCGGGTTTCATCTTTCCACGCCATTCCCCTGGGGCCGGGGGCTCGAAGTCTGCGGCGGGAAGAAATATGGAATGAGACTTCAAGTCGAGACCCATGGTACGGGCGCTGCGTTTGGTGGGAACGCTGTCGATCACGGTGAAGACGGACGGTGAGTCTTCGTGAACGACGGTGAGAGTTCCTTCGCCGTTCGAAGCAAAGGCAAAGCCGGTGCCCGGGTCGAAGGCATTGGCGTCTACGCCCTCACCGATGGCCGGGGTGGCGAGCACTTTTCCGGAGTCGGCATCGACCACGGCCATCATCTTGTTTCCGCAACCGGCAAAGAGGCGGCGGTTCCTTACGTCCATGGCCAGACCGGACGGCTGCTCGCACGGAGCCAGCGGCCAACGGTGAAGTTCCGTGAGTTTCGTCGCGTCGAATTCCACAAGCTGCGATTTGTCTTCGATATTGACGAAGATGCTGCCCTGGCGATCGGAGACGGCGAACTCCGGTTTGCCTCCGAGTGTAAGGGTTCCGAGCACTTTTCCGGTGGCGGCGTCGATGGCGGTCGTGTCCCCGCTGCGGCCGTTCATGGTGAACACTCGCTTGGTGATGGGATCATAGACGATCGCGTCGGGATTGGTTCCTGCTTGGACGGTGTCGACCGTTTTTAGAGTGGCCGTGTCGAAAATGGTGACGGTATTGGCGCGGCCGTTGCTAGTGAAACCTCGACCAAGCTCTGCGGCGATGGCGATGCCGTGGACTCCCGAGGTGTCGGGGATTTCGCCCACTATTTTGTCGGAGTCAACGTCGATTACAACGACGCGGGTGCCGCGAGAAATGTAGGCGCGGCGCGCTTCACTGTCCACGAAGAGATAGTCCCAGCCTTCGTCGCCCGGAATGGGAATCGTTTTCGTCAGTGAATAACCGGACGCGCCGACCGGTGCGGCAACCGCCGAAAACGAGCTGCGAGCGCCCAGGAGGATCACGCATACAGCAAAGGCAAATGAGAGGGTGAGATGTTTTTTTAATCGGGACATTTATTGAGGTTCTCCGTTCTGAAATCGCGCGCTTCAGGCGCAGTGACATTCGGGCGGTGGTCGAGATTCATGCCCCCGCAACCTGAAAACATTCGGAGTATAGCGCAATCGAAATCGAGATGCGCGCGCCGGAAGGTGCAGCGATCGGGCCCCGCGAATCGACCCGTCCGTACGTACAGGTTACGGAGGCGACACGGAAGTGGGTATTCGGCCGCGCGCGCTTTGAGTCGGGTGCTAGGTTGTAATCAGGCGAGTTCCGGAATTTCGAGCCGAAGAAGAACTTTTATGCGTAATCGTTTGCTTATCGCTTTCGTGTTGGCTGTCAGCGTCCTGAGCATCGCGACAGCGGTGTATGCGACGGACTTTGCCGTAGTGGTGAATCCGTCGAATCCGGTAAAGCAGATGACGCTCGCCGATTTGAGCAAAGTCTTCAAGGCCAAGACCACGAGTTGGCCGAACGGCAAGGGCATCACAATCGTGCTGCGCGATCCGAGCGCACCGGGAACGAAATTCATTATTGAGAAGGTATTTGGCGGGACGTTTGAAGACGGGAAGCTGGCACTGAGCGATCCGGGCCGGAAAACGACGGTACCGGTTGTATTTGCCGAAAGCGACGACGAGATCCTGAAAATTGTGTCGGGAAATGCCGGAGCGATCGGCGTAATCGATGTCTACAACATCACCGGCAGCGTAAAAGTCGTGAAGATCGACGACAAGCAGCCTTTCGACCCCGGTTACGCGTTGAAGGGACACTAGATGAAATTCCGAACCAGGATGCGAGGCACCGTGAAAACCCGAAATGCTTTCTCATGGATGGTCGCTGCATTTTTGCTGACGGGCGGCATCGCGAACGCGCAAGACGTGACCGGCCCGGGCGCCGTGGTCGCGGTTGCCGCGGCGCCGGAGACGATTCCGGTGACGACGAGTTCGAGCCAGGCGCGGCAAGCATACGAAATGGGAATGGTGCAGCGGGAAGACCGGCTGTTTGTGGATGAAGGACTGGAATTTTTCCGGCACGCAGTGAAGGCTGATCCCCAGTTTGCGCTAGGACACGCGGCTCTCGGCTATTTCACCTCGGACCCGCAAGAAGGAAAGCGGGAGAGCGCGCTGGCAGTGAGGTATATCGACAAGGCTTCGCCGGACGAACAATTGTTAATTCGCTGGTACAACGGAACGAAGAACGGTGAAATCGTTCCGGCGATTTCCGCGATGAACGATCTGCTGGCGAAATATCCGCACGACAAACGGCTGGCGAACATGGATGCGGAATGGCTCTGCTCGAATCAATCGGCGCCGGAACCGGGTATCGCGATTCTACTGAAATTGTTGAAAAGCGATCCGCGCTATTATCCGGCAACGAACAATATCGCTTACTGCTACGCGTTTGCCGGAGAAGTGAAACTGGCGCCGCCCTACATGGACGTGTACGTAGCGGCGCTGCCGAACGAGCCGAACCCGCAGGATTCTTACGGCGAAATTATGCGGATGCTGGGTGATTATCCGGCCGCGCTGGATCACTACCACAAAGCATTGTCCATCAATCCGAACTTCAATCCGTCGCAAGTGGGAGTTGCTTCAACGTACGCGCTGATGGGCGAGCAGGAAAAGGCGCGGGCGCAGTATCTTGTGGCGATTGCGGGAACGAAAGAGCAATCCACAAAATTGAATTACCAGATTTTGTCGGCGCTGACGTATTACCGTGAAAACGACCTGAAGCGTGGTCGCGCCGAAATGGCCAAGCTGGCCATCGAAGCGCGCACGGCGGGACTGCCGGTACAGGAAGCGGAAATCTATCGGACGATGGCGCTATTCAACGCGAGTCCGACGGGCGCGCTGCGAGATTTGGATTCGGCGCGGGTGGTATTGAGCGAAACACACAAACTGCTGCCGGGAGACCGCGACATCGAGCTGGCGTCAATTCTGCAGACGCGGGCGATTTTAGCGGCGGGCGCGGGAAAGACGGAAGCGGCGGAAGCGGCGCTGAAGCCCCTGAACGAAATGGCGCAGAAGAGCCGCAGCACTCCCGTGCAGAAGTCGTATCACTCGGCGAACGGCGCGGTGCTCTTTGCGAAGGGCGATTACGTGGGCGCGATTCCAGAGCTAGAGGAAGATGGCTACAACCCGCTTTCGCTGCGCTTATTGGCCGATGCTCAGTCGAAAGCAGGGCAGTCTGCGGAAGCGCAGAAGACTCTGACGACTCTCGCGGCGATCAGCGACGAGCGCGTGGAGACCGCTTTTGCAGGGCCGCAAGCGCGCGCGTTGCTGAAGAACGAGATCCCGCAGACAACACAGTCCGGCGGTCACTAGCGAAAGACTTGACCGCCTGTTTCAGCAGACGCTTGCGCAAGCGTGCGAGCGTCTGTATCGTACGGCATGCCTGACGTTGGGAAATGCCAAGAAACGACGGACCGGCCGCCGCTTGTACGAACACTCCCAGACACTTCAGCACCGTCGCCGTATGGCTTACGCCGTGGGACACTTTCTCCACTAGAAACTCTGGCGCAGTCGGTTTCCACGATCGCTCCGACTACAACTCCCGCCGCTACGATTCCACTGGTGTGCGCTCTCGCTGGAAACGGCACGTGGCTGGCATACGCGCTGGCGACGGTTGCGGTGTTTCTGGTTGCATGGTGCATCGGGCGCTTCGCGCGGTATTCATCGTCGCCCGGATCGCTCTACACGTACGCATCGATGGTTCTGCCTCGGTCGATGGGCGCAACGGCGGCGTGGAGTCTGCTGCTGGCGTACGTGGCGACAGGAGCGAGCGTCATCGGCGGTTTCTATCATTTCGCGAATTTGTTAATCCGCGATGCGACCGGACACGCGGTTTCGACGGCGCTTCTGGCGATTTTCGTGACCTGCGTTTCGGTTTGGATTGCCTGGCGCGACGTGAAAATTTCGACGCGGATGATGTTGTGGATGGAAGTGGTTTCGGTGACGCTGATCGTGATCGTTGTGGGTCTGCTGTTGGTTCGGCATGGACCGCACTTGGATTGGGATCAATTGCGATTGCGAAGAATGACGTCCAGCGGGTTGCGGCTGGGATTGGTGCTGGCGCTATTCAGTTTTGTGGGATTTGAAAGCGCGACGACCTTGGGTGCGGAGGCGCGCGATCCTCTGAAGACGATTCCGCGCGCTGTCATTCAGAGCGCTGTGTTGGGCGGAGCGTTCTTCACGATTTGCGCGTATGCGGAAGTTCTGGGGTTCCGCACCGCGGGCCAGGACTTGGGAACCAGTCTCGCGCCGATGCACGTGCTGGCGGCCGTGAGCGGGTTGCCGTCGTTTGGATTGCTGATCGACATTGGCGCGCTGGTGAGTATGTTCGCGGGGACGCTGGCGTGCATCACGGCGGCAGCGCGCGTGTTGTTGTTGATGTCGCACGATGGATTGACGCATGGAGCGCTGCGGAGGACGCACGCGCGGAATCAAACTCCAATGTTTGCCGTGGCGGTGACGGGCGCAGCGGCGGTCGTGCCCGTGGTGGTCTTGGCGCTGCGGGGTGCATCGGGGCTCGACGTGTATGGATGGCTTGGCTCGCTTGCGACCTACGGGTTCATTGTGGCCTATGCGCTGGTTTCGCTAGCGTTGCCGCGATACTTGCGTGATCATGGCGCGTTTCGCCCAAGTGCGCGAGTCCTTTCGTGGTTGGCCGGAGCGGCGATGTTGCTGGCACTGGTTGGAAATTTGTACCCGGTACCGGAAGGGCCGTACGGGAAACTGCCTCTCATATATCTCGCCTATCTGGCGCTTGGACTGGCATGGTTTTTTGTTTCGGGGCATAAGAAAACGTTGGGCGACCGGCGATCCTAGCGCGAGAGTTCGTTGTTGTGGCCATTCGCCAGCTCTCGTGCGACTCGACGGCCAGAATAGAAATTCGTGATGCGGGCCATCCAAAAAAAGTGTTCACATTTCCACAAGCAGGTGGCGTAAGTTCCGTCATCTCTTGTTGTGGGGTGTGGGTGCAACAAGCGTATCGAACCGGCAACGTCTCGCGACAATTGAAAACGAGGTCAAGAAACTCCGGCGGAGTCTGCGCCGTAGTGTATTCAACATTTCCTGGGGGGAACGAATGATGCAGCGAGTCCGTCTCTCGATTTTCGCCGTGGCCTTTTTGATTTGCAGTGTGCTGATGCTGGCGCTGCCGGCCGAAGGGCAGGAAACGCTGGGCGGAATCACGGGAACAGTGACTGACAGTTCGGGCGCGGTGATCGCAGACGTAGTTGTGACGCTGGTGGGCGATCAGACCACGCTGACGCGAACGCAAAAAACGAATTCGATCGGCGTGTATGACTTCGTGAATCTGCCGATCGGGACCTACACGCTCACGTTTGCGCACGACGGATTTCAGACCGAGAAGGTGCCGTCGATCACTGTGCAGGCCAACCGCACGGCCACTCTGAACTCGTCGTTGAAGGTCGGGCAAGTGGGGACGACGATTACCGTCGAGGAAAATCCGCTTCTGAATGCTGTAGATACAACAAACGGCTACGTGATGGATAAGCAGCAAATCGAAAACGTTCCGCTGCCGACAGGAAGCTTCACGGGCCTGGCGATTCTATCGCCGGGCGTAAACGCCGAACTAACGGGCGGCACCGGCGCGAACACAGGGCTGGGCAATGCGCCGATCTGGGCGAACGGCCAGCGCGATACCAGTAACACGTTTCTGCTGAACGGCGTGGACGCTAGCAACATATTCAACGGCAAAAGCACGAGCCAGGTGACGTCCGCTCGCGTGGTGAACAACACGGGAATTGGCGGCGCGGCCAGCTTGTCCAGCTCGCCGGCCGAGCCCATTCAGGTGACGGCGTCCCCGTATCTGGCGGTGGGGCAGGCGCTGCCGACACCGGCGCCCGAATCGATTGAAGAACTTCGCGTGACGACCTCGATGTATGGCGCGCAACAGGGCTCGACCAGCGGTGCGCACATCGATATGAGCACGGCGTCTGGAACAAATGCGATCCACGGGCAAGGCTACTTACATCGCGGAACCGACTGGTTGAACGCGGCGCCATTTTTCTACAACCAGGACCCGAACATTCCAGCGGCGGACAAAGTTCCGCAACTGCATCGCGAAGTTCCCGGATTCACGCTCGGTGGCCCGATCATCAAGAACAGACTTTTCGGATTCGTGTCCTACCAGCACGCGCACGTTTCAGATCAGGAGATTGGCAGCTCGCGCGTGGCGGTGCCGGGGAACTTGACGGACGATCGAAGTCCTGCGGGGTTGGCAAACGCCGTGGAAAACACCACAACAGCGGCCGGCTGCACCGCTCCGCCATGCTCGTATTTCAGCTCTGCGATCGCTTTGCCGGCGACGATTGGAACAGGTCCGGGACAAATCAATCCAATCTCGTATGGGCTGTTGAATTACAAGTTGCCGAACGGGCAGTATTTGATTCCATCGTCGGACGGAATCGATCCGACCGTTAACTTTCCTGAAAACACGTTCACGCGGGGGACGGCGTACTTTCTGTCGAACCAGGCGGCGTCGAACCTGGACTACATCGTGAACGCGAAAGACACGCTGGCGCTCAAATATTTCTACCAGCACGATCCGAGCATCGCGCCCTACGCCTATTCGGGCATGAGCGGGTTCACGCAGAATTTGGATGCGGGCAGCCAGGTGGCGTCGATTACAAATACGCAGACCCTCACGCCAAACCTGAGCGTGGTCGAGGTTTTTGGATTTATTCGCGAGAAACTATACAGCACGATTCAGCAGCCCTTCACGCCGCAAGCCTTCGCCACGTACGTGGAGAGCCTCACCGGTGCAGCTCCGGCGGATGCGACGATCAATACGTTTGGTTCGACTTTTTTTCCGGGCATCTCGATGGTGGACGATTACGGAAACAATGAGACCGGGTACAACGACCCGAATACAGGCAACCTGTACAATCCGAATTTCGTTTTCGGCGCCGGCACGAATATCGGGATGGGCGCGAATTCACAGGGCGCGTTCACGGGAATTTTTCAGAACCGCTGGATGCCGTCCGCCGACGCGGTGTGGACCCGCGGGAGGCACACGATCACTTTCGGCGGTAGCTTCTCGTACACGCAACTGAACGCGCGCGACGAGCGGCCCGGAAAAGGGATGATCGGTTTCACGGATTTCGCGAGCTTCCTGCAAGGAAATAACATCAGCTACACGGCGGACGGGTTTATTACTTCTGCATATTTACAGGGCGATGCAAATCGCCATTACCGCGCGAACGATACCGGATGGTATTTGCAGGACAAATTCCAGTTCCGCTCAAACCTGAGCGTGACGTTGGGATTGCGGTTTGACTATCACGGCGGCCTGACTGAAAGCCAAGGGCGCATGTATAACTTCGAACCGTCTCTGTACGACTATGACGCAGCGACAGACACAATCGTCTCGAACGGTTTCATCATCGCAGGGAATAACAAAGACTTCCCGACAAAAGGCGTGAGCGATTCGACGCTGACCGGGCGGCAGTGGGGACTTTCGCCGCGGCTGGGTTTGGCCTGGAGCCCGAAAAGATTCAACAGCAAAGTTGTCGTACGCGCAGGATGGGGCATGTACTACGACCGCGGCGAACTGTTCGCGTACCTGTCGCCCGGATTCGCGTCGGGAGTAATTCCAGGCGGACCCTTTGGGGTGGCGCAATCACCTCCGTACGTGAACTCGCAAACCTGCAGCCCGTACGGATATACGATCTGCAGCCCCGGGTTTTCAAATCCGTGGGGGCCGACGCTGGGTCCGCCACCGAGCGGCAACCCAGCGGACATCGTAGTGCCGAATGCCGCGGCGATCTCGACGGGCCTGCCGCTATTTTCGTTCGCCGACTACAACCGGAAGAACAAGTTGCCGTACACGCTCAATCAGACCCTCGATATTCAGTGGCAGCCGCGACACGATCTGGCAATCGACATCGGATACGTGGGAAATCTGGGGCGCCACGAAATCGTGCCGTTGCCCTTCAACCAGGCGCAGATCGCATCGCCGTCGCATCCGATCCGCCCCGGAACGCCGTTTGAGCAGGACTACACATACGGTTACTCGATCGTGGACTCTCCGGGGTCATTCAATACGATCGCGCTGCCGAATCCGCCGCCTCCGGCGCCGCAGAATCAGTTCTATCAGGAAACGTTTGAGGGCGGAAACATCGATCTCCGCGTTCCGTACATTGGGTATTCGGCGGAATCGGAGTCGTACACGGCAGCGGGAATTTCAGCCTACAATGCGCTGCAGGTCCACGTGGAAAAACGGTTGAGCCATGGATTCCAGGTCGGGTTTTCGTACACCTACTCACACTCGACAGATGAGCAGAGCGCGTTGGGGCTTTTCTACAACGGCAACAATCCGCTTGATTTGCGTTCGGGTTATGGCAACTCGGACTTTGACCGCACGCACGTGGTCAATTTCACCTACTTGTACAAGTTCAAGGATTTCGCCGGCGAGTCTTCGCTGTTGGGAAAATTCGTGAACGGCTGGGCAGTGGAGGGCCTGACCATTCTCCAGAGCGGACAGCCCTACAGCGTCATCGACTATTCGGGCGCGGTCGGCAGCATTTACTACGGCACGTCGGACGGAATCACGAACCCGATCGTTCCCTTATCGTCGAATTGCACGCCGAAATCCGCGCTGACAGGCGCGACCGGGGCCAACGGAGAGCCGGCTCTGCTCGCCTCGTGCTTCACGCTCCCGTTGCTCAGTCCCGGCGCGTTGAACGGAGCCATCCCGTCGAACGACCCTTACGAAACCGACTTCGTCAGCAGCGGCCAGCGCAACATTTTCCGGCAGTCGTGGCAGCGGCGCGCGGATATTTCGTTCGTGAAATGGACTCGGTTAAGCGAACGCTTCAACCTGAAATACTCGTTCGACGTATTTAACCTGACAAATACGGCGAGCTTCGATATTCCCGTCGATAACGTTTCGCAGAACGCGAACTTCCAGGATTATCCGTATCAGGGGCAGCCCGCTACTTTGACTCCGTGCGACACGACGTACACGGCCCTTTATGTATGCTCGTCGCTCGGCGGGTTGGGAATTACGAACAAG
>Ga0302320_10018227_pt1 | contig 14173 bp, 15 predicted proteins | sample Bog_T0_3_FD_202130 | JGI IMG/M metagenome (GOLD analysis project Ga0302320, IMG submission 202130) | Peat permafrost microbial communities from Stordalen Mire near Abisko, Sweden - Bog_T0_3 | ecosystem: Environmental > Terrestrial > Soil > Wetlands > Peat | place: Sweden: Abisko, Stordalen Mire... | reverse complement strand
ATCATGCGACCCGCGGCGCTTGACCCCGTGAACGCGACCTTGTCGACGCCCGGGTGTTCGACCAGATACGCACCCACCTCACGGCCGGCGGGCACGAGGTTCACCACACCGGGTGGCAGGCCGGCCTCGACGATCGCCTCTGCGAGCAGCAGGCCGTCGAGCACCGTCTCCGGGCTCGGCTTCATGACAACCGTGCAACCGGCAGCCAGCAGCGGCGCGAGCTTGAACATCGCGAGGGTTTGCGGGTAGTTCCACGGCACGATCGCCCCGACGACACCAACGGGCTTGCGCAGCACGTGAATGGTGCCGCCGAGCAATCCCTGGCGCTCCTCCTGCAGTGCCGTCTGACGGATCAGACCGGCGTAGTACTGCGCAAGGACGGGCGGAAAGACGGCCTCGACCTGCAGTGCGAATGAGATTGGCATGCCGTTCTGAAGCGATACACGGTGTGCGATCTCCGCGCCGCGGCTTGCGAGCGCACCCGCGAGCCGCTCGAGCGCCTGCGCACGATCCTCGCTCGACCACGAGGACCAACCGCTCGGGTCATCGAATGCCGCTCGTGCCGCCCGCACCGCTGTGTCGATGTCGGCGTTCGTCCCGTCCGGCACCGACCCGACGGGCTCCTCCGTGCTCGCGGCGAGCACGGAGATCCGGTCCGAGCCCTGCGGCTTGACCCACTCGCCCCCGATGAAAAGCTCGGCACTGTCGATCGTCGTTTGCGTGCTCATAAGACCCCCCTCTTATGCGTGCGGAATGTGTCGGAATCAGACGACACGGTCAGCCTACTCCGACTGCAGCTGAGGTACATGATGCTGCCGACGGTGTGAATCGAGCGGGACACAGCGGGCTCAACGCGGCAACGGGCCCGGCATGGAGCGCGACCTACCCGTGAGCTGAGCTCCCTACGCCCCGGTCGGGCGCACGGTGGCGGGCTTGGCGGTGACCGCTCTCTGGGATTCCCGTGCGGTCTGCTGTTCGGCGTCCTCCATGCTCGTGTGGGCATGACCGGCGGTACGGGCGAGCAGCTTGAGGTCGTGCGGGCGGGTGGCGAAGTGAATCGCGTCCTCCATCGAGACGTCGCCCGCCTGCAGGGCCGCGTAGAGCGCCTGATCGAAGGTCTGCATGCCGTAGTACTCGCCCTCCTGGATCACGTCGGTCAGCTGACCGGTGCGTACCGGGTCGAGTATCAGGTCGTGTACGCGCCCGGTCATCGTGAGAATCTCGGCGATCGCCGTGCGGCCGCTGCCGTCGGCCCGCGGGACCAGGCGCTGGGAGATGATGCCCTTGATCGTCCCGGCGAGCATCGCCCTGGCCTGCTGCTGCTGGGTCGGCGGGAAGAAGTCGAGGATCCGGTTGATCGTCTCCGGCGCGTCGAGCGCGTGCACGGTGGAGAGAACCAGATGACCGGTCTCGGCGGCGGCGAGCGCCGTGCGCACGGTCGTCTCGTCGCGCATCTCGCCGATCAGGATGACGTCGGGGTCCTGGCGCATCACGCGTCGCAGGGCCGCCTCGAAGGAGTCCGTATCGGTCCCGACCTCGCGCTGGTCGATCGCAGAGCGTCTGTCCTTGTGGAGGTACTCGATCGGGTCCTCGATCGTGACGACGTGCTTGAACGCCGTTTCGTTGATGTGCTCGATCATCGCGGCGAGCGTGGTCGACTTCCCGCAGCCGGCCGCTCCGGTGACGAGGATGACCCCGCGTTCCTCCTCGGCAAGCCGGCGGATGACATCCGGGAGGCCGAGATCGCTTAGCGAGCGAATCGCGTTTGGGACCACCCGGAAGACCATCGAGACGGAGCCGCGCTGGATGTAGCCGTTGACGCGAAAGCGGGCGAGGTTGGGGACGGAGTGCGCGAAGTCGATCTCTCGAGCGGTCTCGAACTCCTTCATGCGCTCGTCGGTGAGCACCGAATGGAGCACCTCCATCGTGTCGGCCGGGTGAAGCTCCGGCGCGGAGGGGTCGAGCCAGCGCAGCTTGCCGTCGACGCGAATCAGCGGCCGGTTGCCGACCTTCAGGCAGAGATCTGAGCCACCGGCCTGCACGAGCTGCGTGAGCACGCTGGTGAGGTCAAGTGGCGATGCAGGTCGGCTCATCCGTGGGCTTCCACCGGCGGACCGGGAAAGGTCCACCCTGTTCCCATCGGAATCCCGGCGCGCGGACTTGATCGCGTCGCGGCCGGTTGACGCCGCTCCCAGCGCCCATAGGGAGGTGCACTGGATCTGCAGGCCGGTTTCGTAAGCAATCGGGAGGGTTGAACCTCCTGGAAATCCTTAGTTTACGTTAGCTTAATTTGGCTTACCATCTACACCGGTGAATTCACGCATCTCCTACGGCAGTGATCAGCTGGCCGATCTGTGTAGCCTCTCCCATCCCGCCTCGCGGGCGGGACACGCGAAGACGTTCACGCAGGCGGTGATGCGCCACCCGAGCCGGGCGCTGACGCTGCTCGCATTACGAAGGCTGCCGATCGTCGAACCGCGCCTGACGGAGGAGGAGCACGAGCGCTGGCTGAAGGCTCGCTGGCCGGCGGGCGGCGAGCGCCTGTTCGGCGGCCATTGGGCGCAGGCGGTGATCGAGACCTCGCCGGCAGAGCGCGAGTACCTCACGGGCCGCCACCGGCAGGCGCTGCGCACGAACATCCGGCGCGCGCGCGAGCAGGGGATCACGGCGAGGCGACTGGACTCCTACGGGGAATTCAGGGCCGCCGCCGAGCAGGTCTACGCCGGGCGCAAAGGCGGCGAGGCGGTCCTGCAGAGCATGCGCAACCCCCTGCCCTCGGAGCATTTCGCCTGGTACTGCGCGTCGACACCGGCCGACGGGACACCTGTCGTGATCGCCGCGATCGCGGTGTTCGGCGACCTGGGCGTCCTCGCGGTGATGGTGGGTGACCTGCGCAACCCGCTCGCCGGCCACGCTCGCTACCTGCTTCACAACTTCGTCCGCTCGGACCTCGCGGCGCACGGCACCAAGCACCTGCTCGTCGGCTCGGTGCTGCGCGAGTCAAGCGGCACGCGCTACTTCCAGAGGTTGCTCGGCTACCGCATCTGCAATGTGCGACCGATGCTGCTCGCCTCCTCGGGGGAGCCGGAGAGGGACGCGGGACCGGCCTTTCGCCGTCTGCTGATGAGCGGCTCGCCGGCTGAGGGCGTGCGCGAGCGCTCTGTGAACCGTGCCGGTCGGAGCGGGCGACGGCGGCGCTCTGAGCCGATCGCCTCGACACCGCCGCTTGAACCGATCGCCTCCGCGCAGTCGCCCGAGCGCGGGCCATACGTCCCCGCGGGGTGACAGTTCGTGCCCCGCTCGAGATAGGAGCCATGCCATGTGCCGAAACATCCGGACCCTGCACAACTTCGAGCCGCCGGCCACCGAGAGCGAGGTGCAGGACGCGGCATTGCAGTACGTGCGCAAGATCAGCGGCCAGACGAAGCCCTCGCAGGCGAACGCCGCCGCATTCGAAGCCGCCGTTGAGGAGATCGCGCTTGCGACGAGGCGCCTGCTCGGCGGGCTGGTGACCTCGGCGCCACCGAAGGATCGAGAGGTCGAGGCGGCCAAGCGACGTGCGCGCGCGGCGGAGCGCTTCGCGGCGTAGATGGCCTTCGTCCCGCCCGCCCGGCACCTGCTCCGCGCGAAGGACACTGCCGACAGCCGCTACACAGAGCCGCTGGGCGTCGAGGACCTTGCGCGTGCCGCGGGCCTCACGCGCGCGCATTTCAGCCGCGAGTTCCGACGCGCGTTCGGCGTACCACCCCACGCGTACCTGCTGACGAGGCGCCTCGAGCGCGCGGCGGCACTGCTCAGAACGACGGATCGCTCGGTGACGGACATATGCCTGTCGGTGGGGCTTCAGAGCGTCGGCTCATTCACGACGAGCTTCACGCGCACGTTTGGCGCTTCGCCGACGGCCTACCGCGCGAAGTTCCCGCCGGCGGCCGAGCGCGCGATGGTTCCGGCGTGCATCCTGCGCGCCTATGGGCGCCCGCAACACCGCACATTTCGAGAAGACAGCGCGCAGGCACTCGACTAGCTTGGCCGGCGACACATTTCCTCACGACTTCAAGGAGCGGCCAGATGATCAAGATCGCCAACGCGCAGCTGTGGGTCCACGACCAGGACGAGGCACTCGCGTTCTACACGGAGAAGCTCGGCATGGAGGTGCGCATGGACGTCACCCTGCCCGAGCTCGGAGGCTTCCGCTGGCTGACGGTCAGCCCGGCCGGGCAGCCGGATGTCTCGATCGTGCTGATGGAGATCCCGGGACCGCCGGTGATCGAGGCGGAGACGGCGGAGCAGGTGAAGAGTCTGATGGCGAAGGGATTTGCGGGCACGGTGTTCCTCGCCACAGATGACTGCCGAGCCTCATATGAGGAGCTGAGGGCGCGCGGCGTCGAGTTCACGGAAACTCCGGAGGAGCGCCCGTACGGCATCGACTCGGGCTTTCGCGACCCGTCGGGCAACAGCCTGCGACTGACGGAGGTCAGGCTGCCGGCGGCTGTCTGAGGCGTTCGCCGCGGCGGCGAGGCGGGCGAGTTTCGTCAGGCCTCGACGGCATACAGCTGCCAGACGTCTGGAACGCCCTTCAGCGTGTGGGCGCCCCGGTCTGCGAACTCGATCCCTGAGCCGGCGACGAGGTCCTTGACGGTTCGGGAGACGATCAGCTCACCGGGGCCCGCCTGCGCGCTGACGCGGGCGGCGATGTGGACGGCGATGCCGCCGATGTCCTCGCCCATGACCTCACACTCGCCGGTGTGAAGGCCCGCGCGCACGGCGATGCCGGCGGGACGTGCTGCTCGGAGGATCGCGCGTGCGCATTCGATCGCACGGGCGGGACCATCGAAGACCGCGAGAAAGCCGTCGCCGGTCGACTTGACCTCGCGCCCGGCGAACCGCGCGAGCTCCTCGCGCACGTCGCGCTGGTGTCGCTCGAGCAGCTCGCGCCAGCGCCGGTCGCCGAGCTCTGAGGCGGTATGGGTCGAGTCGACGATGTCGGTCAGGAGGACCGTCGCGAGCACGCGGTCGGGGACGACGACGGCGCGCGTACCGGTCACGAACTCCTGCACCTCGCCGAGCCACTCCGCCTGACCCTCGTGCCAGAAATTGTGATCGTCGCCGTCGAACTCGACCATGCGGGCATTCGGCAGGTGCTCGGCCAGCCAGCGCCCGTTGCGCACGTTGACGAGGCGATCGCGGGTGCGGTGAAGGACGAGCGCGGGCGTGTGGACGCTCGGCACGACACCGCGGATGTCGAGGTCGAGGAACATCGTCGACAGCGCGATCAGCATGCCGGGGCTGGCGGTGGCCCGTTCGAGGCGACCGTGGAAGGCGCGCGCGGCGGGGTCATCGGCGTGGCTGGGCGTGGTTATCTCGATGCTCGAACCATCGCCCCAATGGGGCAGCAGAAGCTCGAACCCGGATTCGATGAGCGCCTCGGCGGGACTCGCCCAGGGATAGTCATCGGCATAGGTCGAGCGGGCCATCCCACCGCTGAGAACCAGGGCGCGGACCCGCTGCGGGTAGGTCGCAGCGAAGAGGATGCTCATGGTGACTCCCTCGGAGACCCCGAGCAGCACCGCGCGCTCGGAGCCGGCGGCGTCCATCACGGCGCGAACGTCATCCATGCGCTCCTCAAGCGTCGGAGGCTCGGTGACGGGGTCTGAGAGCCCCGAGCCGCGCCTATCGAAGTTGATGACGCGGGCAAACGAAGCGAGACCTTCGAGCGTCCGTGCGGTGGGCTCGTACTCCCAGACCAGCTCCAGATGGGTGGTGAATCCGTTCACCAGCACGAGATCGACATCCCCCTCGCCGAAGACCTGGTAGGCGATGTGGAGCCCGCCGCTCTTCGCGTACCTGGTCTCGGGAGGGGCTTTCGCTGCGTCCGACACGTCGCTCAGCTGAACAGGTAGACGAGCGTCACATCGGCCTCGAGCTGGCAGCTGCCGGCGCTGCTGAGCGCCTTGTGCGCCTTCTTTTTCGCCTTGTGTTTTTTCGGCTTGGCGGGGATTGGCGTCAGCTGCCCGGATGCGCCTGCCGCCGCGGGTGCGCTGGTGCTCTGCGAGACGCCGGTGGCGGCGACTCCGGGAAGGAACCCGATACCGCAAAAGCCGAGGTAGTCGTCGCTCTCCTCGGTCAGGCTCTGCAGGTGGCCGAGCGTCACCGAGAGCTGCTGGGCGACCGTCTGCGCCTTCGCCTGCGCGTTGGTGATGGCGGCGCTCAGCGCCTGGGCGTAGGCGCTCTGTTGCTGGGCGTCGCTCGCCCCGTCGGGTACGGAGGCGCTGCCGGTGCCGTTGACGCTTATCCCTTCACCAGCCGCAAGCGCGCTCGGCGCGAGCGCGAGCGTGGCGGCCCCTGTGAGCAGGAGTGCTCTCCACATGGTCGGTCCCTTCGTTTGTGGTGGAGCGAACAGCCTCGCACAGCGGGCAGCCGGTCCTCACTGCGCGCTGTCGGACGGCCCGCCCGCGCGGGCTCGCAACGATGGCCGCTTGACATGCAGCCATTTAGATGCATATTATAGGCAGCCTAACGGCTGCATATACGTCTCGACGAGAGGAACGGGCATGACTGAGATCAAACACCGGGTGGAAGTTGCGGCACCGAAGGAGCGCATATTCCAGGCGCTGTCGACACGGGAGGGCCTTGAGTGGTGGACGCCGACGATTGAGGGCGATGCGAGCGCGGGCGGCAGGCTGGCGTTCTTCTTCGGCCGCCCGGAGGCGAGCGCGGTGATGGAGGTCGCGGCGGCGGCGCCCGATCGGGTTGCCTGGCGCTGCGTGGGCGGCCCGGAGGAATGGGTGGGTACGAGCCTGACGTTCGACCTGAAGAGCTCGGAGAAGGGGACGACGCTGCTGTTCACCCACGCCGGCTGGCGTGAGCCGACTGAGTTCACGGCCCACTGCAGCACCAAGTGGGCTTACCACCTGCTCGGGCTGAAGGCGGCGATGGAGGGCGGCTCAGCGACACCGTATCCGCAGGGACAGACGATCTGACGTTCGGCGAGCGCTCGGTCCGGCGGCATGTTCAAGCTGGGCCGAGCGTGCGGGCGCCGCCGGGCGCAGCGTACGCAAATAACCTTCGCGCGAGCGGGCGGCGGGCGGAGCGTGTGCGAAGGACCTCTCGCGCGAGCCGCCGGCGAAGCTAGGCGGTGCGGGCGGTGATCGGGGCGGGTCGCCGGGCGTGGATGACATCGCGCAGGGCGGTGACGACCTCGGGGTCGAACTGGGAGCCGGAACAACGTGTGAGCTCCTCGAGGGCCAGCTCGTTGGAGGTGGCTCCACGGTAGGGCCGCACCGAGGTCATCGCGTCGAAGGCATCACACGCGGCGATGATGCGCGCGCCGAGCGGTATGTCTGACCCGGCGAGGCCGTCGGGGTAGCCGTCGCCGTCGATCCGCTCGTGACTCGAGCGTACGAGCGGGGCGGTGTTCGCGAGGGCGGGCGCTGCGAGGATGATGCGCTCGCCGATCGCGGTGTGCCGGTGCATGAACTCCCACTCCTGTGCGTTCAGCGGTCCGGGCTTGTTGAGCAGCGATTCGGGCAGGGCGGTCTTGCCGATGTCGTGCAGCGTCGCGGCGAGCTCGATCCGGCGGACCTCGGCTTCCGGCTGATGGAGCAACTTGGCGACATCGCGGGAGAGGGAGGCGACGTGATCCCCGTGCACGTTCATGCCCCGGTCCTGCTCTGAGAGGACCTGCACGAGGGCGTCTGCGACCTGTCGCCCGGTGGAGGAGCGGCTGGCCTTTCTGGCGTACATGCGCGTGTCGGCGATCTGCAGCGCGTCGGCGGGCGTGGTCGCTTCGGCGGGTACCCATACCGCGCCGTGCGAGCAGCCGATGTGCCATCCCTCACCGGCGTCTGAGAGGGCACCGACGGCGTCGGCGAGCAGCGCATCTCCGGCGTAGGTGGCGCACAGCACGAGGATGCAGAACTCATCGCCCCCCATGCGGTAGGCCTTGCCCGAGCCGGTCATCGCGCGGGCGAGTCGCCCGCCGAGACGGGTCAGGAGCGCGTCACCGCTGGCGTGACCGAAGGTGTCGTTGTACTGCTTGAAGCCGTTGAGGTCGAAGATCGCGACGAGCAGTTCATGTGAGCCGGGAGTCCCGCGCTCGATGTCGGCGGCGAGGTCGTCGATCAGCTTGCGCCGGTTGCCGAGGCCGGTGAGGACGTCGGTGGTCGCCTCCTCGCGGCTGACGCTGAGCAGCGCTTCGTTCTCGCGGCCGAGGCGATCGGCGCGGAAGTAGAAGAGCCCGAAGACGGCGAGCAGGAGGACCATCGCGATCCCGGTACCGACCTCGGCCTGCGAGCGCGCCTGCCGGGCCCGGCTCGCGTCCTCGCGTTCGAATTCGCCGAGTGCAGCGGCGACCCCCCTGAGGCTGTACACGAGGGCGGTCTCGGCAGCGGCGACCGTCTTGGCGGGGACGCTTGCGAGGCCCCCCGGTCTGCGCGCCACGGCATAGACGGTTGCGACGGCGGGCGTCACCCGGGTGAGGCTCAAGCGACCGCGGGCAACGGCGCCGGGGGACGCTCCCTCGCGCAGGGCGGCGCTCAGACCGGCGGCGATCTTCGCTTCATCCGTTCGGATTTCACGCGCGACGATCGCGGCCAGTTCCGGGGAGCGCGCGTCGGCGCCGGAGTTGAAGTGGGGGTCGGCGGTGTACGGAGCGGCTTCCAGTTCCTTGAGGGTCTGCGTCTTCAGGATCGTGCTGGCGAGCTGCGCGCGGCGACTCGAGTCGACTCGCTCGACCAGTGTCGTGATGAGGAGGAACGCGCCGACCGTGAGAAGCAGGACGACGAGCGGCGGCAGGAGCCTTGAGTTCCTCAGATGCAGTCGGATAGGAATGCAATCGACGACTTATCGCGGGGCGGTGAGCGTGGAGCGCCGGCGGGCCCAACGATGCGCAGGGATCGCGCGGGTTGCCCACCCTACGGGGCGGCAGCAGTTCGCTCAATCGAGGTAGGTGACGTAGCTCGCCGGCGCCTCGCGCTCGGGCGGCTGCTTCTCCTGGCGCAGTGGGCCGAGATGGATCAGCCCGAGCACGCGCTCGCCATCTCCGAGCGAGACCGCGGCGCGCCCGGCGGCCGTTCGCAGCACGGCGGGTGTGCGCCAGTAGCCGGCCAGCCCGCGTGCGTGGGCGGCGAGCAGCACGATGTAGGCGGCGACGGCGGTCGCCTGCACATCCTCTTCATCCTGGAGGTCGTCGCCCGTGAGCGCGGCGGAGACGAGGACCATCGTCGGAGCGCGCTCGAGCTTCTCCGCCTGCTCGGGGCCGGCCGCCTCCTTCAGGCGCGACATCGCCGCCGGCCCGAGCACGCGAAATCGCCACGGCCCGGTCAGCTGATGATTGGGCGCCCAGCGCGCGAGCTCGAACAGCTGATCGAGCGTCTCCCGTGCGACGGGCTCCTCGCCGAAGACCTTGTGCGTACGTCGCGTGCGGATCGCCTGCTCGGTGTCCATCGCCCGAGGATTGCAGGATCGGCGGCGACGGTTGGGTCGGGCGCGGGCCTCGGCTATCCTGCGGCTCCTCAGATGGAGTCCTGAGGTGAGGGAGCGCCGCCGGCCGGGGCGCCCCTCCGAACCGCCCGCCTCTCAAATGGGCTGATGACCCCTTTCGCGTAACGCGTCCAACCACCCGCGAAAGGAGCCATCTGAATGCCGAGCCTCGACAGACGCGAGCTTGCGGCGATCTTCGCCGGCGGGGCGACGGGCGCGCTGCTGCGCGTGTGGCTCGGCGAGGAACTCTCCGCAGGCGCAACGGCGTGGCCGTGGACGACCTTCATCGTCAACGTCACCGGCTCTTTCGCGCTGGCGTACTTCGCGACGCGCCTGCAGGAGCGCCTGCCGCAATCGACCTATCGCCATCCCCTGCTCGGCACGGGCTTCTGCGGCGCGTACACGACGTTCTCGACGATGCAGGTGGAGATCCTCAAGATGCTCGACCGCCACGACTACGCGATGGCCGCCGGCTACGCCTCGGCGAGCGTCGCGGCCGGCTACCTCGCCATCTGGCTGGCAACGGCGATCGTGCGCCGCGTCAGGGTGATCGCATGAGCGCGGCAAGCCGCGTCGTGGTGATCGCGGTGAGCGCCGCAAGCCGCGTCAGGGTGATCGCATGAGCGCGGGGGTGTGGATTGGGGTGGCGCTGCTGGGTGGTGTCGGGGCATGCGCGCGCTTCCTGCTTGACTCGCTGATCGCGGCGCGTGCGGGCCGTGACTTCCCGGTGGGCACGCTGACGATCAACGCGAGCGGCTCGCTGCTGCTGGGCCTGCTGACGGGGCTGGCGGTGGAGGGCAACCTGCTCGTGCTGGCCGGCACGGCGACGCTCGGCTCATACACGACGTTCTCGACGTGGATGCTTGAGACGCACCGCCTGGCGGAGGACGGCGAGGGCGGGAGCGCGATCGTCAACGTCGTGCTGAGCCTCGCGATCGGTGTCGGAGCGGCGGCGCTCGGCCGCGCGATCGGAGCGGGCCTGTGAGCGAGGAGTGTCTGGCGCTGACGACGTACTTCGGCGAGCGCGACCGCACGCCGCGGGGACTGCTGGGCGATGAGCTGCTTGAGATCTACGGCGAGCTGGGCCTGCAGGCGAGCGTGTTGCTGCGCGGCGCGGAGGGATTCGGCCGCCTGGCGCACCTGCACAGCGACCGCTTGCTGACGCTCTCGGAGGACCTGCCGGTCGTCTCGATCGCGGTCGACTCGCGCGAGCGCATCGAGGGGGCGCTCGCGCGCGTCCTTCAGATAAAGCAACGCGGGCTGATCACGCTGGAGCGAGCGCGCCTCTTCTCCGGCGAGATCGGCCGCTCGGCGCTCCAGCCGGCGCCGGGCGAGGCGACGAAGCTGACCATCTACATCGGGCGCGAGAACCGCCGGCTGCGGGCCCCGCTGTTCGTGACGATCTGCGAGCTCTTCAAGCGGCGTGGGCTCGCCGGCGCGACGGTCCTGCTGGGCGTCGACGGGACGCGGGGCGGGCGCCGTTCGCGGGCGAGGTTCTTCGGGCAGAACGCGCAGGTGCCGATGATCATCGTCGCCGTCGGGGAGAGCGAGCGGATCGCGGAGATCCTGCCGGAGCTGGGCGCGGTGATCTCAGATCCACTGTTGACGGTGGAGCGCGTGCAGGTCTGTAAGCGCGACGGCGAGCTGCTGGCGACACCGCACGAGCTGCGGGGCAGCGACGAGCACGGCCTTCAGCTGTGGCAGAAGCTCACGATCTTCTCCTCGCACGCGGCGATGCACGGGGGGCGGCCGCTTCACGGGGAGATCGTGCGCCGGCTGCGCGAGGCGGACGCGGCGGGCGCGACGAGCGTTCGCGGCATCTGGGGATTCCACGGCGAGCACGCGCCGCACGGCGACCGGTTCCTGCAGATCCGCCGTCACGTACCGGTGGTGACGATCGCGATCGACACGCCCGAGCGCACCGCTCGCTCGTTTCCGATCATCGATGAGCTGACGCGCGAGCATGGCCTGGTGACGAGCGAGGTGGTCCCTGCGCTGAGCGCGAGGAGCGCGCACGCGAACGAGGGAGGCCTGCGGCTCGCCGGGCCTGCACGCGGGCCGGGGTCCTCCAGCTAGCGAGCCTCCTCCTCGCGATGGCTCCCGTTGCCGTTGCGCGCGTGCTGGACATCCCCGAGGCCGAGCGGGACGGAGAGGGTGCGCAGCCGACGGGCCTGGCGCGCGAGCTTCATGCGGCTGCGACGCGCGAAGAGGGCCTGAGCGGCGTCGAGCATCGTGTAGTCGAGCGCGGCTGCGAGCGCGGGCAGTCCCATCAGCGGCGGCTTGCCGGCGGCGGTCCGCACGAGCTGGATCCTGTGCCAGCCCGACCCGGCGGCCGCGCCGAGCTGCCTCTTCATGAGAGCCGAGCCGCCGAGGCGCGGGGCGGGGCGCTCGAGCACGTCGATCTCGCCGCGTATGAACTGACCGGCGAGCGCGGGGCGCACCGCGAGCGGGCGCGCGACGCCGACCATCTCACAGACGCCGCCGGCGAGCGCGCGGTCGACCTCCGCGCGCGTGCGAAAGCCGCCGGTAAGCATGACCGGCACTGCGGTCACCGCGGAGACGGCCGCGGCGCTGTTCCAGAACGGTGACTCGTGCTCGCTCTCGATCTGAGCGCCGGCTGCGTTGAAGCCGAGCATCGCGGGTGATTCATAGTTGCCGCCGGAGATCTCAAGCAGGTCGGCACCCGCCTGCTCCAACAGCAGCGAGAGCTGGGCGAGCTCGGCATCGCCGCCCTCGCGCGAGTCGAGCTTGACCGCGATTGCGGCCTGCGGGGGGAGCGCGGAGCGCAGGCCGCCGACGATCTCAAGCAGCAGCCGCGCGCGATTCTCAAGCGATCCGCCATAGGCGTCGGTACGGCGGTTGTGAGCCGGGTCGAGGAAGCTGTCCAGGAGATATCCGTGCGCGCCGTGGACCTCAACACCGGCGAAGCCCGCCGTGAGCACACGCTCGCCGGCTTCGATGAAGCTTTCTCTGACCTCCTCGATCTCCGCGAGCGTGAGCGCGCGCGGGCGGGCGAAGAAGCCGGCGAGCGGGACGGCGGGGCCGTCGGAGGGCGCGACGGGATGCGGCTGGACGAACCGGTTGGCCTGGCGCCCGGGGTGGGAGAGCTGAACGAGCGTCGGCGTGTCCGCCGCGCTCTGCGCCCAGCGGCGCATCGCAAGGACATCGGTGGCCGCGTCGATGACGACGTTCCGCGCGCGCTCGAGATGGCGCCGGTCGACCATCGCGTTACCCGTGAGGATGAGCCCGGCGCCCCCGCGTGCGTTCTCGCCATAGAGCCGCATGTGGCTCTCGTTCGGATCGTTCCTGCGCCCGGCGATCGCCTCCGTCATGGCCGCACGGCAGAGGCGGTTCTGAAGGACGAGCCCACAGGGAAGCTCCAGGGGCTCGTCGAGGCGGATCGCGCTCATCGGTTGGCAATCTACCCGCCCGCCGTGCCGGCGCGGGCCGCCGTCGGGACGAAGAGCCCCCCTGCGGCGGTCGCGGGCCGCGGCGGCCGCCAGCTGACATGCTTGGCTTGTGAGAGATCGCGTCCGCGAGCGGTACGCAGCGCAGATGGACGCGGATCGTGACGTGATCGAATCGAGCAGCGGTCGATGAACCTGTGGGGCCGCGTGTTCGCCGCGGGCTATGACCGCGCGATGGCCGGAGCGGAGAGGACGGTCCTGGGCGAGCACCGATCCTCGCTGCTGGCGACGGCGGCGGGCAGCGTGCTCGAGGTCGGCGGCGGGACGGGGGCCAACCTCCCGTTCTACGGAGCGGGCGTGCGGGAGCTGATCGTCACCGAGCCGGAGGAGCCGATGGCGCGCAGGCTGGAGCGCCGGCTCGCCGATCATGAGCTTCCGGGGCGCGTCGTGCGGGCGCCGGCCGAGGAGCTCCCATTCGGAGCGGAGAGCTTTGACTACGTCGTCTCGACGCTCGTGCTGTGCACGGTCGATGATCCGGCCCTCTCACTGGCGGAGATCCATCGCGTGCTTCGCCCCGGCGGGCGGCTGATCTTTCTCGAGCACGTCCGCTCGGAGGATCCCCGGCTCGCCCGCTGGCAGGATCGCCTGCACGGCGGATGGGTGCTGATCGGCCACGGCTGCCACTGCAACCGACCGACGCTCGAGAGCATCGAGCAGGCCGGATTCTCCGTCTCAGCGCTCGAGCACGATCGCTTTCGCGGGGCTCCGGCGATCGTGCGCCCGCTGATCGCGGGCGTGGCTCGAGCGAGCGCCTGACGCAGCCGCCTCCTCTTGGACGCCGCGCTAGGCGGATGCGCCGGAGGGAGCCGGAGCGCCGATCTGGGCGCGCAGGAAGCTGACGAGCGGCTCGCGCACGGCGTCGGGATCGTCGACGAACGGCCAGTGTCCGGCTCCGCGGATGACCACGACCTCCGCCGCGGGGAAGGCCTCGCGCTGGCGCTCTGCATAGGCGACGGGGAGATAGACATCGCCGTCGCCCCAGATCACCAGGGCGGGTCGGTCGAGTGGAAGCAGCGCGGAGGAGAGTGCAGGCGTATCTGCGCCGAGGTCCGAGGAGCGATAGAGCTTCAAGACCGCTCGCTTGGTGCCGGCGTCGATGCTGTCGTACATGCGGTCGGTGAACTCCTTGGGCAGCGGCTTGGGGTTGTCGCGGTTGAGGAACATGCGCGTTCCCGAGCGCGTGCCGATCGCCTGGAAGAGCTCGCCGGCGACGGGCGTGCGCCAGA
>Ga0302320_10018226_pt1 | contig 14175 bp, 11 predicted proteins | sample Bog_T0_3_FD_202130 | JGI IMG/M metagenome (GOLD analysis project Ga0302320, IMG submission 202130) | Peat permafrost microbial communities from Stordalen Mire near Abisko, Sweden - Bog_T0_3 | ecosystem: Environmental > Terrestrial > Soil > Wetlands > Peat | place: Sweden: Abisko, Stordalen Mire... | reverse complement strand
GGCGGAACTCGGCTGCGGCGTCCACCGGCGGCAGGGCCTCGGCCAGCTCGGCCAGGGCGGTCCAGCTCCCGGCCACGGCCCGCCGGAGCGGGTGCTGGGCGAGGAACGGCCAGAACGCCGCGTGGGCCAGGACGCCCAGGGCGCAGCCGGCCAGGGTGGCCCGGGCGGCCAGGAACGGGGTGGCCTCGGCCCTGGGCGAGCCCAGGGCGATGAAGAACAGCAGGGCCGAGGTGCCGGCCACGGCGGGCCCGTATTCGCCCAGGCCGTGGCGCCAGGCGCCGGCCCCCAGGGCGACCAGCCCGGTGGCGGCCACCGCCAGCGGCAGGCTGGGTCCGGCCAGCGCCCCCAGCCAGGCGGCGCTGGTGAACACCAGGCCGAGGCCGGCCAGCAGGCAGAGGCGCATGGCATAGGCGCCGCGCACATCCAGCCCGGCGGCGGCGTGGCCGGCGAAGGCCGCCAGCACCGCCTGGGTGCCGTTGATCAGCCCCAGGGCGGCCAGCACCAGGGGCGCCATGAACAGCACCGTGGCCCGCAGCGCCCGGCTCGCGGCGGGGTCCTGCAGCTCCCGGGCGGCGAGCTTGCCGACCAGCCGGGGCAGTTCCAGTCCCGGCGCGCCCGTGGCCCGGGTCAAGCCTGGGCCCTGAAGTCCGCGGCCGCGTCGATCATCCTGGACTCCTTCAGTGGCGCAAGGCCAGATAGCGTCGGATCAGGGCGTTGGTGGAGCTGTCGTGCCCGGGCTGGCTCCTGGTTTCCAGCTCGGGCAGGATCCGCCCGGCCAGGGCCTTGCCCAGCTCCACCCCCCACTGGTCGAAGGAATCCAGGCGCAGGACGGCCCCCTGGGCGAACACGCTGTGCTCGTACAGGGCCACCAGCCGGCCCAGGGCCGCCGGGGTGAGCCGCTCCAGCATGAGCGTGCTGGACGGGCGGCTGCCCGGGAAGGTCCGGTGCGGCACCAGCCAGGCAGGGACCCCCTCGGCCTGCACCTCGTGGGCGGTCTTGCCGAAGGCCAGGGCCTCCGCCTGGGCCAGCACATTGGCCATCAGCACGTCGTGGTGGCGCCCCAGAGGGTTCAGCGGCTGGGCGAAGGCGATGAAGTCGCAGGGGATCAGCTGGGTGCCCTGGTGCAGCAGCTGGTAGAAGGAATGCTGGCCGTTGGTGCCGGGCTCGCCCCAGTAGACCGGCGCGGTCTGGTAGGCCACCTCCGAGCCGTCCAGGGTGACCCGCTTGCCGTTGCTCTCCATGACCAGCTGCTGCAGGTAGGCGGGGAAGCGCTTGAGATACTGGTCATAGGGCAGCACCGCCACGGAGCGGGCGCCCATGAAGCAGGTGTTCCAGATGGCCAGCAGCGCCATGAGCACCGGCAGGTTGCGCTCGAACGGGGCGGTGCGGAAATGCTCGTCCATGGCATGGAACCCGGCCAGCATGTCCTGGAACTGCCCGGGGCCGATGGCGATCATGGTGGAGAGCCCGATGGCCGAGGTCATGGAGTAGCGCCCGCCCACCCAGTCCCAGAACTCGAACATGTTGGCGGTGTCGATGCCGAACGCGGCCACCGCCTCGGCGTTGGTGGAGACCGCCACGAAATGGCGGGCCACGGCCTGCGGGTCCTTCAGCCTGGCCAGCGCCCAGTCCCGGGCGGTGCCGGCGTTGGTCATGGTCTCCAGGGTGGTGAAGGTCTTGGAAGATACGATGAACAGGGTCTCCTCGGGATCCAGGTCCCAGGTGGCCTCCTGGAAGTCGGTGCCGTCGACGTTGGAGACGAAGCGCAGGGTCAGGTCGCGCTGGCTGTAGTGGCGCAGCGCCTCGAAGGCCATGACCGGGCCCAGGTCGGAGCCGCCGATTCCGATGTTGACGATGTTGCGCACCGGCCTGCCGGTGTGCCCCAGCCAGGCCCCGGCGCGCACCTGGTCGGCGAACCGGGCCATCCGGTCCAGCACCTCGTGCACCTGGGGCACCACGTCGGCGCCGTCCACGATGATCACCTGGCCCCTGGGCGCGCGCAGCGCCACGTGCAGCACCGCCCGGTTCTCGGTGAGGTTGATCCGCTGGCCCTGGAACATGGCCTCGATCCGGGCGCGCAGCCCCGCCTCCTCCGTCAGCCGCAGCAGCAGGGCCAGGGTCTCGTCGGTGACCAGCTGCTTTGAATAGTCCAGGTAGATGCCTTCGGCTTCGACGGCCATGCGTTCGCCGCGCCGCGGGTCGTCGGCGAACAGCTTGCGCAGCTGCAGGTCGGCGAGCCCGTGGCGGTGGGACTCCAGGGACTGCCAGGCCGGGAGCTGGGTGAGGGGGGTGAGGCTGCTGGTCATGTGGGCTTCCTATTGGATCATTTCACCAGATCCGCGCCCGACGTGCCGGAATTTTCGTCACGGGCGGCACGGCCCCTGGCCAGACGCGGCGCCACCAGCAGGGCCGCGCCGAAGCATGCCAGGGCCAGGGTCAGGGTGAGCGGGCGGCCCTGGGGCACATCCTGCAGCAGCAGCTTGACCGCGGTGGCGCCCAGGAGCGGGTGCGCCATCCAGCCCAGGTCGCCCGCCGGGAGCCAGCGGCCCAGGGCGCCGGCCGCCACCGCCGCCAGGGCCAGGACCGCGGTGCGCAGCGCGGCCAGGGCGCCGGGGTCCAGCGCCGGGGCGGCGGTCACCGCCAGCGCCGCGAGGCCCAGCAGGCCAAGGGCCCCCATGGCGAAGCAGGGCAGCCTGAGTCCCCACGGGGCGGGGCCCGGGGCGCGCCGGGCCAGCAGCATGAGGTGCCCGGCCGCCAGCGCCGCCAGGACCAGGAGCGCGGGCAGGGGCAGTGCCGGGGCGGGGGCCGTGAAGGCCCGCCAGGCGGCCGCCAGCAGGCCCGAGGCCAGGGCCGCCGCGCCCAGGTAGACCGCGCCGTGGACCAGCAGCGCCCGCCGCATGTAGCGCCGGCCCAGGGCGGCCGAGACCAGGCCCAGGGGCGCCAGCAGGAGCGCCAGCCCCCCGGCCGGCAGGAGGATGGAGCCGGCCGCCAGCATCAGCACCAGCGCCAGCGAGGTGAGGAAGCGGAAATCGGAGCTGCCCTCGGCCTCCCTGCGCACGAAGGTGAAGGCGGCGAGGTAGCAGCCCAGGCCCATGGCCAGGGCCGCCAGCCCCAGCGGCAAGGCCCCGGAGCCCGCGGCGTGGGCCACCCGGAACGCGCCGCCCAGGCCGATGGGCAGGATGGCGGCGGTCTGGGCCACCTCGAAGGCCCGCACCGACCGGGGCCGGACCAGGGCGCGGCCGACGAAGCTGGCCAGGTAGACCGCCACCAGGGCCATGGCCAAGGCCAGGACCGCCGGTGTCTGGAGGTTCCTGGCCAGCGCGGGGGAGCCCGGGGAGATGGCGAGGATGATCATGCTGAGGATGGCGGCGTCCGCCGCCGCGGCCGCGGGCCAGCGCAGGCCCGGCCATTCAGGGCGCCCGGCGAGCGCCAGGGTGGCCCCGGCCAGGAGCAGGAACAGCGCGCAGTAGACCGTGATGTCCGAAGTGGCGGCCATGAGCCCGAAGCCGGTGCCCAGGGTGCACAGGGCGACGGTCCAGGCGATGCCGGCCAGAGCCCGGCGCCAGGCCACCGCCAAGAGCAGGACGGTGATGCCCAGCAGGATCGCGGCGGCGGCGGCGGCCGGCAGGATGGCGAACCGGATGGTGGCCTCCCACAGCAGGGGGTATGCGATCAGGGCCGAGGCGGCCGCGTGGCAGCCCGCGCCCAGCCGCCGGCCCCGGGCCCCGGCGCGGTCCGCCGCCACCGCCCAGAACGCTGCGTAGGCCAGCCCCAGGGCCACGCCGCCCATGCGCGGAAGCGAACCGCCCTCGGTGAAGGTGCGGATGAGGAAGGCCCCGGCCAGCACCAGGGAGGTCCGGCCCAGCAGGCCCAGCACCGCGGCCAGGGACTGCTGCTCATGGCCCGGCCGGGCCGGGAGCGCCGCCGGCTCCGGGAGGGCGGTCAGGGTTACCAGCTGGGTCGCGGTTTCCAGGCGCGCCACCCGCTCCTCCAGTCCGCGCACCTGGTCCGCCAGGGCCGCGAGGCGCTGGTCCAGGGAGGGCTGGCGGTCGGCGAGCCCGGTGGACCGAGTCTGCATGGCGACCTCACTCTAAGTAGATTCGGAGTCTAGATTCTTAAATGGACCTCATTGCACGCATGAACAGGGGACAGGTCAAGCATTAAATGGCATCTAAATAAAAGAAATCATCTGAAGTTGCAATTGAGACCATGTATCAGAAAGAACGATTTTTTTGAGTTGTTGACAAAAACTGAAAAAAACCCAAAGTCTAATCCACCAAGCATTGAAGATGGAATTAGGACTCCATGGTCCGAAACCATCAGAACCCCTGAGCTGGCGCGCCCGACGATCGCGCCGTCCCGCGGAGCACGGATCCCACCTGGAGCAGATGATGTCGACCCCATCCTTGCAGTGGTTCACCCGCCGGATCCTGGTCCTCCCCTGCTGCTGGCTCCTGGCCGGCGCGGCCGGCGCCCAGGACATCCAGGTGCCGCCGCCGCCCATCACCGAAGGGATGTTCCCCTGCACCGTATGCCACGACGGCAAGAACCTGAAAGTCAACCGGAAGCGGCGGATACTCAAGGATATGCATTCCGATATCGTGCTCAGGCACGGGCCCGACAGCCGCTGGTGCCTGGACTGCCATGATGCGGACAACCGGGACCGGCTGCACCTGGCCAGCGGGGCCCAGATCAAGTTCACGGTCTCCTACGAACTCTGCGGCCAATGCCACGGCGAGAAGCTGCGCGACTGGCGGGCCGGGGTGCACGGCAAGCGCACCGGCAGCTGGAACGGCCAGAAGCAGTACCTCCTCTGCGTCAACTGCCACAACCCGCACTCGCCCCATTTCGAGGCGCTCAAGCCGCTGCCGCCGCCTGTGAGGCCCGAGGCGATCCAGGCCGGGAAGGGAGGTGCCCTGTGAAGTATCGACTGGAATCCAGAGGCCTCAAGTCCCGGCGGCGCTTCCTGGGCACCGCCGCCGCCGCCATGGCCGGGGCCATGGCCACCCTCACCGGATGCGGCAAGAACGAGGTGGACGCCTTCCTGCAGCACAACTTCCGTGAGCTGAGCCAGGAAGAGCTCAGGAAGGTCATCGCCCGCCTGGAGCAGGATGCCAAAGCCAAGTACGGCAAGGAGATCCACATTGGCAACGAGCCCGCCATGCAGGGGGTGGTGTTCGGCTACGCCCTGGACCTGTCCCGCTGCATCGGCTGCCGGCGCTGCGTCAAGGCCTGCGTCAAGGAGAACAACCAGTCCCGGGAGCCCCAGATCGAGTGGATCCGGGTGCTGCAGATGGACAAGGACGAGGGGGTCGATGTCGCCCACGCGGACCCGTACTACAACCCCGACAAGGTCCCCCAGGAAGGCAAGTTCTACATGCCGGTGCAGTGCCACCAGTGCCGCAACGCGCCGTGCACCAAGGTCTGCCCGGTGGGCGCCACCTGGCAGACCCAGGACGGCATTGTGGTGGTGGACTACAACTGGTGCATCGGCTGCCGCTACTGCATGGCGGCCTGTCCCTACGGGGCGCGCCGGTTCAACTGGGGCGAGCCGTCCGTGCCGTCGGCGGACATCAACCCGGCCACCCACTACCTGGGCAACCGGCCCCGGCCCAAGGGCGTGGTGGAGAAGTGCACCTTCTGCATCCAGCGCACCCGCAAGGGCCTGTACCCGGCCTGCGTGGAGATCTGCCCCACCGGTTCGCGCAAGTTCGGCAACCTGGCCGACCCCAAGAGCGAGATCCGCTACATCCTGGAGAACAAGCGGGTCTTCATCTTCAAGGAAGACCTGAACACCAAGCCGAAGTTCTTCTACTTCTACGGGGTCTGACATGGAGTCGCTGCGCGCCTTCCCACGCTTCATCAAGGACTCCGTCGGCCACATCCTCAGCGGCAACCGCTACTACTACGCCTGGGTCGGCTTCCTGCTGCTGCTGATCGCCGTGGGCGGGACGGCCTACCTGGGCCAGCTGCGCGAAGGCCTGATCGTCACCCACATGCGCGACCAGGTGAGCTGGGGCTTCTACATCGGCAACTTCACCTTCCTGGTGGGCGTGGCCGCGGCCGCCATCATGCTGGTGATCCCTGCCTACGTGTACGACTGGGAACCGATCCGGGAGATCACCATCCTGGGCGAGGTGCTCGCCATCAGCGCCCTGGTCATGTGCCTGTGCTTCGTGATGGTGGACATCGGCCGGCCGGACCGGTTCTGGCACATCACCCCGCTGGTGGGGCGGCTCAATTTCCCGTTCTCCCTGCTGGCCTGGGACGTGATCGTGCTGAACATCTACCTGCTGCTCAACTGGTTCGTGGTCACCTACCTGCTGTTCTGCAGCTACACGAAGCGCCACTACGTGAAGGCGATCGTGCTGCCGCTGGTGCTGTTCTCGATCCCCATGGCGGTGAGCATCCACTCGGTGACCGCGTTCCTGTTCAATGGCCTGTCGGCCCGGCCCTTCTGGAATTCGGCCATCCTGGCGCCCCGCTTCCTGGCCTCGGCGTTCTGCTCGGGCCCGGCGATCCTGCTCGTGCTGCTGCAGATCCTGCGCAAGGTGACCAGCCTGAAGATCAAGGACGAAGCCATCTTCAAGGTGGCCGAGCTGATGGCCTACACCATGGGCTTCACCCTGTTCCTCACCATGGCCGAGGTGTTCAAGGAGTTCTACTCCAACACTGAGCACCTGGTCTACACCAAGTACCTATGGTTCGGCCTGCAGGGCCACCACACCCTGGTGCCCTACGCCTGGGGCTCGGTGGTCTGCGGACTGGCGGCCTTCCTGCTGCTGCTGGTGCCGAGGACCCGCCACAACTGGGTCACCCTCAACCTCGGCTGCGCCCTGATCTACGCCAGCGTCTACATCGAGAAGGGCATGGGCCTCATCATCCCCGGGCTCACCCCGGACCCGCTGGGCGAGATCTACGTCTACACCCCCTCGCTCACCGAGGTCCTGGTGGCGGCTGGGATCTTCGGGGTCGGCTTCCTGGTGTTCACCCTGATGCTCAAGGTGGCCGTGCCGATCATGCTGGGGGAGCTGACCACCGCCCCGGGCGGGGCGCGCCAGCCCCATTGAAGGGATCCGCCGCTCTGGGTTAGGATGATCCATCACCCCAATCCCAGGAGCATCGTCATGTTTCCCAGGCTCACCGCGTTCTTCGCGCTGCTGGCGCTCGCCAGCTGCGCCTCTCCCTATGCCCAGAACAGCGGCCACGGCGGGTTCACGGACAAGAGGATCGACGACAGCCGCTACCTCGTCCGCTACACCGGCAACGGCAATACCTCCAAGGAGCAGGTCTGGAGCTTCTGGTTCCACCGCTGCGCCGAATTGACCCAGGAGCATGGGTTCCGGTATTTCGCCATCGAGATGATTCCGCCCAAGAAGCAGGGCCTGCTGCGGGACCAGGAGGATGGGCGGCAGCTAGTGTCCCGCGATCCGCGAGAACCGGGCGGCATCGTCCGGGTGAACCGGCCCGTCATCATCTACGTCCCCACGCAGAACATCCCTGCCACCGCCTGGTACAACGACGCCATCGTCGTCATGTGCAACGTGGTGGAGCCCAGGCGCCTGGTGTACGAGGCCCAGTCCGTGCTCACCGTGCTCGGTCCCTACGTGAAAGCCCAGGTCCAGGGTCCCTACGGAAAAGGCCAGGCCCAGGTCGACAATCCGGACCGGGACCTCGTCCTGAAGCGGACCAGCTTCTATCTGGGGCCCGAAGGCGTGGTGGTGCCGGCCAATCCGGACCGGTCAATCTAGGAACCTGCCCCAGCAGCCGGACTGCTCCCGGGGCAGGGGCCACGCCTGGCGGCCGTTCACGAACACCTTGGCGATCCCTTCGGCCGGCAGCCGCGGCTCCTCGTAGGTGGCGCGGTCCCGCACCTTGCCGGGGTCGAACAGGACCAGGTCGGCGAAGCAGCCCTCCCGCACCAGGCCCCGGTCCGTCAGCCCGAACACCCCGGCCGGCAGCGAGGTCATCTTGCGCACGGCTTCCTGGATGGAAAACAGGCCCCGGTCCCGGGCATACTCCCCCAGCACCCGGGCGAAGGCGCCCCACAGCCGGGGATGGGGGTGCTGGTCGTGGGGCAGGCCGTCGGAACCCACCATGCAGCGGTCGAAGGCCAGGAACCGGCCCACGTCCGCTTCGTCCATGTGGAAGTACACCGCCCCGGAGGGCTGCAGGCGCTCGATGGTCTCGGCCCGGGAACAGCCCCATTCGGAGCTGATCTGGTCCAGGGTGCGGCCTTCCACCTCCGGGTGGGGCAGGGACCAGGCCACCAGCACCTTCCGGGAATGGCCCACCGAGACCGGGTCCAGCACGCTGGAGCCGGCGGTGTAGGGATAGGTGTCGATGGCGAAGGGAATGCCGGCGCCCTCCTTCCGGTAGATCTCCAGGAGTTCGGCGCTCCGCCCGCGGTTGGCCTCGCCGGCCACCTTCTGGTGGGACAGCACCAGGAACGCCCCGGATCCGGCGGCGCACTGGAGCGCTTCCCGCACCGCCCCGGCGACGCCGTCATACTCGTCCCGGATGTGCATGCACAGCCGGCCGCCCCGGGAGGCCGCGGCCCGGGCCAGGGCCACCACCTCGGCCGTGTCGGCGCCCCGGTTGGTGGGGTAGGACAGCCCGCAGCTGAGGCCCCGCGCGCCGGCGTCCATGGCGGCCCGCACGTCCTCGGCCATGGCCTCGATCTCCCCCGCCGTGGCGGTCCGGCCATAGTCGTCCAGGTGGCGCACCCGCAGGGTGCCGTGGCCCACCAGGGCCGCCACGTTCAGGGGCAGGGGCGCGGCCTGGAGCGCCTGCACGTACTGGGCGAAGGTGTCGAACCGGAACCGGGCCCGGCCGCCCAGGAGGTTGAGCGGCGGCGGGGGGTCCCCGTCCAGGCGCAGAGGGGCCAGACTGATGCCGCAGTTGCCCACCACCACGCTGGTGACCCCCTGGCTGAGCTTGGCCTCGGATTCGGCCCACTGGAACACCGCCTGGTCGTCGTGGGAATGCGAGTCGATGAACCCGGGCGCCACCATGAGGCCGGCGGCGTCCAGGTTCACGGCGCCCCGGGCCTGGTCCAGCGGGCCCACGGCCTGGATCCGGTCGCCGCGCACGCCCACGTCGGCCTTCCGGGGGGGCGCCCCGGTGCCGTCCAGCACCATGCCATTGCGGATGACCAGATCAAAATCCATGGGCTCCCCCCGGGGGGCGGTCGCGGGCGGGTGGCCGGATCGCGGGTTTCGACTATCATGATAGCTGTCCGAGAAGCGCTGCGAGACACCCCCGTCCCAGGCTCGGCACCCGATTCATGGCTGCAACGGCGCTTGCCCGACAAAATCCGCTGGGTTTGATTGACGGGTAAGTCCACCACTGGCACCATCCTTCAGCCCAACCACCGCCCAGGAGCTAGCTGTGAGTGCAACCCTGAACAATGAAAATCGCATTGCCGATCTGAGCCTGGCCCCCTGGGGCCGGCGGGAGATCGCCATCGCCGAGACCGAGATGCCGGGGCTCATGGCGATCCGCGAGGAGTACGCGGCCGCCCAGCCCCTGCGCGGGGCCCGCATCGCCGGCTCGCTGCACATGACCATCCAGACCGCGGTGCTCATCGAGACCTTGAAGGCCCTTGGCGCCGAGGTGCGCTGGGCCTCCTGCAACATCTTCTCCACCCAGGACCACGCCGCGGCCGCCATCGCCGCCGGCGGCACCCCGGTGTTCGCCTACAAGAGCGAGACCCTGGCCGACTACTGGGCCTTCACCCACGAGATCTTCGCCTTCAGGGAAGGCACCGCCAACATGATCCTGGACGACGGGGGCGACGCCACCCTGCTGGTGCACCTGGGCGCCCGGGCCGAAACGGACCGCACCCTGCTGGACCACCCGGGCAACGAGGAGGAGGTCGCCCTGTTCGGGGCCATCCGCGCGAAGCTGGCCCAGGATCCCGGCTGGTACTCCCGCCAGCTGGCCGCCATCAAGGGCGTCTCCGAGGAGACCACCACCGGGGTGCACCGGCTCTACCAGATGGCGGCCCGGGGCGAGCTCCGGTTCCCGGCCATCAACGTCAACGACTCGGTGACCAAGTCGAAGTTCGACAACCTGTACGGCTGCCGGGAGTCGCTGGTGGACGGCATCAAGCGCGCCACCGACGTGATGATCGCCGGCAAGGTGGCGGTGATCTGCGGCTACGGCGACGTGGGCAAGGGCTGCGCCCAGGCCATGCGGGCCCTGTCGGCCCAGGTGTGGGTCACCGAGATCGACCCCATCTGCGCGCTGCAGGCGGCCATGGAAGGCTTCCGGGTGGTGACCATGGAGTACGCTGCCGACAAGGGCGACATCTTCGTCACCTGCACCGGCAACCGCCACGTCATCGGCCATGACCACATGGCGGCCATGAAGGACCAGGCGATCGTATGCAACATCGGCCACTTCGACAGCGAGATCGACATCGCCTCGCTGGAGCGCTACCAGTGGGAGGAGATCAAGCCCCAGGTGGACCACGTCATCTTCCCCGACGGCAAGCGCATCATCCTGCTGGCCAAGGGCCGACTGGTGAACCTGGGCTGCGGCACCGGCCACCCCTCCTACGTGATGAGCTCGTCCTTCGCCAACCAGACCCTGGCCCAGATCGAGCTGTGGGCGAACCCCGGCAAGTACCCCATCGGCGTATACACCCTGCCCAAGCACCTGGACGAGCGGGTGGCGCGGCTGCAGCTGAGAAAGCTCAACGCCCAGCTTTCCGTGCTCAGCCAGGAGCAGGCCGACTACATCAGCGTGCCGGTGGAGGGGCCTTACAAGCCTGATTCCTACCGGTACTGATGCGCATTCTGGAACTGTTCTCCGGCATCGGCGGCTGGAGCTATGCCCTGGGCGGCCGCGGCACCGTGGCGGCGGCCCTGGACATCAGCCCCGCCGCCAACGCCGCCTACCAGCTCAACCACGGCCGCGCGCCGCTGGCCCGGGAGATCGCCCGGGTCAAGGCCGCGCAGTTCAAGGCTTTCGGCGCCGACACCTGGCTGCTGAGCCCGCCCTGCCAGCCGTTCTGCCGCATGGGCAAGGGGGAGGGCCTGGCGGACCCGCGCAGCCGGGCCTTCCTGCACCTCATGGACGTGCTCCGCGAGGCGCCGCCCTCGCGGCTGGCGCTGGAGAACGTGGTGGGCTTCCTGGACTCCCCGGGCTTCGATCTGCTCTGCGGCCGGCTGGAGGAGGCCGGCCTTCGCCACCTGAGCTACCGGCTCTGCCCCAGCGGCTTCGGCATCCCCAACCTGCGGCCGCGGGCCTTCGTCCTGGCCGCGCGCGGGCCACTGGAGGCGCTGCTGGCGCCGGCCGTTCCGCCGGTCCCCCTGGCCGGGTTCCTGGACCTCGAGGAGGATCCGGCCCTCTACCTGGACCCCGGCCTCCGCCACCGCCCGGGGCTGGACCTGGTCACCCCGGAATCCCGGCGCAGCGCCTGCTTCATCGGCGGCTACGGCCAGCGCTTCGTGGGCAGCGGCTCGTTCCTTGAGACGCCCCGCGGCGTCCGCCGCTTCTCCCCGGCCGAGATCGCCCGGCTCATGGGCCTTCCCGGCACCTTCCGGTTTCCGCCGGAGACCCGTCTGGAACAGCGCTACCGGCTGCTGGGCAACGGCCTGAGCCAGCCGGTGGCCCTCTGGGCGCTTGGCCAGCTGCTGTAAAAAACAGGGGTGTTATCCCATTCGGCCCAGTGGGCGTATCATGGAGACATGCTGCCCAGCCCTGGACCATCCGATCGGCCGGTCATTCGCCTCCCCCTGCCTGCCTACGCCAAGTGGGCGGTTCGGATCTGGATCGCGCTGTTCCTGCTGAGCCCGCTGCTGGTGTTCTTCCGGCTTTCGTTCCTGCAGGTCCTGGTGCTCGCCGCGATCCTGGGGGGCTTCGTGCTCCCCGTCCTGCTGGGGCGGCTCCCCGGCGAACTGGAGGCGGCCTCGGAGCGGACGATCCTGCTGAACCCCCGCGCCCACCGCTACGCCTGGCTGTATCTCCTGGGCCGGGACATCACCAGCCCCAAGCCGAAGGCGTTCCCCGTGGCTGAGACCAGCCTGCTCTGGGAAGAGCAGAAGCTGTCCCTGAACCACGGGGAGGCCAGCGTCCTGCTGGGGCACGGCGCCCAGATGGAGCCGGTGATGGACTGGCTGCTGCGGCGCGGCGTCCAGTCGGCCCGGGCCGTGCTGCCCAGGCTTCAGCACCGCTGACCTAGTAACTCATGATCGTGGCGTTGCTGGGTCCGTCCACGTGGATGCCGTGGAAGGCCAGGCGCACCGCCTGGGTCTCGCGGCCCTTGCCGTAGAGGTCCTCGGCGGCGCGGAGGGCGCCCCGGCGCGCGTCCGCGTAGCGGCTCCTGGGCGTGAGGTAGGTGGACAGGGTCCGCCACCAGATGCGCAGGGCCTTGTCATTGCCGATGCCGCACATGCCCTTGGGCAGGTATTCGCTGTAGCTGTCGTCCTTCCTGCTGGCGCTGGAGCCCTGGCTGAGGAAATAGAAGGCGCGGTTCATGGGGCCGGAACTGAGGTGGACGTCCATGTAGTCCAGGTCGGGGGACCACGCGTCCGGGCTGAAGCCGTCCAGGCTGGGCTTGTACATGTAGCGGAGCGGGGTGGGGAAGGCCGGGGTCCGGAGGTCGTCGCCGATGGTCCAGCGGGCTCCCTGGGCCGGCAGCCGCGAGCCCTTGCCGTGGGCCGCATTCCCGTACAGGTAGACCATGGCTCCGAAGATGTCGGAGCTGGCCTCGTTGAGGCCCCCGGATTCCCCTTCGTACTCCAGGTCGGCGGTGGCGTGGCAGAGGCCGTGGGACACCTCGTGGCCCACCACGTCCAGGCAGGTGAGCGACTTGAAGGTCTCCCCGTCACCGTAGGTCATGCAGAAGCAGTCGTCGTCCCAGAACGCGTTGTCGTAGCTGGAGCCGTAGTGCACCCGGTTGTAGGCGGTGGTGCCCTTCCCGTCGATGCCATTGCGGCCCAGGACGTGCTTGTAGAAGTCCCAGGTGGTCTGCAGACCGTAGTGGGCGTCCACCGCCGCGGTCTGGCCGTTGGGGGACCTGGACCCCCGGGTCGGGTCGTAGTTCGCGCCGTCGCCCCAACGCCCCTCCTGGCTCACGTAGAGCACCCCCCGGCCATCGGTGCTGCCCGCCAGGTCCCGGGTGGAGATGGTCCCCCGGGTGGGATCCGCCATCACGTAGCCGCAGGTGGCGGCCAGGGTGCCCAGTTCCACCTGGCCGCTGTACTGGGACTGGCCGAGGGTGGTGGCGGGCTTTCCCTTGGTCATGGGCTTGCCCTTGAAAGTGAACAGGGTGGACCACTTCCTGAGGATGGCCCCGGTGTGGGCGTCCACCAGGTAGTCGTCGTTGCGGGTCTCCGGGGTCCCGTTCTGCAGGTTCAGGTGGATGTGGTAGGCCAGGTGCTGGCCGGTGACCCTGGGCGCGAAGTCCCTGGCGTTCCGCCCGCCGTTGGAATCGGGGGAGGGCTGGAGGCTCGTCGCCGGGTAGACCACGAGCTCGATGGCTGGCGCCCGGGCGTAGGCCCCCTGCGGCGCCTCGCTGGCGTGGGTGATGGCCAGGGCCTCGGCCTGGTCGAGGTTGGGCGTCACCTCCAGGCGGATCCCGCGCACCAGCGCGTCGGTCATGGGGCCCTCCGCGCCCTTGGGATCCAGGTGCACGATCGCCTCGCCGCCCCAGACCCGCAGGCCGCGGTAGCGCTGCTGGCAGCGCACATGGAGGGCACCGTCCGGGTCGGCCTGGGCGTCCTTGACGATGAAGCCGTCGGTCTCGCCCAGGCCGAGTTCGGCGCGCCGCTCCAGCAGGTGCTGGAGGATCGCGTTGGCCGGGCCCGGGTCCGGCTCGGTGCGGGCCTCCTCCGCCTGCAGCAGCGTGCAGGAAAGGGCGAAAGCCAGGCACAGGTCTAGAGGTCTGAAAATGGACATGGGACTCCCCGCAGTAGAAATGGGCGGTGCAGGATGGGCTCCTGGAACGCTGTGATCCTGGTCTGATGCCGGGGAGCCATCGGCAGTGCCAAAAAAAACCGGGGGAAACCTATAAATTTTCGGTGATCGCCCATGGCCGGACATGGCCGGAAAGGTGCGGAAAACCATTGCCGCGAGCCCATGCCGGCGGCTATACTCACTTCGCAAAGGAGTTTTCGATTAATTTTATTATTCATACAGTTATTAGTATTTTTTCTAAACTTAATT
>Ga0302320_10018223_pt1 | contig 14177 bp, 12 predicted proteins | sample Bog_T0_3_FD_202130 | JGI IMG/M metagenome (GOLD analysis project Ga0302320, IMG submission 202130) | Peat permafrost microbial communities from Stordalen Mire near Abisko, Sweden - Bog_T0_3 | ecosystem: Environmental > Terrestrial > Soil > Wetlands > Peat | place: Sweden: Abisko, Stordalen Mire... | reverse complement strand
GGGATTTTCTCGCGCAAAGACGCCAAGACGCAAAGAGGAGAGGGAAAGGAAAACATGGAATGATGGCATAGCCCAATCTCCAATATTCTATATCCTTTCACTCATTTCAGTTTCTTTGCGCCTTTGCTCGAGAAACGCTTCTTTAACGATTTTTCAACTCAGATGATGAGATAAAAAGCACTCCGGCTTTGCGGCGGGCGTGACGGTTACCGGGGAGGTTGATTTTGGCGGTGCCGATTCCTTCATGGTCGAAATCCAAGAGGGAGGCGGTGCGTTCTACTTCGGCAAATCCCGGCTCGTCGATGCCCTGATTTTTAAGCCACGCATGGATCACTCGGCGGCGCAGGGCAGGATGAAGCTCTTTCAGAAGTTTGATGGAGAGTTCTGACTGAAGAGCCATCGGGGTGCAGAGGCTGGCCAGGAGATCCTCTTCGTCGGCAAAGATTGAGGCGCTTCGAGTGATGGCTCCACGGAAAGCGGGGCCCAGGAGTTCCTCAATCAGCGGGAGAATGCGCAGGCGGAGCTTGTTGCGTGAGGGTGAGGATGCCTCGGCGATTGAATTGCTGGCATCCTCGCGATAGCGAAGTTTGCGTTCGCTTAAGTAATCGAGAAGCTGCTGTTTGGTGAGGCCGAGTAGCGGGCGGTGGAGGGTGAGTGTGATCCCCTCGATCTTCCGACTGGAGCTTGCTTTCATTCCGGCGAGTCCTGCCGCGCCGGAGCCGCGTAGAAATTGGAAGAGGCAGGTCTCGACCTGATCGTCGGCGTGATGGGCGAGGAGCAGGGAGCGGCAGCGATGTTTTTTGGCGGCCGTTGCCAGGAAGGCGTAGCGGGCCTGGCGTGCAGCGGTTTCCAGGGAGAGTTTCTGAGTTTTTGCCAGCTCGCGCACAGGAGCGGAGCCGAGTGCGAAGGGGAGGGAGAGTTTTACGGCAATGCGCTCGACAAACCGGGCATCCGCATTCGAGGCAACACCCCGCAGGCAATGGTTGAAATGGGCCACCACGAGATTCCGGTAGCCTGCTTCCATGAGAAGATGGAGTAGGGCAACGGAATCAGCTCCCCCAGAAACGGCAACAAGGAGTTTTTTCTTTCCCCGAATCGAGCCAAGCCCCCGCTGAACCTCTGCTGCCAGAGATGAAAGATGCTGAACTGCCGTCACGGCTTTCTTCATTTTCTTGTTTCTGGCTAACAGTCTTCAGTCTAAACCCCTTCAGCCTGCGGCCCATGGCCGCAATCAGCCAATCTGTGCGGCACCGAAATAAGGTTGAAGAGGCTCTGGCAGGATCAGCGGCCCGCCAGGTTGGGTGTGGGTTTCCAGCAAGGCAACAAAGAGGCGGGGGAGGGCGGTTCCTGAGCCGTTGAGGGTGTGGCAGAACTGGTTCTTTCCCTCGGCGTTCTTGTAGCGGAGGTTCATGCGGCGGGCCTGGTAATCGCCGAAATGGGAGCAGCTGGAGACTTCCAGATAGGCTCCCTGTCCCGGTGCCCAGACTTCGAGATCGTAGGTTCGGCACGCGGAGAAGCCGATGTCTCCCGAGCAGAGTTCCAGCACACGATAGGGGAGTTGGAGGAGCTGAAGGACTTTCTCCGCGTCGGCGGTGAGGGATTCCAACTCTACCTCGGACTGCTCAGGCGTGGTGATCTTGACCAGCTCGACCTTGTCAAACTGATGCATACGAATCATGCCGCGTGTCTCACGGCCTGCCGATCCGGCTTCACGGCGGAAGCAGGGGGTGCAGGCGGTGAGCTTCACGGGAAGCTGGGCTTCGGGGAGGATCTCGTCGCGGTAGATATTGGTGAGCGAAACTTCCGCCGTCGGCGTGAGGAAGCTTGCGCCCTCATCAAAGCCGTACATGTCGTCCTCAAACTTGGGCAGCTGTCCGGTGCCTTCCATGCAGTCGCGGCGCACGAGGACGGGTGGGGCAATTTCGGTGTAGCCGTGGGAGAGGGTCTGAAGATCGAGGAGGAAATTGATAAGGGCGCGTTCCAGGCGGGCTCCGGCTCCGGTGAAGAGGACATAGCCGCTGCCGCTGAGTTTGGCGGCGCGCTCGAGATCAAAGAGTCCAAGGCGTTCACCGATCGCCACATGATCTTCGGGATTCATCGGAGCGGGTTCGCCCCAATGTTTGATCGCCACATTATCCTCGGCATCGTGTCCCTCAGGCAGGCCGGGAGCAGGGAGGTTGGGTACGCGGAGCAGGAGATCGCGCTGTTCGCCATCCAGCTCGGTGGCGGTGCGTCCGAGTTCTTCCATCTCGGTGGCGAAGGTTTTGACCTGGGCTTCCAGGGCGCTAGAATCGCCGCCGTTTTTCTTGAGTGCGCCGATTTCCTTGCTAAGGCGGTTGCGCTCGGCGCGGAGGTGCTGGAGGCGGGTTTCACTCTCGCGGCGACGGGCATCAATGCCCAGGATCTGATCCACCAGTTCGGAAAATTGGCCAGAACGGGTGGCAAGGCGTGTTTTGACAAAAGCGGGGTCTTCGCGGAGCAGTCGGATGTCGAGCATGGAGAGAGACTAAGGGATGAAAGCTGAAAGGTGAAACCTGAAAAGATCAGAGGACGAGGGTCGAGGGACGAAGGTCGAGGGCTTTTTGTCTTCCGATCCTCCCGGATCAGACATCCTCGGAACTGTCGTTGCTCAGACTTTTCGGACTACGCCTCAAATGACTAAGCCGTGTTCCCGCTCCCCTTTTGATTTCGGGCTTTCGACCATCGTCCTTCGACCTTTGACTTCATTCCCTACTTCCCGATGTTGTCAGAATGACAGAGACGGTTAAGATAGGTGCAATAACTATGGCTGCACAGTTCCGCGATTACTATGAGACCCTGGGGATTGCCAAAGGCGCTTCCGCTGACGAAATCAAGAGTTCCTTCCGCAAATTGGCCAGGATGCATCACCCCGATCTGGCCAAGGACAAGAAGACCGCCGAGGAGAAATTTAAGGAAATCAATGAGGCCTACGAGGTGCTCAGTGATCCTGAGAAGCGGAAGAAATACGATGAGTATGGGGCCAACTGGCAACATGCCGGCAATGGATTTGGCGGCGCTCCCAACGGCGGCGGGCGTGGAGGTGCCGGAGGATATGGCGGTTTTCCCGGAGGCGGTTATGCCCAAGGTGATGCGTCGGAATTTCATTTTGGCGGAACCGGTTACAGCGATTTCTTTGAGCAGTTTTTTGGAACCCGTCGTGGACGCGGCTATGGGGGAGGGGTCGATTTTGAGGAGACTCCCCAGCGTGGTCGCGATGTGGAGGCCGATATTTTGGTCACCCTCGATGAGGTGCTCCATGGGGCGACGCGCCAAATTTCTTTCCGCAAGGGGAACTCTCCACAGGTGCAGACCTATACGGTGAAGATTCCCAAAGGTGTCCGTGAGGGGCAGCGAATTCGTCTGGCCGGACAGGGAGGAGCCGGAGGGGCGCGTGGTGAAGCGGGCGATCTCTATCTTCGCGTGAAGCTGCAGCAGCATCCCGATTATCGTTTTGAGGAATCGGATATCTACTACGAGGAGGAAGTCTCACCCTGGCTCGCCGTTCTCGGTGGGGAAGTAACCATTCCAACACCGGATGGCAGGGCCAAGCTCAAGCTTCCTGCCGGGACTCAGCATGGACGCAAATTCCGTATTCCCGGACGGGGTCTTCCGACGAAGGGGGGCACGCGGGGAGATTTTTACGCCGTTGTTGAAATCGCCATTCCAGAATCGATCACTCCCGAGCAGAAGGCTCTCTGGGAGGAGCTAGCAGCCTGTCGGACTTAGCCCGCATGGCTGCTGGCGAAGCTTGGCTAAGGTAGATCTCATGTAATCGGAGTATCGTGGATGCGTTCAGTATTGGCTGAATTTGCCGGATCATCTTCTGTGATTGCTGGGTGAGGCTGGCTGTCAGTCGCTGATTTTTCTTTTCCACCACCAGATATTGTGGTCAATTCGGATTTGCTCCCCAGAAAAACACAATGCTTTGCCCAAAGTGCTCCACGATTGACGACAAGGTTATTGACTCACGCCTCTCCAAAGATGGTACGAGTATCCGTCGTCGTCGCGAATGCCTGGGCTGTGAAACCCGCTTCACCACCTACGAGCAAATTGAGCGCGTCGAGCTTCTAGCCGTCAAACGGGACGGGAGGCGCGAGGCCTTTGACCGTCAGAAACTCCTCTTCAGCTTTGTAAAAGCCTGTGAAAAGCGCCCCATCCCGCTCGCCACGATCGAGGAATCGGTCAGCAATATCATCAATGAGCTGGAATCCGGTCAGGATCGCGAAATTTCCACCAAGACCATCGGTGCCAAGGTCATGGAGCACCTGCGCGCCATCGACCCCGTGGCCTATGTCCGCTTTGCCTCCGTCTATCGGAGATTTGAAGACATTGGTGAATTCATCGAGGAAATCCAATCCCTCGAACGACGCACCCTAAGCTCGGAAAACCAAAAAGAACTTTTCAATAAAATTCCATCATGATTGCCCTGCGCGACGGAATACCTCTCGTTACCCTTCCCGACGGAAGGAATACCTCGTTCGACAAACGCTGGATCACTGCCTCGCTGCTCAAATCCGCCGAGCTGGCCGGCTACCAGCGCTGGTGGCTTGCCGAGCACATCGCAGAGAGCGTCTCCGTCTATCTCCAGCGCGACTTTGAGGAAAACTGCGTCCCCGTGGACAACCTCCAGGAAGCCGTCCTCGACATCCTCGGAACTCTCGGGTTTGAGGATGTCGCAGCACACTTCCAACTCCCCGATCCTCCACTCAGCCTCTCGCTCGCCGATCTCGTCCGCGAAGCAGGCACTGGGTACGAACTTGCCTTCTTCGGCCTGCTAGGAAACCGTCTTCAGAGCATCGCAGGCTCCCATGTCGCACGGCTCGAAATCCGCGACCTCTCCGATTGCCTGCGACTGCTTGGCCGCAAAAAGCGCCCAACCAAAACAGGCCTGCGGGATGAGATCGTCTCCTTCATCCGACAGCACGGCGAATCCGTCGGCCATTCCCGTCAGGAAGAGCCCCTGGAAATCCAGCTGAGCTAAGGAAGCACTGAAAATATCGCGCGGAAAACCGAACGATTGGAATCGTGGTTTGGCCAGCGAAGCAGTCCAAAGGACGAGGCCATCGGGAGATGGCGAGGCAAATGCGGAGACCGCAGAGGAAAAAGGTGATGATCTAAGCGGGTTATTCAAAAACCTGTCTCTGACTTCTGATCTCTGATTTTCCTTTTTCATTCTTCCTTTTTCCTTCAACCTTTTTCCCGATGACACTCTTCGAGAAGATCGCTGCCCGGGAAATTCCCGCCCAGATCATCGCCGAAGGGGAAGACTGGATCGCCTTCCGCGACATCTCTCCCCAGGCCTCGACTCATTTTCTTGTCGTGCCAAAACGCTGCATCCCTCGTCTCAATGAGGCCGCGCCTAACGATGCCGCACTCCTCGGCAGACTCCTCCTGGCCGCAGCCGCTACCGCACGGCAGGAAGGACTCTACGAAAACGGCTACCGCGTCGTGGTGAATAACGGGCCGGACGGTGGCGAAACCGTCCCCCATCTCCATCTGCATGTCCTAGGAGGTCGGCAGATGCAATGGCCTCCAGGGTAGCGGGGAAAAGGAAGAGAAACTCGCGCAAAGACAGAAAGGTCAGGAAGACGAAGGAGGGCAGTATTGATGAGTGGCAAGTCGTTGTTTTATAGTAACATGTAAAACAAACCAGCATTAGGCAATCCATCGAGTATTACTGGGGCTAAGTCCAATACTGTTCATCTAGCTGATTATTTTTCAAAATTACTTTGGGGGAATGCCTCATGGTTGGGGCTCGTGATCTTCGGATGGGATAGAGGCTTGCCGTATTCTACGGGATCGGTTTTTCCTGAATCTAAACTTTCCCACTTTCCAACTGCAATCCACTTCAAGGCCTCTTCCCTTGAGGTGAGGGTGCCTTCGAGTTGGCGGGTTTGGACGGCTTCGAGGATTTCGGCAAAATGCTTGCCAGGCTTCCAGCCAAGGGCAATGAGATCATGTCCGGTGATAAGCGGTGGGGGAATGAGTGGCTCGTTGGCAAATTCCTCCCGCTTGGCGAGCAGGAGGGCGTGGTTATCGAGCATTCCGTGACTGCCGAGGCAATCGACGCGGTGGAGTTCCAATTCCTCGTCAAAGGAGGGACGGGCCATCATCCGCTTGAGCGTCGAGACTTTCATCTGCGGCACATCCTTGAAGCTCATATGGAGCCGAACGGCGGGAAGAACGCTGTCAATGACTTCATTGGGAAAGCGCAGGCGCTGGAGCAACCGGAGTCCCATTTGGGCGCTGACCCCCTCATGGCCGTTGAAGCGGATGCGTCCGGTCTCATCGACGAGGCGCGTCGGCGGCTTGCCGATGTCATGGAGTAGCACGGAGAGGACCAGCGTGAGCGAGGCGTCCGGCGCAAGCAAGGAGAGCATGAGGCGCGTGTGGACAAAGACATCCCCTTCGGGATGAAATTCCGGCGGCTGATCGCACCCCTTGAGGGACTCGACCTCCGGGAGAATTTCGCGCAGGAGTCCGCTTTCATTCAGAAGGTCAAATCCCCTGAGCCGATTGGGCGAGACGAGGATCTTGCTGAGTTCTTCGCGGATGCGTTCGGCGCTGACCGCATGGATCTCGGGAGCCCATTGCCTCACCGCACTCCAGGTAGAGGGATCAATCGTGAAGCCTAGGGTCGTGGCAAAGCGCACTGCCCGCAGCAGTCGCAGCTTATCCTCGGCAAAGCGATCAGAGGGTGTCCCGATGGCCCGCAGGAGCTTGGCCTTGAGATCCTCCTGTCCGTCCACAAAATCGAGAATCTTCTCTGCAATCGGATCGTAAAAGAGTCCGTTCACGGTGAAATCCCGCCGCCTTGCATCCCCCTCGGCATCGGTGAAATGAATGCTCTCGGGATGGCGTCCATCCTGATAAGCCCCATCGCCACGGAAGGTAGCGACCTGAATCTCCTCACTCTGTTCCAGGACAAGAATGACGCCGAACTGTGCTCCTACGGGAACCGTCCGCGAGAAAATGGCTTCCACCTGCTCCGGTCTGGCATTGGTCGCCACATCATAATCGTGTGGAGTCACGCCGAGCAGATGATCGCGTACACATCCCCCGGCATAGAGTGCCTGAAAGCCGTGGGCACGCAGACGCTCCACGACGGATTTGGCGGATTGTTCAGCGGATGAATTCATGATTGCTGATTGCTGATTGCTGATTGCTGATTGCTGATTGCTGATTGCTGATTGCTGATTCAGTGCAAGAGTTGTTCCAAAAAATTAACAATTAGCAATCAACAATTCTTCCTTCAATTACCCTTGGTCTGAATGCTCCGGCGCAGGGCGTCGCCGAGATTGTAAAGCGCCAGTAAGGTGGAGAGTAGGGCGAGTGAGGGGAAGAGAAGTAGCCACCAGGCTCCGCGTAGCGGATTGATGGAGGCGGCCCCTTCGGAGAGGAGAGAGCCCCAGCTCGATTGCGGTGCCTGCACGCCGAGTCCGAGGAAGCTCAGGAAGGCCTCATCGATGATGACCGAGGGGATGGCGAGCGTGAGATAGACAAGGACAATGCCCGCCAGATTGGGAAGCAGATGTCTCAAAAGAATTTTCCAATAGCCTTCACCGAGCACGCGGGCGGCGGCGACATAGGAGCGTTCGCGAAGCGTCAGGGTCTGGCCGCGCACGATTCGGGCCATGGTGAGCCATTCGATGATGCCGAGGCTCAGGATCAGGATGACAAGCCGGGAGGAGCCGACGAGCCAGTTCCAGCCGTGGGCGCTTGCGGCTTGCTGAAGGCGTTCATTAAAGGAATTGATGAAAATCAGGATGAAGATCAGTCGTGGCACCGAGTAGAGAATATCGACCAGGCGCATCATGGCATTGTCGACGGCGCTGCGGGAGGAGCCGGCGATGAGGCCGTAGGTCGTTCCGATGAAGAGACTGATTGCGGCACCGCAGATGCCGACCAGGAGCGAGATGCGGCCTCCTTCCAAAATGCGAAGTAGCAGATCGCGTCCATTGAGATCAGTGCCGCAGAGATGAGCGAGGCTTGGCGGCGCATAGGTCACCCCACTCGGTAGGGCATAGGAGTTTGGAAGGAAGAGAGGGCCGAGAATGACGGCACCCACCATGAGCAGTAGCGCCAAGAAGGGGAGGCGAGCCTTTCTGGGAAGAGAGAAGCTGCTCATCCCTGAATCCTCCGATCGAGGAAGCGGTAGGAGAGATCCACGAGGAGATTGAAAATCATCAGGAGGAGGCAATAAACGATCACCACGCCGCCGAGCAGGAATCCGTCACGGTTCAGGATGGAATTCACAAAAAAACCTCCGGCACCGGGAATGTGAAAAATGGTTTCCACGACGATAGAACCAGTCAGCAGATTGGCGGCAAGGGGGCCGAGATAGGAGACGACGGGTAGAATGGCAACTCGCAGCGCATGCCGGTAGATGACGGCCTTTTCGGTGAGTCCCTTGGCGCGTGCGGTGCGGACGAAATCCTCGGCGAGGGTCTCACGCAGGCTGTCATGGAGGAGTCGGGCAATGACGGCGGCGAAGGGAATGGCCAGGGTGATGGAGGGAAGGAGGAGTTCCTCGCCCGTGCCCCAGCCGCCGACCGGAAGCCAGGCGAGCTTGATGGAGAAGAGGAGAATGAGGAGCGGCCCCAGGACGAAGGAGGGTAGAGAGATCGCAATCAGGGTGAGGGCAAGCGCCCCACTCTCAGCGAATGTCCCCGGTCGCGCTGCGGCAAAGGCTCCGAGCCAGAGTCCGGTCAAGACGGCGATCAGCAGGGAAGTCGCGCCGAGGGTGAGGGTGACGGGGAGCGTCTGGGCCAGGATTTCATTCACCGAGCGATTGCGGTATTTCGTCGAGAGTCGGAGGTCGCCATGCAGGAGGTCGCTGAGATAGCCCGTGTATTGACCGAGAATCGGGCCGTCGAGTTTGTATTTCGCCAGGAGCTGTTTCTCGATGGCTGCGGGGATTTTTCGCTCGCCGTCAAACGGCCCGCCCGGCGAGAGGCGGATCAGAAAGAAGGTGATGCTGACCACGCAGAAAAGCACAATCGGCATCGAGGCAAGGCGGCGGAGCATGGTGCTGACAGGATGAAGGATGAAGGCTGAATTATGAAGGCTGAAAACCGAAAGAAACTTGAATCCGGGGCGTGGGTCAGGATTAACAGGAGAATCTTCTTCCCTCCGCTTCGCTGATTTCTGATCGTAAGCGTTATGGAACGATTTGTGACGACGGATGGGCTTGTGGCTTTGGGTGAGGAGTATGCGGCAGCTGGTAAAAAGCTTGTGCTGACCAATGGCTGCTTTGATCTTCTGCACACCGGACATGTCCGTTATCTCAAGCAGGCCAGGGAGCTTGGTGATGCACTGCTCGTCGCAGTAAATAGCGATCAGTCCGTGCGGGAACTCAAGGGGCCGGAGAGGCCGCTCAATGGCGAGGAAGATCGTTCTGAGGTGCTGGCGGCGCTGCGTTGCGTCGATCATGTGACCATCTTTGAGGGGAAACGGGTAACCGATGTCATCCTCAAGCTGCGGCCTGCCATTTATGCCAAGGGCGGTGATTACACGATCGAAACGCTTGATCCAGGGGAGCGGGCGGCGTTGGAGGAGGTGGGCGCGGAGATTCTGCTTCTCTCGCTTGTTCCTGGCAGATCAACGACTTCGCTCTTGGAGCGAGCCCGAAGCTGATTGCTGATTCTCTTCAGTCTCAATACTGCGGTGGAGCGATCAGTCGGATGGAGGGATCAAGCCAGCGGCGATCAGGAAAAATCAGGGGAGGGTTGGTCGAGAGGACCGATGCTCCTGTCAGGACAAATTCTGGATAAACAGTATCGCTGGCCGGTTCATAGACCTTCTCGCCGGAGAAGTAGCCGCTGAGCCGGTATTCGTAGTTGTTGTCCGATCCGATGGCCGTGCGTGCGCGATCCGGTGCTAGCAGCTTCTGCTCGTTGAACATGACCATTTGGGCATTTTTCCATGGTTGGCCCGGCTTTTTGACCCAGCCCCACATTTTGTAGTCCACCTTGTAGAGGCGATAGCCGATGAAGTAGTCTCCAGGGGCTTCCCCGGCGATGGCCGTGCTGATCGCCTGACGATCCTGGGGACTCTGGGTCACAATCGGTGTCTCGCAGCCGCTGATCAGAAAGGAGAGGGCGGCGATGAGGCTTAGTGCCACCAAACCCAAGCGGGTGCTCTGGCCTGGTGCCGTGTGAGTCATCTGATGATGCGGAATCGTGACAGGTGTTCGGTTTATAACGAGACGCGCATCGGCATGAGCACATAGAGGAAGCGCTGGGCCGAATTGATTTTGATGACGCCGGGGCTCATTTCATCAATGAGTTCAAGGGCGATGGTGTCATCGGGGAGATTTTTCAACGGATCAATCAGGAACTCAGGGTTAAAGGCGATGGAGAGATCGCGGCCCTTGTAGTTGACGGCAATCGATTCCTTGGCCTCGCCGACCTCTGGAGTATTGGAGGTGATGTCGAGATTGTTTTTGGTGAAATTCAGCCGCACCGAACCGCTCTTGTCGCTGCTGAGCAGGGAAACACGGCGGGTGGAGTGGAGGAGAATTTCGCGCTCGATGGTGACGCGTTCCTTAGCCTCTCCCGGGATGACCTGGCGATAATTGGGATAGGTGCCATCCACGAGCTTGGTGGCAAGCACCGTGGTGCCGAGATCAAAAGCAACAAGGTTGTCTCCGACATGCAGGCGGACTTCTTTGTCATCGACAAGCAGGCGCTGGAGTTCAGCGATGGCCTTGGTCGGGACGATGAAGTCGCGTTCGTGTCCGGCGGGATATTTGATTTCGCCAAGCTCGGCATCGCAGAGGGCCAGACGGCGGCCATCTGTGGCCACCAGGGTGAGGCGTCCGTCGCGGAAAGAGAAGAGGATGCCGTTGAGGACATAGCGTGTCTCGTCGAGCGAGATGGCGTAGGCTGTCTTGCGCAAGCCTTCACGCAACTCGGACTGCTTCATGGAGAAGCCTCGTTTTTCCTCAAGCGATGGAAAGGCCGGATATTCATCCTTGGGCAGACCATACACCTTGAAGAAACTTGGGCCGCTACGGATCGAGGTGATGTTGCGGCTGTCGGTTTCGATCTGAATCTCCTCGGCAGGAAGCTCGCGGATGATGGAGAGCAAACGACGCGCGGGAATGGTGGTGGCTCCTGCCCTTTCGATGGTGGCGGGAGTCTCGGTGCGCACACTCGCCTCCATATCAGTCGCGGTCAGCAAAACGCCGTTTTCCGTGGTTTCCAAAAGGACATTGGATAGGATGGGGAGGGTGACGCGGCTGGAGACGATGTTCTGGATGCGTTGGAGGGCATCAAGGAGAGCCTGCTTGGTAACGGTGAATTTCATGAATAAAAAATGACGGTGCCTAAAATGTGCCTTCTGAGATAGTTTCTAATGGTGCTTTCTGTCAACTGATTCTCAGAAAAACACTACTGCTGGAGTTGCTGATCAACTACCGCTGGAGTTGCTGATCAACTACCGCTGGAGTTGCTGATCAAGGAGTCGCACCAGATGTCGTGCCTTGGGATCTTCCTCCATGCGCTTCTTGACGAGCTTGCAGGCATGGATGACTGTTCCGTGATCTTTGCCGCCAAAGGCATCGCCAATCTCGATCAGTGTCGAGGGAGTCATCTCGCGTGAGAGATACATGGCGACCTGGCGCGGGTAGGCAATGCTGGCCTGACGGCGCTTGCTGGTCATGTCGGCAAGGCGAATATCAAAATGCTCGGCCACCCTTTTCTGAATCTGGTCAATAGTGACGGCTTTGCGTGCCTGTTCCTGGAGGACATCGCGCAGAAGATGTTCCAGGGCTTCAAGATTGAGTGACTGTCCGCTGAGGGATTTGTAGGCAGCCACTCGCATGAGGGCGCCTTCCAGGCGACGGACATCGCTGCGGATTTTGTCAGCTAGGAATTCCATCACCCAATGCTCGATCTCGATGTGCATCCGGGAGGCCTTGCCCTGAAGAATGGCAATGCGGGTCTCCATGTCGGGTGGCTGGATCTCCGCCGTCATCCCCCATTCAAATCGGGAAACAAGACGCTGTTCGAGATTGGCGATTTCGCTCGGAGGTCGATCACTGGAAAGAACGATCTGTTTGTGACCGTCATGGAGGGCTCCAAAAGTGTGGAAAAATTCCTCCTGCGTGGCCCCCTTTCCGGCAAAGAACTGAATATCGTCGATCATCAGGATGTCGGCCTGACGATAGCGCTTGCGAAAGGCTACGAGGGCATTGTTCTGAATCGCGTCGATGAATTCATTGGTGAACTGCTCGCTGCGGAGATAAACGACCTTGGCATTCTTTTTCGTCGCCAGAATATGGTGTCCGATCGCCTGGAGCAGATGGGTTTTGCCAAGACCCGGACCGCCGTAAATGAAGAGCGGATTGTAGGTGCGGGCCGGCGCATTGGCGACCGCCTGGGAGGCGGCATGGGCAAATTGATTGTTGGCCCCCACGATGAAGCTATCAAAGGCATAGGAAGGGTTCATTCCTGTTGGAATGGAACCATGGGCAAGCGAAGTGGCTGTGCTGCGAGCCGGTGCCGCTACTCGGGCGGCTTGTTCGGTCGCTTCCTTCTCAAGTTTAGGCTCCGAGAGGGAGTCGCCAGTGCAATCAAAGTTCAGGTGCAACTGGCTGCCGCAGACCTCCGCAATTGCTTCGTGGAGAAGGCTCGAATAGTTGCTTTCGATGAAAAACTGATGGATGGGATTGGGGACGCCGAGAGTCACCGAATCCGCAGAAATGGCGGTTACCGAGACACCGCTAAACCAACGCTCAAAGCTATCTCCGCTGACGCGCTTGCTGATGACCTCTGCAAGCTTGCTCCAAAGGAGAGAGAAGGGGCTGGAAGGCGCGGCAGATACAGAAACGGCACTGGAAACGGAAACGGAACTGGAATTTTCTGCACCCTGGAGATTCTCCAGGGAGTCCTCCCTGTGATGGAGGGGAGTCGCTGCGGCTCTCGTAGTGTGTAGAGTCTTGGGTGAGATGCGTGAGGTGGCGTTCAAGTCAGGGAAAGGTCGTTCGGAAGGTTGACTGGGTCGGGGAGGATGAGAATAAAAACCGACGACACCTTGCCTCAAGAAGAAACGGAAAATTCGCCCCTCTTTATTTTTAAGAGTTGGCTGAATACTCTTGACCCTCTCTGCTGCTGGTCGGAAGGGCCGAAAAAATCAGGGAGAGCAGCAGGGTGGTGCTGCAACCAATCAGGACATACCAGGGCCAGGCAATTTCAGGCCACCAGGCAGGCATCCATTTCCCGAAGTCAACGATCCCGGGCAGGTGGACTTTTCCAAGGAAAAAGACGGAAAAAATCCCGCCGATCATCGCCACCACATTCATTTTGTCAGAGCCAAGGCGGCTGGAAAGCATCCCGAGGAGGAAAATTCCCAGTAATGAACCGTAGGTATATCCCAAGATACCGATGGCAAGAGGAATGATGGTCAGGCGGGGGTCGTGCAGGACGGAATAGGCAGCCAGGGTTCCCACGACTACCATCAGGAGCCCAAAGACCAAGGTAGAGATGCGGGCTGCTCGCACCGAGGTGCGGTCATCGGCACCCGGATTGACATAGGGGAGGTAGAAATCCGAAATGAAACTAGTGGCTAGGGCGTTAAGGGCAGCCGAGGTGGAGCCCATCATGGTGGCCAGAACTCCGGCGATAATTAGCCCACGCAGCCCGATTGGCAAATTGAAGACAATGAAGTGGGCGAGGATGTTGTTGTCGGGAATATCAGGGGCTCCGCCTTCATGGCTACGATAGAAGAGATAGAGGAGAATGCCGACAGAGAGAAAGGCGAGAGCGATCGGGATGTCTGCCAGCCCGCTCAGGATCAGCGAGAATCGGGATTTGGCCGGATTGGGTGCGGTGAGCAGCCGCTGCACCATATCCTGATCGGTGCCGTGGGTGGCCATCGTAAAAAAAGTGGAGCCGATAACGGCGGCGAAAATGGTGTAAGGTTCCGAGAGCATCACTGCAAGAGCCTTGCCAAATGAGAGGGAGGAATCCCAACCGACCTGAATCGGCTGGAGGCGATCCCAGCCACCGAGGGTCTGAATCGCCGGATGGACTCCTCCTAGGGCATGGAGGAGAAAACAGATAAGAATGCCGACAGAAGAGAGCATGAGGAGTGCCTGGATCAGATCAGTCCAGATCACAGCCTTGATGCCGCCCACCATGGTGTAGGCCGTG
>Ga0302320_10018222_pt1 | contig 14178 bp, 4 predicted proteins | sample Bog_T0_3_FD_202130 | JGI IMG/M metagenome (GOLD analysis project Ga0302320, IMG submission 202130) | Peat permafrost microbial communities from Stordalen Mire near Abisko, Sweden - Bog_T0_3 | ecosystem: Environmental > Terrestrial > Soil > Wetlands > Peat | place: Sweden: Abisko, Stordalen Mire... | reverse complement strand
AGCAGTCCCGCTTGGCGGGACTGCTTGGCCAGGGAGGGACGTAGCGGGACGCAACGTCTACGTTGGGGATCGAGTCGGACGACAGTTGGGGGAATACGGGTGCCTTGAACGTAGAAGCTGCATCCTGCTGCTTCCCTATCAGGGACGCGGCGGCACGCCGCGGCTATGTTGGGTTCGCGCGGATGTACTCCCGGAACTTCTGCAACGACTCGGCGTTCCGCACGATATGATCGAACGACTCCTGCTGCCAGAACGGGCCGGAACGCCCGATCTGTTTGTTGATTTCCTTGGCAGTAAATGACTTCCACGAAGCCACGATCACTGACAGCCGCTCCACCCCGAAGGGAGTGACGATGGCGTGGATGTGATTGGGCATGACCACAAATTCATCCAAATAATAGCGGGCCCCATCGAAAAAACGCAGCGCACGCTCGACGATTTGGTGCGGCTCAGGGCGGCCGAGCAGGCATTCTCCATAACCCTGATCGAGCCAATCGTGAAACCGCCGCGGAAATCGGTCGTTATATTCCTGGCGCTGAGCTGAGGTATGCGGTTCTGGGTTGGCGGCGACCCAGGCGGCTTGTTCCTGGAGCCATTGTTTGAGTTTTGTCTGCGGCATCGAGTCCGCGGCGCGAAACGTGACAAAGTAAGTCGTACCATCCTGACGCCAGTGCGGCAAATTTCCAGTTAGGAATGCGACGGGCGAGGATGGAACGAAGTCATTGAAGTATGGGGCAAGAAGATGGGACTCGCCGGGCTGAGGGCGCACAGAATTGGTTGCGGCTAGGAGGGTGGATGAGGTCGGGTCCATGGCTGGAGGGGTTGCGAATATAATAGCAAGTTTGGATCAAGCGGCGGGATTGCTTGGCCGTGGAGGGACGTGGCAGGACGCGACGTCTACGTTGGATGTCGAGTCGAATGATGGTTGAGGGAATGCGGAGGCCTTGAATGTAGAAGCTGCATCCTGCTGCTTCCCGACCAGGGACGCGGCGGTACGCCGCGGCTATGTTGCTCGGGTCTTGAACGTAGAAGCGGCGGGACGCCGCTTGGCTCGGGAGGGACGTGGCGGGACGCGACGTCTACGTTCAAGGCAGTTCGAGTGCATGGTCGAAGCAACCGGCAGAAACCGCTTGGCACGGGCGGTTAAGCTTTATGACCTCACTGCGCGGCCGGTACGGCCGCTCGCTGTGCCGGACCCCCATCCACCCTCAACCCCTCGACAGACCCGTACGCCGCGCGCGGATTGGCCGGGATGGATCAGCGGCGCGATCATCGCCGCGGGGACATGCGCGGTCTATGGCCGCACCCTGGCTGTCCCGCTGCTGCTCGACGACAACAAATCGATCGCGGAAAATCTCTCGATCCGCCAGTTCCGGCCCTTGTGGCCGGTCCTGATGCCCAAGGGGGACTTTATCGAGGGGCGTCCGCTGATCAATCTCTCCTACGCCCTGAACTATGCGTCTGGGGGCACTGCGGTCCACGGCTACCACCTGGTCAATCTGGCCATCCACGTGCTGGCGGGCCTGACCCTGTTTGCGCTGGTGCGGCGCACGCTGCAGCGGCCCGGGATGGCCGAACGATTCGGCTCGGCGGCGACCCCGCTGGCGCTCGCCGTCAGCGCCATCTGGACCTGGCACCCGGTGGTGACCGAGTCGGTGACCTATATTTCGCAGCGGGCCGAGTCGCTGATGGGGCTGTTCTACCTGCTGACGCTCTACGGATTCGTCCGCTACGCGGAAACAGACGCGGCGGGCACGCCGCGTACCGATGAGGAACGCGGCCTGGAGACCGCGTCTACCCCTTTCAGCTTTCAAGTTTCAAGTTTCCGCCTTCCCTTTGCCATCCTCTCGGTCGGGGCTTGTTTCCTGGGTATGGCAACCAAAGAGGTCATGGTCACGGCGCCGATCATCGTGTTCCTTTACGACCGCACCTTTGTCTCCGGCAGCTTTGCCGCGGCCTGGAGGCGACATCGGGGGGTGTGGCTGGCGTTGGCGGCGACCTGGATCCCGCTCGCCTATCTCATCCTTGGCCTGAATGACCGGGGTGGGGGCAAGCTGGGGCAGGGCGCGCTTTGGTGGGCCTATGGCGTTACGGAGTGCCGTGTGATCGTTGAGTACCTGCTGCTCGCGCTCTGGCCGCATCCCCTGGTCTTTGACTACGGGCCTTTTGTGCCCCCGCATTTGGGCGAGTTGTGGCCCTATGTGCTGGTCCTGGGCCTGCTGCTGGCCGCGACGATCGTCGCCCTGCGCAGGGCGCCCAAGGTGGGCTTCGCCGCCTGCTGGTTCTTCCTGATCCTGGCTCCCGTTTCCAGCATCGTTCCGGTGGTCGGCCAGCCGATGGCGGAGAACCGGCTCTACCTGCCGCTGGCGGGGGTCGTGGCGCTGGTCGTCCTCGGCGCCTTTGCCCTGGCCGGGCGCTGGAGCCTGCTCGCCTTTGCCGTGATCGCCGCCGGTCTGGGCGCGGCCTCGTTTGCCCGGAATCTCGATTACTTGAGCGAGCAGTCCATCTGGTCCGACACTCTGACCAAACGGCCAGACAACGCCCGGGCGCACAATAACCTGGGGGTCGTCCTGACTCGGCTGCCCGGGCGGCGGGATGACGCGATCGCCCAGTTTGAAACGGCGCTGCGGCTCAATCCCAATTTCGCCGAAGCGCACAACGGCCTCGCGAATCTCCTGGAAGAAATGCCGGGACGGCTGGACGATGCAGTCGTCCAACTCCAGGAGGCGGTCCGCCTGGAGCCGGGGTATGCGGAGGCGCACAATAACCTGGGCAACGCCTATCTGAAAATGCCGGGGCGGCTGAATGACGCGATCGACCAATACGGCCAGGCGCTCCGCTTGAATCCCGACTTCGCGGAGGCGCACAACAACCTGGGCAACGCCTATTTGAAAGTTCCGGGGCGGCTGGACGACGCGATCGCCCAATACGAGGAGGCGATCCGACTCAAGCCGGACTATCCGCAGGCTCACCATAATCTGGGCGCGGCCTGGTTGAAGGTGCCGGGCCGGTCGGATGATGCGGTTGCCGAATTCCAGGATGAGCTCCGTCTGAGGCCCGACGACGCCGGGGCGCGCTATAATCTGGGCAATGCCCTGCTGGGGATGCCGGGGCGACTGGATGACGCGATCGCCGAATTCGAGGAGGCGATCCGGCTGAAGCCTGACTTCGCCGACGCGCGCAACAACCTGGGCGAGGCCCTGTCGCGGGTGCCGGGCCGGCTCGACGACGCGATCGCCCAATACCGGGAAGCGCTCCGACTGAAACCTGATTTTGCCGAGGCTCACGCCAACCTGGGCAATGCCTTCCTCGCGACCCCCGGGCGGCTGGGCGAGGCGGTCGCCCAATACGAGGAGGCGGTCCGTCTGGAACCCGGTTTGGCCGGGACCCACAACAACCTGGGCGAAGCCCTGTTGCGCACGCCGGGTCGGCTGGACGACGCGATCACCCAGTACCGAGAGGCCCTGCGCCTGCAACCGGACTACGCCGAGGCCCGGTACAATCTGGGCAACGCCTACCTGAAGATGCCGGGGCGGCTGGATGACGCGATCGCCCTGTACCGCGAGGCCCTGCGATTGAAACCGGACTATGCGGAGGCGCATTACAATCTGGCGGTCGCCCTGCTCAAGCAACCGGGAGGCCTCGCGGAGGCGGAGACTCATTTTGAAACCTACGCGCGGCTTCGGCCTGACAACGGAGCGGTCCGGGACATCCTGGCCAAGCTTCGAGCATCAACGCCCTGAGTTTCGTTCGCGTGACTGATCCCAATCATCCTCCACCGGCGCCCTTGAGCCCCGCCCGGCGACCCGATTGGCCCGGGTGGCTCAGCGGGGCGATCCTGGTCGCGGGTACGGTCGCGGTTTACTGCCGCACGCTGCCGGTTCCGTTCCTTTTGGACGACATCCCGTCGATCGTGAAAAACTACTCGATCCGGCGGCTCTGGCCGCTTTGGCCGGTATTGTCACCTCCGCGGGGCCTGGTGGAGGAGAGGCCGCTGATCAACCTGTCGTATGCCCTGAACCATGCGTTCGGGGGCAACGCGGTCGCCGGTTATCATGTGGTCAATTTGGCCATCCATGTGCTGGCGGCGTTGACCCTGTTTGCGCTGGTCCGGCTCACGCTTCGGCGCCCCGTCCTGGCGGGGCGTTTCGGCTCGGCCGCCACTCCATTGGCCCTCGCCGTCAGCGCGATCTGGGCCTGGCACCCGGTGCTGACCGAATCGGTGACCTATATTTCCCAGCGAGCCGAGTCGCTCATGGGGCTGTTCTACCTGCTGACGCTGTATTGTGCGATCCGAGGTATGAACGTAGACGAGGCGTGCCGCCTCGTCCCGAGAGAAACGCGGCGGGACGCGGCGTCTACGTTCAAGGCATTTCCGGTCTCGATCTGGGGGTGGCTGGCTGTCGCGGCCTGCCTGATGGGTATGGCAACCAAGGAGGTCATGGTTACGGCGCCGATCACAGTATTCCTTTACGACCGGACCTTCGTCTCCGGCAGCTTCGCCGCCGCCTGGCGGCGGCATTGGCCCCTGTTGCTCGCGCTGGCGGCGACCTGGGTGCCCCTGGGCTACTTCGCGGTCCACGTCCGTGAACTGGGCGTGGGCTATGGGCAGGGCGTTTCCGGGTGGGCCTACGGGATCACCGAATGCCGCGTGGTGGTAAAGTACCTCCTGCTCGCGCTCTGGCCGCATCCCCTGGTCTTCGACTATGGCACCTTCGTCGCGCCCAATCTCGCCCGGATCTGGCCCTATGGAGTGGTCATCGCCGCGCTGCTGGCCGGCACGGCAGTCGCCCTGCGCCGGGCCCCGATCGTCGGATTCGCGGCGTGCTGGTTCTTCGTGATCCTGGCGCCCGTTTCCAGCATCGTCCCGGTGGTCGGCCAGCCGATGGCTGAAAATCGCCTGTACCTGCCGCTCGCCGGCGTCGTGGCGCTGGCCGTCCTCGGCGTTTACGCCGCGGCCGGGCGCCGGAGCCTGCCCGCCTTCGCCGTGATCGCGCTGGCTCTCGCCCTGGCCTCGGTGCATCGAAATCGCGATTACCTGAGCGAGCAGGGCCTCTGGGCCGACACGGCGGCCAAGCGCCCCGCCAACGCCCGGGCGCACAACAATCTTGGCGTGGCGTTGGACCGGACGCCGGGGCGGTCGGCCGAGGCCATCGCCCAGTTTGAGGAGGCGCTGCGCCTCAAGCCCGACTATGCCGATGCGCACAGCAATCTCGGCACTGCCCTGGTGGATGAGTCCGGCCGCCTGGACGAGGCGATCGCCCACCTGGAGACGGCAGTGCGCTTGAACCCAAATTTCGCGGAGGCGCGCAACGGCCTCGGCAACGCCCTGAAGAAGCAGGGGCGGCTGGACGAAGCGATCTTCCAGTATGAGCAGGCGCTGCAGCTTGAGCCTGGGTATGCCGTGGCGCGGAGCAACCTGGGCAACGCCCTGGCGGAGGTGCCGGGCAGGTTGGATGAGGCCATCGCGCAACTCCAGGAAGCCCTGCGCCAGGATCCGACCCTGGTCGACGCGCACAACGACCTCGGGAATGCGCTGAAGCTGGCGCCCGGGCGGATGGACGAGGCGATTGCCCAGTACCGGCAGGCCCTGCGCCTGAAGCCCGATTACGCGGAGGTGCACTTCAACCTCGGGAATGCGTTGTCCTCCGCGCCGGCGCGGCTGAACGACGCCATCGCCGAGTACCAGGAGGCCATCCGCCTGAAACCCGACTATGTGGACGCGCGCCTCAACCTGGGCGACGCCTGGACGCGAATACCGGGCAGGCTCAACGACGCGATTGCCCAGTACGAGGAGGTGCTGCGCCTGGATCCGGAGAACGTCGGCGTGCGCAACAACCTCGGCAACGTGTTGGCGGGGATGCCGGGGCGGACCCATGACGCGATTGCCCAGTACGAAGAGGTATTGCGCCGTAGGCCGGGATTTGCCCAGGCCCACTACAACCTCGGCAATCTTTTGCTGAGGATTCCTGGTCGCCGGGACGACGCGATCGCCCAGTTTCGGGATGCCGTCCGCCTGCGACCGGAACTGGCCGAAGCCCATTTTAACCTCGCGGTCGCGCTGCTGAGGCAACTGGGCGGCCTCGACGAGGCTCGGGCGGAGTTCGAAGCCTTCGCGCGGCTTCGCCCTGACAACGAAATGGTCCGGGAAATCCTGGCGCGGCTCGCGGCCGCGCGGCCTTAAGCGAAGCCTATTTCTGGGCGTAGTGGGGCAGCAGCGTCTTCAGGTGGCCCTGCACGATCGCCCCGATGGTGTCGGCGGGAAGCTCTGCCTTGTGCAGTTCGAAGATCGCGACCAGGAGCGCGAGCTCGATATCCACCTTTTTCGGGGTGGCGGACTTCATTTCGGCCAGGATTTCCAGGGCCTTTCTCTCGGCTTTCTTGTAGTCCCGGAAGTTCTGTTCGGTCGGCGTTGCCATCGTCCTAAAGGCTCCCGAATCCCGCGTGCGGTCAAGGATGCAATCGCTTGCCGATCCAGGCTCTTCCCTGGGTCGTCCAAGCCGGGCTACGTAATAATACACAGGGGGTTCCAGCGGCCAATCGTTGACATAAACTTGTGGCACCTAGACAAAAGACCCCAATTTCGGAGGGGGAAACCCCCTAGGAATGATACCTCAGCGCCACCAGTTGGATATTCTCTCTCAGCGTCCGGGATCCCCTTGCGGGTGGGTCCGGCCCGTGGTGTGGGTTTTGTTCGCGATCACGGCGGCGTTTCCGGGGATGGTGCGCGCCAATCCGACGGGCGGAACGGTCGCCGGGGGCGCGGCAACGATCGCGAGCCCCAACGCGAGCACGGTGGTCGTGAACCAGACATCGGCACGCACGATCATAAACTGGAGCGATTTTTCGATTGGTTCGGGTGAATTGACGAAATTCATCCAACCCTCGGCGGCGTCGGCGGCGCTGAATCGGGTCCTGAGTTCGGACCCTTCCTTGCTGCTCGGCCAGCTTCAGGCCAACGGCCAGGTTTTCCTGATCAATCCCAATGGCATCGTCGTGGGCCAGGGCGCCAGCATCAACACGGCCGGATTCGGCGCCTCGACCCTCAACGTGTCCAACGCGGAATTTCTCGCGGGCGGCGACCTGCATCTGTCGGGCCAGTCCCCCGCCGCGATTGTCAACTTGGGCCACATCAATGCATCGCAGGGCGACATCTACCTCGTCGCGCAGCAGGTGGCCAACTCCGGCACGCTCACGGCGCCCAACGGGACGGTCGGGCTTGCGGCCGGTACGGAAGTCACCCTGACCCAGAACGGCTCTGAACACGTCCTCGTGACCGCGCCCGTCACCACCGGGGGCAGCGGCGCCGCGGTGCTCAATTCCGGGGCAATCAGCGCGGCGCAGGCGGAACTGACCGCGGCCGACGGCAACCTGTATGCCCTCGCGATCAACAACACCGGCGCGGTGCGAGCCACGGGCACGCAGACGATCGGCGGCCACCTCTACCTCACCGCCACCGCCGGCACGGGCAACATCAGCAGTTCCGGCAGCCTGGGCGCGGTCAACGCGGACGGCTCGGGCGGCGCGATCTCGATTGCGGGTGGGACGGCGGGTGGCACGCTGAACGTGAGCGGGGCGGTCAGCGCCAGCGCCACCAGCGCGACGGGCGCGGGCGGCCAGGTGACGGCGACCGCGGCGAATGTGAATCTGCAGGCCGGCGCCGCGGTTGCGGCCGACGGCGGTACCAAAGGCGGCACGGTGCTGATCGGCGGCGACATCCATGGCGGCGCCGTTCCGACCGAAGACCTTTCCGCGACCCCGATCGCGACCGCGCAGCAGACCACGGTGGCCCAGGGAGCGACGATTTCCGCGAGCGGCGGGCAGGGTGGGGGCTCGGGCTCCGGCGGCTCGGTGGTGGTGTGGTCAGACCAGCAGACCAACTTTCAGGGCGAGATCCTGGCGCTCGGCGGGGCTCAGGGAGGCAATGGCGGGTCGGCCGAGGTTTCGAGCCACCAAGTGCTCAATTATGCCGGGACCGTCGACCTCTTGGCACCCCAAGGCGTGACCGGCACCTTGCTGCTCGATCCGGCGAATGTCCTGATCACAAGCGCCGACGGCACCTCTGGATTTGATGGTTTTGGCAGCGACGCCACCAACACCTACACGCCCAGCGCGAGTTCAGCGCTCTCCTACCTGTCGACCACGGATCTCCACGACCAATTGGAGATGTCCAATGTCACGGTGGTTACCACCAATAATGGGGCCAGCGGGGGATCGGCGGGGACAATCACGGTTGATACGGCTTCACCCATCAGCTGGGACAGCTCGACATCGCTGACCCTGACGGCCGCCTCGTCGATGACCATCAATTCCAGCATCACCCAGACGGGCACGAGTTCCGGCGGCAACATCACCCTGTCGACCGGGGCCGGGTCCAGCAATATTCTAACGATCGCCGCCAACACTACCGTCTCGACAGCCAGTTTGAATGCCGCAATCACGCTGCAGACGGATAGCCTTTCGTTTGGATCGACGGCAACAACAGGTCCATACGTTCGTGGGACGACTTTGGTCGAGGCCAATAATGCCGGCGAGGTGATCGTCGAGCCTGCGACCTCCACCAATGGGGTGAGCATCGGATTCGACAACAATAACAGCTCCTATTCGCAGATCGGAGCCTCTGAGTTGAACGACATCGTGGCCACCACGCTGGTGATTGGGGGCACCGCCGCCACCTCGCCGACTATCGTGGATGAACTGGCTGACCTTGATACGTCTTCTGGCGACTCCCTGCAATATGTGACAAATCTGGAGCTCAACGGCGGAGGCGGAGGGATCTATGTTGCCTACCCGATAACGCTGGGTGCAGGAGGCGGACTGGTCCTGAACACGACCGGCGGATTCACACAGGGGCAGACACCCGGAGGTCACCTGACCGCTAATGCCGGCGGACCTGCTATTACGACGCCTGGCTTGGACTTATTGGGAACCAATGAGTCGTACAACCTGACCGGGGCGACGAACGCGGTTTCTGATCTTGCGGCGAATGTGGGTTCCGGGACGATCAGTCTTACCAACGGAAGCACAAACCTGGAGATCGGAACGGTCAACGGGACGGCTGGGGTAACGGCGGGAACGCTAGACCTGACTGATACCGGGTCAGTGGACAATGCCATTGGCAACGGGGGGGCGGCAATTTCGGTATCCAATATGGATCTTTTGGGCTCGAACGGATCCTACACTCTCACAAATTCGGGCAATGCTGTGTCAAAGCTGGCCGGCAGCACAGGTTCGGTGAGCCTTACTGACGGCAGCGCGCTCACCATAAACACCGTTAACAGTACGAACGGGCTGACGGCGACCGGTGCCGGCGGCATCGTCCTCAAGGATTTGAATGCCTCCGGGATCACCCTGACCTCCACCACGGGAAACCTGTCTTCCTCGGCCGGGGAAATCAATCTGAAGACGAATGCCATTTCCCTGGGAGGCACCATCACGGCCAGCAACCAGACGGTCATCATCCAGCCCAGCACGACTTCCGATACCATGGGTTTGGGAACGGGATCGAACAACCTCCAGATATCACAAACCGGGCTCGATCAGATTACCGCGGGCACATTCCAGCTTGGCGGCAGTGCCCAGTCCGGGGCCTTGAATGTCGGCGGCGGAGTGAACGTACCCTCGTCGATCAGCAACATCGTTCTGGAGACCGCCGGTCAAATCAGCATCCCTTCGAGCAATTCGCTGACCAACTCGAATAGCGGGGGAAGCATCGCACTTCAGACGGACACTAACCCGGTAGTCGCCGGATCGATTTCCATGGGATCGAGCACCTCCGGGACCGTCTATTTCGAGCCGCTTACGGCCGGGGATACCCTGGCCCTGGTTGGCTCGGGATTCAGTTCGGGCGCGACCCTGCAGCTCTCCCAGGCCGTCATCAATAACGTCACGGCTGGGACGCTCGAATTCGGAGGAAGTGGGGCGAGCGGATCCATGACCGTGAGCGGTAACGTTACCACCCCCGGCAGCATCGGCAGCCAGCTCTGGCTGGCAACCAGCGGGCAGATCAGTGTCACGACGGGCAATTCGGTGACCGACAGCGTTTCCAATGCGACCCTGGTGCTGCAGACGAACACAAGTCCGGTGATCACGGGATCGCTTTCGATGGGATCTGACACCAACGGGACCGTCGCCATAGGCCCGTTCACGGCCGGTACCAGCATGGGTCTAGTGGGCTCAAGCGGGGTTTCGGCGGCAACCCTGCAGTTGAGTCAGTCCGCGGTGAACCAGATTACGGCGGGAACTCTGGAGCTTGGGGCCTCCTTTGCGACAGGCACGCTGACTGTTTCCGGCTCGGCGACAACTCCATCAACAATTACCAACCTCTATCTCCAAACGGCGGGTCAGATAACTGCCAACGGCGGCAATACGGTTACGGACACAAACTCAGGGGCATTCCTTACGCTCCAGTCCGACTTTAGTCCAGCCCTGGCCTCCGGATCTGTTTCAGTCGGAACGCTCGGTACGGTCGTGCTGGAGCCCGAGACGACGACCAAGGAGATTGATATTGGCGGCACGGTTGGGGCAATCCCAGTGACCTCGACGACCCTGAACGACATTGTCGCTCCTACGCTGCAGATCGGCAACATTAGCGACTCCGGGACTCTGGTCGTCGACACCAACGCGAATCTCAATGCGAATTCGGGCAATTCTCTCCAGAATGTGACCAACCTCAATTTGTTGGGCGGCTCCGGCGGCATTACTATAAATGAGCCCATCACGATGCCATTGAACGGCGCTCTTACGTTGAACACCACCGGCACGTTTTCGCAGGGCTCGGGCGGTGCGATAACAACGTCCGGAACCGGTGGGTTGCTGCTTCTTGGCGGGGGCGAGCCCTACAACCTGACGAATGCGACAAACTCCGTCACGACACTTGCGGCAAACACGTATACTATTGCTGGCTCGGACTATGTGAATTTGAACAATGGCAGCACCGAGTTGACCATCGGCACGGTGAACGGCACCAGCGGTGTCACTTCCACGCTACTGACGCTGGAAGACAATTTGGAGGTGACTCAGACGGAGCGAATTGCGGCAAATTTGGTCCTGGGCGATGTCGGGACTGGTGCTTACGTGCTCACCAATCCAAACAACAGCGTTGGCAGTTTGGCAGCAGCCACGCCGATAGGGTCGTTGAATCTGACAGACTCGAGTCCGCTAATGGTTACTGCAGCCGGAGCCTCGACAAACGTTTCGGCCCAAAACAACGACGGCCCGGATGGATCCGCGGCAATCACTCTGACGGACTCGGCACCCGGTGGTATCACGACGGTGAGCGGAAACGGTGCTTTAGAAGCGAGTAATTCGGCTTCGCAGTCGGTTGTCCTTACGGCCGATTCTATCACTCTGGGTGCACCGGTATTCGCGGGGAATTCGGTCACGCTTCAGCCTTACACGAAGACCATTGGCGTCGATATTGGCGGCACGCAATTGGGGTACCTGCAGTTGAGCGCAAGCTCACTGAACGAGATAAACACCCCGACCCTGGTTATTGGCAACGTGAGCGACACGACCAACCCGGTCATTGTGGACACGGATGCCGAGCTAAATGACAACCAGGCGGTTTACAACGTGCTCAATTTAACCCTGATCGGGGGCACCGGCGGCATTAATATCAACACGCCGATTCAATTGGCGGGCGGCGAAATCCTGACGCTGAATTCCACGGGAACTGTCACGCAGGCTTCGGGCGCCACGCTCTCTGGGGATTCGGGCTATGCACCGGGTGGCGGACCGCTTTTGAGTCTGATTCTTTTGGGATCGGGCGGCACCTTCAACCTCAATGGGGCGACGAACGCCGTAAATTCGTTGGCGGCGAGTGTGGGTGCGACCGGCACAATCAGCCTTTCAAATGCCGGCACCCCGCTTTCGATCGATCAGATTACGGGTCCGGACGGTGTGGTCACGACGGGTGTGACAGCCTCTGCGCTGCAACTCACAAGCGACTTAGCCGGAGTGACCCAAACTGCGCCCATCACCGTATCGAATCTCGATTTGGAGGGTTCTGGGGCCGTTTTCACGCTCAATGGAGCCACGAACGCGGTTTCCCAACTATCTGGCGGTGACCCCATGTATGGCTCGGTCAACACGATCAATCTCTTGAACGGGAACACCAATCTGTCGATTGGATTCCTCTATAATTACGCTGCCGGGGTAGCCGCGGGAACGCTCACCATCACCGACACGGCGACTGTCAGTCAGGGGCAGCCCATCTCCGCCAACCTGGAGTTGCTGGGAACCGGCGGCACTTACAATTTGACCGACCCGTCCAATTCCGTATCGACGCTGGCCGGAAACACGGGAACAGTGAGCCTGGAGGATTCGAGCGCCTTGGCGGTCAATACGGTGGGCGGAACGAACAACCTAATCGCCACTGGGCCGGTGACGCTGGTCGCGAACAGCATCAGCCTGAACGCGACGACCGGACTCATCAACGACAGCGGTCAGACGGTGACGCTGCAACCGCTGACGGGGGGCACAGCAATCACTCTTGGCGGCACGGCGGCGGGTTTTGATTTGCCATCCGCTCAACTCCCATACGTGACCGCGAATACCCTCCTGATTGGCAGCGATGGTACATTCGGCAATGCCTCCGGAGCCATTACAGTTACGGCGGCGATTGATCCGAGCGGGGTGACCAACCTTGGGCTTCTCTCCGGCTCGACGGTGAGCCAGACAACCGGGAGCACGATCACCGCTACCAACTTGAAGGTGTCGGGCACGACCGAGACGCTGGCCCAGGCCAACTCAGTGGGCACGGTGGCAATGAAGGGCTCCGGCAACATCAGCTTCTACAACAGTCCATCGCTGTCAGTCGGCACAGTGCTTGGTCTATATGGTGTTACCTCTACCGGTGGCACTGTCGTCGTCGACACCAGCGATAATCTGACTCTCGCCAGCGGCAGCGGGGCAACGGCGGCGGGGGTCGGGAGCGGTTCCGCCGTGCAAATGGTCGACGCCGGCACGTTCACGAACGACGAGGGTAGCGGGGCCCTATCCGTCACGAGTGGGGGCGGGCGATGGCTGGTCTGGTCGGTCACTCCGCTGAATGATACCCTGGATTCGCTTAACAAGGGCTTCAAGCAATACAACGCGACTTTTGGCACGACGCCGCCGGCAGACTCCACTGACAATGGCGTACTCTATACCATTGCTCCGATGGTGACTCCGGGTCTCACCGGGACGATTGCCAAGCCTTACGATACCACGACGAGTGCGACCAACCTGACCTCAAGCAATTATACCTCGACTTCCGGCGCGATCGACGGCGACACGGTGACCCTGAGTAACCCGACCAGCGGGACTTATGACACGCCGAACGTCGGGACCGGCAAGACGGTGACTGTCACCGGGATCACGATCGTTTCCGCTTCCAACGGTGACCCCATCCCGGTCTACGGGTACCAGTTGAGCTCAAGCACCGCCAGCGGTCCGATTGGGGAGATCGACGCCGCCACGCTGACCTACACGGCCAACGCGGTGAGCCAAAGCTACGGGACGGCAATACCGTCGCTGACGGGAACTGTGACCGGGTTTGTCGGCGCCGACACCCTGACCTCGGCCACTACGGGAACCGCCACGTTCAGCACGACAGCGACCCAGTCGAGCAATGTGGGGCTCTATGCGATCGATGGCACCGGACTCACCGCTAATAACGGCAACTACGTCTTCGCGCAGGCCGCGTCGAACAGCACGGCCTTCGACATCACGCCGGCCCAGCTGCTTTACGTGGCGACGCCGGTGAGCCAGACTTACGGGACGGCGATACCTACGCTGACGGGCTCGGTGACCGGCTTTGTCCTGAGCCAGACTGTGAGCACGGCGACCACCGGCACCGCCAGCTTCAGCACGACGGCGACGCAGTCCAGTGACGTCGCACTGTATGCGATCACTGGCACCGGACTCACGGCTAACAATGGCAATTACACCTTTGCCCAGGCGCCGGCCAACAGCACCGCCTTCGACATTACCCCGGCCCAACTGCTCTATGTGGCAACGCCGGTCAGCCAGACCTACGGGACGGCGATACCTACGCTCACCGGCTCAGTTACCGGCTTTGTCCTCAGCCAGACTTTGAGCGGGGTCAGCACGGGAACCGCCAGCTTTAGCACGACCGCGACGCAGTCGAGTAATGTGAACCTGTACGCCATTTCCGGGACGGGGATCACGCCTAAT
>Ga0302320_10018219_pt1 | contig 14179 bp, 14 predicted proteins | sample Bog_T0_3_FD_202130 | JGI IMG/M metagenome (GOLD analysis project Ga0302320, IMG submission 202130) | Peat permafrost microbial communities from Stordalen Mire near Abisko, Sweden - Bog_T0_3 | ecosystem: Environmental > Terrestrial > Soil > Wetlands > Peat | place: Sweden: Abisko, Stordalen Mire... | reverse complement strand
CGCTCTTCAACCAGGCCGGCGCCGGGCGCCCGCTGACGCTGCTGGAGGCATGGGTCGCCGCGCTGGGTTACACGGCGCAGATTTATTTCGACTTCTCCGGCTATTCCGACATGGCGATAGGTCTTGGGCGGATGTTCTGTATTGATTTGCCCATCAACTTCAATTCGCCGTACAAATCGCTGTCGATCGTCGACTTCTGGCGTCGCTGGCACATCACGTTGTCGCGCTTTCTGCGTGACTATCTCTACTTCTCCCTCGGCGGCAACCGCAGTGGGCCGGTTCGGCGATACACCAACCTGTTCATAACAATGGTGCTGGGAGGAATGTGGCACGGGGCCGGATGGACATTCCTGCTCTGGGGGGCACTGCACGGTTTCTACCTTTTTGTGTGCCATCTCTGGCGGCATCTGTTTCCCGCCGTGCGCCTCGGCCGGTTCGTTAGCGGCGCGATCACTCTGTTCTGCGTCGTCATCGCCTGGGTCCCGTTTCGCTCGGCAAACTTCTCAGTCGCGCGCAATGTCTGGCTTGGCATGGCCGGTGCGCAAGGGCTGGCCATGCCGAACTGGCCCGGCTTTGGGACGCTGTGGCACGCGAGCGGTCTGCCCGTTGCCGACATGGAGTTCGGCCGGGGCGATATCCTGCTTCTGATGGCTGTGTTTCTGGTCTGCTTTCTGCTGCCGAACAGCCAGGAATGGCTCGCGCGGTTCAGGCTGGGACTGGATACGCCTGGCTATGGTGCCATTCGACCCGGGGCTGGTTCGCGCCGATGGGCCTTCGGTTGGAACTGGCCGACCGCGCTGGCGTCAGGTGTGATTCTTGGCGTGGCCCTGCGGTTTGCCGGCGGTTATTCCGAGTTCATCTATTTCCAGTTCTAGTGCAGTGTCGCGAAACTATCGCTTTCCGGCATCGCCGCCGAAAGCCGCCCTGCGCGCTTCTGTCGCCAGCCGGTCGGCACGCTCGTTCATGTCGTTGCCGTCGTGGCCACGCACCCATTTCCATTCCACACGATGGGTTTCCTGCGCCGCCAGGATGCGCTTCCACAGATCGATGTTGGCCACGGGGTCGCCGGTCGAACTGCGCCATCCCTTGCGCACCCACCCCGAACTCCAGCGGGTGATGCCGTTGCGCAGGTACTGGCTGTCGGTATGAACGACGACGTGGCAAGGCCGCTTCAGCGACTCCAGCGCCATCGCCGCCGCGGTCAGTTCCATGCGGTTGTTGGTCGTCTCCGGTTCGGCGCCAGAAAGTTCCTTTACCACGTTGCGAAACGTCAGGATCGCAGACCAGCCGCCCGGACCGGGGTTCGGCTTGCAGCCGCCATCGGTCCAGATTTCGACAACCTTGTCCGGGTCGGGCGGCAGCGACACAACGATGTCATCAGAGGCCATAGGCTTGCCCGTCCATGGCCGACAGGTGGAAGCGCAGCCGGCGCAGATACTCCAGCGGATCCTTGCGGGTCACCAGTGCACCGGCCGGAGGATTAAGCCAGTCATAAAGCCGGGTCAGCAGAAACCGCATCGCAGCACCCTGGCAAAGCACCGGCAGGGCCGCCTGCTCCTCCGCCGTCAGTGTGCGGACGCCCTGATAGGCGGTCAGCAACGCCTTGCCCTTCGTGACGTTGAAGGAAAAATCCTGCTCAAAGCACCAGGCGTTCAGGCACACGGCGATGTCGTAGGCCAGCAGGTCGGTGGCGGCGAAGTAGAAGTCGATGACGCCGGACAACTGGCCGTCGAGGAAAAAGACGTTGTCGGGGAACATGTCGGCATGAATATGCCCGGCTGGAAGCCCGGCCGGCCACGCCGCCAGGATGCCGCCCAGCGTGTCGTCAAGTTCCCTTGCCAGCCCCTCTCGCACCTCATCCGCACGCGAGCGGCATCGATCCAGCAACGGCGTCCAGCTTCGCGGACCGAGCCCGTTTTCCCGCTGGGGCGCGTAGTCGGCACCTGTCAGGTGCAGCCGCGCCAGGGCCGTCCCGACCGGCCCGCAATGCAACTGCCGCACCCGTCGGGGCCAGACGCCGGGAAGGAACGTGGTGATCGCCGCATGTTTGTCGCACAAATGCCGCAGCGCCGCGCCATCCCTGCCATGCACCGGCTGCGGACAGACAAGGCCGCGCTGCGCGAGATGCTCCATCAGGCCGAGGAACCATGGCAAGTCATTGGGATCGACGCGCTTTTCGTACAGCGTCAGGATAAAATCGCCGGCCGTGGTGCGCAGCGAGTAATTCGAGTTCTCCACACCCTCGGCGATGCCGCGGAACGCAACCATGGTGCCGATGTCGTAATCTGACAGAAAATCCGCCAGGGAATCGTCAGTGACCTCTGTGTAGACGGCCATCAGGCAGCGCCGATCAACGCGATGGGCCGATCAGTGCGTCCAGTTTTCGATTCGATTGTATTTGAAGTTGTCGGCATAGGCTTTCGGCTTGATCCGGCGCGCCTGGGGCAGTTCCACGTCGTACAGAATACCGGCGCGTTCGGCGTAGGCGACGGCCTCTTCCTGGGTGTCGAAGAACAGCTTCACCTGGGTCTGCGTGTCACCGCCGCCGGTCCAGCCCATCAACGGGTCCGCTCGGCGGCCATGGGTTGGAACGAATTCCAGTTCCCAGTCCTTGGCGTTCGCCCATCCCGACTGCATCGCGGTCTTCGGCGGCTGGAAAATGCGGGCACGCATGGAAACTGTCTCCGTCGTCTTGTTCGGCGATGTGAACAACGCGGCCCGGCGATACCGCCCCGCGCGATCACACTCAAATGGTCGGGGCGGCGGGACTCGAACCCACGACCTCCTGTACCCAAAACAGGCGCGCTACCAGGCTGCGCCACGCCCCGACGGTCACAACCGGGCGGAACCTATGGGCGGCGGGGTTGCGATGCAAGGATCAATCGCTGTGGCCGGCAATGTCGTCGCAACTGCTACGTGACATTGCCGAAAACCCGCTGCTTCACCGTGTCACCCACCCGAATATCCAGCTTCGACGTCACGCCGGCGGCCAGTTCCAGCGTGGCGCGCACCGGTCCGCGGCTGTCGATCACCGCCAGGCTGCGCGGCGTGGTGCTCTCGGCGATCGAGCGGATCGTGCCGTCCGCGTTGATGAACACCATGTCAAGCGGCACGAGCGTGTTGCGCATCCACATCTGCGAGTCGCGCGGAAAACCCCAGTCGAACAGCATGCCGCCGTCGTCCGGCACACTGGTGCGGTACATTTCCCCCACCGTCTGCTGGTCCGGCTTCAGCGCCATCTCGACGTCGAACACGTGCTGTGTGCCGTCACGGGTGACGATCACCAGTTTTTCCTTCGGCAACTCGGGCTGCGGCCCGGCCGGTTCCGGCGGCTGCGCACGGGCTGGGGCGTATCGCACTGCGAAGGGAAGGACCGCGGCGAGCGCCAGCAAAACACGTCGGTTGACAAAGCGCCGTTTCATGCGGTCAGGCTCTCTTTCGTCGTTTGCTTGACGGCATCCCGCACCGGCCCTTCGCGCGGCCGGTCGAGCAGTGTCGTCAGCCAGTGTTCGGGTGGGTTGCGCCCGGCCGCCCGGTCGAAGCGCAGCGGACGGAGGACTGCCTCGGCCGCCGGCGGCAGGCAGCCGGGGATGGGAAATCGGTTCAAGGTGCCCCAGATCAAGGCCCAGCAACGGCCCACGGTCCACGGATTGTAGCCGCCGCCGCCAAGCACCACCAGACGATCGGTTTGCGCCATCACCGCCTGCACAACGGCACGGTGCGCATTGTTTGACAGCGAGAGCTTTGCCAGCGGATCCTCCTCCAGCCCGTCCGCCCCGGCTTGCAGCATGATCGCCTGCGGCCGGCGCGCTTCGATCAGCGGCAGCACGGCATGGTTCATCACCCAGGCGAATTCCGAATCGTTGCACCCGGCGGGCAGCGGGAAGTTGCGGGCCGCACCGCCGGCCCGGTCGTGGGCGGGGCCGGTGAACGGCCAGCGGGCGCCCTCGTGCAGGCTGATGGTGAACACGCGGGGATCGTCGTGAAACGCATCCTGCACGCCGTCGCCATGGTGCGCGTCGATATCCAGGTAGATGATGTTGTCGAGGCCGAGGTCGAGCCAGGTCAGCAGCCCGAGCACCGGGTCATTAAGGTAGCAGAACCCCGAGGCTCGGTCCGCGCGCCCGTGATGGGTGCCGCCGCCGGGGCAGTGGACGATGCGACCGTCCGCGGCGAGACTTGCCGCCAGCATGACGCCGCCGGCCGAGATGGCGGGGCGGCGATAGACTTCCCGATAGACGGGATTGCCCTCGGCACCGATGCGGAACCGGCTGCGAACGGCATCGCTGACAGTCTGGTCCAGTTCCGCCTGACGCAGGGCGGCGACATAGGCCGGGTCGTGAAAGCGGGTCAGGTCCTGTTCCGTCGCCATCGGCGCGTCGTGATACACGCTGTCTGGAAGCCACCCGAGCGCCCGGCACAGATCGGTGCAGACCGAGACGCGCGGGACCGCGAGGGGATGCTTCGGGCCGTAGCTCGAATTCCGATAGATCTCGCTGCTGACGTAGTGCGGCGTCAGGAAAGCCTCCCGCTGTCGTGGCAAAACTCAAAGACCCTGTTCGACATGGGCTTTCCGAGGCAATCGTGCACCTCGCTACGGTGGTCACGGGTCTGTTTCAAGCCTTGCCGCCGGTCAACGAACCGAGGGGTCGACGGCCGGTTTCGCCGCTGCCTGGCACGACTGCGCACAACCAGTTGACGGGAGACAGGCCGAGACGAGGGCTCCCTACCACATCGTGTATCGAATACATACCACTGCGCGTCGATGATGCGGACGCCGGCCACCTTCGATGCGTGGAGGGCGCGACACGCTGCAAGGATTCTACGCATGACGGGAGCCACGATCCGCAATCTAACCGGCCTCATTGCCACGCTCGGGCTGACGCAGCCCGTGTTCGCCCAGCGCAGCCCGCCGGGAACGCTGCTCCCTCCGGGCGTTTTCAGCACCAGCGGGAGCCAGATCGTAAGCAGCGACGGCCATCCCGTCAGGCTCGCCTGCGTCGGCTGGAACCAGATCTATGAGGGCATTCCGCTGCTCCGCCAGACCACGATGATGGTGGCCGACGGTTTCAACTGCATCCGGGTGTCCTGGATCAACGCCACGATGAAGCATGATCTGGACGTGATCGACCGCATCGTGGGCGCGGCAGGCAAGGTCGGACTTCGGCTGGTGCTTGACAATCACACGAACGAGCCCGGCCACGGCGAGCGGGACGCCTTTGGGGCACAGCAGAAGAATGGATTGTGGTACGACCTCGGGGGCGCCTCGGACGGCACCGATGGCGGCGGCAACCGCGGCACCACGACCGACGCGAAGTTCCTCGCCGACTGGGAGGCGGTCGCCCGCCATTACGCTGGCAATCATACTGTGATCGCCTACGATCTGCGTAACGAACCGAGCGCGACCGTATGGGGCGACGGCTCGGACCGCGACATTCGCGCGATGTATATCCGTGTCGGCAACGCGATCCAGGCGATCGACCCCGACAAGCTGATCGTCGTCGAACCGCCCGGCGGTGATTGCCGTGGCGTCCGGGACAACCCCGTGACGCTGGATGTGCCCAGTAAGCTGGTCTACTCGGTGCACGAATATCCGGGCGAGATCAGCGGCGAGACAGTCAGCGCCGGGCCGGAGCTGATCGTGCGCATGGAGACAATGTGGGGCTGGCTGATCAACGAAAACCTGGCCCCGGTCTTCATCGGCGCGATGGGATCGTCAATGATCAGCGAAGAGAGCAAGGCCTGGGCGGCAACGATCGTTCCTTACCTCAACGGCGGATCGCTGGTCGCGTTGCAGATATCGGCGGGCGGGCAGGGGGTGTCGACCGACTGGTGGGCGTGGGGTAATCTCCCCGGGCAAAACCCTGACGGCACGCTGGAGAGCAACTGGACCACGCCGCGATCCGAGCAGGAAGCGGTCTATTCGCAGTTGCGCCCGCGTCCGCTTCCGGATCAGTGATCCGCCGGCCTCCGCCAAAGTCTGAGGGTCCGAACGGTGCTGTTCCGTATCGGCGCCGGGCGCGTTTCATCCACGTCCGCGTCCAACGTGGCGAGATGGGCCCTGATCATCGCCAGTGGGGACGGCGACCCCGGCGGTACGACGGTGTGCCATTGTGCGATCTCAGGCAGGCGGGCTGGATTTCGCCGGATCAGTTCGGTTTTCACGAACGGGTAATCGAACCTTGCCGTCAATACCCGCCACAGATGATGCGTCGGATTAAGCGGCCACCGATGCAGCGCCGCGACGGCGGCCTCGGTCGAGACCTGATCCAGGTTCCGGAGCCGCTTGTAAAGCCGCTGTAATCGTTTCAGCTCGTGCGGATCGGCGATGGTGGCTCTGACCAGCCGGTCATAACCGAACAGGGCGGCGACGTGATGTCCGCGCCGCCGCATCCATCGCGACAGCCGAACCTCTCCCATCCGCACCAGCAGCCACTTCGAATGGCTGACGCGAAGGGTCTGGAGGAAGCGCATCAGATCCTCGACCGCGGGCAGCCCTCGGGCGAGCAGCATGTAGCTTTGCAGATGCGCGCCTCCCTGCAAGCTCTCCGTCAGGCCAAACAACCCATCGCCGCCTGCCTGCATCGCATCGATGACGGGTGCCAGCGGATAGATCGGTCCCAGGACACTGTCGTTCGCCAGCAGCAGTTCCTGCGGGACCGCCCAGCGGCGCCGGACCTCCGGCACCAGATCGCGCCACGCACCGAAATCTCGGCCGAAATTCGGTCGCTGGACCACCAGCGCGGCCACCTGCCGTACGGCCTGCCAGTCGGCTTCGGGGATGCGGTCCGCCATCGAGATGAACACAATGCTGAACCCCGACTGGCCCAGAAACGCAAGCTGGTTGCGCACCATGTCCGAGATGCGGCCGTTGGCTGAATAATGCACATACAGCGCGATCCGGACTGCACCGGGATCGCGCTGGACACCGGGCTCCATGCGAAGCCGGCCAGCGGGATTCCGCCGGACGGCGTGGGCAAGATCGTGCGGAAGGGCGGTCAGCACCTCGCGTGCCGCAACCAATGCGAGGTAGACCGACCGGCGCCAGGTTCCAAACCTCGCATAGTGGCGCAGCGTGTGGCGGCGCACCCCGTCGCCGAGCGCAGTCAGGCGAAGCGCTTCAGTCACGAACTCGAAGAATCCGAAATCATCGTCCGCAACAACGCGACGTGGTGCATAGTGTCAAGCAGGGGGCAACGCCGATGACGGCTTATCCGGCCATCGGCTCGCAAACCGGCTTAATCGCTTCCCCCCGCCAGCGCCTTGCATACGAACGGAACGGAATCCTTCAACGACGCATTGACCGTCTTGCTGTGGCTAAGCCCGCCGTGGAGATGCGCCTCCACCACCGACCCTTGAGCGCAAGCGTTCCGAACCAGCGCAAGCTGCTCGGCCGGCGCACGTCTTGGTCCTGCTCGCCGGCCATCTCCAGCCCGCTTGCAGGATCGAGCGGTTCGGTGCGCAGCATTTGCCCGGGCGTATCGGGACCCTCGCCAAGCCAAGTATAGAAGGACGAGACGCCACCGTCTCCCTGCGACGGGTCCGGCGCGGGCACGTGCACCGCGAGCGCTATACCGGGCGCCGACAGCATGGCAACCAGCGGGGCGCCAAAAAGGCCGGTGAGGCGTGCACGCATATCCGCGTTGCTCCCCGGCTGCCCGGTGCCGACTAGCGGCGGCGTGGGGCCCGGCCGGGCAGCGTTGATCAGATATGCTATCCCTTGTTTCAAGGGTGTCATCAATGGCCGCGGCGTTGCAAGTTTTCGACCGCAAACACGAAATTCATTGCCAAATATTAAGGGTTGATTAAACCTTTGACGCTAACGTGGACCTGTTTTCATCGTGTCAGGAGGCTCTGATGAGCATATCGAGTATCTCTGCCGGATCTCTGGCAGCCGATATCCAGCAATCGAAGCGCGGGGCCGATATAGGTGCCGGGCCGCAGACGACGGTCGCAAAGGCCACCAACGCGTCGCTCGGCGCGGCTGCCCCGCCGTCCGGGTCGACGCAGTCACAGGGCCAGGTCCACCATCACCATGGCGGCGACCGCGGGCCGCCACCGGCGACCGACGGGAACCAGTCAGGCTCCGTGAGCGGATCGAAATCCGTCAATACTCTGGCCTGATGGCGTTCCTGCCGTCCGATACCGCGGAACGAGGCACCTTCGAAGCGATCTTCCAGGCGCTTGACGGTGCGTCGCACGACGTGATCGGACCGGCGGTGCCACGCTTGCTGGTGATCCCGATCCATGACGGGGCGGGTGCCGTGATCGGCGGCCTGTGGGCTGTCAGCCTGTTCCGCTGGCTGCATCTGGAAATGTTGTTCGTTCCCGAGGCCATGCGCGGCCTGGGCGTCGGCGCGGCTTTGGTAGCGGCGGCGGAAGCCGAGGCGCGCAGCAGGGGCTGTCTCGGCATCTATGTCGACACCTTCAGCTTCCAGGCCGTGCCGTTCTACGAGAAAATGGGCTTTTCCACGTTCGGTGTGCTGGACGACTGCCCGCCCGGCCATCGGCGGCTGTTCTTTCAGAAGCGGCTCCTTCCAAAGTCCCAGGGATGACCAAAATCGCCGAAACCGAGGGCGTCCTTCGCCGCGCGCGCGATCTGCTGACGCAGGGCGACGACGACTCGGCGAAGCAGGCCTACCTCGATGTCCTGCGGCTCGATCCGGTGCATTGCGGTGCGCTGACGGAGCTTGGCGCCCTGGCTCATGCCAGTGGTCATATCTCCGCGGCGTGCGAGGCCTATCGGCAGGCGGTGCGCCATCATCCCGCCAGCACGGTGGCCCATGTCGGTTACGCCTATCTGCTGAGCGAAGCCGGCGATCCTGCCGCGGCGCGTTCACACTATCAGGCAGCGCTCGCCGGCGATCCGGATCTGCCGCAGGCGCATCAGGGCCTTGCGCGGGTCCTGACCGAGTTGGGCGAAAACGCCGACGAACACTGGCAGAAGGGCTTCGCCGGGCATGCCATGGTCCGCCGGCGCTACCGCGGTTCGGGTTCCGGCATACCGCTGCTGTTGCTGGTCGCCGCCGTGGGCGGCAACGTCCCGACCCAGCACTGGATCGACGACCGTATCTTCGCCGTCACAGCGGTTTATGCGGATTTTTTCGACGCGGCCGATGCCCTGCCGCCGCACGCGGTCATGGTGAATGCCATCGGTGACGCCGACCTGTGCGGCACCGCGCTGGCGAACGCCGAACGGATCGCCGCTCGGACGACCGCGCCGGTGATCAACCCGCCGGCAAGGGTCCGCGCGACCGGGCGGGAAGCCAACGCGCGACGGCTGGCGGACATTCCGCACGTCATCACCCCCCGGATCCGCCCGCTGTCCCAAGCGCCCATGTTGCGCTTTCCGTTGCTGCTGCGCGCGCCGGGCTTTCACACCGGCCGGTTCTTCATCCGTGTCGAGACCCCGGACGCGCTCGCCGAGGCGGCGGCGTCGCTGCCCTGCGACGACCCTCTGGCGATCGAATATTTCGACACGCGCGGACCGGACGGGCTGGCGCGCAAATACCGGGTGATGTTCATCGGCGGGGCCCTGTATCCGTTGCATCTGGCGATCTCGGCTGACTGGAAAGTCCACCACTTCACCGCCGCCATGGCCGACAATCCGGCGTTCCGCGCCGAGGAACGCCGGTTCCTCGACGATATGCCGGCAATCCTCGGCAATCGCGCGATGACGGCGCTGACACGGATCCAGGCGACGCTGGGGCTCGACTACGCCGGCGTCGATTTCGCGCTGCGGCAAGATGGTTCGCTGCTGCTGTTCGAGGCCAATGCGACGATGGCAATCATTCCCCCGGAAGCCGATCCGATCTGGAACGACCGCCGCCCCGCCATCAGCAGCGCGCTTGCAGCGGCCCGGCGCCTGCTGCCACGAAACGGCCCTGCATCATGAACGACGCCGCATTCGCCGAGGCGATGACGCTGCATCAGGCCGGCCGGACCGGGGAGGCGGCGACGCTCTACCGAACCATCCTGCACCGCGATCCCAACCACGCCGGCAGCCTGCATCTGCTGGGCCTGATTACCGTCGAGCAGGCGGACCCTAACGCCGGGATCGCGTTGATCCGGCGTGCCATGGCGCTCGAACCCGGCTCTGCCCCCCATTACAACAGCCTCGGGCACGCGTACCGCCGCCTCGGCCGCTCCGAGGATGCGGTGGCGGCATACCGCACCGCGGTTGAACTGCGGCCCGAATCGGCTGAGATCCACAACAATCTGGCCACCACGCTGCGAGATCTCGGCCGCGACCAGGAGGCTGTCGGGCATTACCGCCAGGCGAGCGCACTGGCACCGGAGATGGCGGACGTCTGGTACAATCTGGCCAACGCGCTCGCTTCTACCGACACGCGGGATGAGACGGAAGCGTGCTACCGCCACGCCATCAGCCTGAAACCGGACTTTGCCGACGCCCTTGCCAATTTCGGACGCTGGCTGATGGCGCAAGGCCGCTGGGCAGAAGCGGAGATCTGCCTGACGGGCGCGTTGCGGCTGGACCGCAAGAATGCCGGGACCTGGAACAACCTAGGGATCGTGTCACAGGAACGCGGCCAGACCGAGACCGAGATCTGTTACCGCAACGCGCTGGCGATCGACCCGGGGTTGGCTGACGCTCACTACAACCTCGGCTGCCTCCTGTTCGGCCAGGGCCGTTCGGATGAAGCGATTGCCAGCCATCAGGCGGCGATCGCCGCCGATCCGGGTTTCGGTCCTGCCAGGCTCGCCGCCTGCATGGCCCAGTTGCCGATCCTGTACCGGTCGGAGGCCGAGGTTGCGGAGCGGCGCCAGCGTTACGCCATGGCACTGGCGGGCCTGGTCGAAAGCGATGCAAGGGTTCTGGCGCCTGCGATCGGGCGGTCGCAGCCGTTCTTCCTGCCCTACCAGGGGCAGGACGACCGGGCGTTGCAGGCGTCCTACGGCACGTTTGCATGCCGGGTCCTGGCGGAGACCGAACCGCCGGTGCCCCTGGCAAAGCGGCCGGCACACGGGGAACGCATCCGGCTGGGCATCGTCAGCGGGTTCTTCTGCGACCACACATTGATGAAATTGTTTCTGGAGGGCTGGCTGACTCACCTCGACCGGACCCGGTTCGAGGTGATCGGCTTCCACACCGGCCGTGTCGCCGATGCCCAGACGACACGCTGTGCCGAATTGTGCGACCGGTTCGTGTCTGGGCTGCCGTCGGCGGCGCTGTGGCGGGACGCGATCGCCGGCGCGGCGCCGCACGTGCTGCTGTACCCAGAGGTCGGCATGGACCCGATCGCCGGACGGCTGGCGGCGATGCGATTGGCCCCGTTGCAATGCGTTGCCTGGGGGCAGCCGGAGACGACGGGGATGCCGACGGTCGATTATTTCCTGTCCAGCGCGCTCATGGAACCGCCTGACGGGGACGCGTGTTACACCGAGCGTCTGGTCCGGCTGCCGAATCTGGGGCTGTGCTATCTGCCGGATGTTTCGGGCTTTGTGATTCCGGAGTCCTCGCCGGCTCCCCCGCTGCCGGAGGCGCCGGTTTTCTGGTCGGGTCAGGCATTGTACAAATATTTGCCCCAGTATGACGCGATCTTCCCTCGTATCGCGGCCGAACTCGGCGCCTGCCGGTTCGTCTTCATCGCGTTCGCCAAGAGCCAGGCGGTGACGGACGCCTTTCGGGATCGGCTGTGGGGTGCGTTCACCGCGATGGGGCTGGACGCGGCGCAGCACGTCGTCATTCTGCCGCCGATGTCGCAGCGACACTACATCGACGCGGTTGGGCAGGCGGACGTGATCCTTGATACGATCGGCTGGTCAGGGGGGAAATCGACGCTGGATTGTCTCGCCGCTGATCCAGCGATCGTGACGTTGCCCGGCCCCTTCATGCGCAGCCGGCACACGGCGGCGATCCTTCGCCGGATCGGCTGTGAGGCAACCATCGCCGGTTCGCTAGACGATTATTTGTCGATCGCGGTCCGTCTGGCGCGCGATCCGGTCTGGCGCGCCGAGGTGCGGGCAGCGGTGGCACGCGGCAAGCACCACGCCTTCAACGACGCAGCCTATATCCGCGCGCTGGAGACGTTTCTCACCGAGGCGTTGTGCAAACAGGCATAACCCCACCCCGCTTCACCCTGACACCAAACCGCGAAACGCCTCTATTTCCGACGCAACGAAGTCGGCGAACGCCCGCACCCGCGGCGCACGGTGCATATCGCGGTGCATGAGCAGGTAGAACGGCGTCAGCAGATCTATCCTGTCGATCACGCGGACAAGTTCGCTGTCCTCCTGATACGCCAGCAGCGGGGCGATCCCGGCCCCGGATTTAACCGCTGACACCAGGCCCGACCAGTTATCACAGCCGGCCACGGCCGTTGCGTGCGGTGCAACCGAGCGCAACCAGTTCGCCGCTTGGTAATTCGCGATCGCGCCGACGCAGGCGACCACGAAATGGCGCTCGATATCCTCGACCCTTTCCGGCGCGCCGTGGCAGAAACCGGTCGCTCGTCACCAGCGCAAGGCGGAGGTCCGGATGCCGGGCGTGAAACATGTCGATCAGCTTGCTGCGTCTCAACCGAGCGGCCAGGATCACGCGGGTGGTGACGCGAATGGTGCCGGAAAGCCCGTTGTCGCACGCGTCAAGCGCACGCTCGAAAGCCAGTGCCGCCGTCTCGACCTGTTCGGCGGAGGGCAGCAGATCCTGTCCCATCGCGGTCAGCCGGTATGCGCCATCATGCCGCACCACCAACCGCCGGCCAAGCCGGCTTTCGAGTTTCGCGATGCGCCGCTGCACGGTCGATTGGTTGACGCCAAGCGCCTTGGCCGCCCCGAGCATGCTGCCCGTGCGCGCGAATGCCAGGAAATACTTCAGGTCGTCCCACGCAAACACGACCCAGCATGCAACCTTGCCAGCGCGTTCCGCAATCTTGCGGCTGCCCGAAACGCCCTGTCACCGTCATACTCCTGCGGCGACAATTGCCGGCGACGGAGGGGGAATACCAGGATGACTACAGCATCAGCCGTCATCGAACGTGCACCGGAACACGTCGAAGCCCTGCTGAAAGCCGCCGGCGACCTCGCGCCGAAAATCGACGCGGTTCGCGACGTCATCGAACGCGAGCGCGCGCTGCCTGCCGGTCTGGTTGACGCCATGCGTGCCGCGGGATTGTTCGCGCTGTGGCTGCCAAAGACGTTGGGTGGCCCCGAACTGAGCGCCGTGGACTATATTCGCGTGATCGAGGCCGTCGCCCGCGCAGACGGTTCCGCCGGGTGGTGCGCATCGATTGCCTCCGCATACAGTTGTATGGCCGGCTTCCTGAAGCCGGACGTCGCGCAGCAAATCTACGATGGCGGCCGAGGCATCGTCGCGGGCGCGGTCGCGCCAACCGGGAAGGCGCTCATCGACGATGGCGCCTTCCGGGTGACGGGTCACTGGACATACGGAAGCGGCATCCTGCACAGCACGTGGACCTTGGCGAACTGCGTCGTGCATGACCGGACCGGGGCACGGAGGGGGCCGGCCGGTGCCCCTGAGATGCGTCTTGTGTTCTTCCCGACCGGTTCGGCTGAAGTCATCGACACCTGGAAGGTCGCGGGGCTCCGCGGCACCGGCAGCCACGACTATCGCGTCACCGGCCTTTTCGTTCCCGGCGATCATACGATTTCGTTTCCGGCCCCGACGGCGATTGAAACTGGTCTGCTGTACCGAACCCCGCTGCTGTCCGGCCTCGCCGTCGCCGCCGTGCCGCTTGGCATCGCTCGGACCGCAATCGATGCGGTCATCGCTCTGGCATCCGCCAAGACACCGGCCGGGTCGGCAAGCCTGATGCGTGACAAGCCCACGGTGCAGGCCGACGTGGCCAGGGCCGAAGTTCTGTTGGGCGCCGCAAGATCCTACCTCCTCACAACGCTCGGCGAATTGTGGGAGGAGGTCGCATCGGGCGCGGGTGCTTCCGTTCACCAGCGGGCCATCGTGCGGCTCGCAGGCACGTTTGCGGCTCAGGCATCCGCGGAGGCGGTTGATTTGATGGTCAATGCCGCCGGCGGCACCGCGCTGTTCGAAACCAATCCGCTGGAGCGGTGCTTTCGCGACGTCCACGCCTGCAAACAACACATCGCCACCTCGACAAGCAATTACGAAATGGGCGGGCGTGTGCTGCTGGGTCTCGAACCCGGACCGTGGCGTTTCTGAAGCCGCCGCCTCCAGCGCCCG
>Ga0302320_10018218_pt1 | contig 14179 bp, 17 predicted proteins | sample Bog_T0_3_FD_202130 | JGI IMG/M metagenome (GOLD analysis project Ga0302320, IMG submission 202130) | Peat permafrost microbial communities from Stordalen Mire near Abisko, Sweden - Bog_T0_3 | ecosystem: Environmental > Terrestrial > Soil > Wetlands > Peat | place: Sweden: Abisko, Stordalen Mire... | reverse complement strand
ATAACCCATGGCCGGCCTACAGGACATTCGCCGCCGGATCCGGTCGGTGAAGAACACCCAGCAGGTCACCAAGGCCATGAAGATGATCTCCGCGGTGAAGCTGCGGAAATCCAAGGAGCGGCTGCTGGCCCTTCGCCCCTACGCGGACAAGATGACCGAAGTGGTCCGCACCGTCGTGACCAGCTTCCAGGAGGGCTCCGACCCGGTCCAGAGCCCCATCGCCCAGGCCTTCCTCGCCCCCCGCGAGGAGAAGAGGATGCGCCTGGTGGTGATCGCCAGCGACAAGGGCCTGTGCGGCGGCTTCAACGCCAACGTGCTCAGGCAGGCCACCCAGTTCGTGCACGGCAGCGAAGGCGAGCTTGCGTACCTGGACGTGGTGGGCAAGCGGGCCCTGGAATGGGCCCGGAAGAATGGCTACACGGTCGACCAGGAATTCCTGGGCGTGTCCCTGCCCAGCTTCGCCGAGGTGGCCGAGAAGATCTCCGCCCAGGCCGCCGACCAGTACGAGCGGGGCGAGATCGACGCCCTCTACGTGGTCTACAACCACTTCGCCTCGGCCCTGACCCAGATTCCCACGGTCCTCCGCATCTTCCCCATGGATATCGACGCCCAGGAGCCGGCCCCCGCGGAGGTGCCCCCCCTGCTGGAGCCGAGCCCCGAAGCGGTACTCTCCGCCCTGCTGCCCCGGTTCATCGAGACCACGTTCCTGCACACCCTGCTGGAGAGTTCCGCCAGCGAGCACGGGGCGCGCATGGCCGCCATGGACAAGGCCAGCAGCAACGCCGAGGACATGATCGCCCGCCTGACCCTGCACATGAACAAGATCCGCCAGGCCTCCATCACCAACCAGATCATCGAGATCGTGTCCGGCGCCAACGCCTGAACGCCCCCCCTGTCACGAGGTTCCCCCATGAGTGAAATGAAACAAGGCCGCGTCATCGCCGTCGTAGGTCCGGCCGTGGACGTGGAATTCGGCAGCCATCTCCCTGCGATCTTCAACGCCCTGCACACGGACGTCACCGACGGCCAGGGGCGCATCGCCAAGGTCACCCTGGAAGTGCAGCAGCACCTGGGAGAGAACCGGGTCCGCTGCGTGGCCATGCAGCCCACCGAGGGCATGGTGCGCGGCCAGCTGGTGGAGGACACCGGCGAGCCGATCATGGTGCCGGTGGGCCCCGAGACCCTGGGCCGGATCATCAACGTGGTGGGCGACCCCGTGGACGAGCGCGGCCCCCTGGGCACCACGCGCACCCTGCCCATGCACCGGGAAGCCCCCGCCTTCGTGGACCTGAACACCTCCGCCGAAATGTTCGAGACCGGCATCAAGGTCATCGACCTGCTGGAACCCTACGCCAAGGGCGGCAAGACCGGCCTGTTCGGCGGCGCCGGCGTGGGCAAGACCGTGCTGATCATGGAACTCATCAACAACCTGGCCAAGGGCCACGGCGGCCTGTCGGTGTTCGCCGGCGTGGGCGAGCGCACCCGCGAGGGCAACGACCTCTGGGTGGAGATGATGGATTCCGGGGTCATCGTGAAGGACAAGATCGAGGATTCCAAGGTGGCGCTCATCTACGGCCAGATGACCGAGCCTCCCGGCGCCCGCGCCCGGGTCGCGCTCACCGGCCTGACGGTGGCCGAGTACTTCCGCGACGCCGAAGGCAAGGACGTGCTGCTGTTCATCGACAACATCTTCCGCTTCACCCAGGCCGGCGCCGAAGTGTCCGCCCTGCTGGGCCGCATGCCCAGCGCCGTGGGCTACCAGCCGACCCTCGCCACGGAAATGGGCGAGCTGCAGGAGCGCATCACCTCCACCAAGAAGGGCTCCATCACCTCCGTGCAGGCCGTGTACGTGCCCGCCGACGACTACACCGACCCGGCCCCCGCCACCACCTTCGCCCACCTGGACGCCACCACCAACCTCTCCCGCGAGCTGTCGGCCCTGGGCATCTACCCGGCGGTGGACCCCCTGGCCTCCACCTCCCGGCTCATGGACCCGCGGGTCCTGGGCGACCTGCACTACAACACCGCCATGCGGGTCAAGGCCATCCTGCAGAAGTACAAGGAGCTCCAGGACATCATCGCCATCCTGGGCATGGACGAGCTGTCCGACGAGGACAAGCTGGTGGTGGCCCGCGCGCGCAAGATCCAGCGCTTCCTGAGCCAGCCCTTCTTCGTGGCCGAGACCTTCACCGGCATGCCCGGCAAGTACGTGAAGCTCGAGGACACCATCCGGTCTTTCGGCGAAATCTGCGATGGCAAGTGGGACCACCTGCCCGAACAGGCCTTCTACCTGGTCGGAACCATCGAAGAAGCCGTGGAGAAGGCGGAAAAACTGGCTAAGGCCTGAGGCGCGCCATGACCGACTCCATCCTCCTCGAGGTCCTCACCCCCGAACGCCGGGTCTTTTCGGCGGAGGTGGCCGAGCTGCAGTTCCCCACCGCCGATCGCGGCTACTACGGCATCCTGCCCGGGCACACGCCCCTCATCACCCCCCTGGGCGACGGCCTGATCACCTTCACCATGGACGCCCAGAAGCACCTGCTGACCGTGTTCGGCGGCTTCGCCGAAGTGGGTCCCGACCACGTCACCATCCTGGCCCGCATCAGCGAGACCGCCGAGATGATCGACGTGGAACGGGCCGAGGCCGCCCGGGTGCGGGCCCTGAAGGCCCTGAAGGACGCCCAGACCACGCCTGACATGGACGAGGCCGAGGCCCGGCTCCGGGCCAGCCTCATCCGCCTGACCGCGGCGGGGCATCCCGGGGGGCATGGGTTCTGAGCCTAGCCTCTGGAGGAGGAATTTCAAGGTTAAATCAGCTTGTAACCCAACAGTGCGCAAGGGTTTTTGAGCATGCCAAGAACGGCGGGATCAGAAAACGTCCGGTTGAAAACAGGGTATCTCGGCATCGCCCGGCGGGCCCGCTCATAGAGGGCGACACAGGATTCGTTCTTGTTCATGGAGGATGGGTAGAGCAAGCCATCCATATCGGGGTAGGCGTCGTAGATCGCCATGGACCACAGGCGGGCGCGGGGCCGTGGTCCCGACGCAAGGACCATGGAGGACCCAGCCCTTGTGGGCCAATTGCCCGTGAGGTCGAGAAGGTGCAGGTCGGCGACGGTAGCGAAGGCCACCCAGGTGTGAGCGTCGCACACCCGGTCCACCGACCTGGTCTCCTGGAAGACCTCCGCAATGGTCGTTGCCGCCGCGTCCGCACCGATGGCCCCGTGGAGGATCTCCCGGCTTTGGGAACCCGGTGGTGGAAGGTGGTGGTCGAACCGGGCGCTCGTGGGGCCCCAGGCTCGAAACTGGCCCCAGGTCGTGGGGTGTGCCCCGCCCTGGGAATAGATCCGCCAGATCACCGTCCCAGCCGGCAGGAGGTGGATGTCGGCCCCGATCCGGACAAGATCCGCCTTTGGCAGTGGGAGAGGGAGCTTGGTCATCGTCTAGGTCAACTCGGCCGCGAGCGCGGCAACGGGTTGTGGATGACGGCCTTCCAGCAGCCATGCGCGCGGACTCGTGGGGGTCTCGTCCTCTCCTGTGACGAGGTTGGAGTTCGGAAGAAGAAGCCAGCTTTCCACGGCAACCGGGGAGATATCCCGGGGGAGCGCCTCGGCGACCTCTCCCCAACCCGGAAGTTCATCCTTCCCGGCGAACTGGAACACGGGGAGCTTCCAGGACCGCCCATCCCGGATGGCCAGGAGGGTCCGTTCCTGGAGCCGCTGTCGAATGCGCGCATCCGACACGCCGAACAGCTTGGCTGCCTGTTTGGTCGTTAGCCCCGTCTGGACAAGGCTCGCATAGCTGATCGCCCCCGCGAGGAGGGGATCGTCGCCCGGGGCGAACTTCGGGGCGGGGTCAAGCCCACCGGCACGGGCCACTTCCATTTCGGCGGCCGTCAGACCCTCCTGCTCCTTCATGGGGTAGTAGAGGGCCTTGAGCCTCGCGATCGCGGACCGCAGGCTCGCGTTGAGCACCTTCGGCTCCACCGCCTCCAGGCCGTGAGCATGGAGGTATGCCATGGTTTCGGCCTTGGCGTTCATGGGGTGCCTCCTTACGAAGGATAGTGTCAATAGCATCCGCAAGCAAGGGCATCACGGCCCGAGACCATATCGTTGGCGTCAACGAAATGGTCTAAAGCTTGGTGGCCGGAACCTTCCCTACCAGCTGAACCGCGCGTCCTGGTCCAGCATGGTGATCCTCGGGTCGTTGATGGCCGCGATCTGGGGCAGCATGACCGGGCGGTCCCCGGGGGTCAGGTGGTAGATGCCCACCTGCACGTTGGGCTTCAGCTTCTTCAGCTCCCGGCCCAGCTTTTCCGGGGTCAGGTGCTTGGAGGCCTCCGCCAGCCAGGCCTGCTCGTTGGGGAAGCTGGCTTCGGTGATGAACAGCTTAAGGTTCTTGGTCTTGTTGGCCACACGGTAGACCTGGTCGGTCTCGGCGGTGTCCGAGGAGAAGATGAAGGCGGAGTGATCGTCCTCCACCAGGTAGCCGACGCAGGGCACCAGGTGGTTCACCGGGATGGGGGTGATGCGCAGGCCCACCAGCTCATAGGTCTTGCCTGGCTTGATCTCGGAATAGCGGATGATGGGGTTGTCGGGGCTGGGGATGACCGAGAAGTCCGGCCACAGCTCGTCGTTGAACAGGTGCCGGCGCAGAGCGGCCAGGGTCTCGGGCAGGGCGCGGATCTCCACCGGGACGTCGTTGTGGCCGTAGATGTTCTTGGTGAAGAACGGCAGGCTGCAGATGTGGTCCAGGTGGGAGTGGGAGATGAAGATCTGCCGGATCCCGGCCTGTTCCCGCACGCTCAGCGCCTGGGTGAGCGATCCGGCATCGATGGCGAGCACGCCGTTCACCAGGAGCCCCGTGAGCCGGTAGCCCTCGGCCTCTCCTCCCGAACACCCTAGAACCCGCAGTTCCATGCGACTCCTGGAATCATGTGAACGTTCAGAACCGGATACCGCCGTAGAGGGCCACCTGCAGCGAAGGAGCCATGGCCTTGCGGAAGTCGTCGGGGGAGTTGGAAGAGTCGGACTGGGTGAGCGGCACGGCCAGTTCCAGCCGAACGAAGGGACTGACCACGGGCGTGGGCATGGAGAAACCCACCCCGGCCTTCACCCAGGGCCGGGTCAGGGTGGTGCTGTCACTGCCGCCGGCGGTGCTGGTGGAGAGCTTCTCAGAACGCATGTCGAGGCCCGCGTGGAGGTTCAGCAGGAATTTCCAGTCGGCCTGGACCCCGATGGCCACGTACTCGTTGCCGAACTTCCCGGCGGTGGGGCCGGAGAGGTCGTCCTGGCTCTTGGGATGGTAGGTGACCGCCGCGCCCAGTTCGGCCACCTTCAGGTCCAGGAAGGTGTAGGCGGCCCGGAAGCCATAGCCGGTGGGGCTCGCCGCGTCGTAGGAGCCGGGGTTCAGCCCCTGGCCGTAGGCATTGAGCGACTCGGCCCTGCCGATCTCTTTGTCCAGAAGAAGGCCGAATTCACTGGCCTGGGCGGGAACCGTGGCCAAGCCCAGAAGGAGCACTCCGATGGCAAAGGCTCTTTTCATGGCCGGCTCCTTCAGTAACCTGTAAGTGCAATAATCCTAGGTTGGTGTGCCAAGGTCAACCACCTTTGCTAATCTCTTTTAATGCGCGCGCAACTTCAGTATCTCCTCCTGGACGGATTCGATCCGGACACCGGGGAGCTGGCCCTGAGGGTCCGGGTGGACAGCGAGCCGCCCGAGGAGGCGCGGTTCCTGCGCCTGAGGCTGCACCTGGGCCGGTCCGGCGACCCGCTCCAGCCCCTGCGCCGGGAACTCCAGACCCACGTCCAGATGCCGATCCCCCCGCTCTGGGACCGGGGCCTGAAGATCGTCATCCGGGCCATCGAGGACGAACTGGGCGCGCCCGAAGGCCGGAGCCCCAGCCGCTACACCTGGGTCCAGACCCAGCTCCTCCACCCCACCGACGAGCGCAAGGGCACCCTGAACCATCCCGTCGCCCGCCAGGCGGAGGTGCTCTGGGACTGGGCCCAGCGCACGGAGAAGGAAGGGAACTCCGCCCAGGCCATCGAGCTGCTGGAGCGGATGCTGCTGCTGGCGCCCCAGCACGGTCCCGCCCTGGGCTGGCTGTGTTCGCTGCTGCGCCGGGAGGGCATGATCGAGGAACTGGCCGATGTCACCGAGCGTCTCCTGCTGGTCACCCCCGACAGCCCCGAGGCCCTGCTCATGCGCGGCGAAGCCCTGCTGCACCTGCGCCGGCACCAGGAGGCCGGGGAAACCTTCGCCCGGCTGCTCAAGACCAACCCAGTGCACCCCCTGGCCCACCTGGGCGCCGCCCAGGCCCGGAGCCTGTCGGGGGGCGACCCCTGCCCGCACCTGGATGCCGCCCTGGAACTGGACCGGGAGGCCACCCTTTCGGTGCTGCGGGAGACCTTCGACTACCGGATCCCGAACCGGCTGCCCAACGAGAACACCTACCCGGCGGACGTGCTGCCCAACCTGCTGGGGGTTTCCGCCGGCGAGGTGGACGCCTTCCGCAACGAGCGGGGCCTTCCGGTCACCGGTCCCGAAGGCTGCGTCCGGGAATCCGAGCTGTCCCGCTGGGTGACCATCCAGAACCGCTACCAGCTCCTGCCCATCGGGCTGCATTGGCTGGCGCCGACCCCCCGGCACATTCCTGAGCTGCCCTGACCCCGAGGACCCCATGACCACCCTGCTCACCACCGACCTGCCGTTTCCCGCCTTCCGCCGTGGCAAAGTCCGCGACGTCTACGACCTGGGCAGCCGCCTGCTGCTGGTGGCCACGGACCGTATCTCGGCCTTCGACTGCATCATGCCCGAAGGCATCCCGGACAAGGGCCGGATCCTCACGCAGGTGGCCAATTTCTGGTTCGAGGCCACCCGCGGCATCCTGCCCAACCACCTGGATGCCACCGAGGTGGAGGCCTTCCCCGCCGAGTTGAAGCCCTACGCCGAGCAGTTGCGGGGCCGCTCCATCCTGGTGCGCCGCACCGCGCCGCTGCCGGTGGAATGCGTGGTGCGCGGCTACCTGGCCGGATCCGGACTGAAGGAGTATGCCCGGAGCGGCACCGTTTGCGGCATCCCCCTGCCCGCGGGCCTGCGCAACGCCGACCAGCTGCCCGAGCCGATCTTCACCCCGTCCACCAAGGCCGAGGCCGGCCACGACGAGAACATCGACTTCACGACCATGGCGGACCTCATCGGCCATGACCTGGCCGTGCGGGTGCGGGACCTGAGCCTCGCCCTCTACCGCCGGGGCCGGGAACTGGCCCTGGAGCGGGGCATCATCCTCGCCGACACCAAGTTCGAGTTCGGCCTGCTGCCGGACGGCGGCCTGATCCTCATCGACGAGGTGCTGACCCCGGATTCCAGCCGCTACTGGCTGGCCGACAGCTGGCGCCCCGGCATCAACCCGCCCAGCCTGGACAAGCAGTTCCTGCGCGACTACCTGGAGACCCTGCCGGACTGGGACAAGCAGCCCCCGGCGCCGCACCTGCCGGAGGCGGTCATCGAGGGGATCCGCAGCAGGTACCTGGACCTGGCCGGGCGGTTCGGGATAAGGCTGTAGCTTCCCGAACGCGAAGTCATCCAGGATCTGGGGTCGGGCCTGAATTACGACAAGCGTGGCCAGCGCGGATGGCGGGAGGCGGTCCATAAGACCAGCGCCAATGCAAATCAAACCGGGTGTCCCGGCTCTACCGGACCAGCGGAGGAAACCGTTGCCAACGGTCCAATCCGTGGCGTGATTGCCCCCGATCCAAGGCCTGCGTATGTTTGAGCCGGTTTGGAGGAGCGGCAGGTACGGCACCACGGTCAGCATTGAATGACTACCAGCTGGTGACCAGCTCCGGAAGCTCGCGCCAGGGGATCACCTCAACGCCCCCGTTCCTGAAACGCTGTTCTCCGCCATAAACCAGCGTTGCCGGCGCACCCTGCTTCCCTGCCAATTCTTTCCACCGGTTCAGGCCGTGGAAGAAATCCGGCGCGATGGTTTGTCCTGATTTGATCTCCAGCGGATGCAGGTCGCCACCCCGCTCGGCCAGGAGGTCCACCTCCAGCCCCTGGCTGTCCCGCCAGAAGAACAGGTCGGAAGGCTGTCCCTGGTGCATCCGCGCCTTCAGGAACTCCACCACCACCAGGTTCTCGAACAGGGCTCCCCGCTGGGCATGGAAGGCCAGTTGGCCGGCTTCGCGGATCCCCAGCAGCCAGCTTGCCAAGCCGGTGTCGCAGAAATAGAGCTTGGGCGTCTTTACCAGCCGCTTGTTGAAATTCTGGAAATGAGGGCGCAGGAGGAAAACGATGTAGCTGGCCTCCAGAACCGAAAGCCAGGCGGACGCGGTATGGTGGCTGATCCCGCAATCCGAGGCCAGGGTCGACAGGTTCAGCAGTTGCCCCACCCGGGCCGCGCACATCCGGAGAAACCGCTGGAAGGTGGACAGCTCCCGCACGGCGATGAACTGGCGCACATCCCGCTCGACGTAGGTACTGACGTAGCTGCCATGCCAGTCCGCCGGAGCGAGTTCGCGATCATACAAAGGGGGATAGGACCCGCGGAACATGAACTCATCCAGGTCCGACGGAAGCTTTCCCGCCGATTGCAGCTCGGCCATGGAAAAAGGCAGAAGCTGCACCAGCCCGGCCCGGCCTGCCAGGGTCTGGGAGATCCCCGACAGCAGGCCGAACTGCTGGGAACCGGTCAGCACGAAGCTGCCGGGGCGCAGATCCTGGTCCACCCGGGTCTGGAGGTAGGAAAAGAGCATCGGCGCACGCTGGACCTCATCCAGAATGGCTCCTTCCGGGAAGCGGGACAGCAGACCGCGGGGATCGCTTTCGGCCAGCAGCCGGATGTCAGGGTCCTCCAGACTCAGGTAGGGCTTGTCCGGAAAGGCGGCCTTGGCGAGGGTGGTCTTGCCCGACTGGCGTGGACCGGTGAGGCCCAGAACCGGGAAGCCCTTGGCCAGGCGCAGCAGGGTGTCGAGGGCGGTGCGCGGGATCATGCCACCAATATGCTCCCATCTTTACAATTTGGCAATTGAATTGCAAAATTGTTAGGATGCCTACTTTGTTCATTTAGGTTCGGATGGCAATGCGCCATTCCCCCGGCGCCAGCACCTCCCCGGCGGTTCCCGCGCATCCGGCGGCTGCCGCCACCACCGGCACGTCGTCGGGAGCCGAGCGGCAGTCCACCAGCAGGTCCAGCTGGCCCCGGGGGGGCAGCTTGGCCATCAGGCCGGCCACCGCGTACTTGGGAAAGGGACAGACCCAGCCCCGCAGATCCACTTCGAAATGGTTTTCACCGACCTTGATGGCTTTGAACAATCGCATGGCCGATGATTGATTTCTTCATCCGTGATCCGTCTCGAAGTTAATACTTTCAGCTGATTGGGCAAATTGTTAAAGGTTCTTATATAGTCGATTAAATCCAACCCTCAAGCTTCGATGGGAATCACCTGGATGGCGCTGGCCTTGATGAGGACGTGCACCTGCTGCCCCGGTGCCAGTTCCAGATCTTCGCAAGCCCAGGTGGTGATCACCGCCTCCAGCGGCATGCCGGCATCCAGCCGCACCCGGCGCAGGGCCCCCAGCGGTTCGATTTGCAGGATGGTGGCGGCCAGCCGGTTGCGCTGGGACATGTGGCCGTGGGGGCCCTGCTCCAGGGACACGCCCTCGCCGCGGATGCAGGCGTAGGCCTCCCGGAACGCGCCCCCGGGGTCGGGGGCGAACAACAGCACGCTGCCCACTTCCAGGACCAGCATGCCCTCCTTGCGTTCCACCACCCGGGCCCGCAGCACTTCCCCAATTCCGGCCTGGGCGGCATCACCGGAGGCCGACAACACCTCGGCCGGGGCGCCGTCCCGGATGATCCGGCCTTCGGCCATGAGCAGCATGCGGTCGCCCAGGGCCAGGGCCTCCTGGGGGTCGTGGGTCACCAGGATGGCGGGCACGCCCAGGGTCTGGAGGATCTGTCGGAGGTTGTGCCGCAGCAGGTCGGCGGCGGCCCGGTCCAGGGAGGCGAAGGGCTCGTCCAGCAGCACCAGCCGAGGCCGGGGGGCCAGGGCCCGGGCCAGGGCCACCCGCTGCTTCTGGCCGCCGGAAACCTCCAAAGCCCGGCGCTCGGCGATCTCCTCCAGGCCCATGAGCTGGACCAGCTCCGCCACCCGGGCCCGGCGCTCGGCCCGGGGCCAGCCCTGCAGGCCGAAAGCGATGTTGCCGGCCACGCTCAGGTGCGGGAACAGGGCCGATTCCTGGAACACGTAGCCGATGCCCCGCCGGGCGGAGGGCATGGGGCTGCGCCCCGGGTGGAACCAGAGTTCCTCCCCGGCCTGGATCCACCCGCCGTCCGGCCGCTCCAGGCCCGCCAGGCAGCGCAGCACGGTGGTCTTGCCGCAGCCGGAGGGGCCGAACAGAACCGTCAGCCCGAAGCTGCCCAGCTCCAGTTCGAACTCGGCCTCGATCACCGGCCCGGAGGCAAACCGCTTGGTGAAGCGCGCCTTCAGGCCCATGGGCGCTCCCGGGCCCGCAGCCAGGCCGTGGCGGCCAGGACCGCGAAGGCGAACCCCAGCAGCACCAGGGCGGTGCGGTTGGCGCCGGCCATGTCGAAACTCTGCACCTGGTCGAAGATGGCGATGGAGGCGGTGCGGGTCTTGCCGGGCAGGTTGCCGCCCACCATCAGCACCACCCCGAACTCGCCGATGGCGTGCGCGAAGCTGAGGATCAGGCCGGACACCAGACCGCGCCAGGCCAAGGGCAGGGCCACCCGGAAATAGACCCCGCCGCGGCCGGAGCCCAGGGTGCTGGCCACCTCCAGCAGCTTGCGGTCCACCCCGCCCAGGGAGGCCACCAGGGGCTGGAGGAAGAAGGGCATGTTGGTGACCACCTGGGCCAGCAGCAGCCCCTGGAAACTGAACACCAGCCGGGATCCGGTGAGGCTTTCCCAGGCGGCCCCGACCGGGCTCAGCGGCCCCAGGGCCACGATCAGGTAGAAGCCCAGCACCGTGGGCGGCAGCACCAGGGGGATGGAGGTGACCGCTTCCAGGAACACCCGGCCCCGGAAACAGCCGTAGGCCAGGGGCCAGGCCAGGAGGATCCCCAGGGGCGCCAGCAGGCAGACGGAACTGGCGGCCAGGCGCAGACTCAGGCGGATGGCCTCCCAGTCCATGTCAGGGCTTGCTGTAGCCGTGCCGGGCCAGCACCGCCTGGCCTGCGGGCCCGGTGAGGAAGGCCTGGAACGCCTGGGCCTGGCCCGGGCAGAGGCTGCGCCGCAGGATCACGCCCGCCTGGCGCAGGGGCGGGTAGGTGTCGGCGGACACCGGCCACAGCTCGCCGGTCTGGCGCAGGGCCGGGTTGTTGGCCTGGGTGGCGGAGACCAGGCCCGCCTCGGCGGTGCCAGCCTGGAGGAACTGGGCGGCCTGGGCGATGTTGTCGGCGAACACCAGCCTGGGCTGCACCCGGTCGTAGATCCCCACCCGGCGCAGGGCCGCCTCAGCCGCCCGGCCGTAGGGGGCCACCTGGGGGTTGGCGGTGGCGATCTTCTTGATCTTCGGGCTGAACAGCACCTGCCAGCCGTCCCGGGCCGGGTCCAGCGCCAGGTCCTTGCGCACCCATAGGGTCAGGCTGCCGGTGGTGTAGGGGAAGAGCGCCTGGACCAGGCCGGCCTTTTGCAACTGCTGGGGAAACCCCTCATCGGCGGACAGGAACACATCGAACGGGGCCCCCTGCAGGATCTGGGCGGTGAGGCTGCCGGAGGCGCCGAAGGAAAGCTGGAGCTGGATGCCCGGGTGGCCGGCCTCGAAGCCGGTCTTGAGTTCCTCCAGCACGCCGCGCAGATCGCCCGCGGCGGCCACGGCCACCTGCACCGGCTGGGTCTGGGCCTGGCCGGGGAGCCCCAGGGCGAGGGCGCAACCGAGCAGGAAGGCGTGTAGCTTCATCAGAGACTCCGAGAAACCCCGTCGTTTAGGGCGGGGAGGCAAAGGAGGCCGGGGGAGCCTTGCGCCCCCTCGGAAGAGTCTGTGGAGCTGATGTAAGACCAAGGCATGGAGCAATCCATATCGGGCAATCGGCGTTGAAGCAGAAACCCTCGGTTGCGAAGTCGGGAATCCCCTGCTTCCAGCAACGCATGCGTTGCTGGAAGTCTAAGGAACTTGTAGGTGGGGGATGACCTCAAGGACGCTCCGGGTGGACAGGTAACGATGTATGATAGCTCATACATCGGATCGGCCGTTCCCCGATTGTTGCCGCTAAGCCGTCGTCTAGAATTAACCTGGACAGGTCGTTGCGGCCCCGGCATAAGCAGCCGTAGTGGAATAACCTGAACTGCACAGGTTATTCCGCAACGCCTGCTAATTATCCGCCGGGTTCCCCGGTGCCAGTAATTCCTGGAAAGCCGCCACCCGCTCGGCGATGGCGGACCCGGCCGCGGCTTCCATGGCCCGGAACTGGGCCAGGGCCATCCGCCCGGTTTCGGTAACCTGAGAACCCCCGCCCTTTTCCCCGCCCTTGCTGGTGACCACCACCTGCTGGCGGAAGCACTGGTTCATCTCCTCCAGCAGGTGGCGGGTCTTCCAGTAGCTGAGGCCCAGCTTGCGTCCGGCGGCGGCGATGGACGCGGTCTCCTGGATGGCTTCCAGCAGGTCGGCCTTGCCGGGCCCCATGGCGAAGGTGTCGCCGTGGCGGAGCCGGATCTTGAGGGAAGCCAGAGGATGCTCGGACATTCATAGGAGGATGCGCCCAAAGCAGGCCTTGTGCCAAGCCTCAGACACACGCCGAGTGTCTTTTCCCGTTTTGATTTTTTACCCGGCCTCATTAACTTGGTTGTTGGACAGGTGGCCACCATGCGGCAGGAATCCAAGCTCACGGCACAGGAACGGATCACCATGCCGGCGGAGATCCGTCGCCAAGCCAACGTGCATCCCGGAACCCGGTTCACCTGGGAAGTGGATGTAGCCGGGAACATCCTCCTGCGGCCCATACGCCTTTCCCTCGCGGACGTGGCGGGAATGTTCACCACGGGACGCCCCATGGGCGACCAGGAAATCCAGGAGGCCATCGAGGAGGGGTATGCCCGCCGCCGGCGTTGACCCCAACGCCTAGAACCCCTCCCCCAGCCGCTGCAAAATCTCACCCTCCAGCCGGTCCAGCAGGGCGGCGTCGGTGGGGGCGGCGAAGATGGTGTCGTCGCCGGCGATGGTCCCCGCCAGGGACGGCAGGTCGGCGCCGTCCAGGGCCAGGGCCATGGCCTGGGCGAAGCCGGGGTTGGTCTTGAGGACCAGCAGGCAGGGCGGGACCTTCCGCAGGGTGTAGCGTGGCGCCAAGGGGCGCTGAGGGCCGCGCGGCTGGTAGCGGCCCGCTTCCTTGCGCACCTTGAGCTTCTTCAGGTGCCGGGACAGGGTGGAAACGGTGAGGTCGAAGCCGTCCGCCCGCAGCAGGTCCAGCAGGCCGCCCTGGTCGGGGATGTCCCGCTGGCTGAGGTGGTGGAGGATGGCCGAATCCAGGTTCATGTGCCTAATGTGCACACATTTGCACAAAATTGCAAGGGGTCGTCCCTGCCAATGGACCAGGGAATTCACACAACCACAGCGATATTTGCCATTGACGTTCTGGGGAAGGCCCTGCACACTTTGCATTACGCACCTGGTAGTCCCGGGTATTGCAAAATATGCCAACCCATTTGCAGTCTGCCACCGTTCCGGCCCTCCAGCCCACCTATGCTCCCTACCCCTTTCCCATCCTGCGCGGGGAGGGCGACCGGGTCTTCGACGATCAGGGCAACACCTACTTCGACTTCTACGGCGGCCACTGCGTGTGCTCCACCGGCCATTCCCACCCCAAGGTGGCGGCGGCCATCGCGCGCCAGGCCAAGGAGCTGATCTTCTACAGCACCGCCGCCGACCTGCCCATCCGCACCCAGGCCGCGGAGGGGCTGATCCAGTTCGCCAACTCCGACCAGCCTTCGGGCCTGGCGTCGGTGTTCTTCTGCAACAGCGGCGCCGAGGCCAACGAGAACGCCCTGAAGGTGGCCGCCAAGCTCACCGGGCGGACCCGGTTCGCGGCCTTCCAGGGCGGCTGGCACGGCCGCACCACCCTGGCCCTGTCGGTCACCGACGACCCCAATATCACCGTGGGCCTGGAATCCTTCCTGGCGCCGTGCGACCGGCTCCCGCTCAACGACCTGGCTGCCCTG
>Ga0302320_10018216_pt1 | contig 14180 bp, 8 predicted proteins | sample Bog_T0_3_FD_202130 | JGI IMG/M metagenome (GOLD analysis project Ga0302320, IMG submission 202130) | Peat permafrost microbial communities from Stordalen Mire near Abisko, Sweden - Bog_T0_3 | ecosystem: Environmental > Terrestrial > Soil > Wetlands > Peat | place: Sweden: Abisko, Stordalen Mire... | reverse complement strand
CAATTTGTCTACGTTGGAAATAGGGATCGGTGGTATGGGAGAGCATTCTGAAGGGGACAGGGAACAGGGAACCGCTACCTTCAGGGGTGTTCAGAAGGACGGTCATTTTTTTATGAACTTCGGAGGCTTGACGCTACGGCGCGGGCGGCTGGGCGGCGGTGGACAGAAGCCCTCGATCGACCAGCACGGGGCGACGGCGGTGATGGGTGTGCTGCTCGTAGTCGTAGGCCCAGCCGATCATGTCGCCGTCGTGCCACTTGCGGGTGCCGATCTCGATGCCGAAGGGCAGACCGTCGGGGTAAAAACCGGCAGGGATGCTGATGGCCGGCACGCCGATCATGTTGACCCAGTCGGTATCGCTGTGCGGGCCTTCGCTCAGGCGTCCGTCCTGCGCCATGGTTTCGTCGACGGGCTGCATCTGCGCGGCCGGATAGACGAAGCCGTCCAGATGGAGCCGGTCGAGTTCCTCATTGTAGAGGTCGAGCAGGCGGCGGCGCGGCCCGAAGAGGTTGGCCTCAGCCTGGGGATCGGTTTCTAGATTCTCCTGTTGAATCCCAAGCGCCTGAAACAGGCCGGAGTGGTCGCCGCCGATGATCACGTCGGGCAGCGGCTTGCCAACGGCGTGTTCGTATTCCGAGGCTGAATGAAACTGATCCGTGCCGAAGCCTGAGAGAAACATGTCCGTGCCTTCGCGAAGATAGGGCAACGTGCAGACGTGGGAGGCGGCGTCGGCGAAGCTGTCGGGCAGGATGGCCGGATCGATGAGTACGGTGGCGCCGGCAGCGCGCAGTTCGTCGACCGCTTTGAGAAAGGCTGTGCGCGTGTCAGGCTGCAAGGGAGTGCGTGCATCTTCGACCGCTTTGGCGAATTGCGCCGGGGTCGCGCTGGGGCAGACTCCCTGGAAGACCGGGGTATCTCCGTCGAGGATGAAGGCGGGCACCGCGAAGCGCTTGCCCTTCAACGAACCCGGCTTGAGATATTGCGTGTACGGGCCGGGCTGGGCCTTGGACTGCGAGCCAAGGGTTACCGGATCCATCCGGTCTTCTCCGGCCATGACGGTGAGGCCGATGGCGGCATCGGTCACGTCGCGGGCGATGGGGCCGGTGTTGTCGAGTTGCCAGTCGAGCGGTGCTATGCCTGCAAGACTGACCAGGCCGCGCGTGGGAAAGATGCCGACCAGGTTGCTGGTGGCGACAGGCATGCGGATCGAGTTACCCGTGTCGGTGCCGTTACCGAGGACGGCAAAGTTAGAGGTGACGGATGTGACCGTGCCTCCTGACGATCCGCCGGGCGAGAAGCGAACGTCGTAGGCGTTGCCGGTGCGGCCAAAGGCTGTGGAGCGGTTGGTGTCGCTGGCGGCGAAGTCGGGCATATTGGTGACGCCGATGAAGATGGCTCCCGCGGCGCGTAGTTTGGCAACAATGGTGGAGTCGCGCGGAGCGACGAGCTCGTGCCCTGGAAGCATGTAGCCGCGCCAGCCGTCGGTTGTGACCACGCCTTTGATGCTGGTGTTGGCCTTGGTGACGATGGGCACGCCCCACAGGAGGCCGGGCTTGAATCCGGGCTTCGTGGCTTCGGCGTCTTCACGAGCGGCATCGGCGAGCGCGGACTGGGCATTGACGGTCTGCACCGCGCGATAGATGCGGTTGTAGCGGGCAATGCGATCGAGGTGCCACTGCACCACTTGTGTGACGGTGTAGCGGTGCTGAAGGTAGAGCGCGTGAAGCCGGCTGACGGTGACGTCCATGAGGTCGTGGGGCAGGTCGTGGGAGATCGCGGCGCGGCCGGTGTCTTGTGCGGCCGGCGGGGAGCTGAAGGCAAGCGTCGGCTGCAAGGCCAGGAACAAGAGGAGGAGCAATCGCATATTGGCACGATAGCATCCAAGTTGCCGCGACGCGATGGTCCGGTCTGCGTACGCCGAGCTGAACTGCGTTCGGCAGTTCAGCGGGCGAGGATGGTCTCGTTGGCAAGGATGCGGTAGAGGGTGGAACGGCTGATGGTGAGCTGTCGGGCGGCGCGGAGCTTGTTGCCGTGGTTGAGGTCGAGAACGTATTGAACGTGATGGCGGATGATGGCGTCGAGAGAGAGGCTTTCGGGGCGTCCTTCAGCTTGCTGCTCGGGCTGCATTTCGAGGCCGCTCGGCAAGGCCAGGTCGGCGGCGCGGATGACGCCGTTCTCGGCTTCGAGCAAGGCAGTTTCGAGGATGCCGGCGAGTTCGCGCACGTTGCCGGGCCAGTTGTGCTGGAGCAGGCGCGCGAGTGCGCCTGGGCCGAGCACGACGGGACGCTGCTGGTAGCGAAGGCAGATGCGGTCTAAGAGCGCCTGGGCCAGCATGGCGATGTCTTCACGGCGCTGCCGCAGCGGAGGCACGGCGAATCGGACGGCGGTGAGCCGGAAGGCCAGGTCGGGCAGCAGCAGCCCCTGACCTGCCATGTGGCGCAGCGGGATTTGCGAAGAGGCCAGCACAACGGCGCGGCCCGGCGGGCGGTCCTGCAGGGCCTTCAGCACGGCCAGGAGCAGACCTTGCCCTGGAGGCGCAAGCAAGTCCACGCGGTCAAGATAAGTGAAGCCGGCCAGGGTCGCGGGGTCGGCGTCGGCCACCAGCCACTCGCGCGCATCGCGCCGCTGGAACGTCGTGGATGCCAGCGGAGAGCGGCTGAACAGATAGCGGGCCAGCGTCTGCTTGCCGCAGCCGATTTCGCCTTCAATGGCCCCCACCTGGATATGCGGCGCCGCCATTTCAGCCTGCATCAACAGCTTGCGCCAGGACGCGCTGACGCCGACAATCTGCATCTGGGGAGGCGAGTCTACATCCACGAGGGTCAGGCCGGAAAAGGCAGGCTGGGTCTGGAACTGAGCGGCACTTTGCATCGATCTCAACTTGCCAAGCCTCCTTGGCCCCGTGGAAGCACTCTCAGGCCAACAGAGGTTTCATCGGCTATGTCGCAAAAAACATGAACCGGAGAGATTTGGATTCTCTCCGGTTCACGGGAATGCGTAGATGTGGGAATTTCTGTGGAACGTTGGACCTAACGGAAGCGCTTGGAAGGTTCGTCGGAGAAGATTTCTCCGTCGCGGATGTGGATGACGCGGTGCGCAAACTCGGCAATGTCCGGCTCATGCGTGACCAGCACAATGGTGTTGCCGTTATTGTGCAACGTGTCAAACAACGCCATGATCTCGAGGCCCGTCTTCGAGTCGAGGTTGCCGGTGGGCTCGTCGGCCAGAATGATCGAGGGCCGGTTGACCAGTGCCCGCGCCACTGCCACGCGCTGGCGCTGCCCGCCTGAGAGCTCATTGGGCTTGTGGTTCATGCGCGATTCGAGGCCGACATCGGTCAGAGCTTCCTTGGCGCGGGCGATGCGCGCAGCGGCCGGGGTTCCGTTATAAATCAGCGGCAGCTCGACGTTATGAAGCGATGTGGCGCGGGCCAGCAGGTTGAAGGTCTGAAAGACGAAGCCAATCTCCTTGTTGCGGATTCGGGCGAGCTGATCGTCGTCCAGTTCGCTGACCAGTTGGCCGTTGAGCCAGTATTTTCCGCGCGATGGCGTGTCGAGACAGCCGATCAGGTTCATCAGCGTGGACTTGCCTGAACCCGACGGGCCCATGATGGCCACATACTCGTTGTGCCGGATGCTGAGCGAAACGCCGCGCAGTGCCTGTACCTGCTGTTCCGAGCCCATGTCATAGGTGCGCCAAAGGTCTTCTACGACGATGACGTTGCCGGTGGGCGGGGCCGCCTGGGAAATCTCTACGGTGCTGGTTTCGTTCAAAGCCATCTGCATCTCATCCTTATATGAATCGTTGAGAAGCCTGTTCCTCAACGGGGAGAAAATCCCCGGACTGCCACCCTTATGAATTTCCGCTGGTCGATACAACAACGGGCTTGGCGGTGTCGCGTTTGAGCAGAGCCCCGTTTTTTAGACCGCGCAGCGTTTTGTAGGGACCGATCACGATTTCATCGCCCGGTTGAAGGCCGGAGAGCACTTCGATGTCTGTGGCTCCTGTGATGCCTGTGGTGACCGGCACGAACTTGGCGCGGAGCTTGCCATGCGCGTCCGTATTCAATACATAGACGCCCTGGATTGGGTTACTCTTCGGCGCGGTGGAAGAAGTGACGGCTGCCTGCACGCTGCCGGATGTCTTGGCCAGATCGTCTTTCGGGTCGTGCATGGTGAGCGCCTGAATGGGCAGCGACAGCACGTTGGACTTTTGCGCGGTGGTGATCTTCGCGGTCGTGGAAAGGCCTGGGCGCAGATCGTCCGAGGGCGCGTCGAGGGTTACGACCACTTTGAAGTCTTTCGCCTCTTCGGTTCCCGTGGTGGATTGCGATGTGGCGACGCCAGTGGAGCGGAGCAGCGCCTGGTCGCCGACCAGGGTCACATGTCCCTTGAAAACCTTGCCGGGCAGGGCATCGACGAGGATATCGGCGGGCTGACCCATCTTGATGTTCACGATGTCGGTTTCGTCGACCTTGACCTCGGCGGTTACGACACTCATGTCGGCCAGTGTCATGATGGTCGAGCCCTCTGTGTTTTGAATACCTACGACCACCGATTCGCCTTCGCGGAGGGGTTCGTTGGTCACGATACCGTCAAACGGGGCAATGGCCTCGGTGAGGTCGAGCATATTCTGGTCGCCGCGCAGCATGGCCACCTGGGTCTGCATATGTCCGCGCGCCGAATCGGTCTGCGCCTTGGACTGGTTCAGCGAGGCGACGGCAAAGTCCAGGCTGGCCACGTCCGTGTCGTAGGCCGCTTTCTTGATGTCGTAGTCGGATTTGGACACGATGCCAGACTGGTAGAGAGGCTGCTCCCGCTCCCAATCGAGCTTCTTTTGTTCGAGATCCGCTTTCGCCTTCTCGACGTTGGCGTCGGCGGTCTTTTCCGCAGCAATGTACGAGGCAATGTCGGTCTTGGCGGCGGCAATCGTGGCCTGCTGGCCGGAGACAGTCGCTTCCTGTTGGACATGCTCGATGGTGGCCACCGTTTCGCCCTTCTTCACCATCTCACCCTCTTTGACATTCAGGTGGGTGATGCGGCCCATGGCGGTTGCGCCAAGATTCACGTAGTTCTTGGCCTTGATTTGCCCGGTCCCGCTGACAACGGTGGCCAGATCCTGGCGCACGATCTTTGCGGTGAGGACCTTGGTGTAGCCGGACTGCTGCTTGATGACCATGAAGGCCACAAGTCCGGCGGCAACCACAACGGCAAGTACGATCAGAAGAATCTTTTTCATATGAGTGCAAACTCCGAGTGGGCTCCTCTTCCAGTGTACGCAATGATGGGCAAAACAGTTCCAAAGGGGAGCAAAAACAGTTACCGGATTGTGTTCAAAAGCTCTGGGTTTCTACGCCGGCCCCGGGCCAGGTCGAATGCCGCCCCGGATCATTGGCTGCCGCACGCGCGGCAGCGGGGAAGCCAGACGGCCCGGTCTTTGGCTCTGAAAACAGAAAAACGAAGGAAATACTTGTTCTTCAGACGGGAAAACCGCCCCTCCGGATAGCAAAACGCCTGACGCTGGACAACACGGCGCCGACTCCCGCGCATTTCGGGTTACTTTAGATGCGCCCCAGCGTCCAACCGGTAGCCAACTCCGCGGGGAATGTTGCCCGGCGCGAATGAGACCCGTAGAATAGAGAATCGCAGGAGTTTTGAAGGCAATGATGCAAACAGGCAGAATCGTTCTGACCGCCGCAGTGGTTTGCGGCCTGGTATTTACCTCAGCGGCAGGGCTTCGGGCCCAGCAGACGTCCACTCCAGCAGCAGCACAGACCGGGGCGGCAAACGGGCTGGGCCAGGGACAGGAACCCGACCCCCTCAAGCGCCAGCTCAGCGACCGCGAAAAATTCGCAGCGCAGAAGGCAGTGAAACAGGAGCTGAAGGGCGCCTACAAGAGCTGGCTGAATGAGGACGTGTCGTACATCATCTCCGACGAGGAGCGCAGAGCCTTCCGGACGCTGAGCAACGATGAAGAGCGGGACGCCTTCATTGAGAACTTCTGGCTGCGCCGCAATCCCAATCCCGATTCTCCCGAGAACGAGTTCCGCGAGGAGCACTACCGGCGCATCGCTTACGCCAACGAGCACTTTGCGGCGGGCAAGCCGGGCTGGAAGACGGACCGCGGACACATCTATATATCGTTTGGCGCGGCCGATTCGATCGATGCGCATCCCTCCGGCGGCAGCTACGACCGCACCCCTGAAGAGGGCGGCGGGCAGACCACCACATTCCCGTTCGAAACCTGGCACTACCGCTATATTGAGGGCATCGGCGAGAACATTGACCTCGAGTTTGTGGACTCCTGCCAGTGCGGCGACTACCACTTTACCCTCGACCGCAGCGAAAAGGACGCGTTGCTGAACGTCCCCGGCGCCGGTCTCACCAACTACGAAGAGATGAACCATAAGGACAAGACCGACCGGTTCAAGGGCAATCCCCTTGAAAATACCGGAGGCGGTCCCATGGCGGAACAGAACCAGGGCAAGGCATTCGACCGCATCGAGCAGGCGGCCAAGCTGTTTGCGCCGCCGGTCATCAAGTTCAAAGATCTCGATTCCTTTGTCTCGGAACACAAGATCCTGAGCGGCCCGCCGTTCCCGTTCGATGTCCGCACCGATTTTGTGAAGGTCACGGAAGCCATGGATCTGGTGCCGATCACGCTCCAGATCAAGAACAAGGACATCACTTTTGTGACCAAGGATGGCGTCTCAAAGGGCGTGGTCAACATCCTGATCAGGGTCACGACGCTCACCCACAAGATCGTGGGAACCTATGAAGACACCGTCGAGGTTGAGCAGCCGGCAGAGTTGCTGGAGAAGAGCCTTGAGCGCCAGTCGGTTTACTGGAAAGACATTCCGCTGCTCCCAGGGCTCTATCGCTTCGACATCGCGATCAAGGACGTGAACAATCCCGACCATGTGGGTATTTTCGGGCGCGGCATCGAGGTGCCCACGTTCCACGACGAAAAGCTCGGCACTTCTTCGCTGATCCTGGCCGACGAAATGTATCCGGTATCGTCGCGGGAGATTGGCGCTGGGAAATTTGTGATTGCCAACACATTCATTCGGCCCCGCGTGAGCGTGAATGCTCTGACGCCGGTGAGTTTCCACCGCTCCCAGGATTTGAACTTCTGGATGCAGGTGTACAACCTTGGCATCGACGAAGCCACCAAGAGCAATTCAGCCACAGTCACTTACCAGATCACCGATCTGGGCTCCGGCGCGGTCGTTCTCGAAAAGGAACTGGAGTCCAAGGATCTTGGGGCGCACAGCGATCAGTTGACTGTGGAGAAAACCCTGCCGCTTGCGGGGCTTTCGCCAGGAAAATACAAGGTGACCATCAAAATAAATGACTCAATCTCCAAACAAGTGATTGCACAATCGGCGCCGTTTGTCGTCGAATAGGAATTACCCCGCAAAGAGATTGACCGAACTTAGATTCGGGAAGCTGCGTGGGTTCAAATTTTGAGGATTTCGCCAGGGACGCCGCCGGGTCACAAATATAAGTGATAAAGCGCAGGGTCCATCTCGCTTGTTTCGCCGTGCTGATCGCAGTGAGCGCAGCGCCCGGCTACGGAGCCACTCCGGCTTCGGTGACCGGCGTGGTGCGTGACGCGGCCGGTACCCCGCAGATTGGCGCATTCGTCCAGTTGCTTCGCCCCGACCTGAGCGTTGTGGCCAGCGTCTACACCAACGCCAAGGGGCGCTTCGACATCGCGTCCGTGATTCCGGGCCGTTATGCGCTCAAAGCCATGGGCACGTCGTACCTGCCCTCGTTGCGCGAAGATGTCCGCGTGCGCTCGACGACAGTGGTCAACCTGACCCTCAATACGCTTTACGAAGTGATGCAGTGGCTGCCGGCCGAGCCGCGCGCCGGCAACTCTCAGCAGGACGACTGGGCCTGGACCCTGCGATCGGCTGCAAATCGCCCCCTGCTTCGCTGGCTTGAAGACGGACCGCTGGTGGTTGTCTCCGATGGGTCGGGAGCCGTTCCCAGACTGAAGGCACGCCTTATGGCAACCGGGCAGGAGGGGACATTCGGCGAGAGCGGTGAGCGCTTCAGTGCCGCAGTCGAGGACACACCGTCCGACAGCCGCGAGTTGCTTGCGCGGGTGGATTTTTCGCCGGACACCAATGCCGGCATGGAATCGATGCTGGGCTTCCGCCAGGACCTGGGGTACGCCGGCTCGGTGCAGTCGATGGCAGCCATGAGCGTTCATCCGGATATGGAAGATGCCGGCGGCCAGGGATTGGACGAAGCCGCGATGCGGACCTGGGAATCCATGCAGATGGGCGATGAGTTCGAGGCGGAAGCCGGCTCAAACCAGGTAGTGGCGCGCTTTGCCGCGAATTCGCCGAATACCGTGATTGCGGCGTTGCCCTTCGCCCAGGCTGGCTGGCGCAATGGGGCCACAACTCTCCAGTACCGCATGAGCACATTTCTGCCGGGCCAGCAGCAGGGGAGCAATGAAGCGGAAGCCCAGGCATGGCTCCCTCGCGTGTCGACCCGCGGCGGTGGACTGCTTCTTGAGCATGGCATGCATCAGGAGATCGGCTGGGAGCGCCGGACCGACGCGTCGGGCATGCAAGTGCTGTTCTTTGCCGATCGCATCGATAACCCGGCGGTCGAAGCCATGACCCACCTCACGAACGGTGGCTCCGGCGCGGACTCAGTTGCCGCTTCCGCCTTGTTGGACCGTGTGAGCGGAATCCTTCGCACGGCCGGACCCGATTTCTCAAGTGCGGGGATGCTGGCCAGCTTCGAGCGCAATTTGCCAGGCCGCAACCACATCAAGCTCAGCTACGCCAATGGCAACGCGCTGGTGGTTGAAGCTGCTCCGCAGGCCCCTGGGCTGGCGCAGTTGATGGCCGCAACCCACGCCCGCCGCGCGCAGACTTATTCGATCTCGCTTTCCGGAACCCTGGATGGCACGGGAACCAAATGGCGCGCCAGCTATCGATGGCAGCCCGAAGATACGTTGACCCAAGTTGCGCCGTATGCGCTGGATGCAAGTGCGCCCTTCTTCAATGTTCATGTGCGCCAGCCAATCCGCCTGCGCACCGAGGGAGCCACCAGCGTCGAGGCGCTGATCGATATGCAAAACCTGCTGGCCGAGGGCTACCAGCCCTTCGTGTTGAGCGATGGCTCGGTGCTTGTGTTTGCCCAGGATCAGCGCAGCGTTCGAGCCGGACTGGCTTTTACTTTCTAGTCTTAGAATTCACAATCACAAACCCACAATCACAGAATCGGTCGATTCGCTTGCGGAGTGAATTCCGCGTTGCGGGAAAATTGCGTATGAAACTTACTCTCCCAACTTGTTGTGTGGCCCTTCGGCAAGGGCTGAGTAGCAGGCAAGAGTTACAATGAGGCGGAGCGATTTTGCCTCACGCGGCCGCGCCCAAATGGATGGCCCGCGGACTGGCAGGAGCCGGCCCGCCGCATCCACAAAATAGATATTGAGAGGATTCGATTCCAAATGAAGAGCTTGCTCCTTTCTGAGTACAACCACCTGGAAATAGCCGATCTGCCATTGCCCGAGGTCGGAGCCGATGAGGTTTTGGTGCGCGTCGAGGCTTGTGGGATTTGCGGCAGCGACGTCCATGGGTTCGACGGATCGTCGGGGCGTCGCATTCCACCCATCGTGATGGGGCATGAGGCTGCGGGAACCGTGGCGGCGCTCGGCGCTGGTGTGAGCGGGTTATCCGTCGGAGATCGCGTCACGTTTGATTCGACAGTCTACTGCGGCGAGTGTCCGTTTTGCGAGCGAGGCGAAATCAACCTCTGTGACAATCGCCAAGTGATCGGCGTTTCCTGCGGGGACTACCGGCGGGCAGGCGCGTTTGCCGAATACGTTGTGGTGCCAAAACTCATCATGTACAGCTTGCCCGACACCATCACCTTTGCCGAAGCGGCCATGCTTGAGGCGGTCTCTGTCGCGCTCCACGCGGTGCGCGTGGCAGAGGTGCAAGGCGGAGAAACGGCGCTGGTGATTGGCGCCGGCATGATCGGGTTGCTGACGTTGCAGGCGGCGCGGGTTGCCGGATGTTCACGAATACTCGTCGCGGATATCGACGACACGCGATTGAATCTCGCAAAGCAGGTGGGAGCGGACGAAGTGATCCATGCCTCTTCAGCGGAACTCGTGAAGAAGATTCTGGAACTGACCGGTGGACGCGGCGTTGACCTCGCGTTTGAAGCCGTCGGAAGAAATGAAACCGTGGCATCCGCCATCGATTGCACGCGCAAGGGAGGCACCGTCGTCCTGGTCGGCAACATCACGCCGGAGGTCACGCTCCCATTGCAGAAGGTGGTTTCACGGCAGCTTCGTTTGCAGGGCTCCTGCGCTTCTTCAGGCGAATATCCGCAGGCCATCGAGCTGATCTCTTCGGGAAAGATCCAGGTGAAGCCGCTGATCACCGCCGTAGCTTCGCTTGAAGAGGGGCCGCGCTGGTTTGACCGGCTGCATGCGCGCGAGCCGAATTTGATGAAAGTGATTTTGACGCCGAGGGCACAATGACCAACGAACTTTTCAACTTATCCGGGCAGGTCGCCATTGTGACCGGCACGAGCCGCGGCCTTGGCCAGTATTTTGCAAAAGCTTTGGCGAAGGCGGGCGCGGATCTGGTGCTCACCAGCCGCAACCGTGAGACCCTTGCGCCGTTTGAAGCGGAGATCAAGGCGATGGGCCGCCGTGCCATTTCGCTCGAACTGAATGTCCGCGACCACGAGAGCATTGAGAAGATGGTTGCCGAGGCGGAAGCAGCTTACGGGCAGATTCATATTCTGGTGAACAACGCAGGCATGAATATCCGAAAGCCCGCGCTCGATGTCACCTGGGACGATTGGAACCAGATTCTCGAGACGAACCTGCGCGGCAGTTTCTTTGTCGCGCAGGCTGTGGCGCGGCGCATGATTCCCAAGGGATACGGGCGCATTGTGAATATCGGCTCGGTCACCAGCGTCGCCGGTTATGCGGGATTGGGGCCCTACGGCGCAAGCCGCGGGGGCGTGCGCCAGTTAACCATGAGTCTGGCCGACGACTGGGGCAGGCATGGCATTATCGTCAACTGCCTTGCGCCGGGATGGTTTCGTACCGCGCAAAACAAAATGCTCTACGAGGATCAGGAATGGGTCGACTATCTCATCGACCGTATCCCGGTGAAGCGTTACGGACAGCCACACGATCTGGATGGAGCCATTGTGTTCCTCGCATCTGAATCCTGCCGCTACATTACCGGTCAGACGCTGTTGGTCGACGGCGGCATTTCAACTGGCGCGATGCGGGCCACCGTGAAACCGAAGCCGGCCGTCTGAAATGGCACTCCGATCAAACCCTCTGACTGATCGAAGAGTAAGTAAGGTAGGACCCCATGACTCGCTGCAAATCGCCAATCGCTGTCCTTCTCTGTCTCGCCACCGTTGCAAGTTACAACCTTCCGGCGCAAACGCCTTCGCCTCAATTGAAAGACCCGTTGATGAGCGGGTTTCAGGACCCGCCGAACGGCGCGCGCCCGCGCGTATGGTGGCACTGGATGAACGGCAACATTGCGCCGGAGGGGATCAAGCTCGACCTCGAGTGGATGCACCGCGTGGGTGTTGGCGGCGTCACCATCTTTGAAGGCGCAATCTCCACGCCGCAAGTGGTGCCGCATCGGCTCATCTACATGACGCCGGAGTGGAAGCAGGCTTTCAGCTACGCAGTGACCACCGCGCGGGGGCTGGGCCTTGAAGTGGCCATTGCCAGCTCGCCAGGTTGGAGCGAGACCGGGGGCCCGTGGGTTCCCGCCGCGCAGGGCATGAAGAAGATGGTGTGGAGTTCGACGCGCATCGAGGGCGGAAAGCCTTTCGCAGGGACGCTGACTCATCCGCCGGAGGTCCCTGGAAATTTTCAGAACTTCGGCATTGCACCGCGAGGTGGCGCCAACGGAAAGGTCGTCGCACTTCCGCAAATATATGCGGATGTCGCGGTCGTTGCCTATCGAATTCCCGAAGGCGACAAAACACAAGCAGAAATGAATCCGCAGGTCACCTCCAGCGGTGGCACGGCAAATGTGGCTGCGTTATCCGACGGCGACGTCAGCACGGTGGCGCTCGCTCTTCCGCCTGAAACGCCAGGCCACGATGCCTGGGTCGAATTCGACTACGGCAAGCCGCAAACTATTCAGGCCATCACGCTTGCTTCGCTCGACGACATCATCAGCGTCTTCGATCACGACAGCAATGCGATCCTTCCGTACCTTGAGGCAAGCGACGACGGTGTTCAATTCCACAAGGTCGCGGACATTCCGCCCAGCAGCGTGCCGCAGCGCACCGTCGCGTTTCCGGCTGTCACGGCTCGATATTTCCGCCTTGTCTTTACCGTTTCTCCTTCGGGGAAGCCAGTCACGCACAGAATTACAGAAATGATTCTTTCGAGCGGAGCGCGTGTCAACGAATTCGAGAAGCGCGCCGGTTATGCAAACGCGCGCAATTTCTATGAGATTACCGATCCCGACACCAAGCCCGCGGATATTGTCGCGCAGCAGGATGTTCTCGATTTGACTGGCAAGGTGAAGCTTGATGGCTCGCTCGACTGGACGCCGCCAGCGGGAAAGTGGATGGTTTTGCGCATCGGCTACTCGCTGACCGGGCATGAGAATGGACCCGCACCGGCGGAGGCCACGGGACTCGAAGTCGATAAGTTGAACCGCGAGTTTGTGAAGAACTATCTCGACGGGTATCTCAAGATGTATGCCGACACGGTGGGCTCGTCAATGATGGGAAAGGACGGCATCTCGTTCTTACTTACCGACAGCATAGAGGTAGGTCCGCAGAACTGGACCGATAACATGCTGAAGGAGTTCCAGGAGCGGCGCGGTTACGATCCGCGTCCATGGCTCCCCGCTCTCACCGGAGTGGTGATCAAGAGTTCAGCAGATACAGATCGATTTCTTTGGGACTTTCGCCGGACGATAGGTCAACTGATTGCTGAGAACCATTACGGCGAGATATCCGACGACTTACACGCGCACGGCATGAGTTACTACGGCGAAGCGCTGGAGCAGCATCGTCCCTCGCTCGGCGACGACATGGAGATGCGCAGCAAGACCGATGTTCCCATGGGGGCTATGTGGACATGGGCGGGGAGCCCGGTGCCCGAAGTAGACTACATCGCCGATCTGCGCGGTGCGGCCTCGGTGGCGCATATCTATGGTCAAAACCTGGTCGGCGCAGAGTCCATGACCTCGCGCGGACCCGCATGGAGCTGGTCGCCGAACAATGTCAAGAAGGTTGCGGATCTGGAGTTTGCGCTGGGCGTCAATCGCTTCGAGATTCATGAGTCTTCGCATCAGCCGGTCGCGGATATGGCGCCGGGCATGACGCTGGGACCGTATGGCCTGTGGTTCAACCGCAACGAGACCTGGGCGGAGGAAGCCAAGCCCTGGGTTACTTACTTGGCGCGCTGCTCCTATCTCTTGCAGCAGGGCCATTATTTCGGCGATGTTGCTTACTTCTATGGCGAAGAAGGACCATTGACGGCGGTGTTCGGCTGGAAGGCACAGCAGGACGCGCCGGATGGCTATGGCTTTGACTTCGTCAACAGCGATGTTCTGCTGCATCATATGTCGTTCAAGGAAGGGCGGCTTATAACTCCCGGTGCCACGAGTTATCGCATTCTCTATCTGGGCGGAAGAAGTCAGCGCATGACTCTGCCGGTGCTGCGGCGGATCAAGGAACTGGTTGCCGAGGGAGCAGTGGTTGTGGGCAACAAGCCTGTCGATTCGCCCAGCCTTTCCGACGACGAAAAAGAGCTGCATGCGGTCGCCGACCAGCTTTGGGGAAAAGGCGCGCCTGCCGAAGGCTCGGTTCACAAACTGGGCAAGGGAAGTGTTTACTCTGGCATGACGGCGAATGAGGTACTCGCCGCACTCAAGACCACAGAAGACTTCGAGTACACCAAGCCTGAGCCCGACGCGAATCTAATGTTTGTGCATCGCAAGCTCGTCGATGGGGACCTCTATTTCGTGGATAATCGCAAGGACCGCGCGGAGAGCGTCGACGTGACGTTTCGCGTAGAGGGCAAGACACCGGAGTTGTGGGATGCTGCGACCGGAACTTCCACCCCGGTTTCATATCGGACTGCGTCAGGCCGCACAACGATTCCTCTGCACCTTGACCCCGATGGAACAGCTTTCATTG
>Ga0302320_10018212_pt1 | contig 14181 bp, 8 predicted proteins | sample Bog_T0_3_FD_202130 | JGI IMG/M metagenome (GOLD analysis project Ga0302320, IMG submission 202130) | Peat permafrost microbial communities from Stordalen Mire near Abisko, Sweden - Bog_T0_3 | ecosystem: Environmental > Terrestrial > Soil > Wetlands > Peat | place: Sweden: Abisko, Stordalen Mire... | reverse complement strand
AAAGGTTCTCTTCTAATGAAATCAGGTGGTTCCGGATCAGTGAAATTGACCGGTTCCCACCCATGAAATCACATGGTTCCGTGAATTTGAAATTACACGGTTCCGCTTATGTGAAATTTTGCACCAGAATCGGCGCTTCAGGATCTTCAAAGTGATGTGGTCTCCGTGGATAGCTTCATCGCGGATATGAACCCACCGGTGATCATAGACACTCTTTGACAGGGTGGCACAACGAGGGCAGACTTCTGCCTCGGACTTCTTTTCGCAGGTCCACAACCCGCCACTTCCGAAATAGAGCAATTTCAGTTCGGGTAAAAGTACGAAGCCTGTTAGGATGGTTTCGGGCGTAATCATCTGATTCCCTTTCGTAAAATTGTTTCTCGACAATCCAATTCTACGATGAAATCCTTGATTACGCCTATCTACTATTCACCCACCTTCAACCATGAAGAGCTGTCATAAGAGCGTTCATGAACAAGCATGCGGCACAAAGGTTGCTCCTACGTGACTCACAATTCCTGTGAGTTTCACAGGAAAACAAACAATTAGGAAACGAATCTTGGCAAATCCTGTGACTCTCACAGGATTCCCAAACTCATTGGAATACTATGCGCTCTCTCCATTTTGTTTTTCGAGCAACTGGATCTCAAACCCCTTTTTCAACCCGCGACACCTATTTATTTTTTTGGAATCAGCTCTGCAAACGCCTTGATCGATGCAATGCTCTTGCTTTGATGCCCAATCATGGCCATCTCATTGTCCAGGAGGACGATCGATTGAAAGCCGAGACAGCGATTCGACTTTCTCTATTAGCATTCAAACGTAGAGTTCCTTCCCTTTGGGATTCAATTCCAGAACCTACGATTATTCCAGATATCAAACACCTCCGCAGACAAATCAGATACATTCATCTAAACCCATGCAGAAGCCATCTCACGAAAGATCCTCTTTGTTGGGAGTTTTCCACACACTGGGACTTCCTCGGATATACGGTAAATTCGATTTCCGTTCCGTCGGTCCAGGTTTTGGACTTTTCATCAAAAGCTAAGTTCCATGAATTTGTGTCCTCTGATTCAACAACTCATGTGGGCGGCACCGCTCTCCCCCTTCTTGTACCTAAACAAAGTGGCTTTCCAATTACGTCCCTGGATCGAGTTGCCGACCTTTCCTACATATTAACTCGAAGCCCCTCGAACAGCCTCATGAAGACAGGTCTAGCAAGGCGACTTTTCTATTCGCTCGCCTTATCTGCAGGCTATAACAACAAAACACTGCTGGCTAAATATCTAAAAATTTCTCAGCAAAGCGTTTCGGAGTTTCTCAAACGAGGGCGCGCAATCAAATACAGTGAGTCACAGGCTGTACAACTCCTTTGTGATCAAAGGTTTACTTCTAAAATCTTGTTAAAATCACAAGAAAAGTAGTAAAAATAGTGTCAAACACTGCCAAACCTGTAACTTTCACAGGATTTCACGAAAGAATTCAATGAAACTGATCAAACCAAAAGCACTTAAATCTGGCGACACTCTCGGAATTGTAGCTTGCTCCACCCCTATCACCACATCCTCTGCAGAAACAATCGAACGTGCCTATCAACGACTTCGTGATCGTGGCTTCAAACTTGTTGAAGCACCCAATTGTCGGAAAACATACGGCCATGCCGCTGGAACAATCAAAGAGCGTGTAAAGGCGCTTCACGACTTCTTTCGCAATCCCAAGATCAACGGCATCCTCCACTACTGGGGTGGTTACCAATCTCATCAACTTTTGGAATACTTAGATTTCGACCTTATCAAAAAACACCCCAAGGCGTTCGTTGGCTTCAGCGATACGACAGTGCTACAAGTGGCCCTCCTTTCCAAGATTGGCCTTGTTACCTTCTCAGGCCCAGCCGGCATTACCTATGGAAAACCAATAGTTCCTGAATTCACTTGGGATCACTTCTACCGGGTGCTCATGGTCCCCAAGGTTCCACTTCAACTGACCGCTTCGCGCGAATATTCTGACAACCTCTGGTACGTGGAACCAGAAAAACAAATGAGATTCGACACCAATCCTGGCTGGAAAGTGTACCGCAAAGGTAAAGCTGAGGGACAAATCGTTGGTGGAAATTTGGGAACGATGCTCCTTTTGGCCGGGACAGAATACTGGCCAAAACTCCGTGGCAAAATCCTATTTATCGAAGATGACGAGGCAGAGAGCTCAAACACAATGGACCGAATGTACACTCAGCTCAGACAAATGGGAGTGTACGATCAAATTGCTGGCATGGTAGTGGGGCGTTTTCACCGCAAAGTCAAATTCAACGCATATGACAGTCTGGAGATGATTCTCGACGATGCTCTCAAAAACTACCAGTTCCCAGTCATCACTGGAGTTGACTTTGGCCACACTGACCCATTAATCACCTTTCCACTCGGAATCAAGTGCCGAATGGATACGAAGAAGCCTGCGATTGCATTTCTCGAAAGTGCAGTAAGAGCATGACCTCACAACCTCAACGCAATTCAAGAAGCTGGCTCTTATAGCGCTCTTGTTCCTCTGCGAAGGATACTAGGCGCAAGTGTTGGTGTTTGGATCCGATAGAGACCACCTTCCCGAACAGCCGGCGTTTCGAGCTACTACTCCAGTGACTAATTTATTGACATTTTTATCACAAGAACAATCAGTATAAATACTTAAATTATTTACATATTTTAAGTTTATAACTATTAGCACAAAATTTGCTAGATTTATATGCCTGCGCTTGTTCGCCTGATAAGGATGCCTTTATGCTTAAACAAATTGTCACTATTACCATAATATTTAGTATCCTACTCAATTCTAGCTTTGTTTTCGCAGGACAAGGGAAAAATAATCTTGATGTAATCCAACGAGCTAGGCGAAGCGAGTCCCTACAGTGGAAAAAAGGTGATAAAAACCTAGGCCTAAATCCTGCTACTCCCGTCATGAATAAAAGGGGATCTGAACGCCTCAAACCCTGTACCACCTCTACAGTCCTTACTTGCCTAATGTTATTTGCTACTATTTCGTTAACCTATTCATCACCCACTCATGATTCCAACACCAACTCAACGGTTGCTGCTTGCAGACTTCAGGACAACTGCACCCAATACTCTGACATAGAAAAGCTCGCGTCCGACCAAGCAAAAATAGTATCTTTATTATCCCCTACCAGATTACCCCTTACCAGCACCTATGACACTCAACCCTCGACTGGTGCAATATCCTCCCAACTTTCTTCTAGCGGTAGAGTATGTCTGAATGAAGTACAGCCAGGAACAATCTTAGAGATTCCAATCAAGGAAATTCATCCCTCCCAAATGTCGGTGGGCCATGATGAAGTGAACACTCAGTTTTCACATAGAAAACAGCAAACTCCACAAGCATTTCAGAAGGAATTAGACACCAACTCCTTCCCCGCTGTGATTGCCCCTAATGGAACCGTTTTTATTTCTGATGGCCACCATAGGGCAACTGTCGGAGCAGTGAAGGAATCTTCCGAGGGTGCATCAGTACAGTACAAGATGAAAATTAACATCACCGACAATTACATAGGTTCCTCTTGGTCTCGCTTTGGACAGGAGATGGTTAAGCAGAACAAAATGTACTTTACGAAATCTGCACTTAATAAGCTTAATCAATCACTTCAAAATTTAACCAATGAAGCTGACACCAATAGGGTTTGGAAGCTTTTTTTTGACCATAACCTGCCTTCAAGCTTTGTGGCACTTCCAGACAACCCGATGCGGTCCGTTGTCGCAAAGATATTCCATGAATTGAACCTACCGAATATCTATACTAAAAAGAATTTCTTTGAGTTTAGAGTATCTGAGATTTTAGAAGAGAAACTAAAAGCACTTAATATCAAGCTACCATCTCAATTAGATTCTATTAAGTATAAAATAAAATCCCTCTTCTCTGACCCAGACGTCCAAAAGGTAATGACAGATAACATCTCGGAGAGTCTATGCAAAAACACTCAGAGAAAGCAAGAACCATGTAAATCCTTATTCCTAGAAAATCTCAATAATGCTCTTGGAAAGTCACAGGTGGTCCACCATTTATCTCCGAATAATACTGCTGCTTGCCCAACCTTGTCATCAGTAATGGAAATGAACGGCACTGCTTTGAGCAACAGTCCAGATGCACAAAAAACACTTTTTATTAAGGCAGAAATGCTCCGGTCGGACATGGACGCCCTTTGCGACCGCCTAGCTGGGCATGACAACTGCGTATCGCTTTTGAAACGCAAAAATATGCAGGATTTTATTCATGGAGTTATTGAAAAATGTAATCGAAAAACCTATACTCAAATCAAGCAAATGCCTGATATGGCCAGAGGTAGATTCAATCTAGATTCTATGGAACAGGTTGAGAATGTGGTCCAGGCGCTACAGGAAATAGGAAAAGAATTTGGCCTTCATGTTAAAGAAGTTGTTCCTCCTAGGGGCCAGTTTGTAGATGTTGAAACAAAATTGCCAATTCCAGGGATGTTTAGCTATCCTAGATACCATGTGGTGTTAGAAAATGACGACGGATTTCAATTTGAATGGCAAGTTGGAACTAAAAGTGCAACAGACATTTTAGAAACCAATGGAATACCTATTCTGGCTGGATTGCAACTTCCACACGGAATTAATAATAACCTCCATGATATTGGCTATGACGTTTTTCGCAGCATACTTACCGAGGCTAAGAGTAATCGAGAGCATGCTGAAGTAGTATCTCAAGTAGGACTACAAGAGTATGTGAGTCAAGTCGATTACACCTTGGCAAAAGCTGGATTACTAGGGGCTAAATACACAGAATTACATGAGGACCTAAAAAAGTTGCAACATAACGCCGGACAGATTTTAGAAAAGATCATGAGGTTCAAAGGTCCAAATTTCATACTGAAACTCTTCCATTAAACCTCAGCAGGACGGACTAAAAGTGAATAAAATTGTTTATTGCATAGCAATATAACTGGTGATATGTATATTTCAATTATAAAAGTTCGCAGGCATTAATAAGAATTCACTCTTTTTAGATCCTACCTCGACCAGGAGTTATTGCTGCCAAAATTGACCCAAACTATCCTAAGCTACAAATTGATATTGAACAGATTTTCATTCGTTGCGCCCCATACCTAGACTAGTAAAATACAGCGCACCTGAAAGAGGTAGCACTGTTAAATTTTAGTCTAATAGAAAGCCTCTGGGCTGAGATACCCAGAGGCTTTCTATTTTTATTTAACTTTGCAAACTTGTTTTGAGCTTGATGTACTTACAAATTCTTAAGCACTCAATTAAGCTTGCGCCTCTCCGATCAGCTCACCTGAAGAAAGGGGGTTCCCTCTGACTTTCGGATTCATAGGAACCGTTCGATACTTTGGAATAAAAATTGAGAGGATATAGGTCCGAAACATAAACCACAAGAAACTCTGTTCATTTAGTTTTGGATTAATTTTATTCTTAACATCATCATGTGCAATTGGCGCCAAACTCCAATGCTTTTTCGGATACATATGATGAACAGTATGAAAGCCATTATTAAAAAGAAATGCATTCATTCCCCACCCTACAACATTGCGAGAATGATCAAAAGCAGAGTCCTCGTTTGCATGAACATGTTGAATATAATTAAATACGAGTACTGCATTGAGTCCAACTTGATGAGGAATGATGATATATAAGAGTGCTTTTTTCCAATTTAAAAACAATGCAACTGCATAAAATAAAACCAAAGCACTTACTTGAAGCATACAATGAACCCACTTCTTTCGATCTTTGATCCAAAGTGATTTCACATACTCCACATTCGCTTTTTGTTGAACCATGCCACTGTAAGTTGGATACGCTAAAAGAGTAAGAAGGTTATTATTTTCACTAATTTTATAAGTAGCTGTGTAGTCCTGTTCTTTATTATTATAAACATGATGATTCATGTTATGAGTGGGGATCCATGCAAATGCTGGGTACCCATAAAAAAGAGTGATCCAGTAATCTGTTATCCCATTAAGGAAATCTGATTTCCATATCCCCAAGTGATTGTGGTTATGTGCAATCGCCGTCACCGAAACCGCCATAAGACATGCGGCAACAAAAAGAGCAGGATGAAACTCTGGTTGTGTCCACTGAATAAACAATAATGCGGTCGTCACCCCCATAAACACAAGAGTTCGAATATCAGCCTTGAATCGAAGCATAAGTCACCCTCTTCCCTTTCATTCCCTTTTGCTACTTTATTCCGTATTTACTGACTCTTATTTTATCCATATCACAGATCCCCATCGAATCACATTCTTTGGTACCACGGCAATGGCTTTCATCTGCACTGTTTTTTAATTTGCGTAAATCAAGATAATTTGATAGACACTTAGTTTGAAAATCATTACTTAGGTATAAAAAGTGAATAAAATAGTATTTTCCTTAAATTTTGCTGTCTTAGCTCTCCTACTCGGCCGCTAGGCCGAATTAACCTGTTTTCGCATCACTACTGGACATACAGCTACTTAAAACTGAGGTTTTATTATTGCTTCCCATTAAGTTTAAAAAAATTTTACCCCATTCTTAAAGACACTCACTTATGAAACACAGGACCCAATTCAACTTTTTTTCCAAAACTTCTGCTATCCTTGTATCTTTAGGCGTATCGTTAGGCTTACTACTCAGCGGTTGCCAAAAGGCAAAATCCCGCCCTAACACCCTCTCAGATTCGATTGAAGTCGGGGAAGTGCAGACCCTCACGGGTTCAGAAGCAGCCTTTGGAACGGCTATCCATCGAGGAATCGAATTGGCAGTCAAGCAAATTAATGAAGCTGGAGGTATTCAAGGACGCACCATTCGACTGATTACTTTAGACGATCAAGGTAAATCGGATGAAGCAGCAACAGCCGTAACCAAACTCATTTCCCAACATAAAGTCACAGCAATATTAGGAGCTTTAGCCAGTTCAAGAAGCCTTGCCATGGCACCCATTGCTCAAAAAAACAAGATTCCAATGATCACACCCACAGCCACCCACCCCCAGGTTACCCGCACTGGGGACTACATCTTCCGAGTCTGTTTTGCAGATGCTTTTCAGGGCCAGGTCATGGCCAAATTTGCCCTAAGAAATTTAAAAGTAAAAAAAATAGCAATATTGCAAGACATAAAAAGCGACTATAGCTTGGGACTATCCCATGTCTTCTCAAAAACCATTAAAGAAGGGGGCGGAAAAGTTCTTCCGATTCAAAGTTATTCAGCTGGCGATATTGACTTCAAGGCTCAGCTCACCGTGCTACGCGGACAAAATCCTGAAGCCATTTACATTCCCGGTTACTACACCGAGGTGGGCTTGATTGCCCGCCAAGCTCGAGAGCTGGGAATCAAAACTCCATTACTCGGGGGTGACGGTTGGTCCTCTCCTAAGCTTCTTGAAATTGCTAGTCAAGCAGCCAATGACTCTTATTACTCCGATCATTTCTCCAGCGAGGACCATAGCGAGAAAGTTCAAAGGTTTGTTAAAAGTTTTGAATCTACCTATCATTTAGTTCCTGATGGAATTTCAGCTTTGGGTTACGATTCTGTCAACCTCCTTGCGGAAGCCATCCGAAAGTCAAATACCTTGACACCAGAAAGTATTCGAGAAAGTCTGTCTCAACTATCTGAGTTTCCAGCAGTTACTGGAAACATCACCTTCGATCAAAATCGAGATCCTATTAAATCAGCTGTGATCATGAAAATTCAAAATGGAAAGCCTACTTTCTTCATGGCCCAGCCGTTCCAGGAATCAATTTAGGGCTCTCCTATTTTGACTTAGGTTGATTCATTTCATCTCTTAGCCATGCTGTAGATTTGTTTGCATAACGATCATGAACCACCTTGAAAATCGTGGTATCCAAGCTGATGCGAGTAAAATAGTCAACAGGGTCCTGTCCAATCATGGTGACCTCTCCATCACTCGATGGCGATGAACCAAAGCTCTGAGATCCAGCATTCCCTGCTCCTCGAACCTCGATTCCAGAGCCGCCCACACCAGAAGATTCAGACTCTCCTGCTCCACCCACAGATCGATAGACCCCGTTCACCGCTCCTCCCACCATGGCTGAAAACTGAGCAAGAACCCCCGAAGTCCCTTTGGAAGCTAGACCACTGCCGGCCCCGCCCATTCCTGAAGAAGCTGCACTTCCACCACTTCCTCCTTCACTTGCATTGCTTGGGGGTCCACCAGGAGTTCCCGATGGCTGAGTTTGCCCCCCCCCACCGGCAGCACTCGTATTTGGACTAGCACCGGGTAGATTCCCCGTACCGGAAACCGTATTTCCAGCTGTAGCATCTGAACTACTCATCAATGGTCCAGTCGACGAAGGAGTACTCGTCGGATTCACCGGATTTGAGGGACCATTCCCCATTCCTGCGTAGGTATTGGCTTGATCTGCCTGACCTGCAAACCCAGCTCCTGTAGCTTGGCTCTGCTGCGGCCCTTTACACTTAGAAGCTCCAAAACATTTCAAGCAAAGCGTCATATCACTATTGGTCGCCGGGTTAGGATCTGAATAAGCACTGGCCCCAGTTACACAGCAAGCTGATTCAAGCGAGGTGGGAAAAGTATCTGCTGGATAGGTCGGGGCAGTGCTGTTGGTCTGAGTATTGAGATCATGCTGCCCGACACAGGTCGTCACAAGATTGGGAGTCGGAGGTGGGTTCGAGCCAGAGTCTCCACAACATCCTCCACCCCAACTAAAATAAGTGGCCCAAGCAAGAATCAGCGCGTTTCCGAGAATAAATTGAAATACTTTTCTCACCTTCCCCCGGTGAGGCTCATTTCGCTTCTTATTCCCCTTCTTTCTGAGGCTTCCCAGTGCGAAAATAAGAGAAAGGCCTTCGACCTGACAGAGCTGGGTTTTCTCCTTGGGTTGTTTTTTCTCTCTTAAGGTTTGAAAATTCCCTGGAATACGCCTTTGAATCACTCCTTGGAAAAAGCTGCGAATGGCCGGTTTATAGCAGGACCTAAAAGCTTGCACCCCAGCCGCCTGTCCAGCCGATTGACTGAGCTGAGCCTGGCCGACGGACTTTCCTTGATTATAAGCCTGACTCGCACAATTTTGAATAACACCATTTAACGTAATAGTCTCATCCGCTGCAAACTCAGTATAAAATGCATCCATTCTTGCCCAGACTTCACATTCCATCAGAGTTCCGAATAGAGAAGTTCGATTCTGCCTGGAAACACTTAAATAACAAGCTGCACTCTTTGGTATGATCTGACTCAGGTCAACCGTAATCTGAGGTCCACTCGGGTTATTTGGATCGGTATAAGAAACAGTCAAACTCTGACTATTGTTACTACAAAAGTCTACTCCCCCAGAATTAATTTGAGGAGGGAGAGACCCAGCTGAATTTGTAAGTCCACTACTTAAATTCTTGGCTGTGGAATTGAGATTATAATAATCATTTGCCATTGCTGTGCATGAACTGCTGATATTTAGCGAATGATTATTTATTACCTCATTAATCACCTGATTTCGAAAATACTTAATTCCTTGAACCCGAAGTCCTCGAATTTGATTGTCTTCCCAAACTGTACCCGGTGTATCGTACGGAATACCGCAAGAATCGTTCACATTATTTTGACTGCCCACCCCAGAATCAGACGTGCCCTCTGAGTCGTTGATACTGCAAACCACTGCTTTTACGAGCGGGTCAGGCGAAGTCCAGTCCCCCTCTTGACATTGGGTTGAGCTATCATTCATCACCCATCCTTGGTAGTAACACTTGATATTATTAGAGAAGTACGACTTAACACTGGTAATAATACCTTGGGGGTCCCCTGGGTCTAACACCTTAGAACAAATCTGCAAATCCAGCCTTGGAGTACTTATTTCACTATTCTCAAGACAGGGGGCGTGGACCGGATTCGGAGCAGGAGACAAACTCGGACTAGGAGAAGGACTTGAACTCGTACCCCCATAACTCAGTTCAACCGAACCCAGTTTGATCAATACTATGCAAAAAGGCAAAGCCAAAATACCAACCCAACTCACACTTGATTTGATATTCATATCTGCCCCCAATAATTATTGTACTATTTAAATTTATGAATGAAACTATAAACATGACTAAGGTATTTCTGAAATGGGTTACCAAAGACATACGCAACCTGGACTATTGGATTTTATTCATATTTCAACTATCAACTATCCTAGTTACCGACTCAACTTACACACTCGCAGATACCGTAAAAGACCAGTTGCAATCTGCCTTGGAGACACGAGCCAAAGCCATGAACAACTACTACAACGGAGTAAGAAGTTTAGGCCCAGGTGCCACTCAAGCACAAAAAGACGCCCTTCAAACGAGCATTCTCAATCCAGCACAACAGAGTTGGAATAAGGCATTTCAAAATGCAATCACGACAAGAGCGCAGGAACTCCGTCAAGCCATTTATGATGAAGCCAAGCGCCATTTTCCAGGGGAGTTTATTCCAAAATATATACTAAATCCCACTTCCCTACTGGGACTAAAATCCAAAAAACTCAGTAATAAATCTTTTCTAGAAACTCTAACTCCAAAAACCCCATCTGCCTCAACTGATGAGAACACAGGACCAGTTCTTGACGGATCAAAAATTCCAAAAGAAGTTACCTTCAAAGGAAGGGCCAAAAAAGGACTTAAACCCAGCCCAAATGCAAGTCCAAGCCCCAGCCCTGATATCGAGGTTGAGGGATCGAACAAAACAGATGTCATTGAGTTCATGCCAGCGCCAAAACCGGTAAAAAAATGAATGAACCCGTTTATCTCCAAATCAGCCACCCTCAAGGATTTGTTCCCATTTATATCCGATGGAAGTACAAATGGATAACAGGACTCATTCTCTGTTTTTTTGGAATGGTGATTTACTTAGCATCCAATCACTTTCCATTAGCTTCTCCGTACGAACTCCCGTTAAGTATTATTGATCGGAAAATACCTTTTATTCCAGCATCGATCTGGATTTATTTTAGTCTATTTATTTTTATTCCAGTAGTTTACAGCCTCAATCGTTGTGTCATCAGCCTCAATATTCATCTTTATTCGTTTATCTTCACCGTATTTTTTAGTACCTGCTGTTTTTATCTTTTCCCTATCACCTACCCAAGAGAGCTTTTCCCCATTCCAAAAACAACGTCATTTTGGACTCAAATGCTCATTCAAGCTGTGAGGAATACAGACCAACCGATTAATTGCGCACCCAGTCTGCACGTCAGTTTAGCTTACCAAATTGCTCTTGGATTCCTCAAGGACCAAAAACGCTACTTTCCTCTCGTTTTTTCTTGGGCAACGCTCCTCGCATTATCGACACTCACTACAAAGCAGCATTATTTTTTAGATGTCATTTTAGGAGGGGCTCTTGCTGTGGCCACTCATTGGATATTTCACCATCTGCTCCAATATCAGTACCCAGCAGCAGCTTGTGAGAACAGCCAAATTATGTAATTCTCCCTAGCGGAATGAAAACTCACATCTTATTGACTGGAGGCCTTGGACTCGTAGGAAGTGAATTACTCAGGCGGCTGATTGCTTGGGAATTATCCGAGAATAAAAAGTCTGAAATTACTCTTCTGATTCGTCCTAAAGGAGCTAAGACAGCCCAACAGCGGTTTAACGCACTCATTCAAGAACTAATTCCCCATCCCGCTTCGGATTTGCTAAGCCGGATAACTGTTTTGCAGTCTCAACTGGAACTGCCCTTCTTAGGTCTGAGTCAATCATCCTATCTTAGTCTCACTCACTCTGTAGACGAGATTTTCCACTTAGCTGCTGACGTACGCTTTGATTTGCCTCTGGAGCAAGCAAGGCGTAATAATGTGCTCAGTACTCAAAACCTCCTGCAACTTGCAAAGGAAATTGCTGCCCACAAGAAATTTCGGCATTTCCATTACCTAAGTACCTACGCTACCGCCTACAATTCAAACTCCTGCATAGCCTATGAGGTTGCTCCTCAAGAAGATCGAAAATTTAGGAATTCTTATGAACAAACTAAAACAGAAGCAGAGATCTTTCTTCTTTCCCAAGCAAAAGAAGTACCTCTTAGCATTCACAGAGCAAGCATCATTGGAGGGGAATCTCAATCGGGATGGACTTCAAAATTTGACACTTTTTACTTAGCCTTTAAACTTTTTATAGATGGTCAAAACGAGTCTTTTCCCGTAATCCCGCTACCTAAGCATGGCACTCTCGACGCAGTCACCATTGACTTCGTTGCCGATGCTCTTTATGTTCTGGGGAAAAAATCAAACCAACTTCCCACCGGAGGAATCTATCATTTAGTTGCAGCCAAAAAAGCTATTCCCTTGGTTCAGGCATTTAAAGAACATAGTAGCATCATCCAAACTACTCCAAAGTTTATTGAAGTAGAAACGTTAAGCGAAGCTCAGGCCACTAAGTATTATAATAATCCCGTTCTCAACTGGCTTTTACCCTATGCATTAGAATCATGCCAATATGACAATCAAAATCTGCTGAAGGTTTTAGAGGGAACATCGGTCAAGGTCCGTTCAGTCTATGAGCATTTGCCCCAAATTCTTAGGTACGGCATACAAACCCATTGGGGAGCCCATCCATCCCGAACTAGACCCAATCTTCCACCGATGCCTACTTTTGGCCCAACCTCAAAAAGTCCATGTTCAGAGCCTATTGCAATCATTGGATTAGGAGGCATTTTTCCATTTGCTGAAAATATTAATGATTTTTGGAATTTTCTCGAGCAAAGTTCAGACAATTTCGTATCCCAAAGTCAATGGGAACAGGATCTAAAGTTTGACGAGAACCATTTTAAAATTCCTCCTCTCACTGCAAAAGCCATGGATCGACTTCAAAAGGCCGTACTCCTATGTGCCAAGCAAGCTCTTGGCAAACCTTTGCAACTTTCGCCAGAAACCCGCTCTCGAACAGGAATGATTCTCGGGTATGGCAATGGAATTGTTGAAAAGGACTCAGAGCTCAGCCTAAGACTTCTTGCCAAACTTTATCAGAAGGAAATGGAAATCCAGAAGTCCTTAAGCCCAATCACTCAACCCATTAATGAAGATAGTCTTTCTGGAAGTCTCCCCAACGTTGCAGTTGGCAGAGTCATGAATTTTTTTGACCTCAAAGGACCAAGTTTTGTGGTCAACGCAGGCGATTCATCTACCTTGGCAGCCATCGATTGTGCGATCGATCTGCTGCGCACTCGTGACGCTGATCTGATGATCGCTGGAGGCGGGCATATGCAGATGGACCTGTATCAGAAAACGTGCTTTTTGAAGGAAAAAAGAGGTTCTTCTTTTCCTCCTAAAGTTTTTTCGTCACAAGCAGAAGGTACTTTTCCTGCTGAAGGTGTTGGCCTATTTATTCTTAAAAGACTTTCTGATGCTATCAGGGATAAAAATCCAATCTATTGTACCATTCAAGGTGTAGGTCGTGCTGGCAGTGGAAAAAAATCATCCATTCATTCAAGTTCATCTCAAGCCATATCTTGTGCGATGAGAAAAGCTTTGCAGGCCTCTCAAACCCATCCCCATCGGATCCACTATGTTGAAACCCATGGTTCTGGCATCCCCCAGGAAGATCTGGCCGAGATTCAAGCAATGAGAGAGGTTTACCAAAGCAAACATGAGAATCTTGATCTCCCTCATCATACCCTTTCCGTGGGGTATATAAAGGCCAGAATTGGACATCTCTTTGGAGCTTCAGGAGCCGCTTCGCTGATAAAAACTGTCCTGATGCTTCATCATAGAAAATGGCTACCGGAAGCGCCCCCTTATCCTGACATTCCTTTTCATATTCAATCCTCCTCCTCTCAATGGACAAGACCTGAAAGATCTCAACAACCTATTCAGGCTGGCATAACCACCTTCGGGAACTGGGCCCAAGCTTTTCATCTGATCCTAGAAGAATGGCATCCAAATCTTTTTCCTCTTCAACTAAATCAGATGGAATTCAGCCCGGTCTCAACTTTGCCACCTATCGCTATCATTCAAGCAGGATGCATTCTACCTGGTGCCAATGATATGGATTCCTTTTGGCAACTTCTGCTAAGTGGCAAAAGCCAGGTCAAAGAAATTCCGACTCACTTATGGCAGGGTCGTCCTGAAGTCTTTTTTAATCCTGACCGCGATGCTTTAGATACGACCTATGGGAAACTAGGAGCTTTTGCTGAAACCCCAGAAATAGAACCACTTTCACTAGGCATTCC
>Ga0302320_10018211_pt1 | contig 14181 bp, 12 predicted proteins | sample Bog_T0_3_FD_202130 | JGI IMG/M metagenome (GOLD analysis project Ga0302320, IMG submission 202130) | Peat permafrost microbial communities from Stordalen Mire near Abisko, Sweden - Bog_T0_3 | ecosystem: Environmental > Terrestrial > Soil > Wetlands > Peat | place: Sweden: Abisko, Stordalen Mire... | reverse complement strand
CTTGGACAGGCTCCTAGGAGACCTTGGGCGGATACTCCTGCATCAGGGGGCTTCCCGGAGGTGCTGGTCGGAGCGTATGGGTCGAAGGATCATGGCAGCGTCTCAGAACAGAGAAATGGTTGGGGAAGTTCAGGCCAACGCAGCCAGCAGCGCCTCCACGTCCGCCTCGCTGGTGTGGTAGCTGGTGATGCAGGCCCGCAGCACCGTGGGGCCGCCCCGCAGGGCCACGGACGAGATCCAGACCTTCCCCTCCCGCTGGATGCGGTCGAGCAGCTGGAGCACATCCACCCCTTCCCGGTGGAAGCACACCACCGGCAAGGGGGTTTCATTCGCCAACAGCCAGCCGGTCTCCACCAGCCGCCGGCGCAGGTAGTCGCCCATCCGTGCCTGGCCCTCCACCATCCGGCCGTAGCCCTCCAGGCCCAGCTCGGCCATGGCCATGAAGACTTTCAGGCCGATGTGCCGGCGCGACCACTGCACCGTGGTGACGTAGGGATCCACCACGTACTCGTCCTGGGGCGGGGGCATGTAGGCGGCGTTCAGGGCGAAGGCCCGGCGCGCGGCCTCGGGGTGGCGGCAGAAGAACATGCCCGCGCCCATGGCCACCGACATCCACTTGTGCGCGTCCCAGGTGACCGAATCGGCCCGCTCGATGCCCGACAGGTGCGGGCGCAGCGCCGGGCTCAGCAGCGCGCTGCCGCCCCAGGCGGCGTCGGCGTGCAGCCAGAGGCCGTGGCGGTCGGCCAGCTCCCGCAGCGGCCCCACGGGATCGATGACCCCGGTGCCGGTGGCGCCCAGGGTGGCCACCAGCAGGAACGGGTGCAGCCCCGCGGCCCGGTCCTGGGAAAGCATCCGCTCCAGCGCCTGTGGGTCCAGCCTGCGGGCGGCGTCCACGGGCACCTCGCGCACCGCGGCCGTGCCCAGCCCGGCGCAGCGGGCCGCCTTCACGAAGCTGTGGTGGGCGTCCGCCGACAGGTAGAGCGCGGGCCGCAGCCCCAGCGCGGTGAGGCCCTCCCGGTCCCAGCCCGGGAAGCGCCAGGCCAGCGCGCACAGCAGGGCCGAGACATTGGATTCCGCGCCGCCGGTGGTGAAGGTGGCGAGCCCCTCCTCGGGGCCCCAGCCGATGAGCCCCTGGAGCGCGGCCAGCGCCCGGTGCTCCAGCTCGCAGGCGGCCGGAGCGTGCGACCAGACCGCCATCTGCGGGTTGTAGAGTGCCGCCAGCGCCTCGCCCAGCACCGCCACCGGCAGCACGCTGGGATTGAACAGCCCGAAGTAGCGCGGGTGGGTCACCTGCACCAGCCCCTCGGCCAGCAGCCCGCCCACTTCCTCCAGCAGCCGCTCCGCCGGGACCGGCTGGGCGAAGTCATAGCGCCGGGCCAGGTCCTGGCGCAGCCTGGAGACATCCAGGGTGGGCACCACCGGCCGCCCGGGCAGGGTGGACCGGAACTGTTCCGCCTGAGCCGCGAAGGCCTGCCAAAGGGTGGTATTCATCAAATCCCTCCGGCAGCATGGTCGCACAAACGGGCCGGCGGAACGCTCTTTCCTTCAGTGGATCGGCGCCGGCTGAGCCAGCCCCACGGCCGGCCAGCGGGTGGTGCTGGGGGAGGACCAGGCCCGCACCTTGCCGTCCCGGGCCTCCATCAGTTCCGAGATGGTGACCGCGGCGTTGATCAGCCCCACGTGGGTGTAGGCCTGGGGGAAGTTGCCCAGCAGCCGGCCGCTCACCGGGTCGATGTCCTCGGAGAACAGCCCCACCGGGTTGGCGAAGGCGCAGACCCGCTCGAACACCTCCACCGCCTGCTCCAGCCGCCCGGCCAGGGCCAGGGCCTCGGCCCACCAGAACGAGCAGATGGTGAAGGCGCTGGTGGGGACGCCGAAATCGTCGGGGTTGCGGTAGCGCAGCATGAGCCCGTTCTCGGTGAGCAGCTCCCCGTAGCGGTCCAGGGTGGAGAGGAAGCGGGGGTCCCTGGGCTCCACCAGCCCCAGGGTCGGCAGCAGCAGCAGGGAGGCGTCCGGGAACAGGCCGTCCAGGGTCTGGGTGAAGAACCCCAGATCGGCGTTGAAGCCCCGCTTGAGGATCACCGCCTGCTCGCGCAGCGCGGCGGCCTCCCACTCCGCGGCCAGTTCGAACTCCTTGAAGCTCCGGGCGATGGCCGCGCCCCGGTGGATCGCCACCCAGCACATGGCCCGGGAGAAGGTGTAGTTGCCCAGCAGGCTGCGGAACTCCCAGATGGAGGTGTCGGCCTGGGGCGCCAGGGCGATGGCCTCCTCCACCAGCCGGCGCACCAGCGGGAAGAAGCGCAGGTTGCCCTCGTCATGGACCAGCCGGGGGTCGCGCAGCATGGTCTCCAGGCAGAGCACCAGCTCCCCCATCAGGTCGTGCTGGCGCTGCAGCAGGGCAGCGTTGCCCACCCGCACCGGCCCCTGCCCGCCGAACCCGGCCAGATGGCCCAGCTCCTTTTCCTGGGGGGCCATGCCGCCGTCGATGCCGTACAGGGGCTGGAGCGGTCCGGCCTCGGCCACGTTGAGCAGGTAGCGCAGGAACCGCTCGCCCTCCCGCAGGTGGCCGATGCGGCGCAGCGCCTCCACCACGAAGGCGGCGTCCCGCAGCCAGCAGTAGCGGTAGTCCCAGGTCCGCTCGGTGCCCATGGCCTCGGGGATGCTGGTGGTGGCCGCGGCGATGATGCCGCCGGTGTCTTCAAAAGCGTGCAGCTTCAGGCACAAAGCCGAGCGCAGCACCATCTCGGGCTGGAACAGGGGCAGGCCGCAGGTCTTGGACCAGCGCTCCCAGCCGTCGGTGGTGAGCTTGAGCTCCTGCTGCACCCGGCACAGGGTGGTGGCCGGCGCCGAGCCGTAGGCGAGGCTGAGGAAGACCGGCCCGTCCAGGGTGAACTCCCGCCCGCCCTCGATGTAGCAGAGCGGCAGGTTGCTCTGCAGGAACAGCGGCCCGCCCGGCCCGTGCACCTCCAGCCCGTCGTGGCGGGCCAGGGTCCGGGTGGGGCCGCGCCCGTAGTCAAGGCGCGGATCGAAATCCACCGAAAGCCGGACCCGGCCGCCCAGCGGCCGCAGCAGCCGGATCAGGCGGATGGGCCCCTCCTCGCCCCAGTCCCGGGGCAGCCGCGGCGCGAAGTCGATCAGCTCCCAGCTCCCCTCCCCGTTGCTGAAACGGGTGCGCAGGATGTTGGTGTTGGGGAGATAGGCCATGTCGCCGGCCACTTCCTCCCCCTGGGCGAGGAACCGGAACACGCCGCCCGAGCGCGAGTCCAGCAGCCGGGCGAACACCGAAGGCCCGTCGAAGCGCGGCAGGCATAGCCAATCCATGGCGCCGGTGGGCGAGATCAGGGCGAGCAGGCTGCCATTGCCGATGAGGCCATGGTTCAGGACTGGGGTGGCGGGCATAGGGCGGGTCCGGTAGGAGCGGCCAGGCACGGCTGGCGGGGTCCACTAAGAAATATCCATGGAGATGGTGCGCTCCGCCATGGACCTCTGGCATGGATTTAGACGCCACTCCCGGCCTTGTGTTCCAAGGCCGGAGCGCGATCTGCCTCACTGAATTCTGAGTCGATGGAAAAAGGGGACTTTGATCAGATCCGCCAGGAAGGCGAAAACGACCGCCCCGGCGAGCGTGCCCGCCAGCACCCCCAGCGGCAGGGGAGCCATGGCGATGCCGCGCCAGGCCAGCAGGGAGGCGATCGCCAGATCGGCCCCGGTGGAGAGCACCAGCGGGAAGCTGGGCCGGATGGACCAGAGCCGCTGGCGCGTCCGGTTGCAATAGGTGGTGGCCTGGTTGCCGTAGACCAGGACCAGGAAGGCGAGGGTGCGCATCCCTCCGAGGCCGAGGCCCAGATGGTACTTGCCCACCAGCAGCGCAGCGGTGCAGAAGCCCAGCGCGGCGACCCCCATGAACACGCCCGCCGCCGTCAGCCGGCCCACCCGCCATTCATTGGGCTCCGGGGACGGCCGCACATGGTCCGTGGTCAAGGACATGCCCAGGAAGTCGCCGGTGATCATGATGATGACCATCAGCATGGGGGTGAGGATCGCGTGCCCGGTCAGGATCAGCCCCACCGCCAGGAACAGCACCTTGACGATCTTGCCGGTGACCGAGTTCAGGGTGTAGGTCAGGATCCGCTGGAAGGTGACCCGGCCCTCCCGCACCGCCGCCACCACCCCCTCCAGTCCCGGCCGGGTGAGCACGATGCCGGCGGCGGACTTGGCCACGTCCGTGGCCGTGGCCACGGCGATGCCCATCTGCGCCTGGCGCAGCGCCGGCGCGTCGTTGGCGCCGTCGCCGCACATGCCCACCGTGTGGCCCTGGCTCTGGAAGGCCTGGACCAGACGGAACTTGTCCTCGGGAAGAACCCCCGCGTAGACGCCGCAGTCCCCGGGCGGGGCCGTCCCGGAGATGGCCCCGGGCGGACATGCCGCCCCCTCCAGGCCCACCGCCTTGGCGATGCTCAGAGCCGTGGCCGGAGCGTCGCCGGTCACCATCACTGTCCGGACCCCCAGGTCGCGCAGGGCCTTGATGAGCTCCGCCGCATCCTGGCGGGGCGAGTCGCTGAGCCCGATGAGCCCGGCCAGGTGGAGGCCGGCCGCCGGGCCCTGGGCCACCGCCAGGACCCGGAAGCCCTGCGCTTCCATTTCCTCGGCCCCATGCAGCGCCGACGCGGGCGCATCGGTGAGCTTGATCACCACGGCGAAGGCGCCCTTGACGATGCGCAGGGCCGCCCCCTGCGCATCCACGACGTCAGCCTGGGCCATCTTGGTGGAAGGGTCGAACGGGGTGAACGCGGTCAGCTTCGGCAGATCGGCGGCGGGAGCCTTGGCGGCGGCGGCGCGGATGGCCTGGTCCACCGGGTCCCGGCCGCCCTCGGAGCTGGCCAGCGCCGCCAGCCCCAGCAGATGCGCCTCATCGAGCCCGGACTCCGGACGGATGGCCGACAGCCCGAGTTCGTTGCGGGTCAGCGTCCCGGTCTTGTCGGAGCAGAGGATATCCAGGGTGGCGGCCTCGTCCACCGCAGAGAGCCGCGTGGGCAGCACGCCCAGCTGCCCGAGGGCCTTGGCGCCCACGGCCGCCGCGAGGGTGAAAGTCGCCGGGAGCGCCACCGGGATCGAGCCCAGGACCGCGGTGAGCACCAGAGGGACGAGCTCGCCCATGGGCAAGGCCCGGGCCCAGGCGAAGGCCACCAGGAGGACGATGACGCCGCCGTTGAACAGCACCAGGTTGCGCACCACCCGGACCACGGTCTTCTGCTGAGTGCTGACCGCGTGGGCCGTGCGCACCAGTTCCGCCGCGTGCCCGAACCGGGTGCGGGGGCCGGTGGCGGTGACCACCGCCGTGGCCTCCCCGCGCTGGACCAGGGCGCCTGCGTAGGTCTGGATCCCCGCGGCGGCCTCGATGGGAACCGATTCCCCGGTGATCATGGACTGGTCCAGCAGGACGCCCCCTTCCACCAGGGTCACGTCCGCGGCCACCACCGCGCCCAGCGACAGCTTCACCAGGTCGCCCGGCACCAGCTCCACCGCGGGCACCTCCTTCCAGGCGCCGTCCCGCTGCACCGAAGCCGAGAGGGCGAGGCGGGACTTCAGGGCGGCCAGGGTGGCCTGGGCCCGCCCCTCCTGGAAGAACCCCAAGGCCGCGTTGAACACCAGGAGCCCGGCGATGACCGAGGCTTCGGCATACTCCCCCAGCGCGATCTGGATGATGACCGCCGCCTCGAGCATCCAGGGGACCGGCGCCCAGAACTTGGCCAGGGCCGAGCGCCAAGGCCGCAGCGCTGAATCCGCAAGGGCGTTCGGTCCGGTTTCGGCGAGCCGGGCCCGAGCCTGGTCGCTGGTGAGGCCGGATGGCGGGAGCTTCGCTTGGGTGGCCATGGCCTGGAGCAGTAGCATGATCCGGGCCACCCCTTGCGGATGCAGGGCATATCGCTTCCCGGGGGGCGCGGGGTCCATCAGTTTGATGGGGCGCGACCCTCATATTGACCCGGCCGGACGGGTCGATCCAGCGTCTGCGGCGATTGGCCCGCCTTGTGCAACGAACGGCTGGATGGCATCCGGCGCCATCCCCACAAAGGAGTCTCCATGCTGAAGGATCGCAAGGCCTACGAGGCTAGGTTGGACGAGCAACTGGCGAGCTGGGAAGCCGAGATCGAACGGTTCAAGGTCAAGGCCAAGGGCGTCGGCGTCGACGGCATGATGAAGTTCGACCAGGCCATCGAACTGATGCAGCGCAAGAACGGAGAGGCCCGGGTCCACCTGGACAACCTCAAGACCACCGGTGATGACACCTGGGAACAGGTGAAATCCGCAACCGAAAAGGCCTGGGCGGAATTCAAGGCCATCTTCAAGAGCAGCCCCTCCTGAGAGGGTCTCTCCGAAACACCGGAAAATGCCCCTTGCCTTGCCGGAGGGGCATTTTATAATTAAACAATAACTACGATGCGGAAACCTGGGTCGCTTCCCAGCCAAAGGAGCAGCCATGTATCCCCTCCATCGCCCGACCGGCCTTTGCGCCGCGATGCTCGTCAGCGCCTGGGCGGCGCTGCCCGGCCATGCCGCGGGCGACCCGGTCATCGGCAAGATCGTGAACGATTCCAATTCAGACTGAACGATCCAAGAACGGCGAGGCCCCGGGGGAACTTGTTGACAGGATCATGACGTTCGACCCTGCCACCAACCGGATCACCATCGCGGGCGATCGCTACGAGGCGAGCACGCAGCCCGCGGGCCGCCGGAGGTCCAGGGGGGAAGGCAAGTAGCCGGACCTCTTCCTCAGCGTGTTTTATTGCCGATATTTCGGCTTCTTGCCGATATTTCGGCAATCGGTTTCGGCACCTCGGTCCATCGTTCCAGATAACCATTCTAATTAAACGACTTGTACTTGGGCACTGAACTTGCATTCAGCAACATGGCCGGAGGCTTTCATGTTGCGGATCACCCCCAAGGAACAGGACGCGAAGCTCACCCTTTCGCTGGAAGGCAAGCTGGCAGGGCCCTGGGTGGCCGAGCTGGCCAAGGCCTGGAGCGAATGGCAGGGCCGGGTCCAGCCCCGGGACGCGGTGGTGGATCTGCGGCTGGTCTCGTTCGTGGACGAGGCCGGGCGCGAGCTGCTGGTGCAGTTGCACCTGGAAGGCTGCGCCCTGCTGGGCAGCGGCTGCTACGTGGGCCCGCTGGTGGATTCCATCGTCCAGGGCCGGGAGACCGGGGCGGCCGCCCTGCGCTGGTGCTGGATGGCGGCGCTGGGCCTGGCCGCCGCCGGCCTGATCGCCGCCGAGCCGACCCTGTCCCTCACCCTCAACCAGGCCCTGCGCACGGCCCTGGACCAGAACCCGGAGATTCACCGTTCGCTGCTGGCCATCGCCCAGAGCCAGGAGAACCGCCGGGAAGCGGCCTCCTCGCTGATGCCCAGCCTGGAGGCCGACGCATCCGGCCAGCGGACCCGGCCCAACCTGGACGTCGCCTTCGGCTCCCCTGTCCCCGCCTACCTGAACATCCCCGTCTACAACTGGGGCTTCGTCGGCGTCCAGGCCAGCGTGCCCCTGTTCGACCTCTCCCTCTGGGACCACTGGAAGGCGGCCAAGAGCGGGGAGCGGACGGCCCAGACCAAGGCCCGGGAAGTGCGCGAGCAGATCACCGCGCTGGTGGTGGGCCAGTACCTCCGGGCCCAGCGCGCCGTCGAAGCGGTCAAGGCCGCCCAGTCCCGGGTGGACCTGGCCCAGGCCCTGGAGCAGCTGGCCGAGGACCAGCAGAAGAACGGCCTGGGCACCCGCCTGGACACCCTGCGCGCCCAGGTCCAGCTGCGCAACGACCAGCAGACCCTCATCCAGGCCGGCACCCAGCTGGAGACCGCGCGCTTCGGCCTGGTCCGGCTGCTGAACCTGGACCCCGCAACCCGGGTGGAGGTGGCCGACAGCCTCGCCGCCCCCATCCTGCCCCAGTTCACCTTCCAGGAGGCGTACCAGACCGGGCTGAACCAGCGGCCGGAGCTGGCTTCCCTGGACGCCCGGGAACAGACCCAGCTCAATCTCAAGGACGCGGCCCGGAGCCTGCGGATCCCCACCGTGGTGGCCAGCGCCACCTTGGGCAGCACCGGCCTTGAATCCAGCACCTGGACCTCCACCTACACCATCAACCTGGGGGTTCGGGTGCCCCTGTTCACCGGCGGCCGGATCTCGGCCCAGACGGCCCGGGCCCAGGAGGAGCTCTCCAGCATCCAGGAAGAGCGGCGTGGCCTCAAGGCCCAAGTCGGCCAGGAGATCCAGGTGGCCCAGGCGGAGCTGAGCGCCGGGCACACCGAGGTGGAGGTGGCCTCCCAGGCCGTGGACCTGGCCTCGGAAGCCCTGGAGCAGGCCCGCCACCGGTTCCAGGCCGGGGTCAGCAACAACATCGAGGTGGTCCAGGCCCAGGACGGACTGGCCCGGGCCACCGACAACAAGATCAACGCCCTCTACCGCCTCAACCAGTCCCGCGCGGACCTGGCCCGGGCCATGGGCCAGTTGGAACCCCTGTTCGCACGCTGATGGAGCCCGCGATGACCGAGACCCAAGAAACCACAGAGACTCTGGCCGAGGCCCCCGCGAGCCGCGGCCGGATCGCCCTTATCGTCCTCCTGGCCGCGCTGGCCGTGGGCGGCGGCTGGATGTACTTCCACTACCGGGACCGGGTGACCACCGACGACGCCCAGGTGGACGGGCACCTGGTGCCGGTCTCCTGCAAGGTGTACGGCAGCGTGGAGCAGATCCTGGTGGAGGACAACCAGGCGGTGAAGGCTGGCGACCTGCTGGTCCAGCTGGACGCCCGGGACCTGCAGAGCAAGGTGGACCAGGCCACGGCCGCCCTGGACATGGCCCTGGCCCAGGTGCAGGGCGCCAGGTCCGACGACGACAAGGCCGCGGTCTCGCTGGAGCAGGCCAAGAGCTCCGACCTGCAGGTGGCCGAGGCCAACCTTGACTCCCGCAAGTCCACCCTGGACAAGGCCAGGGCCGACCTCCAGCGGGCCCGGCCGCTGGCCGAGCGCCAGGAGATCTCCGCCCAGGAGTTCGACCACTACCGCACCCAGGCCGAGGTGGCCGAAAGCGAGTGGAAGGCCGCCCAGCGGCGGCTGTCCGGGGTGCGCCAGGAAGCGGACATCCGCCAGGCCAGCCTGGGCTCCCAGAAGGCCAAGGTGAGCCAGGCCTCGGCCGAAGTGGAGGCCGCCCGGGCCAGCCTGGGCGCGCTGAAGCTGCAGCTGAGCTATACCAAGATAGGCGCCCCGGTGGACGGGGTGGTCACCCGCAAGACAGTGGAGCTGGGCCAGATCATCCAGCCGGGCCAGGGCCTGCTCACCCTGGTGCCGCTGCACCAGACATGGATCACCGCCAACTTCAAGGAGACCCAGCTCACCAAGGTCCATCCCGGCCAGCGGGCCGAGGTGGACGTCGACATGAACGGCCAGACCCTCCGGGGCACCGTGGACTCCGTGGCCGGCTCCACCGGCTCGCGGCTGAGCCTGCTGCCCCCGGAAAACGCCGTGGGCAACTTCGTCAAGGTGGTGCAGCGCATCCCGGTGAAGATCAAGCTCGACCCCGATGACGCCCAGAAAGTGGTGCTGCGCCCCGGCATGAACGTCGACGCCACCATCTTCACCAAGTAGCGAAAGGCGCCGCATGCATTCCAAGGCCCCGCACCGGGTGGTGAACCCCTGGCTCATCGCCATGGTGGTCATGCTCGCCACCTTCATGGAGGTGCTGGACACCAGCGTGGCCAACGTGGCCCTGCCGCACATCGCCGGCAACCTCTCTGCCACGGTGGACGAAGCCACCTGGGTGCTCACCTCGTACCTGGTGGCCAACGCCGTGGTGCTGCCCCTGGGCGGCTACCTGTCCAGCCTGTTCGGGCGCAAGCGCTTCTACATGACCTGCGTGGGCATCTTCACGCTGTCGAGCCTGCTCTGCGGGCTGGCCCCCAGCCTGCCCTGGCTGATCTTCTTCCGGATCATGCAGGGCGTGGGCGGCGGCGCGCTGCAGCCCACCTCCCAGGCCATCCTCATCGAGACCTTCCCGCACGCCAAGCGGGGCGCGGCCATGGCCTTCTATGGCATGGGCGTGGTGCTGGCGCCCATCGTGGGCCCCGTGCTGGGCGGATGGATCACCGACAACTACAGCTGGCACTGGATCTTCCTGATCAACATCCCGGTGGGGATCCTGTCCCTTGCGCTCACCTACCGGCTGGTGTTCGACCCGCCCACGCTCAAGCGCGTCTCGCTGAAGGAAGGCTTCCAGGTGGACTACCTGGGCATCGGCGTTCTCACCCTGGGCCTGGCCGCGCTGGAGATCGTCCTGGACGAAGGCCAGCGCCGGGACTGGTTCAGCTCCAGCCTCATCATGGTCAGCGCGGTGGTGGCGGTGGTCGCCCTGGTGGGCGTGGTGTTCTACCTGCTGAAGAAGGACCACCCGATCATCGACCTGCGCCTTCTCAAGGACCGCAACTTCGCCGTGTCCACGGTGATGCTGTTCGTGCTGGGCTTCGTGCTCTACGGCTCGCTGGCGCTGCTGCCGATCTTCCTGCAGACCCTGCTGGGCTACACCGCGTCCCTCAGCGGCTGGATCCTCAGCCCCGGAGGCATGGTGATCCTGGTGATGATGCCGGTGGTGGCGGTGCTGCTGCGCCATTCCGACACCCGCTTCCTCATCGCCACCGGGTTCATCACCTGCGGCCTGGGCCTGCTGTGGATGTCGCGGTTCAACCTGCAGGTGGACTTCCAGACCGCCATGCTCTCGCGCATGGTGCAGAGCCTGGGGCTGGCGTTCCTGTTCGTGCCCATGAACGTCACCGCCTTCCAGAACATCGCCCCCGACAAGACCAGCTACGCCTCAGGCATGCTCAACCTGGTGCGCAACATCGGCGGCTCCACCGGCATCGCCCTGGTGAGCACCATCCTGGCCCGGCGCTCCCAGGTGCACCAGGCCAACCTGGTGGCCAACCTGCACCCGGGCAGCCTGGCCTACCAGGGCTTCCTGTCCCACGCCGGCCAGCAGCTGATGTTCAACGGCTCCTCGGCGCCCGACGCCGCCCGCCAGGCCCAGGGCATGGCCTACGGCCTGCTGCTGCGGAACGCCAACATGATGGCCTTCGCCGACACCTTCTGGATCATGGGCGTGCTCTGCCTGTCCCTGCTGCCGCTGATCTTCTTCATGCGCAGGACCCACGCCGGGAAGGGGCCGCTGCCCGCCGGGGAGTGATCACCGCTTCGCCCAGGCCTCCAGCAGCGCCTTCTGGGCGGCGTCGAGCCTGGCGCCGGTGTGCTTGAGGGTGTAGTACCAGGGCGGCATGTCGCCCTTGCCGACCTCCCGGATGATCCGGGCCTTGATGGCCGCCTGCCGTTCGGCCGGGTAACGATTCCAGGTGGAGAAGTTGAACTTTCCCCTGGCCTCGGCGGTGTCGCTGCTCACCAGCCAGGAGACCGGGGCCACCCGGCTGTACCAGGGCCATACGGTCTCGTTGGAGTGGCAGTCATAGCATCCAGCCCGGAGGATCGCCTGGACCTCGGGCGGCGCCGCGATATCGGACTCCACGGGCGGGTTGGTGCGGCTCACCGGGATGAACTGGATGCCGATCCCGGCCAGGACCAGCATTGAAAGGATGAACCTGGTCTTTCCCATCGGGGCCTCACTTCCTCAGGTGGAATGCGGAAGCCAGCACCGCGGAGCCTCGGTCCTGGTACCAGCGCCAGCCCCAGGCGATGCCCCCGGCCAGCAGCAGCCAGCCGAAGGGAGAGCGGGCCGCGAGCTTGCAGTCCTGCCAGGAGGGCAGCGCGGCGTAGACCAGGTTGGCGATGGCGTAGACGGCCAGCGCCTCCGGCCAGCCGAACACTGGAGGGCCGCCCAGGCGCCAGCGGACCAGCACGTAGGCGGCGGGCAGCATCAGCAGCGGCGCCATGCCGATGAAGAAGGCGTTGTACCAGGTCAGGTGGCTGAAGCTCACCGAACCCATCGCCCAGCCCTTCCCTTCCCGCTGGGGCAGGAGGTTGAAGCCGGCCGGCTTGCCATTGAGCAGCAGGCCGAACACCAGGTGGCAGCATTCGTGGGCCAAGGTGCCCGGCAGGATGAGGATCGCGAAGATCAGGAAGAACCGGCGGCAGAAGTGGAACAGCCCCAGCACGGCCGCCAGCGCCGCCAGGAAGACCCACTGGGCGTCGGGGCTACCCATCGGCCGGCTCCATGAGCTCCGGGCCCTCGTTGCGCGCGTTGCCCACCCGCGGGCCCACGGCGAAGGCCACCAGGAAGGCCGCGGCCGCGGGCCGCAGCAGGGCATGGAGCACCTCGGGACTGGTGGCCGGATCCAGATAGGCCTGGTAGTCCGCCGGGGCCAGGAGCACCGGCATGCGGTCGTGGATGGGCGCCATGAGGGCGTTGGCGGCGGTGGTGATGATCGTGCAGGTGTCCAGCGCGCCGTCCGGGCCCTCCCAGTGCTCGCGCAGCCCGGCCAAGGCCAGGACCGCCCCGTCCGCGGCGCGGAAGCAGAAGGGCTGCTTGGGCCCGCCGGAGCGGGTCTGCCACTCGTAGAAGGCGTCCGCTGGGATGATGCAGCGGCCGCGCCGGAACGCGTCGCGGAACGAGGGCTTCTCCGCCACGGTCTCGGCCCGGGCGTTGGCCATCCGGGCGCCCGCGGACGGGTCCTTGGACCAGGACGGCACCAGCCCCCACCGGTGCGCGAGGATCACCCGCCCGGCCGAGGCGGCCGCCACCACCGGCACCACGGCGGTGGGGGCCAGATTGTAGCGGGGCGTCCAGTCAGCCCGGGCCTCGGCCTCGAACTGGACCGCGACGGCTTCCATTGGAGAATACAAGGCATAGCGGCCGCACATGGGACCAGTCTACGCGGTCGCGGCCTTCAGGTAATCCCCCACCGCCCTTTCCATGCCCACCAGCAGGGCGTGGCTCATGAGGTGGTGGCCGATGGAGACCTCCGCCAGGTTCGGCACCCGGGCCACCAGCAGAGGCAGGTTCAGATGGGTCAGATCATGGCCGGCATTGACTTCCAGCCCGCACTGCTCCGCCGCCTCGGCGCTGCGCACCACCTGGTCCAGCGCCGCCCCGGGATCGCCCCGGAGGAACGCGGTGGCGTAGGGCTCGGTGTAGATCTCGATGCGGTCCGCGCCGATGCTGGAGGCCGCGCGCACGCTGCCCACGTCGCCCGCCTCCACGAACAGGCTGACCCGGACCCCCTCCTCCTTGAGCCGCGCCACCACCGGCGCCAGCAGGAAGGCCCACTGGCTCACCGCCCAGCCGTGGTTGCTGGTCACCTCCCCGGGCTGCACCGGCACCAGGGTGCACTGGGTGGGCCTGCACTCCAGCACCAGGTCCAGGAATTCCTCGCGCACATCCCCTTCGAAATTGGTCTCCACGGTCATCACCCCCCGGGCCACGGCCCGGGCGTCGTCCGGAGTGATGTGCCGGCGGTCGGCCCGGGGGTGGACGGTGATCCCCTGGGCGCCGAAGGCCAGGATGTGCCCGACGAAGCCCATGAGGTCCGGCGTCCCGCCGCCCCTGGAATTGCGCAGGGTGGCGATCTTGTTGACGTTGACACTGAGCTTGGCCATGCCCGTCCTTCCGTGGTCCCGCAGGTTCTTGCCATTCTAACCCAAGCGACGCCAGCGGACGGGCGGTCCGGAACCGGGGAGGGGCACCGCCGGGTCCCTCAGGCCTCAAGGGCATTCAATTAACGGTTTAATGATTATTTTAATATTGTTTTCACAGTAAATTATATTTATCGGAATTTTTTTCGACCCGTCGACACTATATTTAATGAATAGGAAATTTATAAGTGAAAGATGAATGGAACCCCCGATGATCTTTGATCCGCCAGGCATGGAACCCCCAGAGGGCACTGCCCAGGGACCTTCTCTAAGGTCCCTGGGCCCGTGGGCCTTGCCGGTCATCCTGGGCCTGGGGCTCCTGGCGGGCTGCGGAGGCAAGGGCGGCAAGGACGTGCCCTCGGCCAAGGTGGGCCTGGAAAACCAGCCCCGGCAGGCGGTGATGACCGAAGGCGGACAGCTTCAGCTCGGGGCCCAGGTCCGCGGCTCCAGCCAGAGTGAAGTCAAGTGGTTCACCAGCGAGCCTGTGCCGGGCACCCTCAGCCCGGGTGGGATCTACACGGCCGGCGGCCCCGGCACCTATTTTCTGCGCAGCCGAGTGGCAGGGT
>Ga0302320_10018208_pt1 | contig 14186 bp, 12 predicted proteins | sample Bog_T0_3_FD_202130 | JGI IMG/M metagenome (GOLD analysis project Ga0302320, IMG submission 202130) | Peat permafrost microbial communities from Stordalen Mire near Abisko, Sweden - Bog_T0_3 | ecosystem: Environmental > Terrestrial > Soil > Wetlands > Peat | place: Sweden: Abisko, Stordalen Mire... | reverse complement strand
ATTTGTTGCTCCAACTTCAACTTAAATACGCACACGCGCATGAAGCGGTGCCGCTAAAACGGGAACCCTGGCTGCCATGGTGTCCTTTCCCGTAATTACCGAGGCCCGATCCACCTCGACCGAAGTGGGGCCGCCTAGAATCTCTAGCAGGATTTGCACCCGCCGCGTGGCTGGCATAACCCGCAACACTTTCGCCTGCATTCCGGCAAAGGCTCCGTCCGCAATAATCACCTGATCGTCCGCCGCGAGTGCGTCTTCCACCGTCACGGGTTCTTCCGTTTCAAAATACTTTTGCAGTTCATCAATAATCGAATCTCCCACCTTGGGGATTTTCAAACCAAACCTCACCAGACTGCTGACGCCATTGGTATGCTGAATTTCGTTGAGTTTTTCTTCAATCACACAACGGACAAACAGATAACAGGGGAATAGCGGCTCCACCGAACGAACCACGCCGCGCTGCGTTGCCCGCTCCAGACGCAGGCAAGGATTGAACACCTCCAACTTCAAATTTTTGCGCAGATTTGCGGCGGCGATATGCTCATGTTTTGGCTTCGTCCGCGCGCAATACCAAGCTGAAGCTTCGATTTGCATTATTGGGGAATGTGAATAAATGATTAGTAACTTCTGAAAGCACCGCTGCGGCTACAGCGTTTAATTAAAATCCTCCAACGATCTGGCAACACCTAAAGTGTCAGTCGTCACCCAACTAAAATTTTCCAGCACGGACGCACTTAACTCCATGCACAAGACTCTACTTCATATCGCCAAAAATGTCTGTAATTTTATAACACTATTATTTTGTAGTGTTATCCACTACAAAAAGCGCCGGAGGTCACAAATCAACCACCATTATCACCATTATGTTCAAAATTTTGGGCTGCTTGAAAATCGTATGGCGTATTGAAGCAATTCGAGCGCGTTCTTAAGCTTCAGTTTTTCTTTGATCCGCGCCCGATACGTTTCCACGGTGCTGGAGTTGATGTGAAGCGCCGCCGCAATTTGGTGAGTGCCTTTCCCCAAACCGATGAGTTCAAAAACCTGCAATTCACGATCGGTCAAGACTTCCACTGATAAATTCGCACCTGGGCTGGTTGAGCAGGCGATTTTGGAAGCTACATGCGCGGCGGCTTTCTCGCTCCAATAGATTTCCCCCGACAAAATATGGCGGATCGCCAAAAGTATTTTTCTGGGAACCTCCTGTTTGGAGATATATCCCCGCGCGCCGGCGCGAATGACCCGTTCGGCATAAATTGCCTCGTCTTGCATGGAAAGAACCAAAATTTTCATTTTCGGCCAGATGTTGCCGAAATCCTTGATGAGTTCCAGCCCATGGGAATTCTTCAAGGTCAAATCAACCAAGGCTATATCTGGTTCATCGGCAGCAGCGAGTTCCAATGCGTGTTCACGGTCTTCCGCCTCGCCGCACACGGCCATATCCGGTTCTCGCCGGATGATGGTCTTTAGCGATTCACGCACCAACGGATGGTCTTCCACCAAAAGGATGCGAACCACTCCTTCGTTTATTCGGTGACTGTGACTGGATTCGTTCATCTGATTTGCGCTAAAAATTTTTAAAACACCGGCCTATGCACCGGCAACCACCACCAAAACGCCGGCAATTTCTGCCAAGATAATCAAAACGGGGTGAACCTGCTAATCCAATTTCCATCCAGAACCAAGTTGCACGAGAAAAGGACGTGTAATAACGTGTAATATTTAGCAATTACAGTCAGATTGAGAAGAATCAGAAGCGAAAACCAACGAAAAAACAAAAGAAAACTATGGGCTAAAACGAAGAATTTATCCTTAAAAGTGTAAAGAATCAGGCCACCATCTGTCCAAAAACTAGCCAAGCAAACAACCAACTTTAAATCTTGGTCAACCGCTCAAAGAGAACAATTTACCAAAACGGCGGCCAATTGACCTTGCTTTCAGCGTGCCCATTACCAACATGATACCCGCTTTCATCTTGATAACCAACGGGAACCTCGACTTTGAGCTTGGCAATGGCCCTCGCTACGATAGCGGCCAGCGGAACCATCATCGCTAGAATGTAAAATTGTGTTTTATGCATACACGATTTATTTAGCATCAGTCATGCCAAGTCTCGACGCATAATCGCCCTAACTCGATTCACTGACTTCTTACTCATCAAGCCGGAGGTTAAGTTAAATGCCTAAGGAGAAAAATGGTCGGGGCGGAGAGATTTGAACTCTCGACCTCTTGCACCCCAAGCAAGCGCGCTAGCCAGGCTACGCTACGCCCCGAACCATTGAATCTATTGGATTAATCGAGATTTTACAGCTTTGCAATTTGCGTTTTCTATACCAGTATTCTATACTATCGGCATGAAGAGCAATTCATCCGAAAATACAGACTCACGCTGGCAGAAGACGCCGGTGGCAAATCTTGTTCGTCACATCCAATCTGGAAATTATTATGCCCGAATCCGGGTGCGCGGCAAGCTCATTTGGAAATCTCTCAAAACCGACCGCATCAGCGTGGCCAAATTACGCCTGGGCGATTTCCACAAAGAGGAGCGGCAGCGCGCCTCCGCGCAAGCGGCAGTTGCTAGGGGAAAAATGACTTTCGGCGATGCCCTGGCAGCCCACCAGCAAAAGCTCCAGAACGACCCAAACATCAAACCCAAGACAAAAGAATATTACCAGTTCCGCATCAAAGCCCTGTTGGAATCATGGCCGCATTTGAAAGACAAAGATGTCGGCAAAATAACACGTTCAGAGTGCGAATCATGGAGCATAACCAGCGCAAAGGCGACAAGTTCATCCTCACACAATCACACTATCAGCATTTTGCGCCATGTTTTTCAAATCGCCATCGAAGCGGGAGCGCGTTATGACAACCCGGCATTGGCTGCCAAACGTGTCAAGGAGCACACCAAAAAGCAAATCGCGCTGCCGGAATCCAGTCAGTTTGAAAAACTGATCGAGGAAATCCGAAATTCAGGGAGCGGTTTTGCCAAGCCGTCTGCCGAACTGGTTCAATTTTTAGCCTACGGGGGTTTTCGCAAATCGGAAGCCAAACACGTCACCTGGGCTGACATTGATTTCGCGCGCGGGAAAATAATTGTGAGAGGTTCGCCCGAAACAGGATTGAAAGGACGCCATGTTGGTGAAAATCGTGTTGTGCCGATGATTCCAGAGATGCGACGGCTTTTGGAAAAAATAAAAAGCGATAAATCACCTGCGCCGAGCAGCCCGGTCATGAGAGTTTTTGAATGCAAGAAATCTATAACGACGGCCTGCAGAAAATTAGGAATTGCTCGCTTCACCCACCACGACTTGCGCCACTTGTTTGCGACACGCTGTATTGAAAGCGGTGTGGACATCCCAACTGTTTCCCGATGGCTCGGACACAAAGACGGCGGGGCTTTGGCAATGAAAGTCTATGGCCATTTACGCGATCAACATTCAACCAACATGGCGCAGAAGGTCACATTTTTAGAGGAGCCACAATTAATCAGGCTTGCACCGCCTTTACAAAATGGCAAACCAGAACTAAAAAAAAAGACCGCAGCCCAAGCGAAGGCCGCATATTCATATCCATGGTGGGCATCGAATGAAGCTATTGAAATCTTTTGGGGACAGGCCAATGAACCAGTTCAAATCGTGCCGCCAGCAAAATATCTCAAATCGGCCAAGCAGGCCATGGGGCGCGAAGTGTTTGAACAAGAACTGGGAGAACCACAGGCATTGCTTGAAGAATTCCAGGAGCGTGTTGGTGTCGCGGTTATCGAAAAGCTAAAGTTGATAATTTTTATCAACCAGAAAAAACAAGCCATTTGATTTTTCGATTGCAGTAAGGCCAGTCAGGAAGGAAAATATTGTTGATGGCTCAAATTCAAAACGAGCCGCGAATTGATCCGAAGAAATTGGACCTAGCCATCAGTTGCCATCATAAACTTGCGTTTTTCAGCTGAATACTAAGGTGCATGTGCGGAGCGAGCAAAGACGGCGGCTAGTCATGGAAAAGCGCCCCACCTCTTGACTTTCCTAATAAAACGCATAAGGTGCCCGTGAATAAAGGCGATTTCAATTCGCTGGCCGGGCTTCGGATCAAAGGTTGAGGTTCGAATCCTGCCGGATGTGCCAATGCATTCAGCATGAAAATTCCCAACATCACCAAACGCGAGCCATTGCCAATCCCCGCCGGTGTTTCAAAGCTTTCCAAAGTCGAGTTTGCCAGGAATCCCTTTCCGGCGCTGCTCAAGGAACCCAAGGAGTTCTGGGACGTAATGTTTATTGCGAATGAAGACAATCTGCTGGATAAAATCACCCACCCCCGCATCCGGAAGAAACTGGCTTATGACACCGCCGCCCACCAGCTCTTCCTGGAATATGTCGAAGGCACGACCCTGCACGACCTGGTGAAGGCGGGGGCAACGCTCAAGGATCCCGCACGCACGCATCATCTCCTGCAAAGCGTCGCGGAAACGGCGGCCGACCTGCACGCCGGAATTTTCTGCGACCGGCCGATTGTCCACAATGATTTGAAAAGCATGAACGTGCTGGTGCCCAACGCCGCGCCGCGCGAAACCGTCCTGATTGATTTTTCGCACTCCTATTTCGAAAATTTTCTGCCGCCCTTCATTGTGGATAAGCAGAAAAATCCAGTGGGCACGGCCAGATATCTGGCGCCTGAGAAGTGGGATGCCGACTTTACGCACGGTTTCAAAAGCGACGTCTTTGCCTTTGGCGTCATGGCCTATTACGCCTACACCAGCCGGCATCCGTTTGAAGGGACGCTTGCCGAGATCGAACAGCAAATCCGGGAAGCGACGCCGCCCTCGCCGATTGAACTGGGGGTTGATGTCCTGCGCAATACCTTGGTCATCGTGATGTCGTGCCTGGAAAAAAAGCCCGAGCGCCGGCCAACTATGGAATATGTGGCGAAGTGCTATGCCGATGCTGCCAGCCTGTATGGTTAAGGTTCGACAACGAAATCGAGTAATATACTTCAACGGATAATGGGGGTTGGTTAACACGATCACACAGTTTTCGGACATGCGACGTTTTTATGTTTTGAAATCGTTACAAAACTGAAGCGTTAATGACACATAACCTCACCATATTCTTCAGTTAAGTGACCAGTGACCAACACCTCGTCCTCAAAGAAACAACCTTGCGCCCGTCGGAAGAATGGACGCCACAAGGGAACGGCTGGATTGTCGCGCTTGTTGCCGAAGGTTGTGGTTATTGGTTGCACAATAGCGCGGCCCGCGAATTGAATGTCGGCGATGGGTTTGTGGTTGCCGGTAATGCCTGCGGCCTCTTGCGTTCGAGCCAACTCGGTCCGCTCAAACTCCAATCATTCAGCGTGCAACCAAAATACCTCAACGGCCTAATGAGCGTCGCGGAATGGCAACATTTGGAAGTTACGTCCGTCAGCCCCTTGAAGCGGGTTTCCATTTTCTCAGCCACTGAATCTGTCGCGCAAAAATTCCTGCAGATTGTTGGTCTGCCACATGATCACGGCTTGTGGCAGCGCTGCGCAATGCTGCAAATATGGTCAGATGTATTGCAGGATTTGCTTAACACGCCGTTAACTGAAGCCGCCGACGGCAGCAAGCTTAACGAACGCGTCCGAAACTTGATAGGCAAAATGACAGAGGCTGAACTGGCTGATGTTTTGTTGGTCGACCTGGCTGCTCGGGTGAATTGTTGCACTAGACAATTCAGCCGCTTATTTCGAAAAGAGTTTGGCGTGACTTTTCACTCTCGCCAGGTCGAATTGCGGCTTCAGCGGGCGCAGCAATTGCTTGCGGATTCAACCTCGCAGGTGAAGAATATCGCTTACGCCAGCGGTTACCGGCATCTCGGCCTGTTCAACGCGATGTTCAAAAAGCGTTTTGGGGTTACTCCCAGCCAATGGCGCCAACAAAACGGTGCCAAAAGTCTTTCCCAGCAGACATTGAATCATTTTTCGTCGGCTGTTCCGGAATAAATTCGTTGCTGGCGAGCGCTTCGCATAAGTGCTCTAGTTCACAAGAGCGAAACCGTGCATCGCGTCTTTGTGAAAGGGCAAAGAGGAAAATTCTATCAGATACCGAAAACCATCAATGTTTACCAGGGTTCTAAACCGGACAGTAGTGAAGACAGATATTTATCTCTGCACAACATGGACTGTATCTAACGTCATATTATAGGCTGGCATTGGATTCCAGTCTGAAACCGGCGGGATATATCGGCCAGGTCAGCGCAACATTGCCGGCCGAATTGCCGATGCTCAACGGTATGGCAAAAAATTCAAAGGCCAGGGCATAGGTTTCAGCCGGGCTCACCATTACTCCTCCATGTTTCAGAACCTGCAGGTCATATCGGCCCGGAGAAAGTTTGCCGACAAAAACGTGTTCCACGTTGTCCACGGTGCTCGTGCTCGCCGCAATCAGGCTGCCGGAGTCAGCCTGGTAGAGAAACAAGTCCAGATTGTTAATGCCGGTCTGGTAAAGGTGACGATTCCAAACCAGTGTGGCGGTGGCGGTAAAGGAACCATTGCTTTCACCGCCACCCAAGCTGAAGTAATAATGGTTTATGGTGTCGTTAGTGGCACTGCTGGCAAGGCTGTTAAAATCCCATCCGTATAGGGAATTTACATTTTCCACCGCGCCTTGGGGTGAATGCGCGCCACCCAATGGAACCGTGTTTGAAGCTATGAAAGTATGTTTCCCGGCCGCGAGTTGGTAATATGAGTTGAACACATTGAGAATGCCGGTGCCATAGCGCGGGTCCAGCGGCGAGGGAGCAGGATTGGCCCAGTCAGCCGGCTTGATCGCGCCATTCAGCAGGAGTGCCTTTAATGTGCGAGGATCCGCCGAGGAATTCGTGTCGCTTCCGCCGTCGCCGCGCATGGCCGCCTGAAGCAAAATCGCGGCGCAGCCGGATACCAACGGTGTCGAAAAACTGGTGGCGGTGCCCGGAGCTGTCAGGTCTGGTTTTGCGCGGCCGTTGTCAGGCGTTGTTCCCACGCTGCTCGCCCCGCCATACGCGCCAACGCCAATCCCATTATAACACGTGCCCGGCGTGCCGACAGGGCCACCATCGCCTACCGCGCCGATGAACAGTGTCGAGCGATAGTCCGCATAACCATCGTATTGTGAATCGTAGCCTTCCTGCATAGTGAGAGTAATGCCTGTGATGGTGAAACTAAGATTGACAGCCCGGTCACTGATTGATGTCAGGGAGGGAATGGTGACTTGCGAAAACGATGATGCCTGATAGTTGTCCACATGCGCGGCATTCGTAATCACCCCGCCCGGTATTCCATATAAAATTGATCCTACAAGATCGGCATGGGGCGAGTCGCCGCCCTGGGCATTTGGAAAGACGTTGGTGCTCGCGCCGCCGGCGATCCAGGTAAATTCACCGGGAACTCCGGTCACGTCAGGGTTGACTTCCCACAGTGTTACGTTGCCATTATAGCCGCCTTCTGCCTGACCCATGTAAATGCCGGAGCCGTCCAGATTGGTTGTCACCGTACGCAGTAGGGTAACTCCGACGGTATCCAAATCCGCAGCCAAGGTGCAACCCACCGGCCAACCAACCAGAACCAGTGTTAGTAGGAAATGTTTGATCTGGCTCACGCTTTCAAATAGTCCCATCGGCGGAAACTTGCATTCTCGGCATGTTGTTACAATTCGGTGACGGAACGGTGACGGAGGTGGTTGCATGCAGCTATTTTGGATAAACTATCGTGGCAACGAAAATAATTTAAAGAGTTGTTCCGCCAAACTTTTTAAACAGAATTTCAATTATTTCTCAACAAAACAATGTTTTTATAAAAACATTCCCCTAATCTTTACAGATATAATAACAGGAGGTGAGGGGAAATAGTAAAGCCAGAAAGCCTTCAAGTCCATAAAACAGTCGTAGATGTCCTAAAACAAGGCGAATTTAATTGATATAATGTTGTAATCTTAAGCGTTCGAAATAGAAATTCGGACAGAAAAAACAAAAAGCAAATTATGAAACGGAAGCTGGGGAAAAATGTAAAATTTAAAAGTGCGATTTACGTTGCCGTGATTGCCGCGTGCGCGGCTACCAAGGCGAATGCACAGGCGGTGGTTGATTATCAAATTGCAAACACGGGTGATGCCTCAACCTCTACTGGATATTCGGACTTGGCTAAATACAGTTGCACCCTAGACGGAACAACCGAAGAAGGATGGGCTGGTGGCATACATGTCCAGCAGGTCAACACTTCACAGTATCCTGCTACGGGACTTAACCTCCCCAGCACCTATACCACAGTTTGCGCGGATTTCTTCGGAACCTTATACATTGGCAACAACTACACCTACGATGCCCCTACGTTATATAGTGGCCTCGCCGGTATTGACCCCGCTTGGGGCAATGGGGCGAACTCGAGTTCTTGGGCAATCCAGAATGCCGCTGAACTCTACTCCCTTCATTCAGGTGTGCTCGCAGGAACCGATCTTTCCGCCAAGGCTGGCCTGCAACTCGCTGTCTGGGTTGCCCTTTATGACACTAAAGCGGGTGGTAGCATTTCATACGCCTCCGCAAATAACGGCACGACGATCACTGGCGCTCGGTTCTCGGTTAATAACGCCGTTCAAAGTGGTGACGCTACAGCCATTACTGATGCGCTAAATTATCTGAATGCGCTTTCCGGCCCTTACAACAATGCTGGATATCTTCTCGTGCCGGATTCGATCTCACAAAACGGCAAAATTGCCCAGGAATTGTTCATTAACGGGGGTGACTTTACGCCGGCGGGATTTGTTCCAGAACCCGCTACTTATGGCGCACTCGCTGGCGCGAGCCTCCTGCTGGTTTCCCTCCGCAGCCAGCACCGCCGCAATCAGGCTTGATACGGAAGCTTTGATAAACCAACGGGCCGGAGTGTCAAACTCCGGCCCGTTTTCTACTTTAAGGAAGTCGTGCAGACGGCTTCACTTTTCAAATCACCGATACTGTATTTTGGCGGGCCAGCGAATGGCCGGTGTCTCAAAATTATCCAGCTCGTCTAACTCTAATTCCGTTTCACCAGCAATGACAGTTGTGTCTTGAGAAGGTCAACTGCCGCGTCTTTGGAATCCGGTCCGGCCACGACTACTTCCAGCACCTTTTGACCCAGATTGCGCTTGCCAGCCAGCACCGCATTGAGGCGGCTCATCTGGGAACCGTTTTCCACCAGCGGCTCTTCGTGAGGCGAAATGCGATCCGACCACAGGCAGTAAAAGACATGAATTAATTTTGAACCAATTTGAAAACTTTGGTGTCGGAAATTTAGTTCGACTCCGTTGGCATTCAAGGTCACACGGCCAAAATCATCCACCAAACGGGCACCGGCGGCGGGAAAGCAAATGTCTGGCCGGTGGCCCTTGGCGAGTTGCTCGGAATTCTTGCCCGGCTTCCACTGGAGCAGGAAAGCGCTCCACTCATTGCCCGCCTCGTCCCGCCAGGCGGCGGCTTCGCTTTCAGAACAGCGCAAAATAGCCAGCGAATTCTCCGGGATGACCGTATTCTTGAATTGCGGTTCTTGAAATGGCCACGCCACGGACCACGAAGTATTGGGAATCAATTGAGTTTCGTGAGAACGATACCATAGCTCCGTTGTCACCTGTGTCGCCACCAACCAGATCAACACGGAAAGACCAACCCAGCGGGGTGTTTTGGGAAAAACTTCCGGCCCGCCTCCGGGGTGCGGACTGAATGGAGTCAGCCGGGGTTTCATGAAATATGCCAGTCCGATGAGGCTTGGCAGGACAATTAACATGATCAGCGTCCCGGCCGTGTCATGCCATGCCTCCATCTGATGCAATCCTCGGTTGGCGGCCAGCCAAACCAGTATTGTGGTGCGTGTCAGGTTGGCAAGCACCACCAAGAGCAGTGAAGCGCAAAGCAGCGCGCCCCGCCGCATCCAGGAAAAGCGGTATATTTCACCGAGGAACAAGGATAACATCAGGCCGGATTGCAAGGAGCGCACACCGCTACAGGCCTCATCAATGCCAACCACACCCGCGCCAACTTCAATCAGATTGCCGTGTTGCACCGCCGGGATGCTCAATAGATTGACAACACCAACTGTCAGACCAGCCACAAACTTCATCAATCCTTGAATCACCCGTTGCTCCAGTTCCATGGGCCAGGGAACGGCGATGAGAACAAACACCAACGGCGGCCCGAAATGACCGATCCAGCGCCTGCCTCCCCAGTAGTATATCAAACCAAAAGTCAAACCCAGAACCTGAAATCCATTTAACCAGTATAACAGCCGCCATTCCGGATTGGCTTCGATTATCAGGCTGATAGGCAGTTGAAAAAAAAGCAGGGCAATGACCGCGACGGGCAGCAGCGGCGATTTTCCTGCCACGGCGACGGGCCGGTCTGGCCAGCGGCGCCAGAGTAAAGCCACAGTGAGCAGCGGCACCATGTATCCATAACTGTATTGTGGATTGACTCCCCATTCGCCGTGGATCTCATTAAAGAATAGCAGCCAGCAAACCCCAAGCGCGACGATAACAAGTGTCCGACCGCTCGAAATCTCACGCCATGAAAACAGAGCAGCCCACCATGGGGGATTTGATGCCAGAACGCTTTGGGGATTATCAGGCATGTTTTATTGAAGCAGGTTAAATTAATGGCGGAGGACGCGGAATTCAACTCAATTCAGCTATTCAGCGGTCGGCATTTCGTTTCTTAACCAAATTTTCCAAGTCCGATGTAAATCGGGGCAACACCTTGTCAAAGGCGAATTGTTCAACAAATAGGAAGCCATTGATTCCCTGCTGGCGAAGCCCCGTCGGGTCGGACGCGAGTAAAACGAATAGCTGGGATAAGGTTCTGGCATCGCCGGGTTGAACACAGGTTCCGAAACCGCCTTCAGCAATGGCGCGGCGCAGTTCACTATTTTCATCCGCCACCGCGACCACCGGCCGCGCCAGTGACAATACTGCCAGTAATTTGCTGGGAAAAAAAGCCGCGCCGGAACCTGCCTGCTGGGTAATCAGGCACACGTCGGCATCAATGAGCATTTCCTGATATTCTTGGTCCGGCTGCAATGGCAGCAGTGTCATGTTCTGAAGCTTTTCCTGATGGATGGTCGCTTCTAGCTTCGGCCGGATGGCACCATCACCGCAAATCACTATTCGCACGGGCGTTCCAATCAATAGTTTGGCGGCTTCCACCAGAACCTCCAAACCTTGTTTAACGCCCAGATTGCCGGAGTAAACCGCTAGGAATTCATTTGCTTTGAAACCGTGACGGGCACGAAACCTTCCTTGCGGCGGAATCTTATTTAGATCTGGCAGGGTGGTGCCATTCGGAAAATAAATCTGTCGCTCCATGGGAACACCTTTCCGGGCAAAGGCATCCATCATCCCTTGGCTGATGCCTGAAACGGCGGCCGCATGGCGATATGCCAACCCCTCCAAACCATACAGCAGACGGGTAAAGGCACCCGTTTTCAACATGCCCAGCCCCACCGCCGCGTCGGGTTGCAGATCCTGCACATGAAAGACGTAGGGTGCGCGACGGAAGAACTGCAACACGCGTGCTGCCAAACCCAGCATGAGCGGCGGGGATACGACAACGTACATGTCCGGCCGGGGCAGGGTCAGCAGCCGCAGGAAAGTCGTGGTGATGAAACTTGCCTCGTGAAACATGCGCCGCAGGGTCGTGACCCGGAACGGAACATAATGCCAGCAGCGATGCACTTTCACCCCGTTGATGACGTCAGTGCGAAATAGTCTGCCCCGGTCAGCCGCCGCTTTTTTCCACGCCGGATAATACGAAAACGTGGTGACCATCCGCACCTCGTGGCCGGTGTTCTGCAAATGCTCGCACAACGCGCGATTATAAGGCGCAATGCCCGTCAATTCCGGGGCATAGTTAATTCCCCAAACGATGACTTTCATCGGGAGGAATCTTTGAAAACAGGAGGTTGATTATTGGGCATGAAAAACTAGCCTTTTATCCGGATCCGATTGGTGCATTTGCGTCCCCGCCGTCGTTAATACCGCCAGTTGGCCAACGATTTTTGACGGGCACACAAGGATTTCCCGAGCAGACCATTTTGGGCGGCTGGTTCCGGGTAACCACGGCACCGGCGGTGATGACAGCTTCCGCGCCGATGGTCACGCCCGGAGCCACAAACACCTGGGCTCCGACCCAGGCACCGTCTTCGACTGTGATGGGACGGTTACGATAAGGCATATCAGCTTGGCGATAGTCATGGTTGCCGGTGCAGAGAAAATCGCGCTGAGAAATACAGCAGTGGGCACCGATAGTCACGGGCTCGAAGTTCAGGATGAACACCTCTTCCCCGATCCAGGCATGATCCCCAATGTGAAGCTTCCATGGAAAATGAATGTTCACCCGCGGCTTGATGCACACCTGACGGCCGATCACCGCTCCAAATCGGCGCAGAATCGCGCACTTGAACCGGGAAGGCCACGGCAATGGCGAGAGGAAGAAAAAGCACTTCAATAAATACCACACCGCTTCAACCAGTTTTGAACGGCCACGATCCAGCCCTTTGCCGGCGTCGAACAAATCATTTCGAACCCGGGTCATAAGTCAGCAGTAGGTCGTGCAGGCTTGCTGGATGTTATTGATGATGGCCGGCCAGGTGTAACGGGTGCTGACCAGGCGGAACCCGTTTTGACCGCGTTGCCGCCGTTCCGATTCGGTGGCCAGCAAAGCCATTTTCAAGGCTTCCGTCAGGGAATCCACCGTCGGCTCACATTCCCATCCGGCCTGCGCACCGGTGATGTCGGGAAAATTGCAAGCCCGCGTGGCAACCACCGGCAACTCGCAGGCCATGGCTTCCAGAATGCTCATCGAAAACCCCTCCGAGTAGGAGGGCAGGATATAAAGATCGGCTGAATGCAGAAGGTTGATTTTTGTTTGGCCCGTCACCGGACCGGTGAAAACAATTTGATCCCGCAGACCGAGTGATCGCGCCAGTTCACGGATTTGCGCCAGATAACCTTGTTCGTCCGGACCGGCAATGACTAACTGACAGTTCTTGGTCTGCGCGGAAAGTTTTGCCCAGGCCTGCACCAGCAAATCCAGCCCTTTCTTGGGATGGATGCGGCCCAGAAAAAGCACGCGTGAATAATTTTTGACCAGCTTTTTGACCAGCGGCGTGTCAATGGGGGAGTTCAAGTCCGCAGGCTTGGGAAACGCGGCCGGGTTCAGTCCGTTTGGTGCCACCACAATCGGCGCCCGAATGCCGCAGGCGCGGATTTGATCCGCCTCCTTCGTCGTCAACGCCCGCCAGAGCCGGACGTGATGGAAGTTTGTGTCTTCAAATAGCCATTGCACCAGCCGCTTTTTCCACCGCGACCGCTGGAGAATGTAAGGCTCGAACATGCCATGAACATGATAAACCAGCGGCTTTCGCTGCCGTTGCGCTTCCCGTCCGAAAATGAAATTGGTGCCGACATACAGTCCGTGACCATGGAGCATATCCGCTTCCCGAACCAGTTGGGCGGCCTGTCGCTGCATCGCTGGCGAAAAATACAGGAAATCCGGCTTGAGCCTTTGGAATTCCAAGATGCCTTCGCCCGGATTTTGCGGCGTGCTGCCGTGGGTCGAACACAGTTTCGAGTTCAAACCCTTGGCCCTCATCTCCCGGTGCAGCGCCACCGCACTGGTGCCCAGTCCGCCGCCCTGAAGCGGTTCGAGGGATTGCGTGAAGTGCAGATGGAACATCGGAAAAGCTTGCGTTGAGTTGGTCGGTTTTACGGTCAAACCGCCGACCGGTGCGGGCAAATAACATCAAAGATTACCCAACATCTTGTTCGTATTTTTCTTTATTCCAAACAATCCAATATGATGCGCTCCTGTCAACGCACACTTTCCGGAACCGTCCAGATTAAAAATCATCACTTGTTCACAGTGTGAACGTATAAAATCGAAGTCATCAAAAATAGAGTATGAGTAGACAATGCCATCTCCGTCTAAATAGTCATATCCCTTGCCACTAGTTCTGATCCAATCAGCAACGGGCCATAATTTCAGCTTCCAAAGCAAAAGCTTAACATACTTACTCGGAATGGATCCCCGCCCAAACCGATTGACATCAGATAGGAAGACGGCTTTTTTGGCCACTCGCATCATCTCGGCTACCGCTTCCCTTGGTTTCGGAATGTGGTGTAAAACACCTAAGAGTGCGTCTGAAAATTCATGAATGATGAG
>Ga0302320_10018207_pt1 | contig 14186 bp, 15 predicted proteins | sample Bog_T0_3_FD_202130 | JGI IMG/M metagenome (GOLD analysis project Ga0302320, IMG submission 202130) | Peat permafrost microbial communities from Stordalen Mire near Abisko, Sweden - Bog_T0_3 | ecosystem: Environmental > Terrestrial > Soil > Wetlands > Peat | place: Sweden: Abisko, Stordalen Mire... | reverse complement strand
TGTCTTCAACCGACTACGATTCGAACGCCGTGCGCCCAAGGCTCTTTTTTGTGATAACGGTTCGGAGTTCACCAGCCAGATCATGGATCTATGGGCGTATCAGAACGGAGTGAAGATCGATTTCAGTCGGCCGGGAAAACCGACCGACAACGCCTACATTGAAACCTTCAACGGGACGCTGCGAGCGGAATGCCTGGACACGCACTGGTTCGAAACAACCTGTTCTACAGGCTTTCGGGATTATTTCCTACGACGACGAAGGCGCGACGTATCGCATGCGCGCATTCAACGATGGTCGATTCCTCGAAACCCAAGTGAGACTGCTCAAAGAGGGCCACGGGATGACCTGGGGATTCGTCTTGGAAGATATTGGAAGCAAATCCGTGTTGCGGATAAACGAGAACGGTGAATGGACGGAATTCGCGGAAATAGCAGTTGGTCCAGAACCTCCGAAAAAGTTCTTGGAGCTCACTGTACGCCGACAGAAGTAGCTCGCCGACCTGCAAGGTCCTGATAAACGCTGCCGGACAAGTGAACGCAATAGGCCGAGAACACGTCATATCAGGGATTGGATATCCCTGATATTCGAAGGAAATTCCCTGTTCTAATTTGCCGACAATTCCGATTTTTGTCGGTAAAACGTACTAGAAATCGCGCTTAGTACCAGTCGGTCCGGCAAGCAGCGAGATATTCCCTGTAATTTTCCCTGTTAGCTGGGAGTGAGGGCGGAGAATGGTTCGTAGCTGACTGCGCCCTCCGCCAGTCCGCCTCGATTGTACCGAATTCTCCAGTCACGCCGCGCTCGTACGAATCGCGTCAACGCGCAATCGTCTGAACAACGGCACGATGAGATCATGCAGGTGAAGTAGAAACCGGAGCAGATCGTACACGCAGCGTAGTTTCGAAGTCTGCCTTTCGATCACGGCGTTGATATCCGGTTCCGCACCGTCCAACAAGTTTTCCGGACTGTGCTAAACAGCACTGCTTGTCTCGCCCGCCCGCGTTAGCATGGTGCATGCCACACCAACGAACGAAGAAACGTTCCCGTAGCGCCACGCGCGAAAGCGTAAAGCAGGAGATGCAAAGGCCGCGGGTGACGCGATCTGCCAGCATTGCGGAACTGAATCTGGACGCCGATCGAATTCGTGAACTGCCGAGCACAAGCATACCCGGCACAGTCCGCAGAATTATCCCCATCCGCCGCGGGCGCAATCCGGAAAAAGCCCAGATTACCGTTGATCTTCCCGACAATAGGTATCGAGAGATCCGCATTGAAAATTCACTAATTGACGAACATGGTGACGAAGTGAAACTCAAGAAAGGGGGCCATGTCCAGATCACTGTGACTTACGAAGACGGCCAGCGACGGAAGTGAAAGAGTCGTATCTCTCTTTGGACTGTGCGACGTCAAGCGACGGGTCTTGTGACGGCACGCCTGCCAATTCAAGAGTTGAGATTTCAGTAACAAAACTTGAGTAAGAAACGCGCCCATCGAGGTTTCCAATGGATCATAAAATAGTGGGTCGAATCGCTGTCCTATTCGCCGTGCTGGTTTTTACACCCGCCCATTTACCGCTGGCCAGAAGCGCGCAAGCAAAGAAACCTTCACGCGCTCCGGCGGCCAATCCCGATTCCGGCGAACAACTCTACAAACGCTACTGCGCCGTTTGTCATGGAAACGACCTAAAGGGCAACGATCGTATTTCGACTGAGTTCAAGAATCCGCCCCCGGACCTCACCACGCTCGCGCAGCGCCATAAGGGAGAATTTCCGGACGCCTTCGTAGAGAGTGTTCTTCGAAACGGCGTGAGCGATCCAGCCCACCGAAACTCGGAAATGCCGATATGGGGATCCGTTTTTGCGGCGAGCAAAGATGAAAACCCGCAGATCGCCACGACCCGAATTCTGAATCTAACGAGTTATATCAAGTCACTACAGGCGAAGCCCAAAGAGAGCACGCTCTCGTTTTAGCGCGAAGAAAAATGAATTTGGCAGGTTCATGGAGACTCGTCTTTGTGATTCCGGTACTGGCCTAGAAACTTCCGGTCAAACCCTCGTTCATCTCGCCAAACTGATCGAGTTCCCGCAACGCCTCGAAGACCCGATGCGCTTCCTGTTCATCCAACACGGTTAACGCAAAGCCGACGCGCACCATTACGTAATCCCCGACGCGTGCTTCGGGCGTGTAGTCCAAACAGACATCTTTGCAGATCCCCGAGAAATCCACTTTCGCGCGGCGCAGACCGAGATGTTCGACGTCGACGATGGCAACGATCTTTCCGGGCACAGCCAGACACATTCCTCCACCTCGGCATTCGTTCTCTGATCGAGCCTGCGTACGCATCGAGATGCGAAAATTTAAACAGCTTCCGCGGCCGCTTCAATCTCGATGTAGTCCACCACCAATTCCTCGCCCGAAACGATTTCGAGCGGGAGTCCACAAGCCGGACAAACCAAGCAGACCGTTCGCACTGGCTCGGTTACGGGTCCGCATACTACGCACTGGACAATCATCGGGACCGTTTCGATTTCTAGTCGAGCACGACCGGCAAGCGTGTCGATACGAACGGCCTCAAACGCAAACTCGAGCGCTTCTTTAACGACAGAGGTGAACTCCCCAAGCTTTATCCTGATCGTCTGAATGGAAGGAGAGTTCTGTTCGCGTGCTTTCGCTTCGGCGATTTCGATGATGCTCAGCGCAATGGAGATTTCATGCATCGGCGCTAACCGGGTGTTCAACGCTAGCGCGATGAGACGGACGAGCCGCGAGGCAGTTGCCGGTCAACCACCAAAGATTCGGCGGGCTTGGAGAATCGCGCCGCCGACAACCGATCGACCGCTCGGTCAGCAAACGGGCGATTCGATTAACCGCATCCAAACAGGTCTTCACGACGCACTCGCTGACACCCTCTCCCAGACCGCACGACTCGGGAACGACGCCGACAATAACGAGTTCGGACGGACCGTGCCCGGCGAGCCTCAGTTGTGCCAGCGACTGTTGCACTCCGGGATCGTGAGCCGTCAGGCGAAGCTGGGTCCGCCGTGACAGTAAGTCGTCCTCGCAATATATGCACAAGGTGCCGGGGTCCGCAGCTGCGTGCACGGCATCGACGAGTACGACGAGATCGGCGTCGTACAAATAAGGAGCGATATCCAGACCCGGCGTTCCGAGGTCGCGAATTTCAACTTTGGAATCGCACTCGTATATGGAACGGAACATTTCGACGACGAGCGGGCCAAAACCATCGTCGCCCAGAAGAACGTTTCCGATTCCCACAACACATACTCGCGCCGGGCCGCTTGCGCTCATAAGACCTTTACCTGCGCAAACTCATGGCCGCTCGCATCCATCGTGTGGCAAGAACAGGCCATGCAGGGATCGAAAGAATGAACCGTGCGAAGAACTTCGAGCGGCTTTTCGGGCTCGGCTACCGGATTCGCGATGAGCGAACTTTCGTAAGGTCCAGGAACACCTTTTTCGTCGCGCGGGCTGGCGTTCCACGTGGTCGGCACAACGGCCTGATAATTCGTGAAGGAGCCCTTCTCAACAACCACCCAATGAGAAAGCGCGCCGCGCGGCGCTTCATGCATGCCCACTCCTGAAATTTCGTGATTCGGAAACTGCGGCAGATTGTAAGTAGTATCGTCGCCGGTCAGAATGTTGGCGGTCAGGAGCTGCCAGTGTTTCAGCGCGAGATCCGAGAGCATTGCCGAGCGGATTCCCCGCGCCAGGTAGCGTCCCATCGTCGATTGCATATCTTCAGGCGTGACTTTCATGCCGTGGACCGATGAAATTTTTGTAAATGCCGCATCCGTCCATTTGCGGGTCAGCGGATGCCCGGACTCATATCCCACTAGAACGTTCGCAAGCGGGCCTACCTGCATGGGATGTCCGTTGTAGCGCGGCGCTTTCACCCAGGTATATTTCGCGCCTTCCTGAAAGTCGGTGTAATCCGGAATGGTCTTTCCCTTCCACGGAGGCAATGCCCCGGTTCCCTCGTACCAGGCGTGGGTAACATCTTCGGCGACCGCCGCGCGAAATTTCTCGTCGCGCCAGTGCTGAATCGGCTCGACCGATCCCAAATTGCCGTTCAGGATCACACCGCCCGGAAGATCGAACGAAGTAGCCTTCGCGTCCAAGGGAAGGTCGGGCACGGCGAGGTAATTGGCTACCCCGCGTCCATATTTAAACCACTCCGGGTAGGAGGCGGCGAGCAGGCATGTATCGACGAAGTAGGTTTGCTCAACGAACGGAATCAGATCCTCAATGATCGATTGCAGCGTTCCGAGCCGGTCCATGTTCATAGTCGCCAGACTGTTCAAATTGATCGCGTTCATCACGCCGCCCACGGCCATGTTCTGGATGTGCGGCGTTTTGCCTCCTAGGATTCCGACCACCTGGCAGGCCTTGCGCTGATAGTCGAGCGCCTCCAGATAGTGCGCAAAGAAAAGCAGATTCATTTCGGGACTCAGGTGCATCGCGGGGTGGCCCCAATATCCGTGGGAAAAAATCCCCAGCTGACCGCTTCCGATCAATCCCTGAACTTTGGTTTGAACTTGTTCCAGCTTGTGACGGGAGTTACCGGGCCACGCCGAAAATCCATCCGCCAACGTGGCTGCGCGCGCTGCATCCGCTTTGGGAATCGTGGTGATGTCGACCCAGTCCAATATCGATAGATGATAAAAATGGACGATGTGATCGTGAAGGGCGTGAGCAATAAGAATGAGGTTGCGAATGTACTGAGCGTTTGCGGGAATCTCGAGAGCAAGCGCGTCCTCGACCGCTCGAACGGACGCGATCGCGTGAACCGTGGTGCATACTCCGCAGAAGCGCTGCGCAAAAACCCAACCTTCGCGGGCATCGCGTCCGCGCAGGATCGTTTCAATCCCGCGCCACATCGTGCAACTGGCCCACGCCTTCTGTACGCTTCCGCCTTCGACCTCCACGTCGATACGCAAGTGCCCTTCGATGCGAGTGACCGGGTCGATGGAAACACGCGTCATGCGATAGCTCCTTCGGGCCTCGTCGCAGGCCGGCGCGACGGCAACGATCGAAATCGGTGATTCCAACTCCCCGTGTCTCCCGGGAGGACCGCCAAGTACTTGACCGCCAACCCGAATCCCACAATCGCAAGCGAGATGTAAGCGGCGCCGATCAGCAACTCCGGCACCGTCGGGAAATAGATGCTGTGGCGCTCGGGGTGATAGGCAATCGTTGTCGGCACGAAGCGATAGAACGTTCCTCCCAGGCAGGCGAGGGTGGCGACCTTGAGCAGGCTTCGCGGTGTCTCGCGTACGGCTTTGAATCGCAGCGCAACAGCCGGAATTAAGATGAGCGTTGTTTCGATCAGGAAAAGACTGCTCATGCGGTCCAGAGCAAAGGCCTGATCTAACATGCCCCGCCAAATAAGATCGCCGAATCGCACCGCAAGAAACAGAAAGCATGCCGCCGACAACAGATTTCCCAACTCGCCCAGGATCGCAAGGTCGAGTGAGCGCCGGTAACGAAGGCAGGCGAGCAGCAAAAGGAAAGTCACGAACGCAATGCCGCACAATCCGGCAGCCAGCAAGTACAAAAGGGGCAGGAATGGAGATTGCCAGAGAGGATGGATCTTCGTACCGGCGAGAAGCAGCAGTCCCCCTAACGATGACTGATGCATGAGTGGCACAACGTACGCGCCGGTAATCATGAATGGGTACATTCGCCGCAACACGGGCGAGATGCGGCGCAACACGGCTCGAGTCCGCTCGCCGCCGGTGTAGTACAGCCTTTCGAGAACGAGCGGAAGAATCTCGAACGACAGAAACAGCGCGCAATAGATCGGCATGCAAATCGAAATTTCGAGCATCGCCGATTCGGTATTCCATCGCCATGGCATCAGGGCGCTGTAGAAGTTCCACGGCCGCCCCACGTCGAAACCGAGGGCCATCAATCCCGTCGCGTAAAACAGAAAGCCCGATACAAGAGCGGTCCGCATGACGACGTGCAACTTTTGGCGATTGAAAACCCAGGCCGCGATCCCAAGCGCCAGAGGTCCAGAGCCCAGAGCGGTGAGGGTCATGACGTTGAATGTTTTCCAAATCCCCCACGCATACGCATCGTTCATGCCAGAGAACGGGCCGAGCGGAGACCAAAAGCGTATTGCGGCGAGCGCAAGCCCGATCATCGCCACGGCACCGAAGAACACCAGCGTGTCGGTGATCACGGGTCCACGGTTGACGGGAACCCCGGACTGCCAATGGTTAACAAGAGTCGTTCCCGTAGTGTCGCGCGCGCTCATAGTTGCTCCGGGAATCCGGTTCGCTTTTCGCGCTCCGGCCGTTCCGCCTCGTGCCGATTCCAGTTTTTGCGAATTACCATACCGAGGACTCCGGCGAGCAGAATCGGACCCGAAAGCCACTTATAGATGACCGATGTGACCTTCGTGGCATAGTGACCTAGAGACGTCGTACCGAGTTTCGGCAAACCGATCTTGTCGAACCCCACGCTCGATAAGTACAGGACCTGTGTTCCTCCGGCTTCGTGCTCGCCGTACACGCGCTGTTCGAAATATTTCCCGGGGGCCGCGGCGATTCGGTCTTTCGCTTTTGCCAGAAGATCCACTCGCTTGCCAAAAATCACAGAGCCGGTGGGGCACACGGCCGTGCAGGCCGGCTCCTTACGATGCAGAAGACGTTGGTCGAAGCAGAACTCACATTTGACGATTTTGGGATTCCACTTATCCCATTCGAATTTGGGAACGTCGAACGGGCAGGCTACCTCGCAGTAACGGCATCCGATGCACAGCGAGCTGTCCCACGTGACGGCTCCCCATAGATTTTTCTTGAGGGCGTCGAACGGACAGCCGGCGACGCATGCGGGGTCGAGACAGTGCATGCATTGTTTTTTTACGTAGGCAAAACCCGGGCCATCGGGTTCCTGGTACAGCTTGATGATGTTTTTGGTTTTCGAGTTCAGGTCCGAGGGCATCTGCCAGAGACCGCCGGAAAGCGACGTGTCGGGCGGCAAACCGTTGACTTCGCTGCACGCGACCATGCACGCCTTGCATCCGGTGCAGATGGTGTTGTCATACAACATGGCCACAGCATCGAGCGGTGCCACCGGATGCGCGGGATGTTCCTCGGCACTTGCAGTCGGCACGAGCGCACCGACAACAGTTCCACCGGCTCCTATAATTCCGAAGAGCGCCTGTCGCCTGCTCATGGGAGCGTTCATTGCGACGCTCCCGGACCCTCACCTAAATTTCCTGGATTAGATTCGTCACCCTCGGACGGCGAACCCGGAGGATCCTGGTTGCGAGGCACGTTCGAAAATTTGCGGGACGCAACGTATCCGGCACCCAGCATAGCGCCCGCCGCGAGACCGACCAGTCCGGTCGCGAGCGGGCTGGCGATTCCTTCCGGCGTATTGATGGGTGCGTAGGTGTCCGGCGGCGTCGCGCGAGTATGAATCTGAACCACGTCGAACATCGGCACGCGAAAGGCAACGGCTTTCTCGGTGCAGCCAATGCAGGGTGCGCCGATGCCGATCGGCCAAACGTCGGGGATTTCGTTGAAATGCCGCGTCGAACAGCCTGCGTGCGTGTCTGGGCCTTTGCATCCCATTTCGTACAGGCACCAACCTTCCCGGTGTCCGTAATCGCCGTACTGCTTGACGAATTGACCCGCGTCGAAGTGTGCTCGGCGCGGACACTGGTCATGAATGTTGCGGTCGAACGCAAACTTCGGACGCCTCTCGTCATCCAGTTCTGGAAGCGTGCCGGATTCGGCGTACTGCAGAACGACGCCGAGCAGCGTGTAAGGATTCGGCGGACATCCCGGAATATTCACAATCCTCTTCTCGGGCATTAGGTCTGCAACGCCAACTGCGCCGGTCGGATCGGGATCTGCCGATGGGATTCCGCCCCACGACGCACACGACCCGATCGCAATAATCGCGGCCGCTTTGCCCGCAACATCGGCGAGAACTTCGAACGCTGGCCGGCCTGCCAGCTTCATGTAAACGCCTCTGTCCTTGGTGGGAATTGAGCCTTCCACCACGCAGATGTACTTGCCAGAGTGGGTTTCGATCGCCTCAGTGAGCGCTTGCCGCGCTTGGTTGCCCGAACCGGCCATCAGTGTTTCGTGATACTCAAGCGAGATCACGTTCAGAATCAAATCGGCCAAGTCTGGATGAGACGACATCAGAAGCGTTTCCGTGCAGCCGGTGCAGTCCTGAAAGGCAAGCCAGATGACGGGAGGGCGGACGACCTTTCCGAGTCCCTGGGCCACTTCTTCCGGGGTTCGCTTGTCGGTAATCGGCAGGCCGAACGGCGCGGCGATCATTAACGAAGAGCAAAACTGAAGAAAAGTGCGGCGGTCCAGGCCGCAGCGCACGAGACGTTCGTCGATTGTCTGCCGCGCTTGAGAGGAACCAACGAGCGACCGAGCCACCGGAAGGCCTCCCTCCAAAGTCCGCAGTGCCTCGCGACTGCACCTTGGAAATCGGGATGCTACATCGACACAGAATTCCAAAACTGTCCAAAACAGAACACTTTTGGAAATTATAAAGACTTCTGCTTTCTGGAGTTCCTCTAGTTGCCGGGAGCTGATCGTCTCGCTGCAATTGCCTCGAACCGGATCGCCGAATTCGTCGGACCTACACCGCGAAATGCCTTCGATTCACCTACACATCCCGATCTCAAAATAATTTTTAAGGACTGTCCTCTATTGAACAGTTTTGGTATTGGGAGATGCTTTAGCATCTTCGGATTCTGGCGCAAAGACGATGCACACCGTGTCCATCTTGAAAGTGACAGCGAGATGCTGATGAAGCAAGCCACCATCGCGAGAGTGCTGGGATTGCTGATCGCGACGACCGTTTTTTCAACGTTGGCGGGCGCGCAGGCAGAACAGAAGCCCTCCGGTTCGGCGGCACCTGTTGCCGCAACTCAAGCGAAAAGCGCGCCATCGGCTACCGCTTCGACAGCTAGTTCGGAATACGTCGGAGCAGAAGTCTGCAAGACCTGCCACGAGGATCTTTACAATGGTTGGGAGAAAAGTCCGCACTGGAAAACTACGCTGGACACCAAAGGCGGAGCGTCTCACCAGGGATGCGAAGGTTGCCACGGCCCCGGTTCCGCGCACGTTGCTGGCGGCGGAGACAAAACCAAGATTTTTGTGTTCAGCGAGCACTCCTCGAAACAGATCAACGCTCAATGCCTCACCTGCCACGCCGGTGGGACGCAGCACATGAATGCCATCAATTCAGAGCATTCGAAGAACAACGTGAGTTGTACTTCGTGCCACTCACCTCATCACGCGGAAACGAAGGAATTCCTGCTCACCAAAGCACAACCGGCGCTCTGTTATTCCTGCCATCTCGACAAGAAAGCGCAGTTTGCGATGCCCTTTCATCATCGCGTGGACGAAGGCCTGATCCAGTGCAGCGACTGCCATAACGTTCACGGAACGGTGGGTCCGAAGCAAGTGCGTGCTTCGTCCTCTCAGGAAGCGGTTTGTTTTACATGCCACGCCGACAAGCAGGGCCCTTTCGTTTACGAGCATTCGCCCGTGAAAGTGGAGGGATGCCAATCGTGCCATGTACCGCACGGCGGTCCGAATCCACACATGCTGAAGGTGAGCAACGTCAACCTGCTCTGTCTCCAGTGCCACACGACCTCAACGTTCAGCTCCGCACCCGGAGCGCCATCGTTCCATAACCAGTCCACTTTCTTCCAGGCGTGCACACTGTGCCACGTCGAGATTCATGGCTCCAATTTCGACGCGACGTTCTTCAAGTAACAACGACAATGACTACGAAACTGATTTCAGGCTTTTCCGCAACAAAGCTACCAGTGCTGGCTATCGCATTCCTCGCGCCAGGGGTCCTGTGGGCCCAAAGCGGACCTACCGATACTCCCGGAATTAATTCCGGCGACTACAACATTCATCAAACGATCGAAGCGGGCTATCGCGCGAATTTCGTCAACGGTAATAAAGACACCTACGACACCTTCGAGAATCTGGGATCGGGACTGCGGCTCTTCAATTACTCGTTTGAGATGCGTTCGCTCGATCACAAAGGATTCCTTTTCGACACGCTCACGTTCAGTAGTTTCGGCTACGGTGGCGACCCGAATGACGTGACGCGCTTGCGAATCCAAAAGAACAAAATCTTCGATTTCAGAATGCTGTTTCGACGCGACAAGAATTTTTGGGATTACAACCTGCTCGCAAATCCCTTGAATCCGGCGTCGCTCAACCCTCCGGGCTCCCCATCTAGCGGATGTTACGCAACAACTGTCGGTACGCCTCCGGTCGTCGCGCCGGTGGTCTGCTCGAGTCCGGCCCTTGCCATCGCTAATTCGCCGCATTCGATGGATCTGGTGCGGCGCATGCAGGATTACGACCTGACGCTGATGCCCCAATCGAGGATTCAAGTTCGGCTGGGGTACTCGCGGAATCGCGACCAGGGGCCGGGGTTCTTCACAACGGATGGCGGGACGATTTCGGACTTCAACCAGAACGATAGCTATACGACAAATGCCTACCGCGCCGGAATTGATTTCAAAGTTTTACCGCGCACCACCATCTCCTACGACCAATTTCTAAGCTATTTCAAGCAGGACAACATCGTCACCGACAATCCGGCCGCAAATCCGCAGAATTTCGGATATCAAATCGCGAATCCCACCGGTAACGGAACGCCTAACGGAACGCCTGTGGATCTGGGTCTGGTTTACAGCACCCAATCGCCGGCTGAAGTCTTGCCGTGCGCCGCTCCCATCGTTACGGGCACTGCCAACACGGCGAATCCTACTTGCAACGGATATCTTTCCTACAGCCAGGTGGGCCGTCCACGGAATTTTATGCCCACCGAGCGAGTCCGCTTCCAATCGAATTATTTTAAGAATTTTGAGATGTCGGGCTCGCTGGGTTACAGCACGAGCGATAACGTCATCCCCGATTTTCTGGAGACGGTGAACGGATATACCGCTCGCACCGGAGAGCGCGGCAGCACCACGGGCGGCCCGGCGGACGCAAAGCGCGTGTCGGTAAACGCGAATTGGTCCGGCGTTTACGCGGTGACCGATAAGCTGAGCATCCTCGATCAGTTTCGGTACGACAACTGGCGCATTCCCGGGATGTGGGCGCTCGACGAGACGAATGGATTCGGAACGGGCTATCCAGGCTTGGCCGGTCTGCAGCAAAGCGAAGCGGTCTTCAATGCGGCGAATTGTCCGGTCGGTTCCAACGCTGTGACATGCCCGCAGCATACGCTTACCTCGGCGGCCGACGTGATAACGGGTCTGGCGTCCACATTTCTCGGTCAGAACCTGAAATCAAATACATTGGAATTGCAGTACGACTTCAGCAAACGATTGAGCGCTCACATCGGTTATCTCTACACCAACCGAACCATTTCGCAGTTCAGCGACACGAATGACTCGGGCCTTGTTTATTTTCCGGGTGGCGCGGGTGCGGGCCCAGCGAACGATTTTCTTGCAGCGCGTGGCAGTTGCGCCGAGGTTGGCGGCGCCCTCCCGGCCGGATGTACGCTCAACACAGATGGCTCTGTGAGTTTCGTCGCGCCCGCAACAGCAGGCCCAACGCGCAGCCTCACCACCATCAACGAAAATGCTTTGCTGTTTGGCTTTGTGTACCGGCCGATCGATGCACTTCGCATCACCAGCGATTTTGAGTTTGGTTACAACGACAACTCCTACACACGGATCGACCCGCGGCAAGTGCAGAGCTACAAAGTCCATGCCAGCTATAAAGTTAAGACGTGGGCGACGCTCGATGGCGCGGTGGAGATTCACGAGAATCGCGACAATGTGACGGACGTCAATAATCTCGAACACGACCGCACGTTTAGCTTCGCCACCATCCTGATGCCAAATCAGCGAGTCTCGGTTGATTTCGGATACAACTACTGGAACGTCTATACCCAGTCGCTGATCTGCTTCGCGTATTCAACATCCGTTACAAATCCAGCGCCCCCCCCAGCCACGCTGCCCGTTTCGTCTTTCCCCGTCGGCGTTCCGATGCTTCCGACCGGCCCGGCATGCCCCATCGCAGCCGCTTCCTCTCCGCTGGGAGCTCTGTCGACCTATTCGAGCAACGACCACTTTGCACATGCCGGCGTTATCTGGAAAGCGACCAAGCGGGTGACCGCGATGGTCGGATACGGCGGTAGTTTCGTTCGCGGCAACACAATCTTTCTGAATCCGCTGACACCGTCTGGGACTCTGGATTTCAATTATCAAAAACCGTATGCATCCATCGTGATCGATCTCTACAGAGGCCTCAGCTACAAAATGGCGTGGGATTACTTTGGCTTTAACGAAACGGGAGCCACCAGCCCATTCGGCCTCGCTGCAATTCCGTTACAAGACTTCAACGGCAGCAACGCGACTTTTTCGTTTCGATATTCGTTTTAGGGCGGAGCGAGGTAGCTGAGCGGGTTATTACGATCGAGGCACGAAGGGAGGAGCGCGAAATGAAATCTTTCATTCGAGAAAACAGTCTGAAGGCAATTCTTTTGGCATTTTCGGCCTTGTTCGCTTTGAGGGTCGGAGTGCGGGCAGATGGCGCGGGTGATTTCAAAGCGAAATGTGCGATGTGTCATGGAGGGGATGGAGCCGGCAGCTCGGCTACCGGCAAAGCGCTGAAAGTCCGGGATCTGGGTTCGGCCGACGTGCAGGGCCAAACCGACGCGCAACTCACCGATATCGTAACCAACGGCAAGGGCAAAATGCCCGCGTACAAAGGCAAGGTAAGCGACGACCAAATCAAAGGCCTAGTCGCCTACATCCGCACGCTCGCCAAAAAATAGTCTGTCGTGGACAAGCAAAATTCGGGCGGCGTTGACGCCCGGAAGCCGACAGGAGGCCGGATGATCGGGATTCTGATTTGTCAGATCGCTCTCAGCATCGTGCTGGCCTCCGTTTTTCTGATTCGCCCGTCGCTCACCAGTGCGATGGGATGGAAAATCGTCGCGTTCATAGGATTGTGTGTGCTTCCCGCTCTATGCCTCGTGGGCGGAATCAATACACATGTGCAACGGTCGGAAACGACCCGGTTCTGCACTTCCTGCCACGTCATGATTCCTTACGGGCAGAGTCTCTACATCGACGACGCGAATCACATTCCGGCACAGCACTTTCAGAACCACCGGGTCCCAACCGACATGGCCTGCTATTCCTGCCATGCGGACTACACGCTCTATGGCCCACTGGACGATAAGCTCCGAGGCCTCAAACGAATCTATCTGCAATACGTGACGACACCGCCTGCCGCAGCGGCCATCCGGATACCGGGCGGATTCAAAAACGCGCAGTGCCTGCACTGCCACGCAGGCGCCCGCAGCTTTGAGGAAAATCCGGTTCACTCGCCAATGATGGACTCTCTCAAGTCCGAGCAAGTGTCGTGCCTGGGCAGCGGCTGCCACGACACCGCGCACGACATCGCCAATCTAGATCATCAGAAATTCTGGAAGCCCGCGCAATGAAACTCTCTGGAATCGGAATTCGCCGGCTGCTGCAAACCGCAAGCGCACTTGTGATCCTCGGGCTGCTGACCGAGATCGTCAGCCTGCTGTGGTTTCATCCGCTTTCATTCGTGCTATTTGCCTTCGTGGCCGCGGGCCTAATCGGTCTCGGCATTTTGGTGTATCTGGTCTCGCTGGTTTTCGTTGCCGCGCCCAGCGATGGCACCGGCGACTGAACTCTCGCGTTCGAGAGCTGAAAGATTCCCCTGAAAATCCAACGTTTCACGAGTGTGATAGTCGATAGCCGCGGCACGGAATGTCCTGGAGGCTGCGATGCAGATTCAGAACGTCAGTCGCGAAAAGTGCCTGGAGCTGCTCGTTCACCTGCGCCTCGGCAGGATCGCGTGTACGCAAGCGGCTCAACCGTACGTTGTGCCATTTTATTTCGCCTATGAAGATAACTACCTCTACAGCTTTTCTACAGTTGGCCAAAAAATCCGATGGATGCGCGCGAATCCACTGGTTTGCGTGGAAGCCGATGAAATCGTCAGCCCGGAGGAGTGGGCCAGTCTTGTTATCTCCGGCCGCTACGAAGAGTTGCCGGATACAACGGAACTGAAACTGGAACGCGACCTGGCGTACGAGCTGCTTCAACGAAACAAAATTTGGTGGGAGCCGGGGTACTCGAAAACGATCGTTGAAGGTGACGAGC
>Ga0302320_10018204_pt1 | contig 14188 bp, 15 predicted proteins | sample Bog_T0_3_FD_202130 | JGI IMG/M metagenome (GOLD analysis project Ga0302320, IMG submission 202130) | Peat permafrost microbial communities from Stordalen Mire near Abisko, Sweden - Bog_T0_3 | ecosystem: Environmental > Terrestrial > Soil > Wetlands > Peat | place: Sweden: Abisko, Stordalen Mire... | reverse complement strand
TCGGTGTGTCCCGAAAATTAAGCAAGTATATATTTTTTTTTTTTTATTTATTATTTCTTTTGGATTTTTTTTTCGATTGAATGCTTTTACTAAAAAATAATTAAAAATTTTTAAAAAATAAAAATTAATTTCATCATATATTAAAATTTTAGTTGTTTCTTTATAATTATCGAAGCAGACCCAGATTTTAAAAATAAATTCCACTAAAAAATACCAAAATAAAAATTAAGTCATTAATTAAAAAAACTCTAGTATTTTACTTCCACTAAATTAATTTTGCAATAAAAATAATTGAAAATTTGAGGTAGCCAAAGCTGCCTATAAATACTTTCAGAAAAATTAATTGAAGGACATCCAATAATTTTATTTGTGAACCTTTTCAAATGAAAACTTTCCTTTTTCTTGTCTTATTTATTGCCTTCGTTTACGTTTCATCTGACGGGATTGACTACTGGAAAGCCATCAAGCTTGACCCTTTAAATTGGGTTGATCGGGACCTTCCTCATCAAATCATAGGCGATAACCAGAACACAATTCTCCCAAGATGGAACAAAGAAGACCCTAAATTCCAAGCCTTCAATTCTCAATGGAGAGCTTCTTTACAAAGAAACTCCAACAACAATCTTGGTCGTCCTTGGAAAGGGGATAACCCTGAATCCTGGTTCGAAAGTCAATCCTTTATCCAAGACATCAGCAAACTTCCAACTTCAGGCCAAGCAGACATTGAACCTTGGTCTTCCTCTTATTGGCCTATCCATTATGGTATTTTGTCTGTGAGATATGCCGACAATGGAAAGAACACCATGACGGATGATAATGGTAATGGTATGACCTGGAGCCAATCAATCAACAAATATCATGAGCCTCAAGATTATCAAAATGCCATTTCTGAAGATCTGAACCAATACATCAGCAACTATTTCTCACCAGCAGAGAAGTATGATGTTTTGTTAGGCGATACCAATGATTTCACCTTGACCAATAACAACAAAAATCAAGGCAAAGAATATGCCGACCACAATGGAGATGTTGAGTTATGGATGGGCATTTGTCACGGATGGGCTCCAGCTTCCTTTTCCCTGCCCCGACCGCAAAATGATGTAATTGTAACTGCTGCCGATGGAAAGACTAAAGTAAAATTCTATGCCGATGATATCCGTGGTTTGGCTTCATTGAAATTTGCCTCATCCAAATATAACACAGTATTTGTTGGAGGAAGATGCAACACCCCAGATTCTGAAATCAAGAAAGATCCTGAAACAGGTCTTATTCTTGATTACGCCTGCTTTGATGTGAATCCCGCAACTTGGACTATTATTATAGCAAACAGAATCGGAATAACAAAAAAGAGCTTCATAATTGATGCCACATTTGACGTTCAAGTTTGGAATCAACCAATCTATTCTTATTCTTTCAACTTCTTTAATGTCTTAACTGACAAGAAGGGTGATTTAGAAACTTCAAAAATACACATGAGTGAATTAGACTCTCCAACTGAGCCTGTTATGAAGTTCATTAAAAAAATGGCCAACAAAAAAGCCACACATCTCGTTGGTGTTACGATGGAACTTACCTATATGAAAGAAACCATACCAAGCCACAGTCCACCAGGTGGTGACTTGAAAATTAAAGTTGAATACGTCTATACCTTAGAACTTGATGAACAAAACAATATAATTGGTGGAGAATGGTTGCATAATAAACATCCTGATTTCATGTGGACTCCAGCTGAAGGTACAAAACCAATGAATGATGAAGATGATAAAATCGCCTCCAATATGTATGGAGATATCAGCTCACCAGAAGTGCTTCGACAGCTTGGTAAATACGCCCAATCAGCTTCTGCCCGAGGAGAAGTTTTGGATAGTGTTATTAGATACCTTGTTGCGAAATCATCTGGTCAAAGCAGTTTGAGAGATGCTTATCTTGAAGCTGAGATCTTGAGACTTAAGGCTGCTTATGAGAAAGCAAGTGATTAATATTTATATTTAGAATTCCTCTCAAGAAGTTTCATTAAAAATGATAAATATAAAATTAAGACAGGAAAAAAAGTTAATTATAATTTTTTTTTCTGATGTTTTTTTCTTAAACTCATTTTTTAAAAAAAAATTTCTGATTAATAATTTCATAAAAACAATAGAAAAAATATAATTAATTTTTATTTTTAAAAAAGGAATATGTACAGAAAAATTAAATTTTACAAATTTTTTTCTCGTAATTCATTTTTCATTAATGATCTTTCAGTTAACAATTTTCAATCTTTTCCTATTTGTGGAAAAATATATAATAAAATCTTCATTAACAAAAACTTTTAAAGTTTTAATTAAAAAAATTGATTTTTATACAAATTTTGTAAAGGCATACCTTATAAATTGCAAAAATGTAAAAAACATGTTGAGGAGATGAAACAAATTTTATTAAATGTTTTCTTCTGATTGACTATCCTGAACATTCCAAGGTTCTATCAGATTTTTATCATCGGGAGAATCTTGGATTTCTTTATTGACAATAACTTTTTCTTCTTTTTCTTTTTTTTTTATTTCTGCATTTGCAATATTATTTGTGATTTTCTCTTTTGAACAAATTTTTTCCCTGACCTTGAGAAAAAGCATATGATCATTTTCCTTATTGTTGAAACTCGGATTCTTTTTCTTAATGTAATTTAGTGTTGTTTTCTCGTTCCTTTGCATTGATGATTTTGCTCTTTCAATCACTTTTCTCTTGACCACATTATTTTGACAGCTAATGTTCTGCGTTTTGTTCTTCTCATCAATATTCTTCATGGATATGTGGTTTTTTTCCAGAATTTCATTTGGAATTTCCATAATTTGGGTTTTTTTTCTCAAATAAATTTTGGGGGTAACTTTTTCTTTTTCATTTTCCTTTTCTTTTTCTTTTTCCTTTTCTTTTTCTTCTAATTGGGCTTCTAGTTTCTGACTTTCATTCATCTTCAAAATCGGGTAATTGAAAATACTCACTGTTCTTTTTTTCATAATAGGCGCTTTTTCTGCATTTTTTTTTCTCTCACCTTTCAAATTGAAATAATTCCCCTGAAACAACCTATTATTCTTCATTAATTTATTGAGCACTCCATTGCATGCGCAGTATTGTTCTTCAATTTTTGAGATTTTAGCAACAGTGGATAAGGCTTCTGAGAAATCTATAAAGCTCACACTTCTTAGCTTTGATGCTTGCATCCTCGTCGAATTGTTGGTTCTTTGACTCAAAGGCACTTGAGGAGGTTTGCTCAATGGAAATTGCATTTGATTTATGATTGAAAATTCAGAAAAATTATTGACTTGTGGGTTAGAAATTTTTAAGACCTTAGCAGAGGGTCTTAAGCCTGGAAGTTTCTGAAATATCTGGACTGGAGTTGGTGTTGGTGTTACAGTTGCGGTTTTTTTAAGCTTCCTTATTCTAGAATCGTCAAACATTTTCTTTAATTTTTTTTTTTTTAATTTTGTGTTTTTAGAGAAAAAGCAAAATTTATTAAGTTTGAAAGTTTACCTTTGAAATTCGAAGAATATTATGAAGCTTAAATTTTTAAAAAGTTTATGACTGTTGAAGAAATATGGAAATTTATCTTTTCATTCTCTTTTAAATTTAAACAACATAGTAAAAAATAAAACCCTTAAAATTTTCATTTGAAGAATTACCCGCTTTTTTTTTACTCATGAATTTGTGCGATTATAGTTTTTGTTTTTTCAAGGAACCTTTGATCTATTTCAGGCAATGTCTCGATTTTTTCCACATTTAAGAGCGAAGTCTGAATTTGAAACGCTCGTTTTATGATCCAATCCTCATTCAAAAGATCATTTGCCAAAAATATAGCGAAAGAATTCAGAGCAAATCCCGGCTTCATCTTATACAAATATACCAACTTATTGCTCAAATCTAATGATTTCCATTGTTTCAGTCTATTTTCATAGTTTTTAGCCTCATTCACGTCGCACAAGATTTCAAGATCAATAGGTTTCTGATCTTTGTTGAGAAAAACCACCTGCATTTCTAAATATCTTACTAAATAATTCTCTTGGATTAATTCCAAATCCTTTAAATGAGTTGTCAGGACAGCAACTGGGATTTTAGTATATTGTTCTTTCATTTTCTCGAAAAAATTCTCAAAAAAACATTCTTTCTTCTCTTTATTCTGGTTTTTTTTCTCTAGGAAATTGTTGATTGGAAAATCGCCTGTGCTCAAATATTTCACCAAAGCGATAAAAATCGACAAATTTTCCTCATGATTGCTATTTCTCCCAATTTCATCAATCAAAAGCAACGATCTATTCGTAGCCAATCTCAAATTTTCAAATAAACATTGGATTTCTTCCACCAAACCATTTTCTTCACAACTCAATGAGTCATTCAGATGAATGTTGGTTAAAATCTTATCAAATAAGCCTAATTTACAATATTCAGCTGGCACATAGCTTCCAATTTGCGCCATATAAATGATCAATCCGATTTGTTTTAAGAAGACGCTTTTTCCTGAGAAATTCGCGCCTGTTAATATTGAAACCCTATTGCTATAATTTTTATTGATCAAACTTTGTTGAGCCGCTTCGAAGTTATTATCATAATTATCTTTATAATTATAAACCACGAAATCATTCGGAATAAAAGATTGTCGTAACAATATCTCCATTAACAAATGCCTCCCATTATGAATCAAAACAATGGGTTCATCAATGAAAACTGGAGAACTTAGATTATATTCCTTTGCCACCAGAGTAAACGCAAGGAAAAAGTCTAATTCACCCAACAAATCATTTAAATAAAGCAAACTCTCGTTATTTTTCAGGACTTCTTCCTCAAGAGCTCTTAATATCTCCTGCTCTATAACTATTGATTGCTCATAAATATCACCATATGCAGAATCCAAATCATTGGTAAATGAGTTTTTAAAATAGAGAAACCCTTCAAGCTCGAAATGGAAATCCCAATCTTCTGACAAGCCGAAGATTTCATGGAACATTTTGCGATGAGGCAGGTTTTCTCTCAAATGATTTATAGTTTCATGTTTTAGCAGCAAATCTTTTTCATCCATTGGAAATTCCTCTTCCTCCTCATTGTTTTCTTCTTCTTCGGAATTTTCTTCTGATATTCTACTAGGCAAATTAAGATTATCAATTGTTTTAGTTGAAGGAAAAGTCGCATCTGAAGAAGAAATTTTTGAATAATTTGAGTGCACATCGAGATCAGATTTCGGAATAAGAATCATATAACCAACCTGAGGGAAGAAAGAAAAGCCTATTGAGGTGATATGTTTAGCTGATGGGTTCTTTTGAGAAAGTGCTCGAAGTTTATTGAGTTCATCTTGGGAATAAAGCTCTAGGAATTCATCCAATTGATAAAACACTCTCTTCAAATTGTCGAGTTCTTCATTGATACCAGGATTTATCTCGATAATAGTCCTTTTTTGATGAAAAGAATTCTCAGAATCCAAATTCAAACATTTGCTTATTATGTTTCTCAAGGCATCTAATGAATCAAAAGGAATCAAATGCAACAAATCGTTAAGAACTTTTATCTTTTCTTCGAGAAAAGATAAATTTGGATGGCTTTTCAGAAAAGATAGAAGATGAAAAACCCCTTCCAGACCTTGTTTTAATTTCCTCCAATCCTCAAATTGGCTTCTGAAATCTCGAAATTTCACTAGCAAATTGCCAAAATCGCATATTTTGGCTAAATTCTTCTTTAAACTCTTAAAGTCTTCATCATTTAAATTGCTATATAATGCCTTTATTACTTCAAGTCGTTGTTGTAGCTTCGATTTATCATAAATTGGACTTTTCATTCTTTTTCTGAGGAACTTCCTTCCTTGACTAGTTGTCACGAATCCCTCATATAAATTAAATAGCGAAAACCCTTCTTTCGAGCGTCCTTTGCCTTTAATCAACGAAGGATGGATTTCCTCTTTGAAAATTTGTAAGGATTCAAGACTTTTTTTTGAAATGAACATGGATAATTCCTGATCCTTGAATTGAATATTGTTGATTTTGAATCTAGTGTTGATTTCACCTGATTGTAAAAGGACGGAAATCAAGGCTCCTAGACTAAGGAAAATCTCTGGGAAATGAGCGATTTGGAAATGCGTCCTTAGGAAGAAAACTTTTTTATGAAAAACATCTTCTGAATTTGAATTGTATTTTGTGGCTGGCAATTCCTTAGATGAATATGTGTTTTCTTCCAAAACATCAGAGAAATCCAATTGAAGGAGGGAGTTTTGAAAATTCGCTTCTTGATATTCAGCTTTCTTGATGAAATAAAAAGGGAGATTGCTTTCTTCCTCATTTTCATTGGAATTAAATCCCAAAGCGCCTTTTAATTTTGTCATGAAGTCTTCACAGCCACTTTTTGGCAAAATTATCAAATGAGGCTCCAATCGAATTATATAAGACAATAATTCGGTACTTTTAGTCAAAGGGTTTTCAGGCTCTTCAAAACGTAAACAATGGACTTTTTGGGCAGTTTTTTCATAGTAGGATAGGGAAGAACGGGTAATGTCGGGATATACACTCAAGATGTTTTGATCAGGGAGAGGGTCGGCAATATTTTGCATTCCGGATAATGAATGGTTTTATGGAGTTGGGATTTATTAGAAGACATTTTGAAAGTCATTTATATATTTAGAATTTTTGATATTGAGTTAATTTTGGTTTTTTATTTGTTTGAAGTCAAAAATGAATTATTTTTTGATTTTGGTAAAAACATATTTGGAATAAATATATTTGCAAATTAATTGAATTTCTTGAAATTAGAAAAAATTGCTTAGGTTTTAAGCCAAAAATGAATTATTTTTTGATTTTGGTAAAAAAATATTTGTAATAAATATATTTGCAAATTAATTGAATTTCTTGAAATTAAAAAAAATTTCTTAGTTTTTCCATGTATTTTTATTTGTTTTTAATTTTAAAAATATCTAATTTATAATTAATTTTGTGTTGTGGAAGGATTAAATATACATATTATTTAATTTTTTTTCTCAATTTTGTGGATTGCTGAAAGAAAATGGTCTGAACAAATATCCATCTGCTCTATAGAATTTATTTTGGAATTCGACCCAATGCAATCTCAACGTATGTAGGAAGCATTCCATAGTATCCATACACATCAGCACAGCCAAAGTCAAATTTCCAAATAAAATATATCCAAAGAAAATCTTTTAAATGAATAAACTTTTGATATAATATTGAAAAAAAAATTCTTACTGTAGCGACATTTCCATTTTTGATTCCACTTTCCAAAGTATTCTCGAAAAAAACTTTAGATAATTGTCCATGAGCCAAAGAAAGAGCCCATAATCTCAAATAGGAGGCAGTGTTTGAAACAGTCCCTTAAATTAAATTTTGATGTGAATTTCTAAAAATAAAGATAAAAAATACCTAAGATAAATTCAATATTTTCTATGATTGTATGCACTAAAACTTGATTGAAGTTATTTTCTTCATCATCTTCATTTTTTATCATAATTTCACGACTGTGAGGAAGGTTCAGATTATTTTGCGATGGAGTTTTCTAATGATTTAAATTAAAAAAGAAGAATTAATATATTTTCTTAGAAAAAATGACATCTTTTATGAAAACCTGTTGTAGTTCAATTTGTATGCTTCCTCTTGCGCTCGCAGGCACATCCTCTCCGACTTCTTGATGAGCAATGATCTGAGAATGAAATTCTCTTCTTCCTCTCATTTTTTCCTTGCAATAGGCCACCAATGGTTTTGGAATAATCATCAAACATACACATATTATTACAACAACTTGAAATATCATTAAAATTTTTAGAAAACTATTAAAATACATATTATAGCTTTTTGGAATTCCTCCTGTTCAATTCCTATTAAATCTCCCCAAATTGGTCTATTTTCTGTAGTTCCCATCTTCAAAGGAATATCTATCATAATGTTGATTATACTAGGAGCCATGAAGAGATCTGGTTGCCAATCAATCCCCCATTTCAGAAAGATCAAAATGATCATATATCCAAAAGTGAAAATCATGAAAATTATTTGCGGGATGAATTCGAAAAAAAAGTCCATTGGTTTTTGCTCATGTATTGTATTTAGTGCTTTTAGAAATATCCCAAAACTCATATGTATTACTCCTAAAATCACAGCTAATTTCATTTTGTAAGAATTGGTGAAATTGATATCTTGATTTGATATCACCCAAACTGGATCCAATCCAATTGGATATACGCATTCGCCATCTTTTTTCATAATTTCCACTGGAGAAACATCTGTATTCACTTGATAGCAGCTACCGAAAAGATCCAGCGATAAATATAGGAAATCATTATACATAAGTCCGCAATAAAACGAGAAAAAGCCCATTAAAACTATCAAATGTCTTCCAGGGACTAATTGTTTAAATATAGAATCTGATTTCATGAGGCCTTGTTTCCAGAACATGAGATAAAGTCCTAAGATGAACACTAAGAACCCATGAGCAATATCCCCGAACATCACTCCGAAAAGAAAGGGAAAAGTGATGATTGTGAAAACCGTGGGGTTGATTTCACGATAACGAGGAATACCATAAGTGTTCACGATTTCTTGGAAAATGTTGGTGAATTGATTTGATTTGAAATAGGTTGGAGGGGAAACATGTTCCGGTCGCATTGTTTCCTGGATTTGACCTCCTGCGATATGAGGTTGCTTTTTGCTGAGATTATGAAGAGTTTGAAGCACAAGCTCTTCGTTGGCTTTAGGACACCAACATTTACCGTGGAATATGCTGTTTTTAAGGGTAAGGGAGTTCATTGTGGAATAGATTTGCTCTTCTTTATCTATAAAGACCCTGAGTGTTTCGATATGGGAACAACCTAGGAACTGTGATTTGATTAATTTAAGTTATTTTAAGAGAAATCTTATAAATTTTTACATTGTTGGGACCTTTCGTGAGATAATCTAATTGTGTTTCTATTGAATTTTCTGTGAGTTTGATGAGCTTTTTTATAAAGAAAAATTAACAAATTTAAGCGAAATTTTCAACATTTTTTATTTCCACTAGTTGTTTTTCCACTTGATTTACTTTCTCATTGAAAGAAGGATAATCTTCAGGAATATTATATTTATCGACATTGAAAGCATCCAAAACCTTCATAATTTTGTTCTTCAAATTATCCATAGTGCCTCCACTATACATCATCAGAAACAGGCTTTTTGTCATTTTTTTTCTCTAAATCAAATCTTTACATTGAACCTTCAATTAATAATACAGGATGATCATCTCCATAAAGATCTGAGCTCATATCCATAAGCATGGACCAAACATATCCCTTTGAAATTCTGAATATAATTCTTTTGAATCTTAGTCCATCTTCCTGATTAATCACTCCAGTTATATAATTGAGTTTCATTTCCCCGACCTCACTTATACTAAAAGGCTTGATATCTTCTTCTTCATCAAGCACTTGTCCATGAACCCCAGGCTTTGTTTCTATATGAATTCTATGAACCCCCTTGGAAAAGCCTTTTTGCCTTTAAATATCAGAAATTACTAAAAAATTAAAGAACTCATTTTTTACACAAAAATCACACTGTTCCCAAGAACTTCCTTAGTCTTTTTCAAAAGAGCCTTATATTCTATCAACCTATCCCTCTTTTCCAATAATTCATCATATCGTTTGACCTGATCTGATATATAATTGCTTTTTTCTTCGATTTCATTCTCCACTTCCTCGAAATAGGTCTTTTCTGCCCGATCTCTCGTCTTCAAAACTTCCTTTATATGCCCTAAAATCAAGGGAACATCATCTCCTATAATCACTTTCCGATTGAATCTTTTCATCAATTCCTTGAATGTTTCAAGTTTGTATTTCATCTCCTCACATCTTCTTAGATATTTAGAAAACGGCTTGTTTGGGCCCAATTCTTGTTTATCGGGGACGAAATGCAAAGAGGAAATTTCACCGAGCTCATTTAGGATTTCCCAACCGCTTTCAAAGGGCATTATCAGGTTATAAAACCCCATTTTTTCAGATCTTAGAGTGGTCATTTATTGTAATTAAAGATGGTTAGAATGGGATCAGCAGATTTTTAATTTAATTATTATTTGGTTTTGAAAAACAAAAAATATGAGCAATTTTTTCAAAAAGTCACAGGAAAATCAGGAATATCTGACCTATAAAATAAACCCCTTAATGGAAAGACTATATAAGGATCTTGTGATTGAAAAGCCTGTTGAGCCTGTTGACCCATTTAATTAATGAATTTTTTTTATTTCCTCTAAACCTTAGATTGAATATATAATTTCATGGATGCAAAAGGAAAAATTAGGGCAAAACAAAGCCCATTCTGCTCCTTTAATTGAAAGAATTGAAGTACAGAAAATAGCTTCAGATTCGAACTTCAACTCCAATCCGCCAATCAAGCAAAAATCTTTCGAGTCAAGTTTCGTTTTTTTGTTTGAAAATTTATAACTTGTTTAATATCTGTTTTTGTTTCCTTTCGAAAAACCAGAGAACTCAAAGAAAAAAGATCCAGAACCAAAAACACCATCAGGATCAGAAGATGAATCAGAACATGATGAAGAGGAAATGAAAGCCAAACTTGAGAAGGTTAAAGATAATAACGGAAGAAGTTCGGTCAGTGCTGAAGTATATGGCTCTTTTAACAAGAAAACACAATTTGTGCCGAAAATAATTCCGAAATCGGAGCCACAAAATGAAAGAATCAGGCAAAAACTCCAAACTGTCTGGATGTTTAATAATGTTGGAAACAGTGAAAAAGAAATTTTGATAAAAGTGATGGAGGAAAAGAAATTCAAGTTTATTTTTTTTTTTTTTCATTCAAAAATAAATAAAAAATCAGGAAAAATGATACGGTGATTAAACAAGGCGAAAAATATGGCCAACATCTTTTCGTTGTGGATTCCGGAGAGTTGGAATGTTTCAAAGAAAATGATAAAACAAAGGAACAGAAATTCCTGAGGAAATACAAGCCAGGAGAAGCTTTCGGAGAGCTCGCATTATTATATAACGCTCCAAGGGCAGCAAGCATAAAATGTGTTTCCGAAGAATGTGTGTTATTTGCTTTGGATCGTGAGGCTTTCAATCATATCGTTCGAGAAGCCACTGTCAAGAAAAGAGAAAAATATGAAAAGTTGTTAGAGAAAATCGAATTATTGAAAAATATAGACTCTTATGAGAAAATGCAAATTATTGATGCGTTGAAGCCGGTTTCATTCAAAAAAGGAGAAAATATTATCAAACAAGTTAAGATTTTCTTGTTGTATTTTGCATTGAAAAGCTTTAGGGAGAAGAAGGAAATACATTTTATTTCATAGAACAAGGTGATGCATTTGCGACAAAAAGCAAATCTGCCAATAGCAAGCCCGAAAAAATGATGGAATATCACGTTGGGGATTATTTCGGAGAGTTGGCCTTGCTTAAAAATGAACCAAGAGCCGCAAATGTTATAGCTCAGGTCTTTTTAGTCATTTTTAAATAAAATACAAAAACATTCAAATTTCTTTTTTTTTATTTAAAAAGACGGATGTCAGTTTATTAAGCCTCGATCGTGATAGCTTTAATAGACTCTTAGGTCCATTGGATGAAATAATGAGACGGGAGATGGACAAATATAAATAAATTAAAGCGAAAATATAAGACTTAGTTTCATTTTGTTAAACCTTAAGCAGTTTGATAGAAACTTTAATTTTCTTATGATTTCTCGGGTATTTGCCTTGATCCTTGAAGTCCTTTTCCATCGGCTTGGAATCAATGGTTTCAGTGGTGATTTTTTTCCATTTGGTTTGTTTGTTGCGACATAAGGTTTCACCTACGATGATAGCATTGGAAATGGATTCTCCGATCGCAGTTATTTCCAGATCTTCATGGTTGTTTAAAATTTGGCGTGCGATAAATAAAAAAAATTTGATGTCCTTTTTGTTGGAAACTTGAATCAAATTATCACCTTTCCCACCCCTTTCACGAGGAGGCTTGCTTTCTGCGGTTTCCATTCAAAGAGTTTTTCTAACACTTTCAAAGATTTTCTTTTAATTATTAATTTAAAAAAAAAAAAATTTTCTGACCTAACGGAAAAAGTCCAATAAAATTTAATGGAACATAGTTTTTATTTTTTGTAGTTTTCATAATAATTTCGGCAATTTAAGCGAATTTTTGTCACTTTATATTTAAAAAAAGTTTTTCTTTTTATTGAAAAAATTTAAAATTCATTAATTTTTCTAACAAATTTATATTTTTCTTAATAATTTCTAATTTTTATAACTTAATTTTTAAAAAAACATGTTTTAGTGATATTTCTCTATTTAATCAAAATCAATTAATCCAGTCTTTTTATTATTGATTCCCTCCTTTTCAGACTTCCCACTTTCTTTTGTTTCAACATAATTTGGTGAAGACATTTTCCCATCAATTTTATTTTCAGAGTCTCCATGTGTTTGTCCTTTATCAATATAACTATTCACGAAATTTTCAAGATCATTGGTATAAAGTAAACATTCATTAAGTGCTGTGACCACAATATGTTGAGATTGTTCTATTTCGCTTAATTGTTTCTCAATGGTTTTCAAAGATTTTAATAATGCATCAACTTCATCAAGATCTCGATCGATTTTTTCCGTCAATTGTCTCAACGCCTCTTCATTAGTAATATCATACTCAATAATCTGTGCCCTTACATCTCTGAAATATTGCAATCGCATTTCCATTTTCCCCATTAATTTGATCTTTTCTTTTTTGAATTCCTCCTTATTTATCTTGTTTTTTTCAAGTTTCTTGCAAAACCCCATCCATCTAATCCCAAATGTGATGACAAAAGCTGCTTTCTTTTTCATATCTTCCTTGATATTGAGCCTATAAAGGATATCATAAGCTCTTTTCTGTTTCTGATCAAAAGAAGAAACCACAGTTAAAGTCACAACCATCATAGAGACCAAGAAGACTCCCCAAAAACAAGCCAAAATGCATACGAATCTGCCCATATGAGTATGAGGAAACAGGTCTCCATATCCTACTGTCATCATTGTGATCATGATCAACCACATGCCATTCCAAATCGATTCATAACTTTGTTTGGGGATTGTATCTGGATTATAATACCAGAATGGTCTTTCAAAATGTCTCACAGCCAACCCGAAAATCAACGCGCTGATCGTCATCAAAATCAGGAGACTCAGGAATGGCTTTTCTTTGAGCACAGCCTTCAATACAAATATCGTATTAGCCTCACAACCCTCTGGCCCACAACATTCTTCAGCCAGGTCATTGGTCCATTTGGAGTATTGAGCGAACAACCTAAATACTAAATAAAACCTCAAAAGCATCCAACACATCAAACAACCTGGCATTGAATAAATTACCATAAAGTCCAATTCGTATACTTTGAAAGTCCAATCAAAGGTTGGTGGACAATGAATTCCAATTACGAAGATCTCCAGAATAAGTTGCTTGAAGTTCATTGAGGCGAAATACCCGATCTCGGAATCATGGGTTCCCTTCTCCAAAGCCAGCTTATAAGCTATAAACGAATGCACTATCAGGAGAAGCAATACCACTGCTGTTGTTATGGAAACCAATGACCTATAAATCAAGCAATCTGGAGTGGAACTGTATATGGGCTTATAAGAGTTATCATAGAAAATTTCATATTCTTCAACAGCTAAAAAAAGGCCAATTATACCGAGAATTGCAGCAGATGTATCGTTATATTTCAAAATCTTCTTGTATTTTCGGACCTTTTGGGCTTGGAAAGTGTTTCTTTTCTTGTTTGTCTCCGGGTCCCAAATTTCAGGGTCGATGTAAGAAGTGGAAGTCATTTGTTTCTTCTTCAGCAGAGCAGAAGAACAAGTGGCTTTTTTGGTTCCAGATCGTGCGAATTCTTCGTTATGACCTCCAGTGTTTTGCCGATTCTTTACATTGGTATGCGCTTTAGTTTGGGCGTAATGATGAGGATCAGCCACATAGTTGTTGTTAACTCGATTCAGGTGACTATTGAGATGTAGACCTTGTTCCACCATAGCTATAAAAAATAAAAAATAAAAATATTTTTTTTAATGTAAAAAATAATTTTTTTAAAAACAAGACGTAATCTAAAATTAAGAAATAATCTTTTTTTATTTAAAAATTAGGGTCTTCCTGAAAATGTTTTTTGTTTTTTACAGAAAAATTAAAATTTTTTTTTTTCCTTTAATAAAAGAAACGAGAAGAAGAAAAAAAAAAATT
>Ga0302320_10018203_pt1 | contig 14189 bp, 12 predicted proteins | sample Bog_T0_3_FD_202130 | JGI IMG/M metagenome (GOLD analysis project Ga0302320, IMG submission 202130) | Peat permafrost microbial communities from Stordalen Mire near Abisko, Sweden - Bog_T0_3 | ecosystem: Environmental > Terrestrial > Soil > Wetlands > Peat | place: Sweden: Abisko, Stordalen Mire... | reverse complement strand
CACCGGCTCCTCGCCGCCCACGGCCATGGGGCTGAGCACCAGGCGCAGGTCCTCCTCGGTGTAGCCGAAGGCGTTCTGCAGCCGCGCCAGTTCCTCGGCCCGCACCGGGTTCTGCACCGGGGCCGGGGGCAGGGCGGCCAGGCTGATCTTGTACTGGGCCAGCCATTCCGCGTACGGCTTCGCGCTGGCCACCTGGCGCTTGATCTCCTCGTCCGAGACCATGCGGCCTTCCTCGGTGTCCACCAGGAACATCTTGCCGGGCTGGAGCCGGCCCTTCTGCTGGATCCGGGCGGGGTCGATGTCCAGCACCCCGAATTCGCTGGCCATGACCACCAGGCCGTCGGTGGTGACCACCCACTTGGCCGGGCGCAGGCCGTTGCGGTCCAGGGTGGCGCCGATGAGCCGGCCGTCGGTGAAGGCCAGGGCGGCGGGCCCGTCCCAGGGCTCCAGGAGGTAGCCGTGGTACTCGTAGAAGGCCTTCTTCTCCGGGGACATGTCCGGATCGTGGCTCCAGGCCTCGGGCACCAGCATCATCATCACGTGGGGCAGGCTGCGGCCCCCGGCCAGGCGCAGGAAGTCGGCCACCTGGTCCAGGGCCTGGGAATCGGAGGCGTCCGGCCTGGCGATGGGGCGGAAGTCCTCCACCACGTCGCTGCTGAAGGTTTCGCTCTTGAGCATGGATTCCCGGGCGGACATCCAGGCCAGGTTGCCGCGCAGGGTGTTGATCTCGCCGTTGTGGGCCAGCAGCCGGTAGGGGTGGGCCCGCTTCCAGGACGGGAAGGTGTTGGTGGAGAACCGGGAATGGACCAGGGCCAGCCGGCTTTCGGTGCGGGGGTCGGCCAGGTCCGGGTAGAAGGCGGCCAGCTGCTCGGCCAGCATGAGCCCCTTGTAGACGAGGGTGCGGGCAGAGCAGGAGCAGATGTAGAACGTATCGAAATTGGCGATCTTGCTGGCCCGCTTACGGATGGTGCAGAGCACCCGCTCGAAGGACTCCGGGGAGCACTTGCGGCCGATGATGAGCTGGCGGAAGGAGGGCATGGCGTCCCGGGCCGAGGGCCCCAGGGCGCTCTCCACCACCGGGGGGGTGCGCCAGCCGATGATGGCTTGGCCGTGGTGCATGACCGCCCCCTCCAGCACCGCCATGTGGTGGCGGCAGCCGGCCGGATCCGGGGCGAAGAAGCACATGGCCACGGCGTAGTCCCCCGGGGCCGGCAGGGTGACCCCTTCGGCCGCCATCTCCTCCGCCAGCAGCCGGTGGGGAATCTGCAGCAGGATGCCGGCGCCGTCCCCGGTGAGCGGGTCGCTGCCGGCGGCGCCCCGGTGGGTGAGGTGCTCCAGGATCTCCAGCCCCTGGCTCACGATGCTGTGGCTGGCCTCCCGGCGGAGGGTGGCCACGAAGCCCAGGCCGCAGGCGTCATGTTCGAAGGTGGGATCGTAGAGGCCTTGACGGGGGGGCAGCGACATGGGGCACTTCCTCGGGACGGCGCCCCGGACGACCGGGCTGAACCCGATGCGGATCCGGGCCCCGGGGGGGATCCCGGGTCAGCAGCCTGTGGGTTAAGAATGGACCCCCGGTTCCTGGGAGGGATTGGACCGTTGGAATGATTGTGCTTGGACTTATCCTAAATTCAACATAAATAAACCTAGCTTATAACTCGTTTGAGTTAAGTTATGGCAAGCTAATGCAAGAGCCCGGTCATGCCAAGGCCGCGTCCAGGCAGGCGTCCACCCCCCAGCCCGCAGCAAAGACCTTTGTCCACACCCGTGCTCAGGGGAAGATAGGTCATGGAAGAATTCCAAAACTCCGGCTGCGCCCGCAGCCTGCCGGACACGGCGGCTCCCGCGGGGCACCCCCTGGCCCGCTGGGTCCGGGCCAACCGGGTGCCGCTGCTGTTCGCCCTGCTCATGCTGCTGATCGTGCCCATGCGCGACCTGTGGGCCCCGGACGAGCCGGACTTCGCCCAGTGCGTGCGGGAGATGCGGGAGCGGGGCAGCTGGCTGCTGCCCTACCTCAACGGCCTGCCCTACTCCGAAAAACCCATCCTGTTCTACTGGCTCATGAAAATCTCGGCCATGGGCTTCGACCGGCTCACCGGCGGCGCCGGCTTCGTCAACGGAGTCTCCGCCTGGGCGCTGCGGCTGCCCTCGGCCCTGTCGGCCATCGCCTTCATGTTCGGCTTGCGCGCCTGGGCGGCCAGGTTCCTGCGCGCCGGCCTGGCCGATCCGGCCGCCATGATCCTGGCCACGGTCTCCATCTGGATTTGGCAGGCCCAGGCCATCCAGATCGACCTGCTGTTCGCCGCGCTGCTGGCGGGGAGCTGGCTGGCGTGGCTGGGCGGCTACCTGATCCTGAGGGGCCACGCGGCCGGCCATCCCGGAGGGTTCTTCCTGGGCGCCTACGGCGCCCTGGCCCTGGCCTTCCTGGCCAAGGGCCCCCTGGCCCTGGCCCTCACCCTGCCCCTCTGGCTGGCCTTCCTGGCCTGGCAGCGGGACTTCGGGGCCCTCCGGGGGGTCCGGGCCGGCCAGGGGCTCCTGCTGGGGGCCGCCATCATCCTGCCCTGGTACGTGGCGGCGGGCCTGCGCGGCGGCGGCGCCTATGTGTACGAGATGGTCATCCACCAGAACTTCGAGCGGGCGCTGCATGCCTGGGACCACCTCCAGCCTTTCTGGAAGTACCTGGAGTACCTGGCCGGGGATTTCTTTCCCTGGACCCTGCTGCTGCCGGCCCTGGCGCTCTCCCTGGGGAAGCCCGAGGCCCGCCGTGACCCGGCCGTGCGCTTCCTGATCCTGGCGGTGGCCGTGCCCTTCCTGCTGCTGAGCTGCTCCCAGAGCAAGCAGGGCAAGTACCTGCTCATGGTCTATCCGTTCCTGGCCCTGCTCCTGGCCGGCCTGCTGACCGCGGGCGGAGCCCGGATCCGGCGCCTGGGCTACCTGCTGGCGGCGGGCCTGGGCCTGCCCGCCCTGGCCCTGGCCGCCGTGGCCCTGGGCGCCGGCGGCGCCCGGCTCCAGGCCCAGATCCAGCCGTTCCTGGGCCCGCTCCGCTGGGTCGCCGCCATCCTCCTGGCGGGCGCCCTCACCCTGGCGGTCCGGGCCCGGGCGGGCGAAGGGCGCTTCCTGGCGCGGGCGACCGCGCTGACCCTGGGCCTGGCGGTCCTGGTGGCGGGCACCTGGGGCTTCCGCCTGCTGGACCCGCTGAAGGGCTACAAGAACTGGACCGCCGCGGTGCAACCGCTCATCGCCGGCCGCCAGGTCTACTACTGGCAGACCATCCGCAGTGGAGTCATGGTCTACACCGACCACCTCATGCCGGAGATCCGCTCGCGGGCCGAGCTGGAGCGACTGCTGGGCCCCGAGGCGCGTCTGGTGGCCATGGACCGGGAATGGGATGCCGATGCCTGGGGCCTGGACGCGAGGACCCGGAACGATTTCGAAGTGCTGCTCCGGATGCCCGTGGGCGGGGGCGTTGCCCTCCTGCTCCGCAGGCGTCCTCCCGCTGTTCCCGTCCCCAACCGGAGATCCTGATGAACCCGTACATGAAAGCCCTGCCCCTCATCCTGGCCGGCGTGCTGCTGAACGCCTTCGCCCAGATCGCCATGAAGAAGGGACTGAACGCGGTGGGCGGCATGACCTGGGATGTGCCCTCCCTGGTGAGGCTGGGGCTGAACCCCTGGACCCTCGGCTGCCTGGCCTGCTACGGGGTCAGCGTGGTGGTCTGGGCCGGCGCCCTGAACCTGGTGGAGGTGAACTACGCCTACCCCTTCCTGGCCCTGGGTTTCCTGGCCAATGCCTTGATGAGCCAGACCATCCTCGGCGAAAGTATCCCGCCCATGCGCTGGGCCGCCCTGACCTTGATCATCCTCGGTGTGGCCCTTCAGGCCTTTACGGGTGCCCCAAAGCACTTATAATCCTTGACTCCATCCCGTGCCAGCCACAGAGTCCATGCACATGAGCCCGAACGGTTCCCCCAAAGCGCTCCCCATCGATTGGCCCCTGCCCGGCCATGAGCCCAAGGACATCCATATCCTGGTGGTGGACGACCAGGAGATCGTCCGGGTGTCCCTGACCAGGATGCTGGGCAGGCACGGCTTCACCTGCTGGGAGGCGGCCGACGGGCACCAGACCCTGGCGCTGCTGGAACGGGAGCGCATCGACCTGGTGCTGTGCGACATCCGGATGCCCGGCATGGACGGCCTGTCCCTGGTGAAGGCCATGGCCCACCGGATCCCGGAGATCGCCATCGTGATGGTGAGCTCCATGGACAACGCCGAGATGGCCATGGAGTGCCTGCGCCACGGCGCCTACGGCTACGTGCTGAAGCCGTTCAAGACCAACGACATCCTCATCGCGGTGGCCAACGCCCTGCGCCGGCGCATGCTGGAGCTGGAATACCAGGACCGGAACCAGCTCATGGCCCAGCGGGTGCTGGAGCAGACCAAGGTGATCCGGGCCTCCCGGGAAGAGGTGGCCCTGCGCCTCATCTCCGCCTCCGAGCACCGGGACAACGAGACCGGGGCCCACGTGCGCCGGATCGGGCTGTACGCCGCCGAGATGGGCCGCCTGCTGGACTGGGACGAGGAGGAATTGGACTGCATCCGCGCCGCCGCGCCCATGCACGACATCGGCAAGATCGGCGTGCCCGACCGGATCCTGCAGAAGAACGGGGCCCTGACCGAGGAGGAGTGGATCATCATGAAGACCCACACCACCATGGGCGCCAATATCCTGAAGGATTCCACCGTGCCCTTCATCCAGATGGGCGCCCGCATCGCCGGCTGCCACCACGAGAAGTGGGACGGCTCCGGCTACCCCAACGGCCTGAAGGGGAAGGACATCCCCATCGAGGCCCGGATCACCTGCCTGGTGGACGTCTACGACGCCCTGATCAACCGCCGGGTCTACAAGCGCCCGTGGCAGGAAGGGGAAGTGCTGGGCTACATCCACACCGAGAGCGGCAAGCTGTTCGATCCCGACCTGGTGGAGTCCTTCTTCAACCATTTCCCGTTATTCCAGGAGATCCAGCAGCGGCACCCGGACCGGTTCGTCCAGCGGGAACTGCCGGATTAAGTCTGGTAGGTTGGAAGGCGGAGCGTCAGGATGCCTCGAACCTGGTTGTGGGCCGTACCCGTGGTGATCGCCGGGGCCATTGTCTGGCTGGGCGGCCTGGCCGTCCTGCCCCTGGGCATCGGGCTGCCCCATCCCCTGGACTACGCCGCCCACGCGGCCGGGTTCGCCCTGTTCGCCCTCAGCCTGGAACTGGCCTGGCGCGAAAACCGGCATGGAACTCCCATCTACCGGCGCCACCTCATCCTGTTCGGGCTGCTGGCGCTGTTCGGGGCCGCCGACGAAATCCACCAGGCCTTCGTCCCGGGCCGGGGCGGCGATCCGGTGGACTGGCTGGCCGACCTGGCCGGAACCGTCCTGGGCCTGGCCGCCGGCAGCCTGCCGGTGGTGCTGACCCGCCTGTCCGGCATGGGCTGGCAGCGGGGCACGGCGCGCCGGAGCGACCCGGCCGCGCCGCTGATCCTGGTGGCCGACCCCCACTGGAGCGGCGAGCTCACCGGCCTGCTGGAAGCCCGGGCCGCCCATCCCGGAGCGGACTGGCTGTTCCTGGGCGACGTGTTCGACGTGTGGGTGGGCCTGCCCGGCATGGACGGCCCGCAGGAGAAGGCCTTCCTGGCCTGGGTGGAGGCCACCCGGCGGGAGGGGCGCTGGGTGGGGCTGTGGCTGGGCAACCGGGAATATTTCCTGGACAGCCTGTCCAGGCGGTTCGACCTGATGGGGGAAGGCACGGGCGGGCAACTGGCCGGCGAAGGCCTCGCCTGGGAGCACGGGGACCTGGTGAACGTCGCCGACTGGCGCTACCGGCTGTGGAACCTGGTGTCCCGCAGCGGCCCGGTATGGCTGATGGCCCGGCTCCTGCCCAGGGCCTGCGCCAAGGCCCTGGCCGGGCGCCTCCAGCGGGCCCTGCACACCACCAACCGAAATTACAAGCTGGCCTTCCCCCGGGAGGCGTTCCGCGCGGCCGCGGCGGAACATCCCAGCGAAACCTTCATCACCGGTCATTTCCACACCTACGAGGTCGAAAGCAACGGCGTCGCCTTGCCCTGGGCCCATGAAGGTGATTTCATGGCGTGGCACCATGGAAGGGTTAAGCCGTTGAGTCAAATTGAATCTCGCCATTTCGGTGCCGGTCCGGCATAAAGTGTCGTAACGAAATGACCTGAAAAGCGCAGGTCATTTCGCAACGACACCTAAACCTCTCAAGGATCTGAAGGATCCATTCCAAAGCACAGCTTCCCCCGGGGGGTCATGATGAAACTCTTGAAATTCGCCCTGGTGCCGGCCCTGGGTCTCCTGGCCGGATGCAGCGACATCTATGTGAAGTATGACTTCGACCCCCACGCCAGCTACGCCTCCTTCAAGACCTTCGACTGGTACGCGGCCAGCGCCCGGGCCAAGGGCAAGGCCGACGGTGTGGAGAATCCGATCATGGACCGCCGGGTGCGCCGGATCCTGGAGCGGGAACTGGCCGCCAAGGGCTACCAGCGGCAGGAGGCCGGCGAACCCGATTTCCTGCTCACCTACTACCCGGTGTACCGCAACCGGATCGTCTCCACCTACAGCGGGGGCTACGGCTGGGGCCGGCCCTGGGGCTATGGGCCCGGCATCGGCTTCCAGGAGGTGCAGGCCTTCCGGGAAGGCAGCATGGTCCTGGAGGTGGTGGACAACAAGACCAACCAGATGGTGTGGCAGGCCGTGGCCGACGGCGCCCTCACCGGGATCGAGGATCCCCAGGACGCCGAAGAGCGGGTGACCCTGGCCGTCAAGAAGATGCTGGAGAATTTTCCGCCCCCGGCGGCCCGTTGAGGACCGCTTCATCGCTTCTTTTAGTTTTTCCAACTTAAGGAGCCGATAGGATTGCTATCCTGGGGCAATCATGGATACCAATCGAATTCTGATCGTCGATGACGAACCTGATTTCCGGACCCTCCTGGTGGAGGCCCTGAGCAGCATGGGCTATTCCCCGGAAGGGGCGGAAACCGCCGAAGCCGCCATCCAGATGGCCAAGGCCCAGCACTATGCCATCATCTTCACCGACCTCAACATGCCGGGCGGGCTTTCCGGCCTGGACCTGATCAACACCGTGCAGGAGATCGACCCGAGGACCTTCTGCATCCTCATGACCGGCTACGCCACCACCGAATCGGCCATCCAGGCGCTCAAGCGCGGGGCCTACGACTTCATCCAGAAACCGTTCAAACTGGCCGAACTGGATGCCAGCCTGGTGCGGGCCCTGGACCACTACAAGCTGAAGCGGGACAACGAAGCCTACCAGAACCAGCTGGAACAGATGGTGCAGGAGCGCACCCAGGAGATCCTGAAGCTCAACGAGAACATCGAAAAGCTGTTCGAGGGGTTCGTCAACGCGGCCGTGACCGCCATTGAAGAACGGGACCCCTCCACCTCGGGCCATTCCGCCCGGGTGGCGCTGCTCACGGTGGGCCTGGCGGAGGCGGTCAACCGCACCCCGGCGGGCCCCTATGGTCCGGTCAGCTTCAACGACCCCCAGCTGAGGGAGATCCGCTACGCCAGCCTGCTGCACGACTTCGGCAAGGTCGGGGTGCGCGAGCAGGTGCTGGTCAAGGCGCGCAAGCTGGAGCCGGAGCGGCTGGAGCGGATCCTGCAGCGGCTGTACCAGCGCGACCTGGAAGCGGTCAACACCCGGGTGCTGGAGGCCTGGAAGAACGGCGAGCCGTTCGACCCGGCCTACGCCACGGTGCTGCTCACCGCCCACCGGGCCGAGCGCGAGCGCATCGCCGACCTGATCCTCCGCTGCAACGAGCCCCAGGTGCTCCCCCAGGAGGTGGTGGAGGCCATGGACGAGCTGGAGGAGCTCGGTTTCCACCACTGGTTCGAGGGCGAGGCCAGGATCCTGGAAAGCGCCGACATCTCCGCCCTGCGCATTCCCAAGGGCAGCCTGTCGGCCGAGGAGCGGGAGGAGATCAACAGCCACGTGCAGAAGACTTTCAATTTCCTCAGCAAGATCCCCTGGACCGGGGCCTTCGCCCAGGTGGCCGACATCGCCTATGCCCATCACGAACGGCTGAACGGGATGGGCTATCCCCGGCATCTGAAGTCGGACGAGATTCCGGCCCAGAGCAAGCTCATGGCCATCTGCGACGTCTACGACGCCCTGGTGGCGGCGGACCGCCCCTACAAGGCCGCCGTGAGCATCCCCCGCAGCCTGGAGATCCTCGAGCACGAGACCAGAGCCGGCCTGCTGGACCGGGGTGCGCTGGACATCTTCCATGAAGCCAAAGTCTACGAGCTGACCAAAGACATGCTCAACGTCAAGATGGTCAGCCCATGATGCCCGATCCCATCCTCCTGGTGGACGACGAGGCCGACCTGAGAGCCAACCTCAAGGAGGCGCTCACCCTGGACGGCTACCAGGTGGAGGACGCGCCGGACGCGGTCACCGCCCTGGCGCTCATGCGCACCCGGCACTACCCGGTGGTGCTCACCGACCTGAACATGCCGGGCGGCCCCAGCGGCTTCGAGCTGATCGAGGCGGTGAAGGCCAACGACCCGCTCACCCTCTGCGTGGTGTTCACCGGCTTCGCCTCCCTGGAAACGGCCATCCAGGCGGTGAAGTACGGGGCCTACGACTTCGTCCAGAAGCCCTTCAAGCTGGCGGAAATCGAAGCGGTGCTGGACCGGGCCCTGGACCATGCCGCGGTGCTGAGGCAGCTCACCGGCTACCAGAACGACCTGGAGGAGCGGGTCATGGCCCGGGTGCGGGAACTCAACCGTTTTCATCAGGAAGTGTTGAAACTGAATGATCTCCTGGTGGCCTCCCAGGGCGAGCTGACCGAAGGGCCCATCCTCGAACCATTCCTGGCCCACCTGCGGGTGCGGTTCGGCCCGGCCCATTGCCTGCCCCTGCTGCCCACCCCCGGGGACGGCTGGAAGCGGCCCGACTTCGAGCCCCCGCCGGCCGCGCTGCCGCCGCCCTCCGCCCTGGCGGGCCCGGTGGAATGGGCGTGGCCCGGGTGCCACGAAGGCTACCTGATCCCCCTGCGCAGCGGGGTCCTGGTGCTCGGCGCCCTCTGCCTGGGCTTCCAGGAGCGCAACGCGTTCCTCCCGGACGACCCCGACTTCGTCCTCTGGCGCCGGCAGCTGGAAGCGGCCCTGCACGGGCTCCGGCGCACCCGGGACCAGGTGGGCGCCGAGCGGTCCAGGACCCTGGGCGCCACCCACCTTCCCTGAGGCGGCCCATGCCGGAGAACCCAAGCCTGCTGCTCTGGAACGGGATCTTCGGCCTGGATGAGCCCGAGGTGCGCCAGGCCTCCGCCCCGGGCGGCGTGGTCCTGTTCGGCCGCAATCTCGACCCGGACCCCAGGACCGGCCCGGCCCGCTGCCACGAGCTCATCTGCCGGCTCCAGGCCCGCTGGGGCCAGGCGGCGCCCCTGGCCGTGGCCATGGACCAGGAAGGGGGGGCCGTCTCCCGCCTGCGGCCCTGGGCGGGCCTCACCCCGGCCCTGCGCGACCTGTGGCTGCGGGGCGGTCCCCTGGCCTGCCGGCGCTGGGGCGCCCTCTGGGGCCGGGGCCTGGCCCTGCTGGGCGTCAACGTGGATTTCGCCCCGGTGGCCGACCTGTGGGCCCCGGGCGCCGCCATGGGCGACCGCTGCGCCAGTGAAGACCCCCTGGAGGCGGCCCGGGCGGCCGGCGCCTTCCTGGCGGGGCTGGAGGGCGCCGGCGTGCGCGGCTGTCTCAAGCACTTCCCGGGCCTGGGCGGCACCGCCCTGGACAGCCACCTCGGCCTGCCGGAACGCGCCGGGGCCATGGAACCCGGCCTGCGCCCGTTCCGGATGCTGGCCCACGCCGACCGCCTGGTCATGGTGGCGCACCTGCTGCTCCCGGGCGGCGCCGGGCTGCCGGCGAGCCTCTGCCGGCCCGTGGTCGCGGACAATCCCTGGGGCGTCCAGGCCCGCTGGCTGCCCGACGACCTGGAGATGGGCGGCTGCCGGGACTGGGACTGGCCGGAACGGGTGCGGCTCTGCCTCGAAGCCGGGCACCAGGCCCTGCTGGTGTGCCAGACCCCGGCAGGCGTCGAAGCCTGCGCCCGGGCCGCGGAGCAGCTGCCGGAAAGCCTCTGGCGGCCAGCCCTGGGGCGGTTCCTGGCCCTGCGTCGCAACCTGCCCGCGGGTCCTCCCCGGTTCGATCCGGATGCCTGGGACGCCTGGGCACGGGCGGTCCAGGACCTCCGTTGAGCTTTGCAAAGGGGCGCGAGCCCTGGCCTGGCGGTTCGTTGAACGGCTTCCGGCTTTCTCCGCTATCCTTAATCCGAGCTAGGAGACCTCATGGAACACGCCTATTATCCGCCCATTGTCATCGAGGAAACCCCGCGCGGCGAGCGGAGCTACGACATCTACTCCCGCCTGTTGAAGGACAACATCATTTTCATGGGCACCGCCATCGATGATTCCGTGGCCAACGCCGTGGTAGCGCAAATGCTGTTCCTGGAGAGCGAAGACCCGGACAAGGACATCCAGATCTACATCAACAGCCCCGGCGGCAGCGTCACCGCCGGCCTGGCCATCTACGACACCATGCAGTTCGTGAAGAACGACATCGTTACCTACTGCATCGGCCAGGCCGCCAGCATGGGCGCCCATCTCCTGGCGGCGGGCACCAAGGGCAAGCGCTTCGCCCTGCCCAGCGCACGGATCATGATCCACCAGCCCTCCGGCGGCGCCCAGGGCCAGGCCTCGGACATCGAGATCTCCTACAAGGAGATCCAGCGCCTGAAGGAGAGCCTGGCCGCGGCCCTGGCCAAGCACACCGGCCAGAACCTGAAGAAGGTCATGAAGGACATGGACCGGGACTTCTTCATGAGCGCCGACGAGGCCATGGAATACGGCATCATCGACAAGGTCCTGTCCGAACGTCCCTCCTAGACGTCATGCAGCCGCACGTCTTCGAGCACCTGCGCCGGCTCCCCCGGCACCGCCCCGGTCAGCCCCTCCTGGAGCTGCGGCGGATGCCCGGCCAGGAGGCCGTCGTCAACCTCGCCGACAACGGCAACTGCTGGGGCCCCACCGAGGCGGTCCGGGCCCGCGCGCTGGAGGCGCTGGCCGGCCCGGCCCCGGATGCGTTCCGGCTATATCCGCCCGCCGACGGGCTGGCCCTGCGCACCGCCATCGCCCTCCGGCGCGGCCGCGACCCCGGCCAGATCCTCCTGGGCCACGGCAGCACCGAGCTGATCGAGATCGCCGCCCGGGCAATGCTCCTGGACGGCGGCAGCGGCCTGGCGGCCCGGCACAGCTTCGCCGTCTACGGCCGGGCCACCCAGGCCGCGGGGGGCCGGTTCATCGAATGCCACGCCACCGCCACGGAAGTGGAGGCGGCGCACCTGCTGGGGGCGGTGCAGCCGGACACCCGCATCGTCTTCCTGGGCCACCCCAACAACCCCACCGGCACCCAGCTGGACCGGGACGCCCTGGCCCTGCTGGCGCGCTCCCTGCGCGAGGACATCCTGCTGGTGGTGGACCAGGCCTACGCCGAATACCAGGACCCCGACGTCTACCCGGATGCCGCGGCGCACCTGCAGGAGCGGAGCAACCTCCTGGTGCTCCACACCTTCTCCAAGATCCACGGCCTGGCCGGCCTGCGCATCGGCTACGGCATCACCAACCCGGAGCTGGCCGGCCTGCTGGAGCGCATGCGCAGCCCCCACAACACCAGCCGGCCGGCCGAGGCCGCGGCGGCGGAGGCCATCCAGGACGAGGCCTTCGAAGCCCTTTCCCGGGACCGGAACCTGGCGGCCCGCATCGCCTTCCGGGCGGAAGCGGAGCAGCACCGCTGCCGGGTGACCGGCCAGGCCGGCAACTTCCTCCTCATGGAAACCGTCTTCCCGGCTCCGGAACTGTACCGGGACCTGCTCCGCCAGGGCGTGCTGGTGCGCCCCCTGGACGACTACGGCCTGCCCAACCACGTGCGGGTGGCCATGGGCACCCCCCAGGACATGGCGGCCTTCTGGAAAGCGGCCGGCCCGCTCCTGGACAACCTGGGCTGCGGCTGCTCCTGAAGCCGCGGCCAGCCTTCCCTCCATGTCCCGACCCAGGAGCTTCAAGTTGGACTCTTACCGTATTTCCAGTGACCACCTCCGGGCTTCCGTGAAGCCCCACGGCGCCGAACTCTGCCGGCTCCAGACCGATGGCGGGCTGGACCTGCTCTGGGATGGCGACCCGGCGGTCTGGGGGCACCAGGCCCCGGTCCTGTTCCCGGTGGTGGGGGCGCTCAAGGACGGGCGGCTGCTGCACCGCGGCCAGGCCTACCCCCTGGGCCGCCACGGCTTCGCCCGGGACCTGGACTTCCGCCTGCTGCGCCTCACCGGCCACTCCTGCAGCTTCCGGCTCAGCGACGACGCCGCCACCCGGGCCATGTACCCCTTCCCGTTCCGCCTGGACGTCGGCTTCTGCATCGACGGCCCGGAGCTGCTGGTGCAGTACGACCTGCACAACCCGGGCGGCGGCGACCTCCCCGCCAGCTTCGGCGCCCATCCCGCGTTCCGCTGGCCGCTGCTGCCCGGCGCCTCCCGGAAGGGCCACTGGCTGGAGTTCGAGAAGGCCGAGGACAGCGTGCTGCCGGCCCTGGGCCCCAACGGCCTCCTGTCCGGCGCGGGCCGCCCCAGCCCGCTGGAGGGCCGGCTGCTGCCCCTGGACGACGCCCTGTTCAGCCAGGACGCCCTCATCTTCCGGCCGGTGCAGAGCCGGGCCGTGCGCTACTCCGCCCCCGGCGCCCCGGTGCTGGAAGTGAGGTGGGACGGGTTCCCCCAGCTGGGCGTCTGGTCCAAGCCCGGCGCCGGTTTCCTGTGCATCGAGCCCTGGCGCGGCTATGCCAGCCCCGAGGGCTTCGACGGCGAGTTCACCGACAAGCCCGGGATCTTCCTGGTCAGCCCCGGAAGCACCCTGTCGGCCCGCTACAGCGTGAACGTGCTGCTGCCGGAAATCAGCTGAAGAACGCTTTCGCTATCGAAGCTGGAAACGGTTTGCGAGGCTGGTATTTTGGAACGAGGAGACCGAATGGCAGTACAGTGCGGCATCGTGGGATTGCCCAACGTGGGGAAGTCCACGCTTTTCAATGCGCTGACCCGGGCCGCCGCGGCCTCGGCCAACTACCCGTTCTGCACCATCGAGCCCAACACCGGCGTGGTGGACGTGCCCGACCCGCGGCTGGACCAGCTGGCGGCCATCGTCAACCCGCAACGGATCATGCCGGCCTCCCAGATCTTCGTGGACATCGCCGGCCTGGTGCGGGGCGCCAGCAAGGGCGAGGGGCTGGGCAACGCCTTCCTGGCCAACATCCGCGAAACCGACGCCATCGTGCAGGTGGTGCGCTGCTTCGAGGACGGGGACGTCACCCACGTGGAGGGGGCGGTCAACCCGGAACGGGACCTGGCCATCATCGACACCGAACTCATCATCAAGGACCTGGACGCGGTCGAGAATGCCCTGGACCGGCACCGCAAGGCCGCCAAGAGCGGCAGCAAGGAATCCATCCAGCTGGCCGCCATCCTGGAGAAGGTCCACGCCACCCTGGACCAGGGCCTGTGGGCCACCAAGGCCGGGCTTTACCGGGAGGAAGCGGCCGCCGTCAAGTCGTTCGGCTTCCTCACCCTCAAGCCCATGCTGCTGGTGGGCAACATCGGCGAGGCGGACATCCCCGACCCGGCGGCCAACCCCCACTACGCCCACCTGCTCCAGGCCGCGGCCGAACGGAGCTGCCCGGTGCTGGCCATCTGCTCCAAGCTGGAAGCGGAGATCCAGGAGCTGAGCCCGGAGGAGCGCCCCCTGTTCCTGGAGGAGGCGGGCCTGGCCGAACCGGGGCTGGACCGGCTCATCCACGCCTCCTTCAAGCTGCTGGGCCTGCAGACCTACTTCACCGCCGGCCCCAAGGAAGTGCGGGCCTGGACCATCCCCATCGGCGCCACCAGCCCCCAGGCCGCCGGGGTCATCCACACGGACTTCGAGAAGGGCTTCATCCGGGCCCAGGTGATCGGCTACGGGGATTTCATCCAGTTCAAGGGCGAGGCGGGCGCCAAGGAAGTGGGTAAGATGCGCAGTGAAGGCAAGGAATACATCGTGCGGGACGGTGATGTCATGCATTTCCTCTTCAATGTCTAA
>Ga0302320_10018200_pt1 | contig 14190 bp, 5 predicted proteins | sample Bog_T0_3_FD_202130 | JGI IMG/M metagenome (GOLD analysis project Ga0302320, IMG submission 202130) | Peat permafrost microbial communities from Stordalen Mire near Abisko, Sweden - Bog_T0_3 | ecosystem: Environmental > Terrestrial > Soil > Wetlands > Peat | place: Sweden: Abisko, Stordalen Mire... | reverse complement strand
TTGGATCTTTCACGAGCGTGGCATTCATAATGCCATGCTTTACCCAAACCGGCCAATTCAGAAAAGATCGATTTTTGCTCTATCTCACCCCAATAGACAGGTTCGACGAAGCTTTACCTTCCATCATACATAAGTTGTTATTGCATAACCTCTTATGACAACAAATACAGAACCGGTCCTGAGCGATCCTGAGTGACAACGGTGGGGGGCGTGTCCGCCGCGCGGATGACAAGAGGCCACCCACAAGAAAGGATGCAGACGTTGGACGAAAGAAGGCGGAAATCAGTACGCGGAGGTCAGCTATTGGTCTCTCGTGCCCACGCGGAACGCGAGGAGTACATGGCCCAGCTACTCCCGCTCCTCCCGCGCCTTCTTCTTCGCTTTCAACAGCCGTTCGGTATAGCTCTCTTCCTGTTTCTCCGGCAGGAGCGACGGCTGCTGGCCGGGCGGGGCCGCGGCGGGCGGCGGGGCCAATTCTTCCAAAGGCTTCAGGTCGGCAGGCGGCTGCGTGGGCATCTCGAACCGCGTCGCGGCGCGGACCTGCTCCAGGTGGTCCGTCACTTCCGCCTTGCGGCTCTTCAGGCGCTCGATGAACTGCGGCTGGACCAGGCCGGGCTGGCGGCGGAGCACGAAGTCGCGGGCCCGCGCCAAAAGTGGCGGCAGCCATTCCATATTGATGCTCACGCGGCGAATGAAAACGTCGCCCAGGAAAACACAACTCGCCAGCAGGATCAGCCAGTGCCAGATCTCCTGGCTGCTGGAGGCCCTGGGCAGGTCGTGGCGGAAGGTGTTCACCGCGTGCAGCTTCTCCAGCGACTCGGGCGCGGAGCGGTTCTCGATCGTCTGCCCCGGCGGGCCGTTCTTGGGCTGCACGGCCGCAAGTTGCCCCAGCAGCGCGTCGTTGGGGCCGCGGTCGCGGAACTCGGCCGAGTAGGGCACCGTCACGCCCGTGCGCAGCGGCGCCAGGCCGCGGCCCGGATTGATCGTCACGAAGTAACTGCCCGGCTCGCGGACCGCAAAACTGCCGACGTAACGGCCCGGCGCCGACTGCTCGATCTCCAGCGGGATGGGGTTCTTCAAGTCGGGGCCGACGGCCGTGCCGGTCAGGGTCAGAAAGTTAAGGAACTCGTCGTTGCTGTCCAGCGCGGTGACGATGACCCGCATCCGTCCTTCCTGCGGCTCGAAGGTGGTGGTGAACTTGCCCGAATTGCCCGAGGGCCGCATCGACCAGCGAATGATCTGGCCGAAAAGCTTGTCGTAGACGGCGTGGTTGGGCCAGTCGGGCGTCCAGAGGTGGCCGTCGTCGGTGGTGAAGGCCACGGCGCGGCCCAGGCCGTAGTTCCAGCCGGCCAGGATCGTGGTGTTGTCTTCGCCGCCCGGCTTGCTGGCCAGGAGCACCGTTTCCACCAGCGGGTTCTCCTTCTTGCTCGTGAGCACATAGCCCGTGATGGGCGGCAACTCGTCGACGCCGGCGAGCATTTCGTGGATCGTTTTCTGCTTCACGGCGAAGCCGGTCTTCTGTTCGTAGATCAGCGGGCGGGAAACGCGGCGGGCCTCTTTCTGGAAGATTCGCGGCAGGGCGCTTTTGTTTTGCGAATGCTTGACGGCATAGTACTTGCCGCCACCGGCGGCGGCGATGTTCGCCATGTTGGCGCTTTCGCTCTGGCCGTGGGCATCGACGGCCACGGTGGAGATCGTCACGCCCATCGCTCTCAGCCGGGCGATGGTCGCATTCTTCGGCGCGCCGGGATCGCCGTCGCTGATGACGATCATGTGCTTGACCGCCACGTTCTGGTTTTGCAGGCGGGCGAAGCCCTGCTCGGCCAGGAGCATGGCCGGTTCGAAGTCGGGCATGTCGCCGGGGACCATCTTATCGACGGCGGCCATCAGCCCGTGGCGGTACTGGCCCATATCGACCGGGCCGCCGCCGTAGATCCAGACCTCGTTGCCGTTCCATTGCATCACGCCGCAGAAGTCCTGGGCACTGAGGGCCTTGATCGCCTCTTTGGCGATGAGCTTCTGGAGGCCGTTGCCGTCGGCAATCTCGCTGGCGTGCATCAGCAGCACCAGGGCGCCGCGGGGGGCCACTTCGGCGTTGCGGATCTGGAAATCGACCGGCATGGCCTTTTCCATTTCGGTGCCCGTCCATCCGCCCGCGCCGAAACTGTCCGGTCCGCCCAGCATGACCAGGCCCGCGCCCATCTGCTGCGTGTTGCGCACGAGCATGTCGATCTGCTCGTCGCTGAAGCTCACGTCCTCGCTGGTGGCCCGCGGCACGTCGGCCAGCACGATCGTGTCGTAGATTTGCAGTTCGGCCAGGCTGGTGAACAAGCGGTCGGTGGGGCGGACGACGACTTCCAGCCCCTGCTGCCGCAGGCGCTCGGCCAGCAGGTCGTGCTGGTGTTCCTTGTCGCGTTCGCTGCTTACGATCATCAACACCTGCCCCTTGCCGGCAACGTGTGTGAACGCTGTAGCCCGGTTGTTCTGCGGCATGGCGTCGTCCTCGGGCCGGTCGGGGATGAACTTCGCCTCGTAGGTGTAGAAGTTGGCGCTGTCGATCGTCTGCCGCAGGTTGAAGACCTTCTTGCCGGGCGGGAGGACCACGTGCTGCTCCCAGGGCTGGCCGACGGGCTGGTCGTCGACGATCTTGGTGACGATCAACCGGCCGGGGACCTGGCCGTTGAAGCCGGGCCCGATGTCGCAACTATTGGAGAGCACCACGCGGAGGTCGAAGGGCTGGCCGCGGCGGACGTCGCTGGGCAGGATTACCCGCTCGACGGCCACTTCGGCGCGGCTGTGATAGCGGACGGGCACGATATCGACGCCGATGCCCGACGCGGCCACGGCCTGGGCCTGCTCCAGGGCGTTGCCCTGGTTCTGGTTACCATCAGTCACCAGCACGACCCGCCGCGCGGCATCCTCGGGGAACGTGGCCTGGGCCAGCTTCAAGGCCGCGGCGATGTTCGTCGCCTGGGCGTCGAAGGGGCTCTCGATGCTATTGCCCATCTGCACGTCGTCGTCCCAGACGGGCCGGTCGATCACGGCGTCGCCCCCGAAGACGATCACGCCCGCCCGGTCCTTGTTGTGCCGGTGGGCGTGGACTTCCTCGCGGACGTACTTGATCATGGCCACCCGCTGCAGCTCGGGGATGCTGAGCGACTGGTCGAGGAGGTAGATGACGGTCAGGTTGTCGTTCGTGCGGACCAATTGCAGATCGGCCAGTGCCAGGACGAAGAGCGTCACGACGGCGGTCCGCGCCAGCAGCGCCAGCCAGCGCCGGAAGCGGCCCAGGCCCGCCAGCCGGCGGTAGCCGTGAAGCCACAGCACGGGCAATATCAGCAGTATTGCCAGATACCAGGGCGAGGCGAAAGTAGGATGGTAGGTGAACATCGTTCGCGAGTATGTGCTCCTAAGGACTCGCAAGGGAATAATTGTCGCCTTTCGCTCCGCGAAAGAACACTCACTTTCGCGGAGCGAAAGGCGACAGTTATTGATTTGTCGCTCCTAACGGAAGCCTATGCGTCGTTTCGGCGGCGCGGGAGGCGGATTCATCATTTGTCGGATGGCCTCGAAGACCACCGCGAACTTGTCGTCGTGCTCACCGAGCTTGCGTTCCAGGGCTTCCAGCTTGCGGGCGAGGTCCTTGTGCGTGGAAAGGATCTGACGGAGCCGCACGAACGCCCGCATGATGGCGATGTTGACCTCGATGGCGCGGTCGCTGTTGAGCACGCTAGAGAGCATGGCCACGCCCTGCTCGGTGAAGGCGTAAGGCCGGTAGCGGAGTCCCTTTTTGACCGCCGAATTGGAGGTCACAAATTGTGACCTCCAATTTTCAAGTTCTTCGCTCGATAGCTGAAACATGAAATCTTCAGGAAACCGGTGGCGGTTCCGCCGGACTTGTTGATTCAACACCTTTGTCGGAACGCCGTACAGTTCCGCTAAGTCCCGATCCAGCATGACTTTACAACCACGGACAAGAAGAATCGTGTTTTCGATCCGTTCCACCGGAATCAAATCCGCCTTTGCCATGATCACGTCTCTTTTCTTGCGATACTTCTCTGAGTTGACGTTTAAGGTCGCAAATTGCGACCTTAAAGGGCATCGCCCGGAAAAAAACCGGCGGAATTGGAGATCACAAATTGTGATATCCAATCCTACTACTCGCTCGCCCTCACCCTAACCCTCTCCCGGAGGGAGAGGGGACCAGTCTCATTCCATTCTCACGCATTGTACCCGATGGTTATTCGTATCCAAGACGTAGATCCGGCCGTGGCTGTCGCGGGCGATACCCCAGGGGTTGAAGAGCTCGCCTTCGCCGCGGCCTTCGTGGCCCCAGCAGCCCAGCGAACGGCCGTCGCGGGTGAGCTTCTGCACGCGATGGTTGCCGTACTCGCATATATACAATGTGTCGTGCGGGGCCAGCACGATGTCATAAGGATAGTAGAGTTCGCCCGGCTTGTCGCCTTGCGTGCCCCAGAGCTTCAGCAGCTTGCCTTGGGTGTCGAAGACCTGGATGCGATGGTTGCCGGCGTCGGTCACCCAGAGATGGTCGTCCTCGTCGAAGACGATCTTCTGCGGGCGGACGAACTGGCCGGGCTGGTCGCCGTGGCCGCCCCATTGCAGCAGGAAGCGGCGTTCGGGGGCGGGCGAGAACTTCTGGATGCGGTCGTACTCGCCGTACTCCGAGACATAAAGATTGCCTTGCGAGTCCTCGGCGATGCCGGTCACCAGGCCGAACTCGCCCGGCTTCTCGCCTTTGACGCCGCCCAGCTTGGGAAACATCTCGCCTTGGAGCGAATAGACGAGCACCTGGAAGTAATGCGTATCGGCCACCATCAGGTTGCCCTCGCGGTTGATGAAGAGCCCCGTAGGCTTGCCGTTGGTGTGGTCGGGCGTGGACCAACTGCGGAGGAACGTGCCGTCGGTCTTGAAGACCTGGATGCGGGCCGTCTTATCGACGATATAGAGGTTATCGTCTTTGTCGATGGCGATGGCCCGCGGCGTCTGGAAGCGGCCGTCGGAGATGCCCAGCCGGCCCCACACCGCCTCGACCGTGCCGATGCTCGCGTCGTTGCGCACGCAGCCGGGAAGGAGAAGCAAGATTGCTACGATCACACACTGCGTACCGAGTACCGAGTACGCAGTTCCGGCCCGTCGCGTTGCCCCTTTGTCCGATCGTTCCATGCCGCTGCCCCATGCCCGGTTCTGGCGCCAAACGCACATTCTAGCCGAAAGCAAGGCAGACGGCATCAAACCCGCGACCATACGGTTTGGCGGGCTTGCCGGTTGTCGGCTTTTTTGGTAACTTTAGTCATACGATCTGTCTCCAGATATGGTGGTAAAGGACCTGCGACAACCCGAACAGCAATTTAATGCCGGTGTCATATCGAGTGTCAGTGCCATTCCAGGAGGCAGTTCACGATAGGCAATAAGTCCTTTCACATTAGTCGGTTAGGGGTTGTAGCTCAGTTGGTAGAGCAACGGACTTTTAATCCGTTGGTCGTGGGTTCGAGTCCCACCAACCTCACTATTCTAACCTTTTGTACGTAAAGGGTTACGCCGTTCGCCCCCGCCACTGGAATCCTCTACGGCGGGGGTATTGCTATGCCAGACATCGCCTTTCGTTTCCCTCCAGGTCAGGGACGACGCGCCCGCTTTCGGCCCCATTTGGATGCCGGTTGTCATGTATCAACTGCCGAGGGTATCGTTACGAATGGTTCAACCCGTCTACCGGCGTCGTGGTCTCGTCGGGCGAGATCACGGCGGCCACTGGCAACAAGACCTTCACCGAGCCCTTCGAGGGCGACGCCGTGCTTCACATCACCGTCCGACGTCAGGTGGGGAGGCTGAGGCGATTGCGTGACTCACCTGACATGGTCGTCTACCCACTGTAAGTAGTCAACTTCTGTTGGAAAGCGTGCGAACTGCCATAGCGTCCATCGACCGTTCATCGGTACAATCCGCCTACACCGGCGGAGCCTGGACGAAACTTTTCGCCGCAGACGTGTGGTTCAACACGGTTCCAGACGGGAAGGCCGCCGCCCATTTCTCTTGCAGCTAGCGTGTGTCCTCATGGACCGGCCGTTATTTTTTGGGGTAGATGTCGGTTCCACCACGCTGAAGGCAGTGCTCCTTTCGGCCGACGGCAAGATGCTTCACCATCTCTACCGGCGCATGCAGCCGCAGTTTCAAGCGGGCTTGGAGTGTGCCGGGAGTTGTCGGATATGTGGCCGATGCAACCTTGGCGCCGTAGCCAAGACCCTGAACGATTTTCTCGCCCAGTCCGGGGCCAGCCAAGACCAGGTCGCATACACGGTTGTCACCGGTAGTCAGGCGGTCGATGACCTTTCTCGTTTCCTGCACTTTGACACCTTTGTCAGCGAGGTGTCGGCACATATTGCCGCGGCATTGCGTTACTATCCCGATTGCCGGGCTGTTCTCGACGTCGGCGGACAAGACAGCAAAGCCATGTTGTTTGATGACGCCATGAAGATATGGGTGGCGAAGATGAGCGGCATTTGTGCCGCAGGCACGGGCGCGTTTCTGGACAGCGTGGCGGCAAAACTGAGCGTGCCCGTCGAAGATCTTGCCGATCGCGTGAACTATGACTCGACCCTGGAACTTTCCTCGGTCTGCGCCGTGTTGAGCGCAACCTCGATCAACAAGTTCAAGAATCGCTATCCCCTGGGCGACGTGATTGCGGCCGCCTGTCGTGCGCAGGCCAGAACGATCGTTTCCGGTGTGGGCAGCCTGTTCATCAACTATGACGGGGCTATCGTTTTCCAGGGCGGGGTCGCGTCGAATCGCGGCGTCGCCCACTACCTTCAGGCGATCACGGGCAACCGTATCCTCATACCGGAACTCAATCAGGTGATGGGAGCGCTGGGAGCCGCGCAAATCGCCCACGATTGTTGGAGGCAAAAATGCAATTCGACTGGCCAAGCCGCCAAGACGGCACATGAACCAAGTCTCTCGATTTGGCGAAATCCGTCGAATTTCGTTCGCCCGGTCAAAAAATCGGCGGCCATGCGGACGCATCTTACACGACAGGAGTTTCTGTCAAAGGGAAACGCCCCCTTGGTGTGGCGTAACCTGTTCTTCCCCGCGGAGATACTTAACGCGCTGAGCGTCCGCATCTTGACGCTGGAAACCTATGCCGCATTGCACGCCCGCAGCGGAAAAAGACTGCGGAAGATGTTTGACAGGGCGGCACGCAAGGGATTTGCGGCTGAAACCTGCTCGTTCCTTCGCGTTTTGGAAGGCGACGATCGCCTGCCGAAGCCCGACTTCGTCGTCGGCACGAGCGAACCCTGTCAGCAGGGCGAAAGAGTGCTCGCCGATCTCGTGCGCGACATGGGTTGCACGGATCGCTACCATCTCTTGCACACTCCGATCCAGCAAAACGACCGATCGGTCGAAAGCCTCGCGGCCGGACTGGAGGCCGCGGTCGCCCATCTGGAGCGATCGCTGGGCAGGAAAATGGATTCGGGACGGCTGAAGGAGGCGTGCGCGCTATCGAACGAGGCCCGCGAGATCGCGATTCGATGCAACCTCCTGCGGGCCACGAGTCCCCCGTTGCTCCGCGGCAGCGAGGCCATTCTGTTTGCGAACATGTTCTCGCAATTGTGGGGCAAGAAGGAGTTGGTGGAGTTGCAGCGGACATTGCTCGAAGAGCTGAGGGAGACGAAGGAGTCGGTGGAACGGGAGATCGGCATCGACGATACGCATCGGCTCGTATGGCTTCATTTGCCGCCGTTCTACAGCAGCGAGCTGATGGATTTTATCGAGCTGACCTGCAATGCGCCCGTGGTATTCGAAGAAGTGAACTTCGTGGGTTGGCAGGAGCTCGACCCGGAAGAACCGTATCGCAGTCTCGCGCGGAAACTGCTGACCGTTGGTTTTCTCGATCCCGAGGTGCGGGTGGCAGCGATCCGAAAATACGCCAGCCAGGCCAAGATCACGGGATTCCTGCTGTTTAACCACATGTTCGGCCGATGTTCGATGGCCGACAGTTGCTTTGCCAAGCGATTACGCGGCGAACTTCAAACGATCGGCGTTCCGCTGCTGGTGCTGGATGGCGACTGTCTTGATGAAACGATCGATCCCTGCAGCACGAATACGAAAGTGCGGGCATTCATCGAAGCACTCAATCAGAAGAAATTCGGCAGCCTGTTCGGCGATTGCGGCAGGCCTAGCCAGCACTTCATTTCTGCCCGCGCACGCAAAGCGGCCTGATTGCCGCCATGCCGCGGGTCAAACGCTGATGTCCTGAAGTTCCCAGCCCTTGCGGAAGGTGGGCTTGACGAACTCATTGGCCTTCTCGTGGTTGGTGAATCGCAGGTTCTTGCCGTCCCACAACAGCGTCTCATTGGGGAATCGCCAGCTTATCGCGCCCAGCAGCATCCATTCGGTGTACGGGCCGGCGATGGTGAAATTGGAACACGCGGGCGCTCCACCCTTGCAGGCGCGAATCCAATCCTGGAAGTGTCCCGGCGAACGTTTCAAGACCGCTGGCGGTCGCGGGTGGCCATTCTGCTTGGAACGCGGCAGCAAGGTGTAGCTCTCGCCGCGGCCGCTGGTGCCCAGATAGCCTTTGGAACCGATGAAGATCTCGTTGACGTCCCGCATGTCCTCCGCCGCGAGGCCGTGCGGCGGTGCGAACATCTTGGTCATGCTGCCTTCATACCAGTGGACGGCCACGGGCGGCATTTCTCCCGACTTGACGTACTTGCTCGTGCGCCGCGGAAACTGGATTTTGCAGGCGTAGCTCGGATACGTGACGGGGTTGACGCCAGTCACCGCGAAACACTCCACGCTAGTCGGGTAAGTCTCGCTCAGCCCCAGCGCCCAGTTAGCCGGGCCGAACTGGTGAATGCCCCAATCGCCGATCATCATGGTGCCGTAATCCAGAAACCCGCGCCAATTGATCGGATGGATCTTGGAACTATAGGTGTGCTCTCGGGAACGTCCCTGCCAGAGGTTCCAGTCGAGTGTGGCGGGAATCGGCTCCGGAGATGGCCATTGCACAACGCCGCGAGAGAACCCGCCTCCGTTCCAGGAATGCACCTCAGTGACGTCTCCAATTTCTCCGTTCCAAATATACTCGCACGCGATGCGCGTCGCCTGGGAAGAATAGCCCTGGTTGCCCATCTGAGTAGCCACCTTGTACTTCCTGGCCGCGTTGGCCAGCAACCGCGCTTCCCAGACCGTCGCGGTGAGCGGCTTTTGACAGTGGACGGCGATACCCCGCTCCATCGCCCACACGGACGCCGTGGCGTGCATGAAATCGGGAATGGTAATCGTCACTCCATCGATGTTCTTGTGCTCCTTGTCCAACATCTGGCGAAAGTCCCGGTAAAGCTTCGCCTTGGGATATCGGGCGGCCGTCTTGCCGAGGTGGTTCTGGTCCACGTCGCAGAGGGCATAAATATTTTCACTGCTGACGGAGCCAACGTCGCTGGCCCCCTGCATGCCGCCTACGCCGATACAGCCCAGGTTGAGTTTCTCGCTGGGGGCAGATCCAACCGCGCCTCCCAGTACATGGCGCGGCACGATCATCACGGCGGCGGCGGCAACAGCGCCAGCCACAAATTGACGCCTGGTCGTGGTTGTCTTCTGGGTGTTATTCTTCTGTTGTAGCACGGCCGCTCTCCACAAGTTCGAGTAATGTTCTGGATTTCACGCGCGCAGCGCATTGCGTCCACGCAAGCGAATCGGGGCCTCTCGTGAAAATACGATATAGGGCCAGCAGTTACTTTAGTTCCCCGTGATCGGCAAAGCAAGTGCGCGGCGGCCAGGCCGCGCCTTCTTTTCTGGGTTCCAAACCGAAGTCAGTCCACCGGCTCTCGAAATCAGTTGCCTCGATTTCGTCTCCGCCGCCAAGTCGTCAGTCCGGCAACGACGCCAGCCATGACGAGCACAAGCGTGCCTGGCTCGGGAACTGGCGTGATGGACGGCGCGGGCACCATGTACGCATGGTCGGCAAGCGGCTCGTTTAGCCCGGAGCTAATAGCTCCGGCGTTGGCGCCGCCGGGTCCGCCTGCGAACGCCGAGGCGTCGCCGATGGTCAAGCTCGACCCAGCGGCGAGCGCCTCGTTGTTCGTCAGAACCAGTGTCCCATTGGTCACGACCATGTTGCTGAAGTTGTTGCTGCCGCTGAGAATCAGCGTGCCCGCATCAGTCAGCGCCACCACGCCAGTGCCGGTCGTGATCTCGTTGACGCTGCCGGAAATCGTCAGCGTTGAGCCGGCCGTGGGGGCGATCGTGAGACTGCCCGCCAGGGCCACGTTGGCCGCGATCGTCTGGCTGCCGCCCGTGACGATGATCGACGCGGCGTTGTCCATCGTCAGGCTGCCATTACCCGATAGGCCCGCAGCGAGCGTGAACGCGGTCGCGCTATTGCTGCTATCTCCCAAGACCAGCGTGCCGAGCGTTTGCGGGGTGTCCAAAGTGATCGACACCGGCCCACCTGGCGACGAGTTGACGATGGCTGTTTGCCCCTGGCCGTTCGGCACGGGGGTGCTGCTCCAGTTGCTGCCGGTATTCCAGCTTCCGCCGCTGGTGTTGGTCCACATGGGCGAACCGGCCGGGCTGATCACCAGGGCATTGAGCTGATAGTTCAGGCTGTAGTTCGTGCTGGCTATCGGAATGCCATTCACGTCCACGGTGGTGAACCCGCCCGAGTCTGCGCTATAGGTCATCAGCGTGCCGGAACTCGACGAGACGTTCGTCAAATTGAGCGTGCCGGCAAAGGCGGCCTGGCCGTTGTCGGTTAGCTGGTTGCTTGCGGAGAGGTTCAATGCGCCGCCGCTTCCCATCGTAATCGCCCCGATCGTCTGCGCGTAGCTGCTGACATCCAACGTACCACCGCTGACCGTGATGGCCGAATTTGACGAAAGGGCATTCGCCGCGCCGGCCGAGAGCACGCCGGCGGTGACGGTCGTGGAACCGCTGTAGCTGTTCGCCCCGGTCAGGGTCAGAGTTCCACTGGCGGTCTTGGTCAACGAACCGTTACCGTTGATCACGCCGGCGAACGACTGGTATTTCGGGTTGGCGAATACGAGCGCGGTATTATCGCTGATATTGCCGGCCACGCTGCCGTTGACTGCGATGCCATCGCCCAACTGCAACGTGCCGCTGCTGACGGTCGTGCCACCGCCGTAGCTGCTGGCGCCGGTGAGCGTCACCAGGCCGCTCGTGGTCTTCGTCAAGGTAGCGCTGGGGCTGGCCAAAGGCACGGAGATCGACCCGCTTTGCAGGTTGTAGGAAGCGCCGTTGAGCGTGGCCGGGCTGGTGCTGCTGTTGGCGATGCTTCCAGAAATCAGGGTCACGCCGCCCACGGTGGGGCTGAAGCCGGCGAGGTCCAGCAGGCCGCCGCTGACGGAAACGCTGCCCGACGAGGCGCCCAGGGCCGCGGCGTTGCCCAACTGCAACGTGCCGCCGCTGACGGTCGTGCCGCCCGAGTAGGTATTGCTGTTGCTGAGCGCCCACAGGCCGCTGCCCTGCATCTGCACGCTGGTCAGCGCGCTGCTGCTGCCATTGGCGATGACGCCGCTTACCAGGCCGTTGCCGGCCCCGTAGAAAGTGAACGCAGCATTGCTGCTGGCAAGCGTGTTTTCCAGCGAGCCGGAAAGCGTGAGCATTCCAGCGGTGGAAAGGATGTTGGCGCCGCTGCCGCCGGGGCCGTTGATCAACAGGTTGGCGGAGAGCGAGTTCGCGCCGGACAGGTTCTCGATGTCGGCCTGGCCGCCGCTGTTGGCCGCCCAACGCGATTGGGCGAAGCTGACCGTCGGTACGCTGGTCACGGCGATATTATTGGAGAGTTGAATTTCACCTCCCACCACGTTTCCTTCGCCCGAGCCGATCGTGATCGCGCCGGCGCCCAGCGCGCCGGGGGCCGTGGCGGCGACGATGCCGCCGTTGTCGTTGATCGTCAGGCCGCCCGAGAAGGTATTGCTGCCGCTGAGCGTCTGCGTACCGGTGCCGGTCTTGGTCAAGGAAATGTAGTACGTTGACGGATTGATGATGTTTCCACTGAACGATCCCGACCCGCCGGCCACGCCCAAAGTGATATTCACAATTGCGCCTGCCGAACCCTGCAGTTTGTCCACGGTGCCGGCTCCATTGAGCCCGTCGATGTGGACGGTCTGGCCATCCCATACGTCTAACGTGCCCCCGCTGGCAATGTACATGGATGCCTGGTTATTGGTCCAAGTGGTGTTGCCGTAGCCGCCGTTCTGAATTCCCGCGCCCGATAGGATGCTGATCAAGCCGCCGGCGCCAAGCGATATAGTGACCGCCGGAGGCGCACTGTTGTTGCTATCGCCGAGCCATCCGTTGGCGATTTGCAAGGTTCCGGCGCCGGAGAAGACTGTGGTGCCCGAGGGTACCGAGACGCCGCCGCTGTCCGAGTTGTTGACGCTGGAAAGGCTCAGGCTCAAAACGCCTCCCGAGCCGATCGAATAGGAACGCGATTGAGTGGAGAACGCAACACCCACCAACGTCAGCGTTCCTGCACTGATCGTGGTCGGGCCGGTGTACGTGATATTGCTGCCGGCCAGCGTCTGGTCGCCGGAGCCATTCATAGCGAGTGCCAGCGTGTACGTATGGGCACCGCTGCTCATATCGCGGAGATAACCGTTGTACAGGTAGTTGCCCGAGCCGTTGAGGGTCAACGTGCCTGCACTGGTTCCCAGACCGTCCTGGCCGATATTCTGGACGACGGCGCCGGCTGCGGTAGTGATTGTTCCGGCATTCAGGCCGGCCAGCGTCTGATTGTTGCCGGCCATATTGAACCAACCCCAGTTGCCGTTGGCGTTGCCGAAGGTCAGGACCACTCCGGCGCCGAACTGATTCGGCTGCTGCATCTCCAGGATGGGCTGGTTCGTGTTACCGGTGCCCAACTGCACCGTGCCGCCGGAGGCCACGGCCACAGCGCCGCCGGTCAGGCCGAAATAGGTCGTTCCATTATTGAAAACCGTCGTTCCGCCGTAGGTATTGGAATTGCTGCCATTGAATACGAGGTTGCCGTTGATGTAGGCGCCGTTGGATGTGCCGCCGAGGCTGCTGGAGATAGTGAGAACTCCGCCTCCGCCGCCCAACAAGAATCCGTTGGCGGCGGGCGTAATGACACCACTGTAGGTATTGTTGCCGATCGAACCGAGGCTCAAGCTGACTAGGCCCGGTGCGTTGAAATCGAGATTGTTCGACACGTTGGTGGTCAAGGCGACAACGCCCGACGAAGTGGGCGAAATGACGTTGAGCAGCGGCTGATCGAGCGCGCCGCCCGTGCCGTAGTTTCCACCCACGGCGACCACGCCGCCGCTGTTCACGACGATTGAACCGTTGGAGGGAACGGCGCTGGATGCATTGAACTGCAGCACGCCGCCGTTGACGGTACTGCCGCCCGAATAGCCGCTCGTGCCGGCGAGAACGAATGTCCCGCCAGCTACCTTGTCGAGCGCCAGGGTTCCGGCTCCGTCAGCGATCGTCCCGCCATAGGTGCTCGAACCGCCGCTTTCACCGATGGAGAAGATGCTGGCGGTGCCGCTGGCGCTATTGGTCAAAAGACCGGCGCCGGTCAGGCGAGCCCATGCGTCACTCTTGCCGTTGAAGTCCAAGGTGCCGCCGCCCATGTTGACGATCGAAGCCGGATAAGCGGTTCCGCCATAGCCGTCGTAGATCTGCGCGCCGCCCGTGCCGGTCAAGACGACCGTGGCGCCGGCGGCGATGTTGCTGATGCCCGCCACGGCGTGACCGCTCGACATGCTCTTGGCGAAATCGACGGTGCCGCCCTCGACGTCCAGGATCAAACTTGAGTTATCGGCCGAGCCGCCCAAGACAAGCGTGCCGGAACCGGTCTTCATGACTGTCGATGTAACATATCCGGTGAAGCCGCTGGTGATGGTCAAGGAACCGGCGGGCAGGTCGATATCGCTGCCGCTGGTGTTGGCCGCGGCGAAGGCCCGGGCGGTGGTTGCCGCCGCGGCGCCCGTGTATTGCAGCGTGCCGCCGCTGAGCACAAGCCCACCGGCCGTGGAGAGGTTGCTCGTGCCCGAATCGGCGATGCTGCCGACGCTGAGCACGCCGCCGTAGATCGCTGTGCCGCCGACGTAAGTGTTCGGGCCGGAAAGATACTGCGTGCCGGTGCCGCTCTTGGCCAGGCCCAGGATCGGCGTGCCGCCCCCCGCC
>Ga0302320_10018199_pt1 | contig 14190 bp, 10 predicted proteins | sample Bog_T0_3_FD_202130 | JGI IMG/M metagenome (GOLD analysis project Ga0302320, IMG submission 202130) | Peat permafrost microbial communities from Stordalen Mire near Abisko, Sweden - Bog_T0_3 | ecosystem: Environmental > Terrestrial > Soil > Wetlands > Peat | place: Sweden: Abisko, Stordalen Mire... | reverse complement strand
ACACTTTCAGCGGTCCGTTGTTATGCAGGCTGAAACCCGGAATGGTTTTCGAAAGCGGCGTGCCGGGCAGCGGATGCACTTCGATCTGCCGCAGAGTGGCCAACACCGACATCTGTCTGGGCGCGAATAAAGGGCCGTTGAAATCGACCTGGCCCTCGGCCGCGCCATCGAATGTCAGGTTCTTCGCTTCGGCTGGCGTGACGATCAGCGCGGCCAGGGCATTCAGACCGGCGTTGGAAAAGGTAATCGAGCCCGTGGTATGGTCGTCGCCTGTGAGTTGCACTTTCGCTTCGCCTTTAATGACTGCTTTCGCGGCGTTGGAGTTTAATGTCGCTGTGAGAAGAGTGCCCTCTGTCCGGGCGGTGAACTGCGAATCTCCCAGATTGCGCCCAGCCAGGCCGATACCCGTCACGCTTCCGTCGCCATCGATTTTCGTCAGTTCCAGGTGAACGTCATGCTTTGCATCGAGCGCGATGCGCACTTCGGCGGTGCCCCTGAATTGAGCTTCGCCTTCGATATCGGGCTGCCTCTGACGAATCAGCGCGATTTGGTTCAGCGCCATCACGTTGCTGCTGGCGGAAATTTGCAGCGCGCCGGCGGGAAACGGCTGCCCGGCGTGCGGATAACCGACATCGAACGTTACTCGTTTGGGACCGGAGACGAAGGTGCCATTCATGGTCTGGAGACCTGCGTTGACATATTGTACGCGGGCTGCAATCGAATCGTACGGCTGCTGGTAGATGAGGCCCTTGCTGAGAGTGAGGTCGGCGCTGCCTGCTGGCTGGCCGAGCGTGCCGGAAACACGGGCCGCTACCGAGACAGTGCCACTGATCTGTACATTTTTCCCGCCCGCGACCGCGAGAGCGTGCGTCAGGTCCACGTTGTTCGCCACCGCATTGGCACTGATGAGAGAGGCGTCGGAAGGCTGCCAGTCAACGAGTGAAATGGTTCCGTTAGCGGTGGCCGTGATGCCTTCGGCCACGATCGAGGCATTCGCGGCGCTCGCCTGGTTATCGGACGCCGTGATATCGCCGGCCGCGGAATCGATCAGCCTGCCATTGTAGATGGCATTCAGCAAAGCCGCGTGCCCGGCGAGGCGCGGACTCGCCAGCGCGCCGCTCACAGTTCCAGCGAACGAAACAGACCCCTCGCGCAACGTAAATGGCAGAGTGTGTCCGTTCAGAACCGGCAGCAGATCGTCAGGATTTTTGGTCTGTAACGCGACGGTGAGGGACGATCCAAGCGTGCCGGTCACGTCCAGGCGGGTATTGGGAAGCTCAATCCAGGAATGACCCATTTCCAGTCTGGCGGATTTGCCTGTGTAATGCGCGGAAATTTCTCCGTGGACCGGAGGGCCCGAAGCAGAGGGCGCGACAGTGATTTGCGCAGCGGCGTCGACGATGCCGCGCCGCGAGAGATCCAGTATGCTGCCAGTGGCGTCCACCGTACCGGAGACCATTCCATCCCAGGGGGCCGGGTGCGCAGTTCCCAGCGCGGCAAGGTCGCGTACGTCAAAATTGGAGATCTTTCCGGCGATGTGGTACGTTTCATACGCTCTGAGTTCCACGCCGCCGTTGAATACACCGCCGAGCACGCCGACACGAAGGGCAGTCAGAGCGATCTTCGCCTGGTTTCCCGACAGGTTGGCGGTGAGGCGGCCATTGCGGACGTTGTCGTAAGCGAGGCTGGCGCCCCGAACCGCGCCCGCAAAGTCGAAATCACGAGGAGAGGCATAGCGCGCTTTGCCGGTCACATCGATCGAACCCGATAGCGGAATTTTCCAGTGCAGAACTCGCACGGCTTCGGCGGCCGATGCCCTGACGCTATAGTTCGCGGTCAAAACCGGCGATGCAAAGTTCCCGGTCGTGAAGTCGCTGAGATCGATCTCGGAAGCAGCGCTCTTTAGTATCGCTTTGGATACTGTGATGCGATTGCTCTCCATTGCGGCCGAGGCCTGGATATCCAGATCGAGCGGGCCGTAGCCATCGAGCGTCAGGTGAAGCGGCGCGAGCGAAACGTTTCCCGAATACCGGTCTTTCGCAGGATCAAAGTTTGCGATCGCAGCCAGGTTCTGCCCCGTACCGCTCCAGGGAACAACGCGGGGCGGTAATCCCGCCGATTCAACCAGGAACTCGCCGCCGCGGACTTCGAAGCGGCCGATTTTCAGATTCAGGAGGGCGTCGGTAGTGCGCGTCGTGCCCGGTATTTTGGGGCGCGGCAGATTCGTTCCGCCATCTTCATCGACGATCAGATGGATGCGGGGACGTGTCACATTCACTCGGCTCAGCCGGAAATCGCGCGTCCAGAGCGAGATGATCCGGATGCCGAGGGTGACGTGATCCACTGCCAGCAACGGAGCCTGACTGGGCGGTTCGGAACCGTGAATCACGACTCCGTCGAGGTCGGCAGTCAGGCCGGTCCAGTCGAGGCGGAAATCTTTGATTTCGACACGCCCGCCGGTGGCAGTTTCGGCTCGCTCGACAATCGCGGCGCGGAGCTTTTCGCGCAGCCAGTCGCTGCGTGCAATCATGAGCGCGGACACCACTGCCACGAGAGCCAGCAGCAGGATGCTGCACACTGAAGCCAGCGCGACGCGGGCTCGTTTGCTCATTGCAGGTCCTTTTCCAGATATACGATCGAAGTTCGCTTGCGCTGATCCCGCAGCCAGTCGTCGAGATCCAGATCGGCTCGCTCGTTGGCCAGGATCTGTTCGATGCCCGAGCGCGCATCGGCGTACGAAACGGGATTCGCGCCGTTCTGAATATGATTGCGATAGTACTCTTCGATTTCCCGATCGCTCACCTCAACGGCGGGACGAAAGCGCAACGTCGTGAACGAGAGCAGGTCGGCTTGTTCGGCGAATTCGGCCTGGAGATCGGCGGGAGTGAGACCAATAGCTGCCAGAGACAAGCGCACTGCTTCGGGGCTGGACCTGAAATGTTCGGTCGTAAATGTCGCCAGCAGTTGCGCGGCATCGGCCGGAGACGTTCGCGTGTAGTGGCCGAGATCCATTTCGCGTTCCACCAGTTTCAGATCGATGAGGCGTTGCGCAGCCTCGCGCCGCGAAGCGAGGCTCAAATCCGCCAATTGGCCGTTCTGAAAAGCGGCGAGCCGGATGCGCCGGGCGATTTCGCTGTCCGTGATGACCTTGTTACCCACGGTAATCGCCGTCCGGTCCACGATTACCGCGGGCACCGGCAGAGCGATTGCGGTCAGACAAAAGAGCGAAATGAACAATCGCCGCCGCATCAGAAGGCCTGTCCGATCGAGAAGAAGAACTGAAAGTGACTGATATGCTGAGTGGACGACTGGCATGTTCCGGAGGCCGAGCACTGCACCAGCTGCGTGTAGTCGCCGGGGAACCCGTCGTACTGCGGGGGGTTGATACTGTACGCGACATCCAGGCGCAGAGGACCCAGCGGAGTTCTGTAGCGAACGCCGAAGCCGACTGCGTGCGACATGTAATCGAAATCCGCAACATTGCGCTGGTCTGTTCGGAAAGACATGTTCCCGAGGGTGGAAAATACGTTTCCGAAGTCTTCGAACAGCACGCCACGGACATTGGCGCCGTAAAGCGGGAAGCGCACCTCCGTACTGTTAAAGAAGAGAGCGGATCCCCCCAGGGGAAAGCCGGTGGACGGAGCGTTTAAGTAAGAATCCCGGGGCCCGGCCTGATTTTGCGGGTAGCCGCGCATGGTACTGCCGCCGCCACCGTAGAACCGTTCCGGAAGAGGGATCGGATCGGAAGGATCGGCGTTCGCCGGCACGCGGAAAGCCGGTTCTATGCCAAACTGCGTTTCACGCGCCAGCACGAATTTAGGCCCAAGACTATAATAAGTCGCGTTGCGGCCCAGGATGCGGGCGAAGCTGGTCTGGGAACCGAAATATTTCGTCGCGAGCGCGATGTCCAGAGTGCTGTAAATGCCTTTGTGCGGGTCCACGGGATCGTCGCGGCGATCATGGATAATGTTGAACGAAGCGATGCCCACGCGAACCGACTGCGCCAGCCGGGGAACCAGCAGCGGCGAGATCTTCAAATCCGAAACCCCGACGTCGCGATAGGCAAAGCGATAAAACGAGGTCAGCGTTTTGGAGATGTGTTGAGAGATCTGCGATGAGACTTCGCGGCGGACGGCCCGAAAGGTATTTACGTCGAAGGTATCGTCATAAAGAACGGTGAAGGTACCGTTGAGGTTCGGGCTGGCGAAGATGCGCGGGACGAAATAATTGAGCGATGCGCGTTTCTGCACGGTGGAAAGGATGATTTGCAGCCCGAGCGACTGGCCCAGTCCGAGGAGGTTCAGCCGGGTGAGCCCCAGCGTGACGCGGGGAGTCAGGGTCGTTTCCCCGCCCGGGTTGGACAGATCCTCGGCGGGCGTGCCGCCGCCGATGCGGCCGAATTCGGTACCTAAACCCACCGTGATGGAATAGCGCGAGGCTTCCTGCAAATCGTAAAGGACGGTGCGGCGCGCTTCATCGCCATCGGGGTTCTGCACTGCCATATTGACCTGGGAAAAGATGCCGAGATCGTAAAGCCTCCGCTGGGTTTCCGCCATCGACGTTGCCGAGAGCGGATCGTTGGTCTGCTCTTTGATCTGTTTGAAGACGAGCGAGCGGCGCGTGGTGGACAGGCCGGTGACGACCACTTGCCGGATGTACTGGGGCTGACCTTCGTGGATCACGAACTTCAAATCCACCGTATAGGGTTTGATCCCTGGGGTCCAGTTCCAGGAAAAGGAGGCGTCCGCAAAACCGGCCGCCGAGTAATGGTCCAGGATCGCGGCGCGATCGCTGGTCACATCGAACTCGCTGAAAGGCTGGCCTTCCTGCGAACTCAGACGATCGCGGGTTACGGCAAGATCCAGTTGTTCGGCGCCGCTGATGACGAGCGATTCCACAAGATACTGATGCCCTTCGTCGATGGTGAACGACACCGCGATATCGCCCTTCACCTGCTTGTAATCGTCCTGAGTGTCGGTGGTGATATGGACATCGCGAAAGCCGTTGGAACGATACAGATCTTCCATCAAAGATTTGTCGCGGGCCGCCAGCGCCTCGCTGTAGCGCCCCCGGCGCACTTCAAAAGACCGGGGCACCACCGCCATTCGTTCGCGAATTGTCTTATTGTCGAAATACTTATTGCCGCGCACGACGACCGCGACCAGGCGATGGCGTATTCCGAGATCTATCGCATAATCGATATCGGTCTTTCCGCCCTGTGCTTTTTGCTGGCTGAAATCGACCTTGACATCGAAATACCCGCGCTGCTGAAAGTAGTCCCGCATGTTGGTCACACCTTCGGCGAGCAAGTCTGTATCCACGGTGCCTTCTTCGTAAATCGGCAGGTAATCGCGGAGGGTTTTTTGCGACACTTTGACTCCGGCCCCGGTGGCCTGAACCTCCACCACCGGTCCAGGGTTCAGCGCAATATTCGCGATACCCAGGGGCGTGGATTTGGCGGGCACCTCGCTATCGGGTGTGATGCCCCCGAACGTAACGGTGGCGAGGAGATGATTGGATTTCTCGAATTTGAGCCGAATCCTGTCGATGCCGCTGCGCGTGCGATTTTGCTGGATGCCGCGATAGCCGGGCATCAGAAAGCGGTGCCAGTCTGTGGTCTTGACGATCTCCTGTGCACTCAGCACGGAAGTATCGCCGGTAATTACCGGTATCGCGTAGTGCGCGCGCTTGCCCACATGGAGCTTAAAAACCACGCGCACCTGCTGATATTGCCTGTCGTATTCGAGGCTATGGGAAACCACGGGAACGAAGTAGCCGTTATTGATGAGGAGCTGACGGATCTTCTCCTCCGCGGATGATACCTGTGCGGGGTCAAAGGGCTGGCCAAGGCCAATATCGGCCACGCTGAGAATCTGGCCGGTGTTCGGTGGTTCGGAAACATCGCCGTCAATTTCGATGTGTCCGAAAAACCAACTGTTAGCCGTGATGAAGCGCACGTCGACGGAGTGCAAATCCGGGGCGACGGAAGCAGCGGGCTCGAGATCGACCTGGATATCTTCATATCGCCCGGTGGCATAGAGCTTTTCGATGGCGTCGCGAGTTTCCGCGCCATGAAACGGCTGGCCCACCCGAAAAGGAATCAGGCGATCGAGGTCGGATTTTTCCAGGGGCTGATCGGACGGCTCAAATGCGATATGCGCCACCGGATGGCCTTCGAAGGAATCGCCCGGCACGGCCGTCTGGACGGCCTGTTGCTGCGCGCCGGCGCGAAGAGCGCAGCTGAGCAGACAAATCGTAATGATGCCAGTGGCATACAGTCGGCGCACCAGTCCCATACTATCAATGGAAGCGTCTGCATGTTACTGCGTTACGTCGAATTTACAGGCGCTTTGTTCCATTTGCTACGATGTCGCCAGACATTCCCGTGAGCCAGCCCCCTGCAAACCGATACAGCCGTCAGACCCGTTTTGCGCCGTTTGGCACGGAAGGGCAGGAGCGGCTGAGCCGGTCGACGGCCGTGATTGTGGGGTGCGGCGCGCTGGGCACGGTACAGGCAGCGCTGCTGGCCAGGGCGGGGGTGGGCGCGCTGCGACTGGTGGATCGCGACTACGTGGAGGCCAGCAATCTGCAGCGGCAGGTACTCTACACCGAGGCCGATGCAGAAACCGCCCTGCCGAAGGCAGAAGCTGCCCGGCGGCACCTGCTGGCGGCGAATTCCGGGGTGGCGATCGAGGCCCACATTTCGGATTTGGATGCGAGTAATGCCGATGAACTGCTGGGTGGCGCGGACGTCATTCTGGACGGCACCGACAACTTTGAAACGCGCATGCTCATCAACGATTTCGCGGTGCGGGGTGGCATTGCGTGGATTTATGGGGCCGCGGTTTCAAGCTATGGGATCGCCATGCCGGTGTTGCCCGGCGATTCGGCCTGCTTCCGGTGCGTTTATCCGGAACCCCCGACGGGCGCGCAGCCGACGTGCGAGACGGCGGGAGTGCTGGGGCCGGTCACAAGCCTGATCGGGTCGATCCAGGCCATGGAGGCGATGAAGATACTGGCGGGACGCGTCGACTGCGTGCGGCGGAAGATCTTCACTGCGGATTTATGGACTGGGCCGCTGCGCGAAATCGCGATGCCTGCGCGCGATGCGAATTGCCCGGCGTGCGGGCGGCGGGAGTTTGCGTATCTGGACAATCGACGCCGCGCTCCTGTGAGTTTGTGCGGCCGAAACGCGGTGCAGATCCACGAAAAGAAAAGGCCGCTGGATCTGGTGGCTCTGGCGGCACGGCTGGCGGGGCTGGGGACCGTCCGGATGAACGAATTCGCGCTGCGATTTGACGATGGCGAGCATGAGGTGACGGTTTTTCCGGACGGGCGGGCGATCATTCGGGGGACCACGGACCCCGGCGTGGCGCGCAGCGTTTATTCGCGGTATCTGGGGAATTAGCTACGGACGCTGCCAAGCGGTTCGGCGCGGACTCCGAGACTCTTCTTTTTTTGATGGCGCATGGGCAACAGTATGCGCACTGCTGATGTCCTCTTCCTCAACGACCCATTTGATGGCAACACCGGAATCGCCAGCCGCGTGAGGGATTATCGCGAGTCGCGCATTTCGCGAAGCAACTCGGCACTGTCGGTACGTCGAGGGCGAGTGGTCGCGCGGAGAGCGTCGGCACGGATCCAGAAATCGGATTCGCCGTTACGGAGAACCCGCGAAAGGATCAGGCGGTGCTCAGCTTCGGCGGAACGGCCGTTGCGCGCGGCCCGCACTCGGAGGGCGCGTATCAGTTCCTCGGGGACATTACGGACCGTTAGTTGAGGCATTGTGCCTCCATTGTAAACATTGAAGACAGAATGAATTCTGCGCTGCTGGCGATGTCTGGCCGAACACGCTGACCAGCACCGCACCCGACTTTCTGCGGGTTCCTGGTCTGTGAGCAGGCTATGCGTTCACAGGTACTTCTTTGCAAGATGCTTCTTGTGGAGTTCAAGACTGGCGGACTTCAGGACGCCCGAACGGCGCTCAATACGGGCGGGAGTCGGGTGGCAGAGATGGCGCGCCGCGCAGCCCAGCGCCTGGTGCGGGCCACCGCGTCATTATCGACAATAGGGTGCGCTTCGGCATCTCTATTTACCATATCTCCGTCGCCGGCGACTCCCGGACTACAGAAAAGCCATCGTCTTGACGCCGGAAATATCGAAGCGTTTACGGCAACGCACGTTCTTGCAGACCGCCTGGTTATCCACCAGCACCATATAGCTTTGTGCCTTGGCGAATTTGGCGCGGTCGCGCTCATCGGCGCCCCCGGGCAGGCGATCCTTCTTTTTCTGAACGATCCAGTTCAGGTCGTAGGTATCCTGCGTGCGGCAGGCCGGGCAGTTCAGCAGGATCGGCTTGGTCGTTCGCGATTCCTGGTAATAGGCGCGCTCGTCCACGGGTTAGCGTGCACCCATCGGAATCCACGGCATGCCGTCGGGATTGCCCTTATATTCCGCGCGGGGCCGGATCAGACGGTTATTGTGATACTGCTCGAGCACGTGCGCGGTCCAGCCCGACATCCGACTGACGGCGAAGACCGGCGTGAAGAGGTCGATCGGAATGCCCAGCGAATAATAGGTGGAGGCGGAGTAGAAGTCGACGTTCGCGTTGAGCTTCTTCTCGCCCCTGACCGTCTCTTCCACGCGTTTCGACATGAGGTACAGATCTTCGTGCCCGGTGCTCTTGCCGAGATCCTCGGACATTTTGCGGAGGTGCGTGGCGCGCGGATCTTCCGTGTGGTACACGCGGTGTCCGAAGCCGGGCATCTTGATCTTCTTAGCGAACATTTCATGCACTCGTGCCACGGCCTTATCCGACGTGCCGACTTCGAGCAGCATCCTGATCACTTCTTCGTTGGCGCCGCCATGCAGCGGTCCTTTCAGCGCGCCAATGCCCGAAACGACGCAGGAATAAATATCGGAGAGCGTCGCTGCCGTGACGCGCGCCGCGAAAGTGGACGCGTTGAGTTCGTGATCGGCGTGGAGGATGAGGGCGACGTCGAAAACATGCTCCATGACGGAATCGGGCTTGTTACCGGTCAGGCAATAGAGGAAATTGCCGGCAAAGCTGAGGCTGGCATCCGGCGCGACCAGAGGCTGACCCGTGCGCAGGCGTCCGAAGCCGGCGACAATCATGGAAGTTTGCGACATCAGCTTGGCAGCCTTGTGCTGATTCGCTTCCGGCGACATGTCCCGCGCCTCGGGATCAGACAGGCTGAGCATGGACACGGCGGTGCGCAGCACATCCATCGGCAGCGCCTTGAGGTTGGCCTTCAGGAAGTCAACCACCTGGGCGGGCAGGCCATAGTTGGCGAAGAGCAGGGCCTTCAGGCCGTTGAGTTCCGCCTGTTTCGGAAGGTGCCCTTTCCAAAGGAGCCAGATCACCTCTTCAAAGGTGGCCTCCACAGCCAGCGTGTGAATGTTGTAGCCACGGTAGCTGAGTATGCCAGCGTTGCCATCGATATAACAAATTTCGGATTCGCCGGCAACAACGCCTTCCAGGCCAGCGGCGGCGGGGGTGGTAGTGGTCGTGCTCATAAGGATCTGTTTAATAGTCTAGTGCAGGAGTATTTTTCTCAGCTTGCCCAGGGTGCGATGCGCCATGATTTCGTAGGGAATTTGCTGGGGGCAAATTGGGAAGGGCGCGAAGCTGATCAGGTCGCTGCCTTTATCCAGCCAGAGTTGTTCCACACGATTCGGGTTCACCTGGACGGTGAGCATGGCAGCGCTGTTGCACTCTTCGCTATCGCTCAGGCCGATTGTCGAAATGTCCAGGCCGTTGGCGCCAGGGCCCCAGTCGCTCAGGAATTTTTCGTAAGGGTAATCGGGACAGGGATGCGAGGTGGTGCAGCCCCAGATGCGGTAGGCGCCCTGGGTATCGTGGTTCTTCAGAGCGGCAATAAAAGATTTGACGACGCTTTCCTGATGGTGGTTTAACGTCAGATACCAGGTGAGCGCGACCAGGACGACAGCCAGCACAACCCCCAGGATGGAACGGATGATAATCCGGTTACGCCGCTCTTCACCAGCGCCGTATTGATCCAGATAACCAGCCATGGGGTTCCCGGGGTTACTTTGCCGGATTGGCCTTATTGTAGGCCGCGGTGGCGTCCGCGGTGAGATCGAGGTCCGGTTTCATGTAGAGCGTCTGCGAAGCTTCGAGGACCAGATCGAGGCCCTTGTCCTGGGACAGTTTGTTGATGACGTCCTGCATTTTCTGCGACATTTTGGCGAGAATGTCCTGGCGGTCCTTTTCGACGTCGGCATTCATGTCGTCGGAGAGGCGCTGCGCGTCGCGTTGCTTGCGCGTCCCCTGGGCCTGGAGGTCGGAGGTGGCCTGAGCGTTAAGTTTGCCGCTCGAGAGCTGCTCGTCAATGGATTCCAGGTCCTTTTGGATTTTATCCATCTCATCCTGCCGCGGCTGGTACTTCTTCTGCATTTCGGCGGATGCTTTCTTGAGTTCGTCCGTATCGGCCAGAGCCTTCTGGACGTTGATGACGGCAACCTTGATCTGCGCGGAAGCGGCGGAAGAGAAAAGCGCAATCGCGAGGCAGAGTGCAGCCGAACGGATTGCCAGGAAACGAAACATACGGGTGAAACTCCTCTGTAAGTGGGTAATATCAGAGGATATCACAGCAAACCCCCGGCGGGCCACGAAGGGGCACGCACAGAAGCCGGAGCGTGGTCTATTAGTGGCCGTTACACTGGAATTTCATGCGGATTGCCCTTGGGCAGATCAATACGACGGTCGGCGATATTACCGGCAATGTCGCGCTCATCGTGCGGATGGCTCATACCGCCGCCGAGCGCGGCGCGGAACTGGCAGTGTTTCCCGAGCTTTCGATTACCGGATATCCACCGCGGGATCTGGTGGAGCGTCGCGGTTTCGTCGAAATGGCGGAAGACGGCGTTCGGCAACTGGCGGAGGCGACTGCCGCACTGCCGCTGGCGATCGTGGCGGGGTATGTGGGGCGCTCGCACGAGACCCCGGATAGGGCGACGCGAAGCGTCACCGCCGGCAAGCAGGCTACGAACTCGGCCGTCATTTTACAGGGCGGCCGCATCATGCTGCGCCAGACCAAGATTCTGCTGCCCACCTACGACGTGTTCGATGAAGGCCGCAATTTTGTGCCAGGGCGGCATCAGTCCGTATTCACGCTCGGGACCGAAAATCTTGCGCTCACCATCTGCGAGGATTCGTGGAATGACAAGCTGTTCTGGACGCACCGCCTGTATTCGCGCGATCCGGTAGATGAGCTGATGCAACAGGGCGGCAGTTTGCTGATCAGCGTGAACGCGTCGCCTTATCACCTGGGCAAGCGAGAGCTCCGCAGAGAAATGTTTCGCGCCATCGCGCGGAGGCATCGCGTGCCGGTGATTGTAGTCAACCAGGTCGGCGGGAACGATCAGGTAGTGTTTGACGGGTCCAGCTTCGCGATGGATACGGACGGGAATACCATCGCGTCAGCCGCATCGTTCCGCGAAGACCTGATCATTGCGGATACGGCTGCCCGAAGTGGCGACGAGCACGCGGACTTGCCGGACGAATGTGAGGCGGTGTACGAAGCGCTGGTGCTGGGGACACGCGATTACATCCGGAAATGCGGATTTTCGAAGGTGCTGATCGGGCTCAGCGGCGGGATCGATTCCTCGCTCACGGCAGCGGTTGCGGTAGAGGCCGTGGGGCGCGAAAATGTCCGTGGCGTGGCGATGCCAGGGCCGTATTCTTCGGACCACAGTGTGCGCGACGCGCGGGAAATGGCGGAACGGCTGGGAATTCAGTTCGACGTGATTCCGATTGTGGGCGCGTACGACGAGATGCTGCGCACGCTGGCGCCTGTATTCCGTGATCTCGCGCTCGATGTGACCGAGGAAAATATCCAGGCGCGGCTGCGCGGACTGACGCTGATGTCGCTTTCGAATAAATTCGGCGCCATGGTGCTTACAACCGGCAACAAGAGTGAGATCGCGGTAGGCTACTGCACTCTTTACGGCGATATGTGCGGAGGCCTCGCCGTAATCAGCGATGTGCCTAAGACGATGGTTTACGAGTTGTCGCGCGTTGCCAACCGTCGGCATGACGGTGCGATTCCGGAGTCCGTGTTTGAGAAACCGCCGTCGGCGGAACTGCGTCCGGATCAGAAGGACAGCGATTCGCTGCCTCCCTACGACGTGCTGGATGCGATATTGCGGCTGTATGTGGAAGATATGCGGAGCCCCGCGGAGATCGCGGCGGAGCTGAGGATTGCGATCGAACTGGTGAAGGATGTGGCGCGCAAGGTGGACCGGAACGAATACAAGCGGCAGCAGGCTGCGCCGGGGCTGAAGGTGACGTCGAAGGCGTTCGGCATCGGGCGGCGTTTCCCAATTGCGCAGCGGTATTTGGAGGAATGATGAGGCTGGCCGTTATTTTGTTCCTGTCGCTTGCTGCGTATGCGGAGGCGAATCCGGCAGGCACTCAGATTCCCGTGGGCACTTTCCCTATGTCGTCGGTTCTCTCGCCGGACGGCAAGTATATGGTGGTGCTGAATACAGGCTCGAAGAGCATCAGCGTTGTCGATATCGCGAGCGCAAAGGAAGTCAGCCATGCAGCGGTGCCGGATGCCTGGCTCGGCCTTGCGATGACGAGGACAGGCGATAAAGTCTATGTGGGCGGCGGCGCGCGGGCGGCGGTATTTGAGTTTTCATTCGCCAATGGCACGCTGACGGCGGGCCGGACGTTTCCGATCGCTGCCGCAAAAGACCGTTCGCCACAGGATTTCGCCGGCGATGTGCGGCTGGCTCCCGATGGGCATCTGCTGTATGTCTCGAATTTGTTTCGCGACACCGTGGTGGTGATGAATCCGCAATCGGGGCTGATCCTGTCGCGGATTAAGACGGGCCGGCGCCCCTATCGGATTCTGTTTCATCCATCGGGCAAGATGATATATGTTTCGAGCTGGGCGGATGGAAGCATCGGGGAGTTCGACGTGAATTCCGGCCAGAAGCTGGCGAACTTCCGCGTGGCTCCGCATCCGACGGACATGCTGTGGCTGGATGGCGGCCTACCGGCAGGTGCCAATGCCGGCGACGAGGGACAGCCGGAAATCAAAGCTCGCATGTTCGTGACGGCGGCGAATACCAACAGCCTGTATGTTTTTGGCGCGAGCGAGACAGGCGATTTGACGAAGATCGACACCATCAATCTGGCCCTGACGCCGATGCAGCCGCTGGGTACGACGCCGAGTGCGCTGGGGCTAAGCTCCGACAAGAAGATTGTTTACGTGGCGTGTTCGGACGAAAACGATATAGCGGCGATCGATGTTACGGGCGAACGGAATCTGGTGAAGGGCTTCATCCCAACCGGCGCGTATCCGACGGCGGTATCGGCCTTGCCGGATGGTCGTATCGCGATAGTGAATGGCCACGGGAATTCGCTGCAGCTTGTCGACCCACCGGACGACGCGAAGCTGCAAACCTATTCGGATGAAGTGATGACGAATTTTCCTTACCGCGACGAAATGCCGGGTGCACTGGCCGCGGGCAGTCCGGTCAGGCATGTAGTTTATGTCGTGCGCGGCGGCGATAACAGCCTGACATCGGGAATCGCCACGGATTACGCGGTCCGGCTGGGCGCGAGTCATGCCGACGACACCGACCCGGCGAATGTGCCCCCCGCGGGGTATCTGTGGAATTCGGCTTCACAGGCCGGGCTGAAAATACGCAACTACGGTTTTGAAGTGCATAATCTGGAGAAGCCTGGCGCGGATGGCGAGCAGGTTGACCGAGTCTACGACCTTGCGCTGAAGGATTCGACGGACATGGAATATCGAGGTCCCGACCCTTCCTATTCGGACCTGGACCGCGCAAAGGAATTTGCCGGGGAACTGAAGGAATACGAACAAGTCGGGGAACTGCCGCAGTTGCTGATGGTGCGGATCGGCCCCGGCGAGCAGGCGCGCGATCTCATCGAACAGGCGGTCGCGGCGAGTAAGTTCCACAGCGAGACGGCGTTGTTCGAGGTGGAAGCGGACGGAGCGACGCGTGTACTCGCGCCGGGTGCAGGTAAGATCGCGGCCAGCAGCGGGAACCCGTTTTCGGCTCTGCGAACAGTGGAATTAATTCTGGGGCTGCACCCGATGACGGTATTCGACGCGGCGGCGCCTCCGCTGGCTGTCCAATAACAGATGCCAAAAATCTATCTGTGCTTTC
>Ga0302320_10018198_pt1 | contig 14190 bp, 8 predicted proteins | sample Bog_T0_3_FD_202130 | JGI IMG/M metagenome (GOLD analysis project Ga0302320, IMG submission 202130) | Peat permafrost microbial communities from Stordalen Mire near Abisko, Sweden - Bog_T0_3 | ecosystem: Environmental > Terrestrial > Soil > Wetlands > Peat | place: Sweden: Abisko, Stordalen Mire... | reverse complement strand
CCGGCGTGCAGGCGGCGTTTGAAGTTGGACCAACGAATCCGTAAACATCAGGATCGGAGTACAAGTTGCTCGCATTTGTGAGGTTGAAGAAATCCGCAGAGAAGCGGAGCTGGTATTTTTCCTTGAAATTCAGGTCCTTGGCGATACGCATGTCCCAGTTGTAATACGCGGGCTGGCGGCCCGGATATTCGGGCAACAGGAAAGGCTTGCCGCTGCCGATTTGAACGGTGGGCCGATCGTTTTGCGCGAATTGATTTACGACGGCGTCTCCGTTGATGTCGACGTTGGAATAGGCCGGATACGCGAGGCCGCTGTGGACGATAAAGTTGGTGCTCCACGTGAATCCGAGCGGCAAACTGACGACGGCACCGCCTTTGATCTGATGGGTGATGTCGAGTCCGTCGCGGCCGTAATCGAGGTTCAAATTGAAGGGATCTTGGGGGCCGTAGAAAGTTTCGGTGTCGCGTTCACTCGAAGCATTGGAAAAGTTTTTCGACCAGGTGTAATTGGCGAAGAGTTGAAAGCGTTGGGCGAAGCGCTTGTTCACGGCGAGAACGAGTTCGTTGTAATTGCCGCGACCGAAGCTACCGAGTTCCGCGGAGCTGAAGATCGTGGGATCGAGCGGATTGGCGAACTGCGAGTAGCCGACGATCGTAGGAACGCCACCGATGGTCTGGGTGATTGGCGTAACCGAGCCAGACAACAGAGTTCGGCCGAACGAATCGGTGCCCTCGGGAATGAAGTTGCGATACCAGTTGGTTGTGCTAAAGCCGCCGGTGCGCAGATTGTTGGAATGTACGTAGGCGTAGTTGGCGGAAACCGTCCAGTTGCTGGTGAACGAATGCTCGACGCCGACGGTGAGATTGGAGACGCGCGGATTGCGGAACGCCGGGTCCACGTAGCTGATGCCGGGGCAACCGGCTACGCTTTCGCACAAATCGCTGGCGCCAATCGAAAGAGCCGAGGGAAACAGGTACGGAAAATCCGCGTATTGAGGGCTGGCGGTGGGAGGCGCGCAGTATTGAAAGAACGCAGATGGACAGAAGACGGTAGTCTGTTTTGAGGTCCCGATCGTCGGGAAGAAGATCAGAGGAGTTTGCGCGTAGTAAAAGCCCCACGCTCCACGAACAACTGTCGGATGCTCGGTGCTGCCGACGTTCCACGCGACACCAAGGCGGGGACCAAATTGCTTGAAGTCGTCCGGGACGCGCTGAGGCACGGCCGATTGCTTGCTGCTGTTTCCCTCGCCGATCCAGACCGTGTTGCCGGGAATGGCGGATTGAGGTTGAGGGTTCCACGTGCCGTCCCAACGCAGGCCGTAGGTAAGCGTGATGCGCTGGGTGAGTTGCCATTTGTCCTGCCAATAGAGACCGAGGCCGCTCTGGTAATTGTTATAGAGGGTGTTTTCCTTGGTGAGCAGCGCGAGTTGCTGAGCCTGGGTGAGTCCGGCGGGAGCGTTGAGCCCGAGGCCTTGGGTGAAGAAAAACGGGTTCGGAGATGTCGGAATCGTTCCCGGATAGTTGGCGCACCAAGGCGCGTTCGCAACAGGTTCAAAATCGCAGAAAGTGTTGAACTCGTATTCACCAGCACTCCAACCGACGAAGGTGTCCTTGCGGTCGGTGAAAGTGTCGGTGTCGCCGCCGAACTTTATGTCGTGCTTTCCGAAGGAATAGGAAAAATTGTCGGCGCCCTGAAGCTTGCCGGCATCGTTGTTGCTGGGGAGATAGAAGCGCTGGCCGAAGGAGGCGCCGGTTTCATTGATGAGGATCTGCGGTGCACCGTTGTAGATGGCGTGGCGTTTTCTGGTTTCGCCGCTCACCTGAATGCGAATCTCGTTCACCTTTTGGCCAAGCGCGGTAGTGAGTGCGAAGACGCCGCCGATGCCCTGGTTGACGAAATTTTCGGCGGTTCCGATCGAGTAGGGAGTTTCGGTTTGTCCCTGGCCGCCAGTGAAGCCGTTGGTATGGTTGCGGCTGCCGAGGCCGCGGATGCTGAAGTGGTTCGCCGGACTGAATTGGTAATCATAGTGACCCAGCAGGGTGAAGAAATTCTGATACTGATTGTGAGGACCGGCGAGGTCGCCGACGGTTGCGACTCCGTAACACGCGGGGAGAAGCGCTTCGCCGACAGCCGCGGACGAACAGCCGATGGGAAGGATGTTGGTGGTGCCGGGCGTCGGTGGTCCGATGATTGGGCCGGAGCTGGCCTCAAAGGCCTGGCAGGCCACGAAATCGGAAGCCGCCGGCGGACAGAAAATGGTGTTGAGCGGACCGTTTTCCCGCTGGATGTCGGTCGATAGGAAAAGGAACTGGCGGTCTTTGTGAATCGGGAAGCCGACTGAGCCGCCGAACTGGTTTTGATTGTCGATGTTCGAAGGCTCGCCGAGTGCGTCGTTGGCGGTGAGGCTACCACCGCGGTAATACTCGTGTGCTTCGCCGTGGATTTCGTTTGTGCCGGACTTGGTGACGACGTTCAACAGACCGCCGCTGGCGCGGCCAAATTCGGGAGCGAAACCGTTGGTGACGACCTGGAATTCCTGAACGGCTTCGAGAGGAACTGTGAGGTTCTTGGTTTCAAGCGAGCCGAAATTTTCGCCGAAGTAATTGTTGGTCGCGTCCGCGCCGTCGATGACCAGGCCGCTGTAATCGCTCTGCTGGCCGCCCATGCGAAGGCCGCCGCGCAGGCCGGGGACGACTTGGACGGTGGGAGTGAGTTGCGCGAGGTCGCGATAGTCGCGGCCGGGAAACGGAAGATTTTCGATGCTCGTGGAGTTAAGCAACTGGGTGATGCCGGCGGTGGAAGTGTCCACAATCGCGCCGGCGTCGGCGGTGACGGTGATGCTTTGCTGCGAGGTTTTGAGCGGCATTACGACGTCATAGTTCAGGGAAGCTCCGACGTTGACGACGATGCCTTTGACGGTGGTGACGGCAAAGCCGTCGGCTTCAGCGACCAGGGTGTATTCGCCGGGGGAGATATTGTCAAACACGTAGCTGCCGTCGCCGGAAACGTCCAGCTCGCGGCGAATGCCGGTGGATGGGTTGGTGAGAGTGAGCTTGGCCGTGGCAACGACGGCATGGGTGGTGTCGAACACCGTGCCACGAATCGCGCCCTTTTCTAGGTTTTGCGCGGAGGCAGGCGTGGGCGCAAGCAACAGGCAAACGAGCGAGAGGATCGCTGCGAACGCCAGGACCAAACTCTTGCGAATATTCATTAGAACTCTCCCTTGTAGTTCATTCCTGTATGGTGCGCTTGCGAATGAAACGATTGCGCGGCGCAAAAAGCTCTACGTTTACTTGCCCGCAATGCGCGAATTCAAAAGCTGAAAGAATTTCTCCGGATCGACGCCGACAGCGACTTTGGCGTTGGGTTGAACTAGATCGAGCCCTTCGATGATGTAACGGTCGCCGTGAAGGACGTTGCGTTCGTTGGCGCCGCGGCGGTTGGCTACGGTTTCGCCGCGCGTGAAGTCGCCGCGGGTTTCGACATCGACGTGCATGGGTTGAGTGGTTAGCAAGGTTGGGTCGATGGTTTGAGCGATGGCGAGCGGGTCGTACATCGGAGTGCCGCCGCCGGAGCCGTATTTGACTTCGAGGCCGAGAAGAAATTGGAAAACGCCGACAAGAAAATCGTTTTCGGGGCCGTGCGTTTTTGCGAGTTGATCGAGTTGAGGATGGCCGTAAAGAGTTTTGTCGCCCACGTCGAGGCCGACCATGGTGATAGGCCAGCCGGCCTGAAAGACGATTTGAGCGGCTTCGGGATCGTTGTAGATGTTGGCTTCGGCGGAAGCGTTGACGTTGCCACCGGAGATCGAGCCGCCCATGAGGATGACTTCTTTCACGAGCGGGACAATGGACGGGTCTTTCAATAGCGCGAGAGCAATATTGGTGAGCGGCCCGATGGGAACAAGAGTGATCTGGTGCGGGTTCTCGTGTATCAACTGAATAATGAGGTCGGGACCGAAGCGCGGATCGGGTTTACATTTTGATGGCGGAGCGGGGACGTCGGCAAGGCCGTTGGCACCGTGCCAGAACTCGGCGGTGATGAGCTTTTGAAACAGCGGATGCTGAGCGCCACCCGCGATAGCGATGTCGCAGCGGTTGGCGAGCGAGGCGAGAGTGAGCGCATTTTTCAAGCCTTGCTCGGCGGTCACGTTGCCGGGGACGACGGTAAGGGCGCGAACGTCGAGTTCCGGGGAATTCAAGGCGAGGAGGATGGCGATGGCGTCGTCGGTACCGGGGTCCGTGTCAATGATGACTTTCTTGGTAGCCGGGGCCGGAGCAGCGGCCAAAGCGGATTGGGCAGACGAAAAGCACAGCAATGCGCAGAACGCGAGAGCGGAAGCGAAGCGGATCCTGCAAGTGAGCTTGCGGGCACCAGGCGTTGAAACAGGACGCAAGGATCTGAGAAACGCTCGCAAATCGGACGAGTGTGAAGACACAAATCGCGTTGCGAAAAAGGACGACACCTGGAAAAAATGGCCCCCCAGCCCTAGGATGAAACGAAGGCTAACGTCCGTTAGGAGCGGAGTCAATACCAAAGTGAAACAGCGGAGTAAGTTTTCCACAGAGGTCGTCCCATTTTTGTGAATAAATTTTAATCTTTGGATCGAAGCGATTTTTTCGGCGGAGGCGCTGCCATGCGCGGCAAGATTGCAACAGAGAAGCCACCGTCAGCGGGAAGCAATTCTGCGGCCTAACGCGAGCCGCGATGATGATGGAAAAAACGGACTCCTGGTGCATGGCTCGCGGGCGGAACGCGAAAGTTGCTAGAATCTGAGTCGAAATGGAACGAAGGCCCACGACGATTGGCTGGTTAGCGGCGATGGCCGCGGTCGGCGTTGCGATCGGCACCGTGGACCTATCGGCAGGAATGCTGCGGCCTGCCGTTCAAGGGACCACGCAGGAGGATGGCGGAATCACGCTGCATCATCGCAGCGAGCGGGCCAATCCTTATCATGTGCAATTTCGGGATGTGACGGCGGCGGCGGGGATTCATTTTCATCACGAACGGGCGGCGTCACCGGAGAAGCTATATCTGGAGACGATGGGCGCGGGAGTGGCCTGGATTGATTTCAACCAGGACGGCTATCTGGACGCGTTTTTCGTGAACAGCGGGTACACTCCGTTTTTTCATCCGGCGACCGCTCCACAGCCGGCGCTGTATCGCAACAATCGCGACGGAACGTTTACCGACGTGACGGCGGCGAGCAAGATTCACGCGGATGGGACGTTTTTCTTCGGCGCGGCGGTGGCGGACTACGACAACGACGGATACCCCGACATCTATATGACCGGTTACCGCCATTCGGTACTGCTGCACAACAATCGCGACGGGACGTTCACGGATGTGACCGCAAGGGCCGGAGTGGGCGATGACGGGCAGTGGGGCACGGCGGCGGGATGGTTCGATTACGATCACGACGGGCTGCTGGACTTGCTGGTGACGAATTACGTGGAGTACGACGAGGACCATCCGGTCGAGTGCGGCGATGGGCGGCCGGGGTATCGCGCATATTGCCATCCTGACAGTTTTCACGGAAGTTCGGCGCGGCTATACCACAACAACGGAGATGGGACGTTTACCGACGTGACGGAAAAGGCCGGCCTCGTCAATAAGGACGGGAAAAGCCTGGCGGTGGTCCTCGCGGATGTGAACAACGACGGATGGACGGATATTTTTATCGCCAACGACACGCAGCGGAATTTTTTGTACATCAACAATCATGATGGTACTTTTCGAGACGCGACGTTCAAGTCGGGAGTCGGATTCAGCGAAGATGGGCGGCCCGAAGCGGGGATGAGCGCGGACGCGGCGGATGTGACCAACAACAGCCTGATGTATTTATTCGTGAGCCATCTGGATTTCGAGTTGAACCGCTTTTATCACAACAACGGCGACGGTTCGTTTACGGATTACACGATGGCGTCGGGGCTGGGGCAGACGAACATCTTGAATAGCGCTTTTGGGGCGCGGTTTTTTGATTTTGACAACGATGGGTGGCGCGACCTGCTGGTGGTCAACGGACATATTTTGGACAACATCGGTTTGTATCATCCCGAAGTGAAATACGAGGAAGAGAAGACGCTATACCGGAATATGGGGCAAGGCCAATTCCTCGACGCGACGAAGACCGAGGGCGCGGATTTTCGGGCGCCGCGCGTGGGGCGCGGACTGGCGGTGGGGGATTACGACAACGATGGGTGGCAGGATTTTCTGGTGAGCAATAACGGCGAAGAAGCGCAACTTTTCCGGAATGAGGGAGGTTCATCCCCACTGGCGAGCGGCAATCACTGGCTGGGAGTGCGTCTGATCGGCGAGAAGTCGAATCGCGATGGAATTGGCGCGGCGTTGAAAGTGGTTGCGGGGGATTTTACGAGCTACGATCAGTCGAAGGGCGGGATGAGCTATTGCTCGGCGCAGGACCCACGGATTTATTTTGGATTGGGGAAGCATGAGAAGGTAGATTATCTCGAGGTTCGCTGGCCGAGCGGATACGTGCAGCGGTTGAAGGATATTCCCGCCGATACGATTGTGACGGTTCACGAGGGCGTGGATGCGATTGCGAAACGGTATCCACGGCCACGTTCGCAGTAAATCCGAATCGAATATTTGAGAAAAATCGCTCGGGTAGGCGCGTGTGTGCGTAGTTGGGTTTATGCCTTCTGGGTCTGCACGATGCCGACAGCGAAAATTTGTGGGCCGCGGAGTTCGAGTTTGATTTGTGGGAGCGGCTGAGGTGGAGGGCCGGCGAGGACGGAGCCGTTGGCGGCGGAGAAGACGCCGCCGTGGCAGGGGCAGTCGAATTCGTTGTCTTCGGAGCGGTAGAAGACCGGGCAGGAATGATGGGTGCAGAGGCGGCTGAACGCAAGGTAGGTGTCTGCGGCGGGGCGAAGCAGGAAGCAGGGGCGCTCGTCAGTGGGGTAGGCGAAGACTTTGGAGCCGCCGATGGGGAGATCGTCGGTTTGGGCGATGAGTTTTGTCGGGAGCGGTTTTTCAGCACAGCCTGTGGCAGAGATGAGGGTCGTGGTGATGGTTACAAGGCTGGCAGTGGCGAGGGATTTTGTGAATTCGCGGCGGGTGGGGTTTCGTGGCTGCGCGTTTTCGAGCGGATCGTTCATGGACGAGAAGAAAGCTTAACAGAGGTGGTGGCGAGCTCGGGAGTCGGCAGATCGGTCGGCAGATCGGGCGTAAAAGGCGGCGGTCCGCAAGGGCGGACGCAAAAACTGAGCAAGCCAACCGCCGCACTCGATGAAAAGCAACGACGCCGTTCGGGTGCAGGTAAACACACCGTGTTTTTGGGGCTACGAAGCGGAAGAAAAGCTCTCCTGTAAGTGTCGAGTTATCAATGCGGATTGAGTGGAAGCACGGATGCAAACGCATTGGTGTGCCCAGCGATACTTGCAGGACGGAGGGAGCCGTGGAAAGCACGATCGGATTTGTGGGGATTGCGATGGCGGTGTTTGTTTCGTTCGCGTTTGCGCTGGGCCTTGAGTGGGTGAGCCTGGAGTTGCTGATGAAGATGATGCCAGCACGAGCCCCGGTGAAAACAGTGGCGCAGAGATTTGCGGCGTTCGACGGCGAGAGCGTGGGTTCGCTTGCCTCGAATGCGGGGCAGGAGCGGAAGGCGGCGTGAGGTTTTGTTGCTGGGAAAAGCGGTAGGAAACGGAGGTCACCATGTTGTTTCTGCGATTTCTGCTGTTGGTGTTGAGTTTTGGCTTTCTGGCGGTGGCAGCGGCAGTGGTGTTGTACGACGTTTATCTGGCCTTCGAACTGGACCGAATTTTTCGTAAGCAGGACGACGCGCCGGATGCTAGGAGCTTACAGAGCGGCGCGGATGCCGCGACTCCGCGAACTCGAACGGGTGAACGCGCGGCGGCGGATGCTGCGCTGAAGGATGCTTGGGCTGGAATTCGTCGGCGAAGTGCAACGCCGGGAGCGCGACCGACGATTCGTTGGCAAGTCGCAGCGAAACTGCTGGTGGCTGCGGCGGTTTGCACGCTGACGGCGAAAAGCATTTTGGTCGTGCCGGACGGCGAAGCGGCAGTGCGGATCAGCCAGATTTCAGGCGTGCGTCCCGGAACACTCTATGCGGGGACACATCTGGTCGTGCCGCTGATTCAGCGGGGGCAGGCGTACGACATTCGCGAAAAAGTGTATTCGACGGCGGCGTCGGCGGGGCCACGCGACAAGGGATACGAAGTGCTGACGGTGGACGCAAAGGAAGGTTTGCAAGTGGGGTTAGCAGTGACGGTTCGCTACCGGATCGATCCGAGCAAACTGGATTTTGTGCAGGCGAATTTGCCGCAGCCGATTGACGAGGAGATTGTCGCTCCGGTAGTTACCAGCGTGTTTCGCGATCTTGGGCCGAACTACGCGGTGAGGGATGTGTTCTCGACCAAGCGCGGAGAATTTCACGACCGGGCGACGCAGCAGATTACCTCGAGGCTCGCGCAGGACGCCATCCTAGTGAAAGAAGTTTTGTTGCGCAAAGTGGAATTACCGCAGCAGTACGCCGAGGGACTGCAGGGATTGTTGATGAAAGAGCAGGAAGACGATCAGGTGACGGTCGATCAGAGCATCGAGGCCAAAAAAGTGGCGATTGCGGGGTCGCAAGCGGAGGCACAGAAAGTGAGGCAGATCAAGCATGCAGAGGCCGATGCGCGGACGCGCGTGCTGATGGCCCAGGCGGAATCGGATTCGATGCAATACACGCTGCCGCTGAAGCAGAAGCAGATCGAGCAATCGCGGCTGGAAGCGGAAGCGCGAAAGCAGACGACTTTAGAGGATGCGGATGCGGCGGCGCAGGCGCGAGTGAAAAATGCGGACGCGGAAGCGCAGGCCAAGGTGATCGACAGCAAAGCGGAGCAGCAGAAGAGGATTCTGCTGTCGGCGGCGCAGAACGAGGAAGTGGTGAAAGGCGCAGAGGCAGCGGCGCAGGCGAAAGTGATCGATGGGAAGGCGGAGCGCGAGCGGCAGAACCTGCTGGCCGATGCGGAGGCGAATCAGATCCGGGTAACTTCGCAGGCCGATGCGGAACGACTGCAACTGGAGGCCTCGGCGTTGAAGGTGAATCCGATGCTGGTGCAGTTGACGGTGGCGCAGAGGTTGAGCGACCGGGTGCAGATCATGATGGTGCCGAACGACGGAAAGTTTTTCTTCACGAACGATGTGCTGAAGTCGGTGCAAGGCGCGATGAACGATTCTCCTGCGCGGGTGCCGGGGAAGTGAAGCGCGGCGTTCGGGGATTTCGCGCGATCAGTATGTTTGGCGCAAGCGAGTTTCCTGGCTGAGCTGTTTGCACTTTTCGCCTGTCACGGGGAGCGCGGACAGTTCCGCCTGGATCATTGCCGGCAAGAACCCTTGCGGGCGGCTCTGGGATCGATCGAGTGGATGAGCGACGTCACCGCCGCGGCGACGCTTATTTCACGGCCATCTAGAACAGGGTCGCCCTGCCGGCGTCTGCGGCGGAAACCGGTGTGCTATGATTGCGATTCCCGATGCGGCACTCCTGCCGATTTCATTTCTTGCTGACAATTTGCGTCGTGCTTTTTGTGATCGCTGGCGCGCAGGCTCGTGCATTTCGACAGCATACCGATGCGTTGCCGAAGGTGTGGAACGATTTGGCGGCGGAGTTGGCGGATATCGTGGCGGCGATGGTGAGTCCGGCGCATCCGGTGAATTTTGAGTTCGTGAATGTTTCTGGGCTGGGTGCGGCGGGAGCAGATGCAGCCCGGGCGGCCCTCGAGGCACAGCTTGCGCACCACCATTTCCGGATTGCGCGATCGGCGAATGCGGACACGGCTTTAAGGGCGACGCTGGCGGAATCGAGCGAGAACTACGTTTGGACGGTCGAGATTCGGCAGAAAGATTCCGGGCACGCCGAGCCGCAAGTGGCGATTGTTACCCTTGCGAAGAACGCGCTGCCGAATGACAGCGGTGACGGCCAGACGGTGACGCTGAAATCGCAACTGGTGTGGAAGCAGGCGAAGCGGTTTTTGGATTTTCGATTGATTGGCGGCGACCCAGCGCCTCTGTCGAGGTTGTTTGTGCTCGAGCCGTCGCTCCTGGAGGTGTACGACTCGAAGAACTTTGAATGGGAGCTGCAGAATAAAATTGCGATTTCTCGCAGCAAACCTTGGCCGCGCGATGTGCGTGGATATCTAAAGGGAAGCGACGACAAGATCGCGTTCGCGATGCCGGGAATTTCCTGCACCCAAACGAGCGACGCGATCCCGGCGGTGAAATGTGAACCCGGTCCGGAGGATTTGGCGGCGACGGGAGCGCCGGTGCCGGGAATCGAGGTGGGAGAGGCCGTGAACGTCGGATTGAGCTGCGGCGATGCACGGGCGATGGTTGCGTCAAGCGTCGGCGATTGGACGCAGGCGGATTCGTTGCAGGGATATATTGTGCGTAACAACCAAGCCTTTGCATCGGGCGTGGCGTCGGGCACTGCGGTGGCGTTTGATGGCCCGGTGGTTTCGCTGGTGCAGGACGCGCCAGGAACGAACGCGGTGCGCGCGGTCGTCCGAAATCTGAAGACGGGAAATTACGAGGGGTACCTTGTCACGGCGAGTTGCAGCCAGTAGCGCGATTGCATGCGTGTTGATTCCGGTGCTGGCGGCGATGCCGGCGCGGCGCCCGCAGTATGGAGGAACGTTGCGCGTGGATATTGGCGCGACTCTCACTTCTCTTGACGCTGGACAGGGTCGAGCGGGGAGCGGCGAGGAAGCCGAAGCACGCGCGCAGATCGAGTCGCTCATCGGCGAACATCGACAGTCCGCGGCGGCCGATGCAGGGGCGTTTCGAGTGAGCGAATGGCAGCCGGGGAAATTATTGACGCTGGCGGCGAACGAGAAATTTTCGGGCGGACGGCCGTATGTGGATGCGATCGAGATTTCGATGGGCCGAAATGCGCGAGATCGGCTGCTGGATTTGGAGTTGAACAAGACGGATTTTGCAGAGATTGCGCCGCAGGATGCGAGGCGAGCGGCGGAACGAGGCGTGCGGTTAAGCGTCTCGCAGCCGGATGAATTGCTGGCGCTGGTGTTTTTGAACAGTGCGCGGGAAAAAGCGCGGACGCAAGTGCGGGAAGCGATTTCGTGCTCGATCGATCGCGGCGCGGTTGTGAGTTTTATTTTACAGAAGACCGGCGAGCCTGCGGCGGGATTGTTGCCTCAATGGGTGAACGGGACGGCGTTTTTATTTTCGATGCCCGCTAGCGCCGCCGCGGGAGTGGCGCGAGCGAAAGAACTTCTGCAGCAAATGGCGGGGCCGACGAAGTTGGTGTTGGGATATGATTCCGCTGATGCGCTGGAGCAAGCGATTGCCGAACGTGTGGCGGTGAACGCGAAAGAGGCAGGCATTTCGATTGTGACGCTGGGGATTGTGACGGGCAAGACGGCCAGCGACAGCGGAGCGGATGCAGTGATCCTCCGGCTGACGATGAATTCAGCGAAACCCCGGATGGCGTTAACGGATTTTCTTTCGGAGCTGGGCAAGTTGGCGGATGTGGACGGGTCGGCGCTGTCCGATCTCGCGACGACGCAGGATATATTCGACCGCGAACGCGCGGTTATTACCGATTATCAAGTGGTGCCGCTCGCGTGGGCGCCGCATGTGTATGGATTGAGCGGAAGAGTGCGGGATTGGACAGCGCCGGGACCGGCAGAGAGTTGGCCGTTTGCGGATGTATGGCTGGAACAGCCGGCCGCAAGCACGCCCCAGTGAGATTGGAGTTGGCAAAAAGGAAAGCTTCGTGACGTTTCGCTCCAAGCTATTCATCAATTTTATTTTGGCGCTGCTGCTTTCCGTGGCGTTGATCGCCATTGGCGTGACGTTGATTACGCGGCAAGCGTTTAGCCAACTGAACCGCGAGCACAGCGAGGCGCTGCTGGCGCAGTTTCAACGTGAGTTCATCCGGCGCGGGGATGAAGTGCTGCATCGCGTAAAGGGGATTGCGGAAGAGCAGGCGACGACGCTGATGGCCGTGGATTTGAGCCGGCCGAATTCGGATGTGTCGGTTTACGTAAACGATGCTCGTGGAGTTTCGCAATCGCACCAACTGGATTTTCTGGATTTTGTAGCGAACGACGCATCGATTATTTCGTCCCAGGAAAACCCGGCGCGGTTCGGCTACAAGATGGACTGGGTAACGCAGCAGCAGGACTGGGGAACGCGCGGCGCGTTTTTGATGAAGCTGGATACGCAGGAAGGCCCGCAACTGGGGTTGATGGCGGTCTCAACGGTCCGTGTGGGAGACAAGAATTTGTACGTGGTGGGCGGGCAGCGGCTGGACAAGAAGTTTTTGGCGTCGCTGGTGCTGCCGGCGGGAATGCGCGCGCTGCTGTATCTGAATTTGCAGCCGGAATTCCAGAGCGCGGACTTGGTAAATGAGGATGGCCCGGCGCCGGATGCGGAGCGTTTCGCGACGTTGATTCAGAAGGAGCAGCAGGATCCTAGCGACCAGAGCGAACGGATTGTATGGTCCGTGTATCCGGTGAGCGCGGAGGAATTTCACGCCATTCCGCTGACGGGCCGCTCGAAGGAATTGTTAGGCGTGCTACTGATGGGGAGTTCGCAGAACGCAGCGATCGCACTGGAACGGCGGATTCGGTGGTTGGCGCTGGGCGTGGCGGCGGCGGGACTTTTGTTTGGATTATTTTTGAGCTGGTGGGCAGCTTCGCGGGTGACGCGTCCGGTGCAAGCACTCGTGAAGGGTACAAAGGAAGTGGCGGAAGGGAACTGGAGCGCGCGGGTCAACATTCGAAGCGGCGATGAAATCGGGCAACTGGCGAAGAATTTCAACGGGATGACCGAGCAGCTTGTGGAGCAGCGCGACAAGCTGGTGCAGGTGGAGCGCGTGGCGGCGTGGAGGGAACTCGCGCGCCGGCTGGCGCACGAGCTAAAGAATCCACTGTTTCCACTACAGACGACCGTAGAGAATTTGCAGACGGCGCGCGAGCACAAGCCGGAGCAGTTCGATGAAGTGTTCCGCGAGTCCACAGGGATATTGCTGACGGAAATACAGAATCTGAAAACGATTGTCGGGCGGTTCAGCGATTTCGCGAAGATGCCGCAGCCGGAATTGGCAGACGTGAACCTAAACGAAATTGTGCGCAACGTGGTGAAACTGTTTGACGCGCAATTCAGCGCGGTGGGCAGGCCGCCGATTACTCCCGAGTTGCATTTGCAGGACGATTTGCCCGTGATTCAGGCGGATGCGACGCTACTGCACCGCGCCGTGGAAAATCTGGTATTGAACGCGATGGACGCAATGCCTGCGGGCGGCGTGCTGATGCTGCGGACATCGCATAAAGACAGCGAAGTGCGGCTGGAGATTTCGGATACGGGGGCGGGACTGACGCCGGAAGAATCCGAGCGGATTTTCACGCCGTATTACACATCGAAGCAGCACGGAACGGGATTGGGCTTGGCGATTGTGCAAGCGGTGGTGGCGGACCACGGCGGGCGGATTTCGGTGGAAAGCGAAACGGGCGTGGGGACTTCGTTCCACATCGATTTGCCGGTGAAGCCGCCGCACAAGTCGACCGTGTTTCCGATCGTGTTCGAGAAGAAAGAAGAAGAGGCGTAGCCTGCGGTGTCTTCCAAAGCCAACATTCTGATTATCGATGACGACGCGAATACACTGGCGTCGCTGGCGCGAGCGTTTCGCCTGGCAGGACACGAAGCGACCGTGTGCGACAGCGCGGTGCGCGCGGTGGAGATTGCCAAGACGGAACGCTTCGACTTGATTTTGTCGGATGTGGTGATGCCGGGGCGCGATGGAATTTCGCTGCTGGAAGATTTGAAGACGCTGGGCGTGCCGTCGCCGGTTGTGATGATGTCCGGCCAGGCGACGATTGAGATGGCGGTGAAGGCGACGCGGCTGGGCGCGATTGATTTTCTGGAGAAGCCGATCTCGACGGAGAAGCTGCTGCTGACCGTCGAGAATGCGCTGCGGTTGAAACATCTGGAGGATGAAAACAAGGATTTGAAACGGCGGCTGGGGCGGCATCACATTGTGTGGGCCAGCGCGGCGATGCGCGAAGTGATGGCGCAGGTGGAGCATGTGGCGGCGAGCGAGACGAGGGTTTGCGTTCGCGGCGAGACGGGAACGGGAAAAGAATTGATCGCGCGGACGCTGCATGAAAAAAGTCCACGGCGCGGGGGACCGTTCATTTCGCAGAATTG
>Ga0302320_10018197_pt1 | contig 14191 bp, 8 predicted proteins | sample Bog_T0_3_FD_202130 | JGI IMG/M metagenome (GOLD analysis project Ga0302320, IMG submission 202130) | Peat permafrost microbial communities from Stordalen Mire near Abisko, Sweden - Bog_T0_3 | ecosystem: Environmental > Terrestrial > Soil > Wetlands > Peat | place: Sweden: Abisko, Stordalen Mire... | reverse complement strand
GGGCGGCGTCGAGAAAATCGTGGCCTTCCCAAGTAAGGCGGCTCATAGAGGCACCACGAACCCCGCCTCGACGGTCGGGAACAATCGAGCCTTTCACAAACCCCGCTTCAATCAGGAGCGCGGCATCGTATGCCTTTTCCTTTCCAGAGTACGCCTCCAATCCGGGGGGCGGTTCTCCAGTCTCCATTTGCATGAGAAGGAGTCGGATTATATCCATGTCGCGTCTCACGGTAGGACCGTACCGCAGTTTGCGAGGAAAAGACAAGCCGCCTGTCGCCCGTCAGTCCGTGGCCTTGACCGTGTGCCGCTGTTCGAACGCCTCGACGTGCTGCCGGGTGAATTTCATAACTCCCCCAAGTTTGAGGTACGAAATCCGCCTGACGGCAATCCATCTATCAGAAACGCATGGAACGCATGGGGTCACATCATATGTTGAGATGTGACCCCAAGCGTTTTCTCCACCCCCCATCAACCCACCACGCACACCACAAAAGCTCACTGGGAGGCTCTATACGAAGCGGATGAGGCATTCCCTCCCCCATAATGCCCATCGCCAACACCATCGCTGGCATTGGGGATTTGCTGCACTGGGGATGAGTATTACGAACGACGACGCCTTTTGAATGCAAGCAATGTTCCCACACCTGCTGCCATCATTGCATATGTGGAGGGTTCGGGGACTGGACCCTCGGCGCTGAAGCCCGTGTCCGACCCGTTGTATCCAACGTAAGGGGAGTCCGCCCAGAGTGAAGAGATGTTTCCTCCGCCCAGTGACTCGTATCCAGATACTGTTCCGTTCATCGTTGGGTAGCTTGTTCCGGTTTGGTAAACCTCTCCGTATACTTCTAGGTTTGAAGTTTCGGTGAACGCTCCGCTCCATTCGGAGCCTGGGAAGTAGCCTGCCGAGGTGCCATCTAAGGTCAGCCACCAGTTGCCGGCGGAGTATTGGAAGCCCACGCGTTCTGATGTGCCTTCATCGAGGGTTAGCGGGGCACTCCAGAAGTTGCCGATGTCAGACACGAAATGGGAGCTTGAGTCGTATCCCTGTCCTGTGCCGCTGATCCATGAGAACACGAACCAGTGGGGGGCCTCGTCTCCATTGAGTCCCAGGTCGGTTGTGATTCCTACCTCGATTGTGTTGCCCACGTTGTCGCTGTCGTCATTTTGCATGGCCATTTCGAAAAGCGAGTGCTCTCCCATGGTGACACCGCTCTGGGCGTTGATGGGGAGGTTGACCGAAGCGCCGGTGGTTGGGGTCCAGTCTGTGGTGCTTACGTACAGGTAGCCCGCTTTTGCGGCGTTTGTGCAGAGGGCTGTCAGGGCCAGTGCCGCCATGAATGCTTTGATAATTCTTGAAATGGGCATTTACAATTTTATGGATTCCTAAGCTAGCGTACCGACGGTACGACGAAAATTTGAAGCGCATTAAAAATTCCGTGTCCACAGAAACTTCAAACCTGTAAGTAGATAATTATATAATGGAAGACTGCGGTCGAAACCAATATATGGCAATAGTGGACAAGATATGAAAAAACGCATGGGGTCACATCTCAACACGAGATTCCGCTGAAAAACCCCGGCATTTCGACGACGAGCAAAAGGGTTCGGGTGTGTTATGGAAATTATCATCGAGGATGCCCGCTATCGCGCGATCTCAATGTCGGCAATATGATTTAAACCCCCTCAAATTGGCCTAATTTTCAAGGTAGGGGTTTTTCAGCGGAATCAACACGAAACAAAGGCGGGGAACGGGGGCGAGGCTTGAAACTTTAGGGGGCCGATTGGTAACGAATGGACCGGTTCTGCGACCCCTGCCGGGGTCGGGTCCACATTGGTGGGCTCCCGGGGGTGGTCGCCCATTTGCTCAACCCCCGGCTATTTTCTTTGACCCTCCTTTCGGGGTCTCAGAATTTGGCAAGCCTCCGGCCTTGCGTTGCAAGAGGCGGCTGAAGCGCTCGCTGAGCAAAACGAGGTGAAGCCAGAACGATTAGCTGTTTCTGCTCATCCGTACGTAAATCCAGCAGACTCCGCCGGGGGGGGTGAAGTCAGAACGAGCGCGAGGCCGCGTAGGCTCGGGCCAGCGCGAGGTTTTGGCCACCAAAGGATTCTCCTGATAATTGCCAGAAGACTGGCTGACATTTGGCTCCTCGCTGTTTTCAGTGGGTGACCTTCTTGAACCCGAAGGGTTCGCAGATCCGTAGCGGGGGTCGAGCGCAGCGACACCCCCGGATTTGGTATGAAAAAGGGGCACGCATCCCGGAGAGGATGGCAGAGCTGTATTTTAGCCAACGAACGGTTCTTGCACCCGCTCCGGGGTGCGTCACTCACAACAAACAAACCGGGGGTATCGCCCTTCGACAAGCTCAGGACTCAACCCCCGGCTACAAATCTTTGAACCCTGCGGGTTCAGGAGAGGCAGCGACGCTATTACCCACTGAAACAGCGAGGAGCGAAACGGGTTCCTCGTTATTTCCAGTGGGTGACTATCAGGGAAATAGAACCCCGCTGCTGCAACGGATGCGAAGCAGCGGCCAGGCCTTCAAACGCAGGGACGCGGAGGATATCCGAGAAGAATCCAAAACCTCCGCGCCTCTGCGCCTCTGCGGGAGCTGTGAGAAGTATGGAAATACCTTCGGTCTTGTCAAAGCCGCCGGTTTAGGGGCGCGCGGCTACGGCTTCGCGAAGGTTTCCACACGGATCAGCATTGGCTCGGCTTTGATCGCCGGGAGGTCCTTGAGCATTGCCAGCGACGCCTCGATCTGGTCGTGGCTTGCCTTGTGCGTCATGAGGACCAGGGAGACGATGTTGCCTTCGCTGCCTTCGGGTTGGATGACTGACGAAATACCGATCCGGTTGCCGCCGAGGATTCCGGTCACTTGCGCAAGCACCCCGGGCTCGTCGATGACGGAGAGACGAAGGTAATATTGGGAAACGATTTTGCCGATGGGCTTGCAGGTGCCGTAGAGTGCGTGCGGGGTGAAACCGAGGTCGCGGCGCGGCGAAATGAGGGCGTCCGCGGCTTCGACAAGGTCGCTGATGACGGCGCTGGCGGTGGCATCCTGCCCGGCGCCCCGTCCGTAAAAGAGCGTCTCGCCGACGACGTCGCCGTTGACAGCGACCGCGTTGAAAACTCCATTGACCGAGGCCAGGACATGCGTCTTTGGGATGAGCGTGGGATGGACGCGCACCTCGATCTCGCCTTCGGGGTCGGCCTTGATGATGGCCAGCAGCTTGATCACGTAGCCGAGAAGCTTGGCAAAACGCATGTCGGCGTCGGTCAATTTCCGGATGCCTTCGACGTAGAGGCGATCGCTCGGAATCCAGAAGCCATAGGCAAGCGAGGCGAGGATGATGGCCTTGTGCCCGGCGTCCCAGCCGTTGATATCGAGCGTGGGATCGGCCTCGGCATATCCCTGGGCTTGCGCTTCTTTGAGAGCCTCGTCGAAGCCGAGCCCGGCTTCGGTCATCTGGGTAAGGATGTAGTTGGAAGTGCCGTTGACGATGCCGTGCATCGAGAGAATGTGATTTGCGACGAATGCTTCGCGCACTGCCTTGATAATCGGCACGCCTCCGGCGGCGGCGGCTTCGAAAAACACCGGCACCTTATTTTTCTCGGCCGCGGCGAAGATCTCCTGTCCATGCTCGGCAAGGAGCGCCTTGTTTGCCGTTACGACGGTCTTGCCGGCCTCGATTGCAGCCAGGATGAATTGCCGCGCGACTTTGATGCCACCCATCAGTTCCACGACAATCCGGATGTCCGGGTCGTCGATGAGCGGCTGCCAGTCGTTGGCGACCCTGTCCGCCGGCACGCCGACGGCCTGAACGCGGGCCTCGATGCGCTCGGCGACTTTCGTGATCTCGAGGTCCAGGCCGGTTCGCTCGGCGATGAGCGCGTGGTTTCTCTTGAGATGCTTGTACACGCCGGTGCCGACTGTTCCGAGCCCCGCAAGTCCGATGGCTACTTTCTGCGTCATAGGGGCGTATCCTGTACGCCGAGGGCCTCTTTGACAAGTATCCGGGCTCGCGCCCGGCAAAAATTCGGCGCCGGCAGAGGTGTTGTGCAAGAGCGTTTTGCGCGAGGCGTGAGCATGCGCATTCGTTCCATTTTTCACGCCGCCTCGCGCCAGTAGTGCCGCAGCAGGCCGCCGAATCGGGTGTCTCACCGGCAATGGACGGTGATCAGGCGCTCTTGGATGTTTCATTTCCTGGATGACAGCCGGCGGAACGAAAACCTTCTCAAAGAGCAGCGGAAGCACGCTGATTTCCCCAATCAAGATCAGGTAATTCAGAGGCGTGGTATCGGAGACGACGACGTTCACCGTTCGAGCGATTTCCGGAATCGTTCGATGCTGCGCTCATGCTCCTCGAAGGTCAGTCCATGGGCACTACCGTGCTGTTTGAGGAACGCCATAGTCTCATTGACCTCGAGATCGAGCAGTTCACTCACCTGGCCGCGGGAAAGTTCGCCGGAACGATAGCCGTCCAAGGCCAGTGCTTCCAGTGCGCGCCGGTCGGGCTGCGGCCCATCAAGGTGCAGTGGCTTTGCAAATGTGTCCGGCACTTCTACAGAAAATATCATCTCCCGCACTGTACCAAAATATTAGCCCTTAAACAAGAGCCGCAATGCTCAGCGGGCCGGAGAGCAGCCGGCCTTCGGTTACGATGAAGCCGATGCCGCCGGTTTCGAGGCCGGGGCGCGGGTCGCGGGCTTCGATGACTTTCGCGCCGTCGACGTAGCCGGTGAGCAGGTTGCCCTTGAGTTCGAAGGCTACCTTGTAGGTCTGGCGGAATTGCCAGGGGAACTCGGCGGTGGCGAGGACGGTTTCCTCGTGGCAGGTGCGGACCAGCTCGATGCGGTTGCCGGGACGGAAGAAGAATCCGTGATGGCGGGTGAGGCCTTGCACGTGGCCGGCAAGGGCAAATTCCTTGCCCAGGACGGGCGTCAGGCGCGCGGCGAGGCGGTAATCGCGCCACTCGCGAGCGCCGGTGTGGAGGACGCCGCGGCCACGGTTTTGGATGAGGTTGAAGGTGTCCCCTTTTGCCCAGGTATGCTGTTCCATGCTGCCTACGAACATCCGTTCCCATATCGTCCACGGTTTGCCGGAGGGGGGCGCGAATGTAAGCGAGGGGGTGCCGTCCCACGTGAGCCAATCGAGTTTAAGCCGGGTGCCGGCGGCGCCCTCGAGCCGCACTCCGGCGGATGCGATGGGCAATCCTTTGGTGTCGGGGACGACCCATTCCAGGACGGCGTCCTGGCCGGGGAAAAGTGGGACGGCGTGGTTTTCGTTGAGCGCGAGTTCGTCGTCGCCGTCCTGATAGGCGCGGATGAAGAGGCCGGCGCCGACGGGTGCGTGATTGTTCGCGTCGGCGATGACGCGGGCGGTGATCCGATTGCCCGGGTAGAGCGCGGGTGTCGCGCAAAGCGCGTACCCCTTCATGGCTAACAATTCGGGGCTCATGAAGGTGGCCACTTCGGCATCGCAACGCTGACCGGCAAAGGCGGCTTCCAGGATGAGCATCCCCTCGCCTGTCTTGAGCCGGTTTTCCCGCGGACTGAGCGCCGAGGGGGCGAAGCCGTGGGTCGAGCCGGGAAGGTCGAAGAAATAACGGGCGCCCTGCTTGGGCGTGCGCGGCTCGACGCCGGCGAGGACGCGGCCGATGTTTGCGAGCTCGAGGGAGATGGAGGCGGCGTCGCGCATGCCCCAGTGGCCGTCGGCGGAGGGCAGGTACATTCGATCATTGACCGGGCCGCGCCAATCGTAGGCGAATTGCAGGGTGTCGAGGCCGTTGCGGATGCCGAGAAGGCAGCCGACGTTGCCGGAGTTGCAATCGGTATCGTAGCCGCAAGTGTTGACGATCATCATCGAGCGGTCGAAAACGCCGCCGCCGTAAAGGAGCGCGAGGATGACGACGCCGTGGTTGGGAACCATCGGGCAATTGGTTCCGAAATGTTCGTAGCCGTGGTACTTGACCAGCAGAGTTTGCGCGACGCGCCAATCGGGCTCTTCGCGATGCCAGCGGCGCAGATCGCCGATGAGGCGGGCGATGCGGGACTCGGAGGGGATGTAAGTCAATGCAAGGTCCAGGAGGCGGTCGATATCGCGCTCGACGAACGCCTGGGATTCCATGGCGGCCAGCACTATTGCACCGTAAACGGCCTCGCCGTCGTGGCTCACGGAGGCCGCCTGCCGCGCGAGGCGCACGGCGAGGTCCGGATTGCCGGGTGCGACGAGCGCCCAGCCATCGATGAAGATTTGCGCGCCGATTTCTTCGGCGACGGCCGCGCCGTTCAGCTCGGCGGAGCCGCTCTTGGGAGCCTCGATGCCGGAGGCCAGCCGCAGGTAGGCGGTGTGCTCGGTGGAATTGCCGATGCCTCCCCACCAGAGGATGTGCCGGCCTTCGGCGATGTAGTTCAACCAGCTTTGGCCTATCTCGCGGGCGGAGAGGTCCGGGCGGATGCCGTGGTCGAGCAAGGCGCGGATGAAAGTGAAGGTGCCTGTGATGTCGTCGTCGGTCACGACGAGCGGCGCATTCTGGTCCTGGTGGACGTAGCGCCGGATTTCTCCCCAGCGGGCGGAGATGTGTTCGTAGGAGGCGCCTTCGAAGGGGCGGCCAAGATAGACGCCAATTATTTTTCCTAGCACCCCGGCGTAGACCCGGGCCTCATAATCGGATGGCAACGGCATGTTCATAAAGAAACGCCCATTCCTGTATCCCAAGGTGCGGCTTGTCCAGGCATTCTGGACGGGATGGACGGTTGCGGCTCAGCCGCGTTATGAAATTGCACATTCTCCCGCGGCGTGACTTTCTAGGGAGATGAACTTCCCCTTCAATTGGATATGAGCATCGGAATCGGCCTCTACGGAATCAATGGGCATCAACTTGGAGCGTTGAATGACGACTTGGGCCGCGTGGTCGCGGCGGCGGGTGTGCCGGCGGACAGGGTGCCCGCGAGCGCCGCCCGTTACGAAACGCTCGATGACTTGCTCGCGGAGCCGGGGGTCGAGTTGGTATCCCTTTGTTCGCCAAGGCGGCGCGACCAGGCGGACGATGCCATCCGGGCGTTGCGGGCGGGCAAGCACGTTTATGCCGAGAAGCCGTGCGCGATGGATGAATCGAGCCTAGACGCGATCCTGCGGGCTTCGCGCGAATCGGGCAAGATGTTCCATGAAATGGCGGGCACGGCGTTCGGCCAGCCGTATCTGGCGATGCGGGAGATTGTGCGCGCGGGCCGCATTGGCGAAGTGGTGCAGGTTATTAGTGAGAAATCCTATCCGATGTACGACGGGCGGCCGCAGGACGAAGAGATCGACGGCGGACTGATCGAACAAAACGCGATTCACGCGCTGCGGTTTGTCGAGCACGTCGGCGGGGTCCGGATCCGCTCGGTGCAAGCCGTCGAGACCGGCATGGGGAATCCCGTGAAGGGAGGCGGGCTGCGGATGGCGGCCAGCCTGATGCTCGAACTCGAGAACGGCGGCGTGGCTTCGGTGGCCGCGAATTATTTGAATCCGCGCGGAACAGGAGTCTGGGGCGATGAGACGTTGCGCATCCTTGGCGACGGCGGAATGGTCGAGTCCCACCACGGGGGCAAGGCTACCAGGCTCGTAATCGGCGAGACCGACCACGGGCCGCTCGATGCAACGGCGCCGGGAATCGATTTCCTTTCCGTCTACCTGCAAACGATTTCCGGGCAGGGCGAAATGCCGCTCACGATTGAAGATGAGTTGAGTCCCACCCGCTGGGTCATCCGCGCAAAACAGGACGCCGCCCGGAGGCGCCGGTAAACCGCCGAACATGTTCCCCCGCGGTTACTGTGCCTGGTTCGTTTGCTTACTAAGTATCGCCGCGCATTGGTGTCATGCCGCGGAGGCCGGCCGCGATTTGATTCCCGTCTTTATCCGGGCCGAGCAGGGCGGACCTTTGCGGTATGTGGCCATCGGGGGATCCATTACCCAAGGCGGCAATGGATGGATCGGCGATTGGTTGCGGCAGCAATTTCCCAAGAGCGCAGTAGCGGCTGTGAACAGCGGCATGAGCGCGACCGGCAGCGAGTTGGCTATGTTTCGCGCGCCGCGCGACATCATTGCGCACCAACCGGACCTCGTGGCGCTCGAGTTTTGCGTCAACGACGGGAACCTGGCCGACGACGAGGCCATCCGCTGCATGGAGACGCTCGTGGTCCGTCTCAAGAGTCTCCCGAAGCCTCCGGCCATCGTGATCATCGAGGCCGCCGCGCAAGGCGGAGTGAACCTCGCGCGGCATCGCAAGGTGGCGCAGCACTATGGATTGCTCGAGATCAATCTCCAGGATGCCATCGATCAGTATTTGAAGAAAACCAGCCAGCCGTGGAGCGCGCTCTTCACCGACGCAGTGCATCCGAACGAGGCGGGGCACGCTTTTTACGCACGCGTGATCGAGGATAACCTGCGCCCGTTTATCGCAAAAGCATGGGAGAATCCGGAGGTGCAGGATACTCCCCTGCCCCACCCGCTGAGCACAAAGCCATTGTTACTCGATGCCCGGATGGTCCTGCTCAGCAGTTACACGGGATGGAAACGGGAGCCGTCCGTGCCCTTCTGGTGGAATATGTTCTTCTCCGGCCTGCTTGCCGCCGATACGCCAGGCAACTTGTTGGTCTTTCCGTTCCGCGGCACGACCGTTGGCCTGTTCTATGCCATGGATAAGACTTATGGGTCGTTCTATGCCAGCGTGGACGAAGCGACGCCACAGGAAATTCGCACCAATACCCGAGGCGGTTACTATTACTCTATTATTGGCCGGGACCTTTTACCGGAGGAACATCGTCTTTCCGTGGTACTGCCCCAGCCCGAAGACGGGCCGCAGGCCTTTCCCGAAACAGGACCGGTTAAACTCGGTTATGCCTTGGTAGCGGGAGAAACCGGGGCGGGAAGCGCCGTGGCATCCAGGGGAACATTCCACGGCTTGCGTTTTGAATCGCTTCGCGCCGGCGCGTGGTCGATCGCGGGACCTTATCCAATCCAGAGCAAGGAAATGCGGCCTCCCGATTATAGCGCGGCCCTGGACATCCCATATCCGCCGGAAACAGGCGCGCACGATCCGAAATTATGGCATTCCCTCCCGCGCAATGGGGCATTGATTGATTTTGCGGGGCAAAAGGCGCCATCCGCACCAGGCGTCATCTACGCTTCGACTTCTCTGTATGACACTTTTGGCTGCGCCGCCACTCTGCGGCTTACGGTGGATTTCTTTGCAAGGATTTGGCTCAATGGAAAACAAATCGGCTACATTCGTTCGCATGATGGGCCATACAATCCTATACTGATTCCCATTGCCTTGCAGGCAGGAAGCAATGACTTACTCGTCAAAGTCGTTTCCGGAAGCCGCGGGCACAGTTTTTCCGTTTCAATCGCAAAGGAAGAAAAGAGATGAAAATCGACCTCGAAGACTACCGCGTTCGGAGCGGAGAAAAAGTAACCCTCAAAAAATGGGCCACGCTTGCAAAACCGTATTACAAGTCGGAAAAGCATTACAAGGAGATCCTCTTCGACGACGTGAAGGAGCTAAGCCATCTTCAGCGCCTCCTCGATACGTCCCGCAGCCATGCGATCCTCCTTATCTTTCAGGCCATGGACGCCGCGGGCAAGGACGGCGCCATCAGCCACGTATTGACCGGCGTCAACCCGCAGGGCTGCGAAGTCCATAGCTTCAAAAGCCCGAGCGCGGAGGAGCTGGCGCATGATTTTCTTTGGCGCACGACGTGCCGCCTGCCGGCGCGGGGACGCATCGGCGTCTTCAACCGCTCTTATTACGAGGAAGTCCTGATCCTGCGGGTGCACCCGGAATTTCTAGGCGGCGAGGGCGTCCCGGAGGGGCTCGCGGAGAAGAAGGATTTCTGGAAGAGGCGCTACGACTCGATCGTGCAATTCGAAAAGCATCTCCATCGCAGCGGGACGCGGATCATCAAGTTCTATCTTCACCTCTCCAAAGAGGAGCAGCGAAGGCGCTTTCTCGCCCGTATCGACGAACCGGAAAAGAATTGGAAATTCAGCGAAGCCGATGCCACCGAGCGGAAGTTCTGGGACCAATATATGAAGGCGTATGAGGATTGCCTGAGCGCGACCAGCACGAAAAACGCCCCGTGGCACGTGGTGCCCGCCGATGACAAATTGAATGCTCGGCTTATTATCTCGCGCGTAGTCATCGAGGCGCTGAAAAAGCTAAGAATGAGTTATCCCGCCGTCACGCCCGAGCGGCACAAGGAACTCCTTTCCATTCGGAAGCAACTTATCAAGTAAGTCTGAAAACACCGCCGTTCGGGGGCTCGATGCCCAGAATCCCTGCCGTGAGGATATCTTATGAACCTGAAACTTTACTGCTTATTTACCGACAACATGGTCCTGCAACAGAAGGAACCGATTTGTTTCCACGGTTGGGCTGCGCCAGGAATGCCGTTAACGATCCGGCTCGCGAGCCAAACCGGTGAAGGAGTAGCCGATGCGGATGGTTGCTGGAAGGTGGCGCTTGCGCCTCTGGCCGCGAGCGGTCCATTCGATGTGGTGGTTAGCAGCGGCGCCGAAGTAATCTCGCTGCGAAACGTGATGATCGGCGAAGTGTGGGTCTGCTCCGGTCAATCCAATATGGAATGGACTCTCGGGCAGGGCGCAGGGAGCGAGGAAGTGATTGCCGAAGCGGCGGCACATCCCGAAATCCGGTTGATAAAGCTGCCACGGATCGCGGACCCGGTGGTCTCTCAAGAGATCGATGCACGTTGGGCGGTCTGTTCGCCCGAGTCGGTGTCCGATTTCTCGGCGGTCGCTTATCATTTTGGTCTTCGATTGCAACAGGAGTTAGGAGTTGCGATTGGCCTCATCGATATTGCGCGGGGAGGGACCATCGTCGAATCCTGGACGCCGCGCGAGACGCTGCTGGCCGACGACGAAATGCGTCCAATCGTTAAAGCTTACGAGGAATCGTTGCCGCGATTTGACGAGTTGATGTCCCGGCATGAAGCGGCGGTCAAGGTATGGCGTCAGACGATGCCGCCAGCCGATCCCGGCAATACCGGGTACGCCGCCGGGTGGGCGAACCCGGAGTTGGACGATAGTAGTTGGCCCCTCATGACCATTCCATGTTGGTGGCACCGTGGAAACAATGACTTCAGCGGCGTGTTATGGTTCCGCACGGAGGTCGTAGTTCCGGCCGAATTGGCCGGGAGTAATCTGACGTTGAGTCTCGGCGCATGCGATAAGTCGGATAACACGTACTTTAATAACGTGGAGGTGGGGGGCATTCCTCCTCAGGTTGAAGATAGCTGGCGTACTCCCCGCGTATATACCGTCCCTGGGCGCTTGGTCCGAGGCGGAAGGAACGTGATTGCCGTTCGCGTCTTTTCCAATATCAACGACGGGGGAATTGTCGGGCCAAAGGATTTGATGAAGCTGGAAGCCGCCGGCTGGTCTCTGCCTCTCGCCGGAAACTGGCGCTACCAGGTAGAGCATAATTTCGGGAAGGTCCGGGTGCCACAAGCTCCATTCGGGCGGGGGAATTTTGATTCTCCCTACATTTTGTTTAACTCACTCGTCGCGAGGGTCACCTGCTTCAAGATTAGGGGGGCGATCTGGTATCAAGGGGAATCCAATGAATACAACGCCGTTCGTTATCGCCGGCTTTTTCCTGCGATGATCCGAGGCTGGAGGAAAGCTTGGAATCAGGAATTTCCATTCCTCTTTGTCCAACTGCCGAATTTCGGGCCTGAATTGCCCGCACAAACCTTGTGGACCGAACTGCGCGACGCCCAGACCGCGGCGCTAACTGAGCCGCGGGTAGGCATGGTGCCGACCGTTGATATTGGCGATCCCGCCGATCTCCACCCCGCGAACAAGCCAGAGGTTGGCCGTCGTCTTTTCCTGGCGGCGCTTGCCGTGGCCTATGGTCGGAAATCTTCCGGCTTGCTGGCGCCCCTTTTTGAGACACTCGAAGTGCGGGGAGATGAACTGCGAGTAAGCGTCGTGAATGCGCCCGAAGGTCTCTGTCAAAAAGGGGGACAGCCAGTCGGTTTTGAAGTTGCCGGCGCCGACGGGAGGTTTACGCCCGCAAGAGCCCGGCTCGAAGGCTCAAAAATCGTCATTTGGAATGAAGCCGTTCCCGCGCCAACGGCTGTTCGCTATGCCTGGGCCGATAATCCTCGCTGCAATGTGTTCAATGCGGGCGGGCTTCCCCTGGCGCCATTTCGCGCTTCGATAGTTCAAACCAAACCAGACGCTTGTCAGAATCAAGCTCCTCGAGATTAGAGCCTAAAAATGAGTGAGAAACTCTTGTAAAGCGGAGAAGTTGAGATAAAATCCTGATAATTAGCCCGCGCCGGTCGTGGACAAGAAACCCCAATGGGAAATCCCAGGTTATTTGAACACTCAACCGTCAGGCCCCTATTTTCCCGCACTTCCGCCGACTCGTGTTGAACGTGTCCTCGAGAAACCGTTTGCCGCCCGCAATGGCACGCCACGGCATGCTCTTGCCCGCGCTTTCCCGGCATTCCTGAGCCTGGTTGCGATTACATTCGCGAACGCTCTCTTTATCGCGCCCGCTGTAACCGCATCCGCGTCGGTGAATATCCCAGTGTTGACGTGGACTCCCCGGTCCGACTGGCTCAATGTGAAAAATGCCCCGTTTAATGCGACCGGGGACGGGGTTGCCGATGATACCAACGCAATTCAGGCGGCGCTGACGGTCGCGACTACGAATAACAGCCACGGTCAGGCGATCAGCTACCAAAGAACCGTCTATCTGCCGCCGGGCACTTACAAGATTACCAAATCGCTGACGTGGAAGGGCACCAACACTCCCTTCACCGATGGAGGATCGGGCCTCCAGCTTATAGGTTGCGGTCGCAATACGACCATTGTGTGGTCCGGGAGCAGCGGGGGCGCCATGTTCGTCACCGACTCGGCCACCCTGACGAATTACATCGGCATAACTTGGAACGGAAACAACCTTGCCGGAGCCGGTTATCTTCACGCCGCGACGATCCATTTCGAAGACCCTGTCCGCCATCAAAACGAGGCATTCATCAATTTCACCGCTCCCGGCACTTATGTTTCGGGCAAGACGTACCCCTCCTGCGGCATTATGAACGGCATTTCCACTTCAACCATATTCAGTGCCGATGTGCTTGTATGGAATTGTCTCTTCAGTAATTGCACCAACGGACTCGATGTCGGATGCGAGGAAGCGAATGACTACCAGTGGTGCATCGAGGGCTGCGAATTTGAGAATTGCGGCACGGCAGTGAACTGCGTCCAGTATGGGATGACGACGATCTTCGACTGCCACTTCCAGGGGTCCACCGTCGCCGATATCTCGACGAATCCGAGCCTTGCCCAGAGCGTCCGGTGCTGTACCTCCGAGGGATCGAAGCAGTTCTATGTTATCCCGCAAAGCGTCGCTTTCGGGCCTCAGAAGATCGAGGATTGCCGGATAGACAGATGGACCAGCACGGTCAGCGCCATCGACCTCGGCAATTGCGGGCCGACCCTCGTTGCGGATTGCGTATTTACCAATCCCCCCGGTTCAGCGCCGCCCATCCGAATCCACAACAACAATCTCGGCACCGCTGAGTTGCTGGTCTCCAACAATTACTATCCGCCGCCCTGCACGGCGCTGGTGGCTCCGGGATCTTACGGGAGCGTGGCGGCGATCGGGTCCGGAAGCTGCGGCGGCACGGTTGCCGCGCTGAGTTCAGGCAGCACCGTTTTCCTGCAATCAACCTGGCCGGCCGACAGCACAAACATCCTTGATGTCACCCTGCCTCCGTACAGCGCGGACAAGACGGGAGTTGCGGATGCGACGACGGCGATTCAACGGGCGATCAACGACGCCAAAGCGGCCGCAAATGGATCCATCGTCTATCTCCCTCTCGGTTATTACGATGTCAGTTCCACGCTCTTGATGACCGGGTCCAATTACACAGTGCAGGGCTCCGGTTTGTGTTCGGTGGTCAAATATACAGGGACAAATGGAGGCACCGTTTTTTCGGTAGCGTCCCCAAATAATCTGGCGATGGAACAACTCACCATCGGAGCGGACCCGTCGGTTGTCGCTATCAACCAGACCGCGACGACGGGCGGGACGATGGTATACGATGGAATCCAGAGCGATCTTGCCAATGGTATCGGGTCGAACTATGTCGGCGCCGGCGTCCAGCTTAACA
>Ga0302320_10018196_pt1 | contig 14191 bp, 16 predicted proteins | sample Bog_T0_3_FD_202130 | JGI IMG/M metagenome (GOLD analysis project Ga0302320, IMG submission 202130) | Peat permafrost microbial communities from Stordalen Mire near Abisko, Sweden - Bog_T0_3 | ecosystem: Environmental > Terrestrial > Soil > Wetlands > Peat | place: Sweden: Abisko, Stordalen Mire... | reverse complement strand
CTGCCTTCGCCGTCTATGAACGCTCGGCCTCCGACGGGCGTTGGAACGCGCACTCCATCCACGTGCTCACATTCGACCGCGACGAGATCACCGCGCTCACTCTGTTTTTGGAGCCGCGACTCTTTGAAGCATTTGGGCTTCCGCTCAGCCTTCCAAACGACGCCAGCGAAGGATTGCTTTCAGCACCGCGCCACTCCTAAGACGCGCCTCTCTGCTGTGCGGCGCGCATGGCTTGTTGTGTCTATCCTGATGCGAAAGTGAGGGGCCGCTTCTGTCACGGCGAGCAAAGCAATAAGATGAATGCAGCAGGCCAATGAGACTCACGACGTCATCGCAATTTCGCCGGGTCCGCGCCTTCGCGCAGCGATGGTTCTTGCCATTATCGCGGACGTCCTCCAGATTGTTGTTTTCCCTCTCTTTGTGGCGGGTGCCGGATCACCCGCTGACGACATACTCGACTTGGGAATGGGAGCTGTGCTGACTTACCTTCTCGGTTGGCACGGGGAGTTCCTGCCATCGTTTCTTGGCAAGCTGGTGCCCGGAGTTGATCTGGTTCCTCTTTGGACGTTGGCAGTTGGAAATGTCTGTCGGAAGTCGAAGCAAATTGCGGTCACCAGAGAAGGAATCAGCGAGGAGCGTCCGGTGCGGGAAGAACCGCGAAGTACGTAAACAGCACGCATTGCGCCAAGGCGAAGGGCTGTTGGGGGCCATGAGGCAGAGGCATGATTGCTTCCATGCCCATCAAACTCCGCAGGGAGTATGCACTACCGCCTTCATCGGCCTCAAGAAGGTCAATTCTGCAGAAGGGGAGTTCCATGGCGATGAAAGATCTGTCACTCTCGAAGGTCTATCAGTTGCTTGAACCGGGACCTGTGGTCCTGCTGACGACTGCCTCAAAGGGTCGGGCCAACATCATGACGATGTCCTGGCACATGATGGTCGAGTTCGAGCCTCCGCTAGTCGCCTGTGTTGTCAGCAACGCCAATTTCAGTTTTGCGGCACTACGGGAAACCAAACAATGCGTGATCGCCGTGCCGGCGCAAGAGTTGGCTCCCAAAGTCGTGGGGATCGGCAACTGCTCCGGCCAGGACGTGGACAAATTCAAGAAGTTTGGCCTGACCCCGGTTCCAGCCGAGCGCGTGGCGCCGCCCCTTGTGGCTGAGTGCTTCGCGAATCTCGAATGCAGGGTGGTCGAGACACGCCTTGCCAGCAAGTTCAACATCTTCATTCTTGAAGTGCTGAAGGCCTGGATCGACCCGGTGCAGAAGAATCCCAAGACCATCCACCATCGCGGATATGGAAGGTTTGCGATTGATGGGGAGATGATCAGGCTGAAGTCAAAGAAGGCGTAGGGGGACACTTCTGAGCAGGGTGTCCCTCTGCGGCACCATTCAAACGAATCGGACGGCCGCTAGTGCATCAAGAGGCAATGGAACCAGAGGGCAAGAGCATGAACAGCATTGAGACCCAGCAGCTTCACCTGACCGGCAGGTTTACGAGCGCAGTGGACTATGCGCGTCATCTCCACATTGAGCGGCGCAAGGGAACCGATATTCTTTACATGGCGCACCTTCTTGGGGTTGCATCCCTGGTGATGGGTGAGGCAGGGCACGCCGGATTTCCTATCACCGAAGAGATGGTGATCGCCGCCATTCTTCATGACGCAGCCGAAGATCACGGAGGGCTATTACGGCTCAAGGACATCGAGCACAATTTCGGCTCGAATGTGGCACGCATGGTTGAGGGACTGTCAGACAGTCTCGCCGAAGACCCTGGCAGCAAGCAATCCTGGCTGGAGCGCAAGCAAGCCTATATTTCAAGACTTCGCGGAGAATCGGCCGACGTCCAACTCATCTCAGCGGCCGATAAGCTCTACAACGCAAGAGCAATTCTTGAAGACTACCGACAGATCGGGCCACGCATTTGGGAGCGGTTCAAACGTGGCCGGCAAGAACAGCTATGGTATTTCGATGAACTCCTGGCAGTATACAAAGCGTCCGAAGCGAGCCGGATTGTGGACGAACTGGAGCGTGTCGTCAACGAACTGAAGGGGATATCGGCAGAGGAAGCAAATTGATGAGCGCCGCGTCAGTGTGGCAGCATTGAGCGCTGGCCAGAGACACTTCTGTAAACTCTCGCCCCATGGAGGTCTCTTTCTGAACTCATCCTCCCCAAGTGAACTCGATGGGAGTTTGTACGTCGGGGTGCAGGCTCTTGTGCACTGGGCAGGTATAGGCGGCTCGCTCCAGTTTTTCCTTGTTCTCGGGGCTGAGATCGTGGGGCACATGAATCTTGACTGTCAGGCTCTGGATCCTTCTCGGCGGTGCTATGGTCATCTCTTTTTCCACGGTTGCCGTGGCACCGGCGATGTCGAAGTTCAGCGTACGGGCCATGATGCCCATGACAGTGAGCATGCAAGTCCCAAGCGCGGTTGCGACCAGGTCTGTCGGGGAGAAACTCTCGCCGCGGCCCTGATTGTCCTTGGGAGCGTCAGTGCTGAGTTCGGTTCCTGAGGGGCCGTGGACTGCTTTGCAGTGCAAGTCTCCCTGATATTCGAATTGAATCGCGACCACTGTTATTCCTTTGAAAGAGCGGTTGGAAATAGGACAATGCAGCAAACATTGCTCAAATCGTCTCACTCTCATACTAGATGCGCGAGGTCACTTCAAACAAGGGAACATCACCGGAGTGATATCTGAATGAAATTCTTAAGTGATGGATTCCAATACTGCCGCGTCCACTTCAGATCGCACTTTACCTCACCTTTAGAATCTCAATTTGAGAATTGGCGCGCGCCAACTTTGGCTGATAGGTTCTGAGTAGACCGTGGCACGATCCCCTGAAACGCTCCGAGGACAATCCAAGCAAGTCGCTAAAGTCGACACTGTCCAGAACCTTACGTCCCGCAGAAAGTCTGCAGTATAGACTCCTCGGGACGGGCAGGGATCGCGTACCTCTCAAACCCCGGCCTCTCCTCGTATGGCCGCGAGACGGCGTCCAGCAACTCCTCGAATGGCTGGAAATCCTGCCTCCTGCTTGCCGCATCAAGCGCTGCTTCCACTAGGTGGTTGCGGGGGATGAATACTGGATTCACACTCCGCATCGCCGCAGCGCGCTCTTGCCCATCTGCCGGCTCTTCGTCGAGACGCTCGCGCCATTCAGCAGCCCAGCCGTCATACGCGCCGGGGTCGGCGTACAGTGTCCGCACTGCCGCGTCGCCATCCGGCGAGGCCGCGGCATCAGCGAGCCTTCGGAAGGTCAACGTGAAGTCAGCGCGGTTGGCGGCCATGCGCTGCAGCAGATCTTCGGCCAGAGCTTCATCCCCCTCGCGCTCCGTAAAGAGGCCAAGCTTTCGGCGCAGCCCAGCCTTGCGGGCCTGTTGGTACTGCGGCTCAAATGCGCTGAGTGCTTCGTTTGCCGCGGCCAGTGCGACCTCTTCGCTCCCGGCCTCCAGCGCCAGAACCGGAAGCAATGCCTCGGCCAGCCGAGCCAGATTCCAGAGCGCCGCACTGGGCTGGTTGCCGTAGGCATAGCGTCCGCCATGGTCAATGGAGCTGAAGACCGTGGCCGGATCGTATGCCTCCATAAAGGCACAAGGGCCGTAATCGATAGTTTCCCCAGAGATCGACGTGTTGTCAGTGTTCATCACGCCATGGATGAAACCGAGCAGCATCCATTGCGCAATCAGCTGCGCCTGCCGGGCGATCACGCCCTCCAGCAGCGCCAGGTACGGCTGCTTGGCATGTGCCGACTGGGGATAGTGCCGGGCAATCGCATAGTCGGCCAGCGTGCACACGCCTTCTGTGTCTTGCTGTGCGGCGAAGTACTGGAACGTGCCCACGCGCAGATGGCTCGCCGCTACCCGCGTCAGCACGGCTCCCGGCAAGACTGTTTCCCGCTGTACCCATTCGCCTGTGGTCACAGCAGCCAGCGCACGGGTGGTCGGCACGCCCAGCGCAGCCATGGCCTCGCTCACAATGTACTCACGCAACACCGGCCCGAGTGCGGCTCTGCCGTCGCCTCCGCGCGAGAAAAGGGTCCGGCCGGAGCCCTTGAGCTGGATGTCGTAGCGCACGCCGTCACGCCCCACCACCTCGCCCAGCAAGTTGGCGCGACCGTCGCCGAGTTGAGGCACGAAATGCCCGAACTGGTGCCCGGCATAGGCCAGCGCCACTGGCTCGGCCCCTTCGGCCACGCGGTTACCAGACAGAACTTCAACACCATGATCGCTTTTGAGCGCATCCGCATCCAGTCTCAGTTGCCGGGCCAACTGCTCATTGACCTTCACAAGCCGCGGCGCCGCAACCGGCGTTGGGTCCAATCGCGCGAAGAAGTGCTCCGGCAACCGTGCATATGTGTTGTCAAAGCCGAAGCGAATCTCATGGCAGCTTGAGAGGAAGGCGGGCTGCGCGGTGCCTTGGTGAATATCGAGTGAATCCATTGTCTATTGGATGTGTGCTTGCAGTTTTGGTCGCTTTCTCGTGGCGAGGCGCGAATGGCGCTTACAGCCGGGGCTTTTTCCAGTTGCGATGCCGACATCACGGTACTAATCTGTAGCGGACGAGCGCATTGGCGATTGGCGCAAACGAATCCCCTTTTTTCCATCTGCCTCTTCAAACTGCTCGGCGTTCGCCTCTACAAATTTCACGCTCATGAGACCTGCTCTTGCCATTTCCAAGATCGTGTAAGGTCCTCTGCTGACCACTCCAGGGACGTTGTGATCAATAGGTATACCTAACAATTGACCACAAAACGACACTATAAGCGATTGGATCGCCCTTCCCATTCATCCCACCGATGAAGTGCGTCTCTATCTCGAAGCATGGAAAGGACAGCAAGGCGCTGTCACGCAACTCCGGATAAACCTCGGTCACGACGCCTGTCGAGGTATCGGGGTTGAGACCGAACTCTACGCTGTCCAATCTCGGTCACGGTGCTTGTGGAGGCGTATCCAAACCCAGACACTTCTCGGCTCTTACTGAGGAGACAGAGCGAAACCTGATAGGGCGATTTGCGCATTGCTCCCATGTATGGGAATATGGCTGCTATGAAACCCTTCGAGGCAAGACAGAGCCAAATCAAGAGCACTACCCTTGGAATTATTATTACGCATGCGCTTGCGACGATCTCCAGGCGGACTAACAGCGCCGGCTCAAATCTTAAGATTGTGGGGATCATCTCACTTTGTTTCGCTTGCTTTACGACCGAGGTGCTCGCAAGCCCACCCGGTCCCAGCGGACCGAGCACGGTGGTGACCGGTCTAAGCTATCCACAATCGATTGCGGTCGACGGTAATGGCAACCTCTATATTGGGGATCAGGGCTGCATCAACTTCATCGGAACGCCGGGAGACTGCAACGTCTATAAAGAGACGCTCTCTGGTGGCACATTCACTCAAACCGTAATCGCCAGTTTCAGCGCTTCGAACGCTCCGCAAGGCATCGCCCTTGATAACAGCGGCAACGTGTTTATCACTGTTTTAGGAAACGGCGTGGTAGAGGCGACGCCGTCAGGAGGAGGTAAATATACTCAAAGGCCAATTGGCTGCGCGTTTGATGCGCCAGGGGGCGTTGCGGTAGATTACCAGGGCACTCTCTACGTTACGAATCGAAGCGGAAGCCGCATTAATAGCGAGAAACCGACGGACACATGTAGCACGATGGGCCTTGTGGCCAGTGGCCTATCCGCTCCTACCGGGCTGGCGATTGACGGTTCTTCTTCCGTTTATGTAATTCAATCGGGGGCGCCTGGAACAGTGTTGAAGGAAGTCGCGTCAGGCAATGGATACAGCGCAACTACAGTAGCTGGCGGCGGCACTTTCAACGGTGTTGCAGTTGACGCCAAGAAAAACGTATTTCTTACCGCCGGGGACGGAAGCGTCTATGAATATAGTCCACCGAACATCAATAGCGTTAACTATAGCTACTTCGCTTTGGCTATCGGCCTTACTGTTCCTACTGGTGTTGCGGCGGATACGAATGGAAACATATATGTTGTGAACACAGGCCAAAATCAGGTGATAAAGATTCCAGTTGCACCAACGAATGCACAACGTCGTCGCAAGGCGTTCGTGGTCCCTCCAGCCGCAGCCACGAAACACTAATCGATCTGCCCCGTGACGGTTCAAAGTCGACGCTTCAGCTGAGCGTTTCTACTTCTTGGGAGGAATAATCTCCCGGCACTGCCCGTTTACACATTTTGCAATCGCATCTTGATGCGTTGGCACCGATGAGTTTTAGGCGCAAACAGAACTTCATCATCAGACCCTACGGCGAGCGCGTCCATTTTGTGCAACTCGATGACCTCAGCCATGAGGAGCTCAAATCGCTCTCGGCTGTATCGTGTCTCATCCTTGCGACGAGCCCCGAATCGTGGGCCTGCGAGAACAACATCGCACAGTGCCTGGAGGGCAACATCGAACTGGAAGTCAGTTGGCGCAAACAAGCCGATGCGCTCATTGAGGACACGCAGCGTCCGGATCGGTCCCGAAAAACGCCCTAGGCTACTTCTTTGTTTTGGTGTGATATGGATCACACTCTGCTCGATCCCTTCTCTCTATTGCACCACCAATGGACCGCCTGAATGTTTTCCGGGTGATCGTCCCGCCATGCTCCGCCCATGCCGCGGGGATGGATATGATCGGGTACTATGTCGCCATAGTCGGTGAACCTCTCTTTGCAGAGAGTGCAGAGACCATTCTGCATGGCGATCTTCCGGTCGAGGAGCTTCCGCATCTCGCCATTCGAGCGGAGTTCCCGGTACCCCCTGGGATGATGTGGGTCTTCGATGCGCCGAACTCCCATCTGGCGCTGGCGTCTTTCTCTCGGGATTGCCTCTCTTCCACAGCAGAAACGGGAGCGGTGGATCGGGCAGAGCTGGTTACGGTGGAGTCTCATGGTGTTCTCCTGATTGGCCTGTGTGCAATGGTGAGATTGGGATTGGCAGGAAGCAGGATCGTCTGCTTCAGGAGCCGGTAAGCTCTGAGAAGCCCTTTTTCTCAGGGGCTAGTTGTCAGTTTTCAGGAGTCAGATGCCGAGCCCGGCAGCGGCGTTGCGGGTGAAGATCTCGCCGATGCGGATGTATCGGGCCAGCATCTCGGCCGATTTATGGCCGGTCTGGCGCATGATGTCGGGCTCGCTGACGCCGTTCATCGCCGCCTGGGTGACACATCCTGCGCGCAAGCTATGGCCTCCCAGTTGCTCCGGCTTCAAACTTGCGCGACTGGCGGCCCGCTTCACGATCCAGCCGACGCAGTCCTTGTGGAGCCCGCGGCGGGAGAGCTTGCCATGGCGGGTGACCCCGCGAAAGACAGCACCGGAGGTGATGCTCGATTCGGCCAACCAGCGGCGCAACACGCGGACCGGGCAGGTGGCATCGTCTTTCCCAAAGGGAATGCCGACCTTGCGGCCGGCGGCCTCCTGGTCGGTCTTCGAGCGGCAGAGATCAATGACCAGGCCGTCCTGGGTGAAGGAGAGGTGGGCCAGGTCGATCGCGGCAAGCTCCGAGCGGCGGAAGGCGCCGGCGAAGCCGACCAGTATCAGCGCCCGGTCGCGGAGGCCCAGAAGCGTCTCCGGGCAGGAACCAACGATGCGGCGAATGTCGCTGGTCAGCAGCGGAGCTTTACCCTCCTGGGCGGTGCCGATCGAGCGGCGAATGCCCTTGAGGGTCTCGCTCACGACGAAGTGGTGGCTCGACGCGGGTGAGGCTTCGAATCCTGCCGCCTGGTGAGCCTTGGTGATCGAGGTCAGCCGGCGGGTGATGGTGGCCGAGCGAAGCGATCCCGCGCGGTCGGCGATGTAGAGAGCGACGGTTGTGGGAGTCGCCGGCAGATGGGCCAGGTGGTGCTCTTGGCAGAACCGGGTGAAGTCTTCGAAGTCGGTGCGGTAAGCGCGGAGTGTGGCGGGGGATTTGGCGGCGTGAATGTAGGCTCGCGCCTTTTCGATCAGATCTTCGAGGTCGGGGGAGCGTGCGGCTAAGGAAAGCGTTGGGGTTTGCATGGGGAGAACTCCAATTGGAAAGAAGGAATGAGAAAAGATGGAGGCAAGCGCGGCCGTCCAACCTGGGGATAGGCGACAAGCGGCAGAGGCTCGGCTCGAGGTGAGGCTGTGGCCACCGAGGAATCTGGTCAAGGTTGAAGGGAGACAACTGGAGGAAATCGATCAGATGAAGCCGTTGGCTGGCTATGTACTCACCGGAACAGTTTGCTTACGGAATTCTGTCAGGCAATTGCAGGACAAAAGCGGCAAACTGCCTGACCGCTTTCCGTCAATCCAGCCGCGATCGTTTCGGCACACTTCTCGCACATCTGGTGAGGTTCGACCTCAGGAATCCTTCGACCAGACGGTCAGGGTTGGCTGATGCCGGATCGGGCTCGCGCTCTCGAAGCGATCGATCGTGAATTTGCGGACGACCCTGTAACCACCGAGTCCGTGCTCGTAGGTCGTATCAATCCAACACAAACGGGCTTTCCTTGCCCGGTATCTTTCTGTTCAAGCGCGATAGGGTTTGTACTGCCTGAACCCCGTCAAGCCTCTTGTCCACATACATGGCCTGTAGAAGTGGTTGATCGAACCCCGTCTGATATTTGTTTGCCACAAGCAGGATTTGATAATCGCTCGAGCCAAAGCGAATCGGCAGTTGCTTTTCGCTGATCGAGTTCCCCGTGACGGAATCGATGTTCATTCCCGGTTCGGTGTATTCGATTCCGGTATCGGGGTCCTTCACAGTCCCGCTGAAAGCAACGAGCGGGTGAATGTCTCCATATCCATGTTCTGCGAGGTAAGCTCATCCCTACGCTCGATGCCTTGCGCCGAAAGCGAAATACCGGCGCCTATGACGACTACGGGCTTGTGGCTCAGGGCGAGGCTGATCTCGCGGGCAAGCTAGCCGCCGAAATCCGCAAAGTGGTCGAGGACTGGATCCGCAAGAATCATGCCGACAAGATGACATGAGCGCCGATTGCCGCAGGGCGCCTCAGCGACGAGATGGGAACTGCGATATGCCTCCGTGAATAGAACTCTCGCAGCGGCGGCTATTGATCGGCGTAGAACAAGACCTTGGCGTGGCAAGGCGCTGTTCACTGCTCATCCTGAACCCTCTTAACCGACAGGCTGCAGGAATAATCGGCGCCGGCATGGCGACTGAATTCTGTGCGTCCTAGCTGGATCGGGTCTGGGTAGGTTCCCGGCCCCTACGGCGTTTTATCGTTACTAATGCTCCGAAGAGGCATTCAACTCATTCATAAATAGTTACTTATGCACCACAAGGTGTTTGCAATCTGAATACCGATATTCACTCAGTTCAAAACCGTGAATCAGAAATGTGCGCGTCATTTTTCGGGTACGGAGTTTACCCGCACCGGCAAATCCACAAGACGTTCCGAACTGGCAAGAAGAGTTGTTACACTGCTGTGACCGAATGGTGCTTGGGAGAATGACAGAGAAAACACCGATGTCAGAGAAGGACAAACTGGCTGCTGAGGCCATCGATCGCTGGGGGGATTTCCAAGAGGGCCTTGCCTCGGTAAAGCGGAAATACCCCATCAGTCAGTTTCAAGCGTTTTGGTCAGCAACAAAACGCTATGCCGAATTAACAAAGGCAGATGCATTGATCCACAAGCAAGTCGCCGCAGCCGTTCATGGGCTCGTTGATTACCTTGCCGCGGAACGTAAGAGAGTTCCAGGCGACATTCTTCGGGACGCTGAGCGGTTGGAGTGCCTCCTTTTTATGGGATATGACCCGTACTTCGAGGGTGACGAACCGCCAGGATTGTGACGCATTCTTGCTGAGCGGTGATACCAACAACTGAGTAAGGCCATGTTTCATGTTTTCGCCAAACCGGTTATCCGTCAACTTGCAGGAGGATCGATCTGAATAGGTCAATGAGCCCTAAGGCCTGTTAGCGTAAACCAAGAATTGCGCGTAGGCCGATCGGCGAAACCTGGCCGATTCCTGATGAACAATGCTCAATAACTGTTCATCTCTTCCCTGTTGAGACGCCCCATCCAGTGCTCTCCGTTGCGAACCCTGACCGGAGATAGATGTCGGCTGGTGGCGATTGACGATCATTGAAGCACGGCGTACTCTCGTCGAGCTTGCTGCACCGTAGGAAGATCGGAATCGGCATCTTTCCACAAGGCGAAGAAACTCTCGTATTCGCTTTTGCTTCCAGCCTTGTTGCCCTGCAAAGCATAGGCGCGGGCCAGACCGACGTGGGCGAGTACGGTCCATGGATGTATGGGGTCGTCCAGCCCTGGATTGGCAATCAGCTTTTTGAACTCAGTTTCCGCCTTTTCCCCTTGCTTCAGGGCGAGGTAAGCATCGCCACGAACTTCAATCACTTCAGGCGCCGCCAATTCATAAAGCGCAGCGGGTTCCAGTGCGGCAATCGCGGATGCGGGGTCGTGATGCTGCAGCGCCAGCATGGCCTTTACTTCTGGAAGGTAGACGAAATGCTCCGTTGTGCCATGGGGATATTGCTCCGGCTTTTTCAGGTAGGCTTCAGCAGCAGACGCATCCCCGGCGCTTGCTTCCACAACGGCGCTGTAGATCCCGCTGCGGTCCTTGACCTGCTTCAGGAGCTCCCTGGCCTTGGCGTCGCGGCCAAGCTCGGCTTCAATCCTGATCTCTTCCCAAAGTATGCTGTCCGCGACTGCCGCGCCATCTTCCTTCAAGCCCTGCGGAATCGCGGCCTTGTAAATGTCCTCAAACTGCCGATATTCTCCCTCGTCGGCGGCAACGATCCCCTGATTTCCGAACATGTCGTAAAACTCGGGCTTGCCCTTGTTCCAATCGACCTCATGCTGCATTCCTCCTGTATCGTGGTCGATGGCGGCGATGTTAAACAGAATTGCGTGCAAGCGCTGGCTATCGATGCCCTGAGTCTGCGCCTCGGCGATGGTGCGCTTGGCGTCGCCGAAGCGATTGGCCCGCACGTACGCGCGCGCAAGATCTTCATAGGTTGACGGTGCGCGTGACACGACCAATTTCATCGCTCGCTCACCGGCTGCGATGGCCTGCGGAAAGCTCCCTCGCTCCGTCTCCACGTCGGTCAGCGCTTCCCATGCGGCCATGTCGTTCGGATACACCTGCGTCCACTTCAGGATCTCCTTCTCGGTGGCATCCAGGTCGTGGAGAGTCGTCAGATAGTAGGTGTAGCGAATATAGATTCTTTCGTACTCGCTTACATTAGCGGTCAGATCGAATGCCTTTTGGGCGTATTCGGCTGCTTTGGGCCGATCGCCAAGGTTGTAATAGGTGATGGCAAGAGCCGAATGTGCCCAGGCAAACCTGGGATCGATCTCCACGGCTTTTTGAAAATAGGGGATGGCGTCCTGGAACTTTGCCTTACGGCCGAGTGTCATGCCCTGGTAGTAGGCCAGGAGCGCATCGAATGAGGAAGTCGTCGCATTGAAAAACGGCACCTGATAATCGTCCATTGACTTGCTAGGCTCGCCCAGCTTCCGCCGAGCTCGCAGCGAAAGCGAGTCGAGCGTGCCCAGCAATTCATCTTTGCTGTTCGCTGTTGCCTTGTAAGTTGCCAACGTTGCGCCTGTGACGCAGTTCACCACGTCCATGGAGATCCGGGTACCGAACTTATCTGGAGAAAATTCGATCCTGGGTCGCAGCATGGCCTGGTAGCCGGTGCGCTTGCAAACTTCAGTCGCCGTATCCCCGAGCAGCGGTGTGTCCGCGGGTTTTTCCATTGCAGCCAGTGCGGTGTTGACCTCGCCCGCGCTCATGAGCTGGATCCAGGGCGTCTGCCCAACCTGCGCTTCAAGTGCGTTCTTCATGGTGAGGTCATAGGTCGGGTCGCCGGTGAGATTCAGGAAATCGGCAACCATCACCTTGCGCAGCTGAGGCGATTTGGAGAAGCGCGTCCATAGATAGGTGGAGGCTGCAATGAGCAGGACCGCCGCCAGTGCGGACCACGCGATCAGGCGGCGGGGTATTCGATCATTCAGAGGAATCCGCGCGAGTGCCGGCGCGGGAAACGACTCTTCGATCACCACCTGAGTGCGTTCGTGGATGTGCTGCACCAGAACGTCTTCGGTCCGGCCCCCGGAAGCGCCGTTCTCCGGAAGGCCATTCTGCACCTTGGCTGTGAACTGATAGCCACGGCCTGGAACGGTGGCGATGCAGGCTGCTCGGTCCCCAAGCGCTCTGCGCAGCGACGAGACCTGCCGGGCAAGGTTCCCCTCTTCCACAAACGACTCCGGCCAGACAGCCCGGAAGATTTCTTCTTTGGTAACCACCCGGCCGGGATGGGTTACCAGGTAAATCAGGATCTCAAATGACTTGGGGTAAAGAGGAATCTGCATCCCGTCACGCGAAAATGTGCGGCTGTTGGGATCCAGCTCAAACTCGTCGAATCGATAAATGCCATTTGTTGTTAAGGACATAGACGACTTTCACATTTTTTCGCAAGTTTTCCGAAATGTTTTCCGGCCGATTCAAGACTTTGAATCCTCGGTTGCGCTCTAGTGGCGATCAAGCGGATGAACGCAACGCAGAACCCAGGAGCGAGCATGAAAGTCCTTCCCCTCAGAGTGTCGCGTGCAGCGCCGGCCGCGTCGCAGGCCCCACAATCCGCGCAACACGAAGATACCACAACGGAATTTGAAGCCGGCGCCGAACTCAGGGCGCATCGGCGAACCACGGTAACGGTGGAGCGGGAAACAATCTCAATTTTCGTACGGCAGCCTGTTGCGGGAGCTGCCGTAGCAGACTCGGCCCAGCTGGCAAAGACGGGAGACCTGCCCGAACCACCAGACCAGAATCTGCCGGCGTCACCGGCAGCGCGAAACGCACTCAGCGGAGGCAACCCATGATCCCGAACGAATCAGCGAAGACAGAAGCGACAGCAATCCCGGCCCCAACCCAAATTTCAACGATGGAGATCACCGAAATGAGAACAGGCAATATGAAGCGTAATTCGCAGATCCAGAGTTCGCTGGCCGGCGTGTGCAGCGTTCTGCTCGTGCTCTTTGCTGGCCAGCCTGGCCTTGCCCAGCAGAGCGCGCCGACAAACCCGGCAGCCACAATAGACTCGTCTTCCACCGCAACAACCGCATCCACCTCCAGGCTTCCCGCCACCAGGCCGCTCGCCGGGCAGGCAGCAGCGGCGGAGAACGAAACTAGCGCGCCGGCCAAAGCGGGCGGCGAGGGAATCAAGATTCATGGCCACTGGAAGTTTGTGGTGCACGACCCAGACGGCAAGCTGGTCAGTTCGCGTGATTTCGAGAATTCGCTGGTTACACAAGGTGGCGGAGATTTTGTGCTCTCAATGCTCTTGGCCGGTCAGGGCGTTGCAGCGGACTTTGCGATCGCTTTGTGCCCCCAGGCTGGAACGATTGGACCCTTTTCGGTTTGCACGCAAGCAAGCCCAAACCCCGTTGCGGTGCTAGTTCCAAGTTCGAATGGCCTCATCGAATCCTTGCTTGCGGCGAACAACCTATGCGGCGGGGGCTGCGTATCCGGACTCAATAAGCAGGTGACCGGTCATTTTGGCGCGCCTTTTGGGATAATGCTCAGCGGCAGCTACACATCAACTCAGAATGTGAGCATCAACGCCGTGCAGACCGTGATGGGCTTTTGCACCCTGAATGCCACTACGCCGAGTCTCCTCAATATCAGCCCGCAGACGTGCGATACGCTAAACGACCCCACGAACACATCATCCGGCAACGCCATTCTGGACTTTTCACCCTTCACCGGAACCTCCCTGAGCACGCCGCAAATCCTGAGTACAGGCCAGATCCTCACCGTCACGGTCACCCTCAGCTTCTCCTAACGCATGAGAGAAGTTCTCCGAGGCATGTTTCATGCGCCCATCGGTTCGTTCCGGTCGCGATTCCCCTTGGGGCCAGAATCCCCATGCCGTCCGGCCTGGTTTCATTCCGGTTATGACCGTGCCCCGGCGACAGCCGGCCTGGGCGCGGAGTTGAAGCCGACGACCCGTGCGGCATAAGGAGTTGTCATGAGATCTCGATTCAGCGTCAGGATGCCCATCCCGTCGCCCTTTCTCGCTCGATTTTTCCGGGTTTCCCGAGGGAAGGGACCGTTTGGAATTGCTTTCCTCTGCATCTGCTTGCTTTCCGCATTTGCGATGCCGCCTGAGGCGCAAGCCGGACAAAACCAATGGACTTGGGTCAGCGGAAGTAACCTGCCGAACCAACCCGGCGTGTATGGC
>Ga0302320_10018195_pt1 | contig 14192 bp, 16 predicted proteins | sample Bog_T0_3_FD_202130 | JGI IMG/M metagenome (GOLD analysis project Ga0302320, IMG submission 202130) | Peat permafrost microbial communities from Stordalen Mire near Abisko, Sweden - Bog_T0_3 | ecosystem: Environmental > Terrestrial > Soil > Wetlands > Peat | place: Sweden: Abisko, Stordalen Mire... | reverse complement strand
GCGTCCGCCGAACGGAACGGAGTGTCCCGCGGGCATCACAACAATCATCGGCTTCGCCTTCTTATCCGCAATCAGATTGTCCAGAATCAGATTGGCGTTGCCCGCGTTCGTCCAGGATTCCGGCACGTCGCCGCTGCCATGCACAAGGTACAGCACCGGATACCGCGTGTTCCCTTTCTCATAACCCGGCGGGAGATAAATCACGAAACGCTCGGTACGGTTCAGCGTCGCGGACTTCTGCCATTCCGTTACCAGCACTCCATGCGGCACGTCGCGCAGATCCCAGGGCAGCGGCGCAGTGTCCGGAACCTCCACCAGGCTGGCCGAAGTTCGCTGCCGCAACTTGATGCGCGGATTCACCGGGTCGGCGATCGCGAGTCCATCGAGATTAAACCAATACAGATGCCCGTTGGCCGCCAGCGGTGCAGTCGTGATGCTCCACACGCCGTCCGCGCCTTTCGTCATGTTCTCGGGCTTGTTCACCGGCATCCAGTCACCGTAAAGGGACACAACCGTAGCCTGCGGTGCCCGCACGCGGAATGTGACCGTGCGATCGGCATGAGGTTCGGGCGAGACCAGGCCGTCGGGCGCTGCCGTCTGGGCCTGTGCAAGCGAAAAAGTGAGCGAAAACGCAACTGTCAGCGCAGACAGTGAGAACAAAGATTTCATGGTAAGTAAGATATCACTATGTCAATCCGCGCCCTCGTTCCCGCGCTGCTGGCGATCACAGCCCTCGCCCCGGCCCAAACCGCGCCCGTTCCCGTCTACTATCCCGGCGAACAATGGCGCACTGCGACGCCGGAATCGCAGGGCCTCGATTCCCAGGCGCTGGCCTCCGCCATCGAGCAAGTCCGACAGAAGCAGTGGGGTGTCCACAGTCTCCTGGTCATCCGCCACGGGTACGTAGTCGCCGATGCCGATTTCTATCCCTACAACTCCGCGACCCCGCACGACCTGGCATCCGTAACCAAGACTCTGACCTCCACACTGACGGGCGTAGCGGTTGCCAACGGCATCCTGAAACTGGATCAAACGCTGCTCTCTTTCTTCCCGAAGGAAAGCCCGGCCAACGCGGACGAGAAGAAGCGCTTAATCACCGTCGGCAACGTGCTGCACATGGAATCCGGCCTCGATTGTGGTTTTCTGCCGGGGGAGCAGGAACTCGAGCAGATGAAGCGCTCGGCGAACTGGGTGCAGTACGCGCTGTCCCTCCCGATGAAGTTCGATCCCGGCACTCACCCGTCGTATTGCAGCCCCGGCTACCATTTGCTCGGCTCCATGATCGGCGCGGCTTCTCACCTGACGGAGGCGGAGTTCGCGCGCAGGTACCTGTTCGATCCGCTCGGCATCGGCAAAGTAGTCTGGGCCGACGATCCCCAGGGACGCAATCACGGCTGGGGCGATAGCCACTTCTTTCCGCGCGACGTCGCCAGGCTTGGCTATCTCTATCTGCACGGAGGCGAGTGGAACGGCAAGCAGATCGTGCCCCGCGATTGGGTCGCGATGTCGACCACACCACCCATGGGCGGGCGCGGCGAGCCCGGCGGTTACGGCATCGAGTGGAACGTCGCGCGTGGGCCCAACGGACTTCAGTACGGCGGCACCGGACGTGGCGGACAGATTCTCATCGTATGGCCGGAACTCGACATGATCGTAGTGAGCATGGCCGGTGGCAACGCGGGACAACTCGCGCCGCTGATCCGTGCGGCAGTGAAGTCGGATGCGCCGCTGCCGGCGAATCCGGACGGAGTCGCGCTGTTGAAGAAGGACGCCGAGACGGCAGCGAAATCACCGGAGCCAGCGCCCGTGCCCGCGATGCCGGCTACAGCGGCGACAATCTCGGGAAAGGTCTATACATTCCCGGTCAACTCATCGCGAATCGATAGCCTTTCGCTGCACTTCTTCAGCAATGGCACGGCCCAGGTTGACCTCAAGTACTACGGCGATCCGCTAAGTTTTCCGATCGGCCTCGATGGGGTGTACCGCATCGGCCCGTACGGACCGATGGGACTGCGCGCAGGCGCGACGGGAAAATGGACTTCGGAGAACGAGTTCCTGCTGGACCTGAACTTCATCGCCAACATCAACCACTACACGATCGCGATTCGCTTTCTGCCGGACCAGGCCATTGAGGCAACCGTGGATGAGGCCTCGGGGTTAATGCGCAACGGCCACCTGACAGGCACCGCGGGTCGCTAAGGTGGGGCGGGTTGGTAACCGGTTGGTAACCCGCGGCCGATTGTGATTCGGCCACGCGGCGACAGCCGCGTTTGCTCGGGCGGCAATCATTACTACGCGCCCGCAGTCCCGCCATTCCCGGTATCCGCGCCCTTCAGCGATGGCCACACCGCCGCGCGTTTCTCCAGGAATGCACGCACGCCCTCGGCGAAATCTTCCGAGGCCATCAAACCGGTACGCAGCTCGCGAGCAATCGGCGCGGCCGCCTCCACGCTCAGATCCCGCGTGCGATTCACATACTCCAGCCCCGTTGCATTCGCAACCGACGACAACCCGGCCAGTTGTCTCGCAATTTCCGTCCCCTGCTTAAGCGGGTCGGCCGCGATCTCGGTAACCAGCCCATACGCGAACGCTTCATCCGTTGAAAACGTGCGCCCGGAAAGACTGAGTTCGGTGGCTCGACGCTCGCCGACCGCGCGCGCCACAGACCGAAAGACCATCAGAGGCCACAGGCCGATTCGAATTTCAGTCAGGGCAAAACGCGCATCCGGCGCCGCCACCACAAAGTGCGCGTTTGCAGCCAGTCCGACGCCCGCCGCTATCGCAGCAACGTGAATCGCTGCAACAATCGGCTTCCGTGCGCGAAAAATCGTCGTAAACAATCGCTCGTGAATATCCGCCAGCGCATTCTGATCGGCCGACAAAACCTCCGCCAGGTCCATCCCGGAGCAGAAGTGCGAACCCTTCCCTTGCAGCAAGACCGACCCAACGGCGGAGTCGGCATCTGCGCGGTCAAACGCAGCCACCAATTCGCGGCACGTGTCCAGATTCAGAGCATTGCGCTGCTCCGGTCGATTGAGCCGGATACAAAGTACGCGATCCGTCAACTCGACCTCGATCACAAAACCTCCAGCGGCAAGGCGTTCCCGCGCAGTCTCTGCAGCGCAACCTCAACCGCCAGCGTCAGCACTTCACGCGTATCGTTGGGGTCGATAATCGCATCGCAATGGCCTCGCGCCGCCGCATACTTCGCGTCAAGCCATCGCTCATAGTCGGCCCGAGTGCGGGCCATCGACTCTTTCAGCTCATCCGGAATCACGCCCCCCGCCTGCCTCACCTTTTCCAACTCAGCCGCGAAAAGCGCCTGCACGGCCGAATCGCCTTCCATCACGCCAATGCGCGCCGTAGGCCAACTGAACGTAAAGTTTGGATCGAAGCCTTGGCCCGCCATCGCGTAATAGCCCGCGCCCGAAGCGTGATTGATGGTGAGCACGATGCGCGGCACCGTCGCGCACGACATCGTCTCCACCATTTCCGCGCCCGCGCGAATGATCCCCTCCGCCTCCACATCCTGGCCCACCATAAACCCGGACACGTCCTGCACGTACAGAATCGGCGTGCCCTGCCGCTCGGCCAGTTCCACGAAGTACGCCACCTTGCGTGCCGTTTCGGTGTAAATGATTCCGCCGATGCGAGGTTTGAGGAAACCCCTGCGATTCGCAATCACAGCCACCGGGTGCCCACTTAAACGTGCCGTGGCGCAGAGCATCTCCGGCGCGAAGTCCGGCTGAAACTCCACAAAATCGTCGCGGTCCAGAACGCGCTGCAGAATGTCTTCCATGTGATAAGGAAGACGATGGTCCGCTGGCAGCACACTGTAGAGCCCTGTGGCAGCAGGTTCGGACTTAACCAATACCGTCCCGTGCGGAGCCGGCATTTGGCGGAATCGCGCGCGGATCATATCCAGACAATCTTCGTCGTTCTTCGCAACGTAATGCGCTACGCCGCTGGTCGCCGTGTGCAAATGCGCGCCGCCCAGGGTTTCCTGATCGATGGTCTGGCCGGTCGCGCCCTTCACCAGATTCGGACCGCCCAGCCCCATGAAACTGGTCTTCTCCACCATGATGATCACGTCGCTCAGCGCCGGAAGATAGGCTCCGCCCGCGATGCATGGCCCCATCACTGCGGCTATCTGCGGTAAGCGCAGCTTGCGCCGCATCAGGGAGTTATAGAAGAAAATTCGACCGGCGCCGTACTGGCCGGGAAAGATGCCGTCCTGGTATGGCAGATTGACGCCGGCGGAATCGACCAGATAGACGATCGGCACGCGATTCCTCATCGCGATCTCCTGCGCCCGCAGAATCTTGGTGATCGTCTCGGGCCACCAGGCGCCGGCTTTCACCGTCGCGTCATTCGCCACGATCACGGCGGGACGGCCTTCGATGCGGCCGGTCCCCGTCACCACGCCCGCCGCCGGCGCCTGACCGTCGTAAAGATCGTACGCGATCAACAGCCCGATTTCGAGAAAGCGCGCGCCCGGATCCAGGAGCCGCGTTACGCGTTCGCGGGCAGTCAGTTTGCCCGCGCGATGCTGCTTCTCAATGCGCTGCGCACCACCGCCTTCGCGGATCTTGTCCTCCAAATGGTGCAGAGTCTCAGCCAAGTGCCGCATGTGCGAAGCCCTCGCGACATCCTGCGCACTACTCCCGCGCGGGGCGCTTCCCTGGTTTCCGGCATCCTCGTACAAAGCATCGGCCATCGCTGATTTAGTGTAACGGTTCCTCGCCTGTCTGGTCTCGGCCTCGCGTTGCTGGCCGCGCCGGGGTTCCGGACGGGTCGTCGGTCGCGGGCATTCGGGCAGTGCCGCGCCTCGTCCGCCGCAGGCCCGCTCTGCACCCGCGCGGTGCCCCCGGCCTGTTTGGGCCACCCGGTGATATAAAATGACCCTTTGCAGGAGAAACCCATGAAAACCTTGATCACGACCTTCGCTGCGGTCGCCATGCTTTGCGCAGCGCTTCCGGCAGCAGAAGATGCGTTGCAGACCAACAATGACGCCCTGCGCGCCGCAGTGGAGGGCAAGAAGGGCACGGCCGACGTCAAGCGATTGGCCGTCCTTGTGCTTTCGGAGGCAAGGAAGCAGATGGGTCCCATGCCGGCCGACGGGGATAAAGAGAACTGGGATTTGCACGTGAAATACGCCCAGCAGGTTTCCGAATACGCCGAATACGCGCTCTATTCGGAATCCGTGAGTGCTCCGGCCGCCACCGCTGCCGATCTGATCGGGACGCTGGAAGCAAATGCTCCGAAGAGCAAGTATCTGACCCAGGATGCGTATCTTATCGTGGCCAACGCCGCGATGAGCGCGCAGCAGACGGATCGCGCCTCCGCGTTCGCGAAGAAATCGCTGACCGCACCGAAGGGCGCGAAGCCGGAGCAGGCGACCGGCACCGCGCATTACATCATCGGCGTTGTCGCGGCCAACAAAAACGACTTCGCTACCGCCGATAAAGAACTGCGCGCCTCACTGGCGGGCATCAAGGGCAACCCCGCTGTCGAAGGGCCGGCCTACTATTATCTTGGCGAGGCGGCCTATCGCGTGGGACGGCAAAACATGGACCGCACGGAAGCCGATCAGGGCATTAAGTATATGGGGCAGGCGGCTATCATCAGCGGGCAATACCAGGCCAACGCATCCGCCGAACTGAAGCGCATGAAGACAGAGATGGGAGAGAAGTAATTCTCGTCTGCGACCCTTAAGAAGCGAGAGGCCCGGCGTCGCGTCTGCGATTCCGGGCCTCTCATTTTTGAAAGGTAGTTTACTTCTCGAGACGCACTGTACGCTTGGAATAGGTATCTTCCGCGCGATGCAGCAGCACGCTGGCCTTTCCGGACTCGCTGGTTTCCACAACCACCTCGGCGCGAGGGACAAACACCCCGCCCTTCTCGCCACGGATCAGGAGAAAACCTGAACTGGCGGGAGTGATTCTGTAGCTGCCGGCCGGCAGTGTAGCTGTCCCCGCCTTAAAAGCAAAGGGCACCTTCACATCCAGTTCGGTCGCCTGATTGGCCAACGCCGACGCCGCGAAAACGGCGAACGCAACAACGGTGTAGATTGATTTTTTCATAGTTTTGTTTTCCTTTCGATCTGTTTGGTTTACTCCTGCACGAAGGACACGTCCGGCTTACAGTGAAGCCCGATCGGCCGATGAGCAGGAGGTTTTATTGAGAGACACACGTACACCGCGATACTGGTGAACCATGGGTCCGGTTTATAGCCAACGTGGGAGGTAACAATCCCTCGATCTGAGGAACGGTACGGAGCCTGCGCGAAGAACAATGACGCAAACACCGCGTGTGAAACAACTGCGATGTAAAACAAAACCGAAACAATTACCCCTCGCCCGGCTTGCCTTACAACCCCAGTCTATCGCGAAAAAGGGGGGGAGAGCAAATTCATAATTTCAATACAGCCCATGCCGGATCCCGCTCAACACTCGGCCAAATGGGCATTTCACAAAAAACAACGGCCCTGAATCCAGGGCCGTCGTTGAATCATCTAAAGGCGAAAACACCGTTATGGCCGCCGCCACGAGATTTCTTTTCGGAACAGAGCGGCTGCGGCCATAACAAGCGGGGATACCAGGGGGCGGCAGCCCCTTGTCTGGTTAGTAGCGTCCGCCGCCACCGCCGCCCGACTTGCGGCCGTAACCGCCACCACCGCCGCCGCTGCGGTTACCACCACCGCCGCCACGATGACCACCACCGCCGCCGCCCTCGCCCTTCGGGCGAGCTTCGTTGACGTTCAGTGCGCGGCCGCCGACTTCATGGCCGTTGATCGCCGCAATGGCGCGATCGCCTTCGGAATTGTCCGCCATTTCCACGAAGGCAAAGCCGCGGGGCTGACCTGTGTCACGGTCGGTTACTACGCTCACGCGGTCAACTGCGCCGTGGGCTTCGAAAAGTGCGCGGATATCCTGCTCAGTCGTGCTGAAACTCAGATTACCCACAAAGATGTTCTTCATTTTTTATATTCTGCTTTCTGGATTTGAGAGCGAAGAAATTCGGGTGGGCGATGATACGCGTGCCTAAATCGGAGCGACAGTCAAATACGTCTGTAGTGTACCAGTTGCGGAACCACCGTTTAGGAGGGCCACGGGTCGGGATTGTCGGACGGCAGAGCCAGCCCTTGTCTGCGGCGCCGGTTCACTTCGAGATCGCGCAGTTGATGCTCGGTGAGCGATTCGGTCGGCGCATCCGATAGCGTGTCGGCCATCTTCTCCAACTCGGCTCGCGATACGCGCCAGCCCGAACCGGTCTTGATCGCCTTGATCTTGCCCGATGCCATCAGCCGCCGCAGGAATGCGACAGGCAAACCGCTGAACTCAGCCGACTCGGCCAGTGTGAGAAACAGACGGCGGTCGATAGGGACGGCGGGAACCGCGGGCGCGGGTTGTACCGACGTTCTCGATTCGAGAAAAGCGAGCAGTGCCGACTCCAAAGCCCCGGGCACGCGGGTGGAAACCGATTCCGATTCGATCACCCGCGCCAATGCAACTTCCGGATCCACTCTCATAGGTGAAGTCTATACCCCGCATTCCGGTATATGATTGCGGTGTGCCCTTAGACGACCCGAATCAAGACGCCGAACTGGTCACAATCCGCCAGTTCGGAGACATGTCCGAGGCTCTCCTCGCCCAGGGACGCCTCGACTCAGCCGGCATCGAAAGCTTCCTCGCCGATACGAATATCGCAAGAGTCGAATGGCCGCTCACCCGCGGCATGAGACTGCAGGTGGAAACGGCCGACGTGGAGACCGCGCTCGCCTTGCTCGATCAGCCGGGCGAGTAGTTCAGAGCCCCAGCAACCGCTCGATGCGGACCTGCTGAATCACGATATCCGGCGACTCCTGCACTGCGTGATGGTAACGCATCTGAAAGTCGCTGCCTTGTTCGCGCGGACGCATGATGTCGCGAACCTGCGCAAGCAACGCGTCGGCCTCAGGCTGCCCCGCCGTACTGCGGCGCGATAAAGCTTCGTCGATTTCCACCACCAGCGTCGAGATGTTCTTCAGCCACGCGAAGTGAGGATCCGCCAGCACCAGTTGCAGGAAGGGGCCGGGACCGGGGATCGCGCCGTTAGCTTTTTCATACTCCACGCGCTCGCGATCGAGCAGCAGCTTGTGCTGTTCGAGAAGAAGGCTGGAGAGGTTGTCGAGGAGTTCCCTGCTCTCGGGCGTTATCGGTTGCGTCATAGCCAATCCCTATTGTGACCTGTACCGGGCGTCTGCGGCTAAATGCATGCGGCAAAATAGAGGAATGTCTGCCACCACTGTTCCCCCTGACCAATGCTCCAACCTCGATGAAATCCGCGCCGGGATGGACGCCATCGACAGGGAGATCGTCGCGCTGATCTCCCGCCGGGTGGCTTACGTTCGGGCTGCCGCGAAGTTCAAGACCAGTTCCGCGAACGTGGCCGCGCCGGAACGCGTGGCGGCGGTATTGAAGACGCGCCGCGAGTGGGCCGAAGCGGCCGGATTGAGCGGAGATGTGATCGAGGGGCTATATCGCGATCTGGTCGCCTACAGCGTGTCTGAGGAGCACAAGCAGTGGGAAGCGAACCAGATACGCGGGTAATGGAACAGCGCCGTGGAGGCCGGCCCGGAATTCGCTGGCTAACGCCTTCATTGGGGCGGTAAGCCCGAAAATCGCCTGCCGTCACTATGGTCGTTTCCACTCCCCGCAATGCGCTTGCGATCTCGCTGTACGCCTGCCGGCCGATTTTCCAGTCGTTCGTGCGGCCGGAGGCCGCGGTACTGACTTCCCCGCTCGCCTCGTACCGCAACGCTCGCGCGCATCGCCACCGACAACCCTTTACCTTCCTGCAGCTACCCGATACCCCGAATCCCGCAGCAACTCCCGGCCCTTCCCCCTGAGCACATACTCCACAAACGCCCGAGCCGCGTCCTGATTCTTCGACGACGCCACAATCCCCAGCGCCTGGTCGATCGGCGCATGCAACGCCTCAGCCACGGGAATCACCTTGCCCTTCTCTCTGAGCACCAGCGAGTACGCCGTAAAGACGGCATCGGCATTCCCCGACGCCCCATACTGCTTCGCCATGCTGATGTTGTCCGCATATACGACTCGGGGCTCCAACTGCCCCCAGATCCCCAGCTTCTGCAGCGCTTCCCGCGCCGCGAGCCCGTACGGCGCCAACTCCGGCTTGGCCAGTGCGATTACCTTGACACCGGGCTTAACCAAATCGTCCGGCCCGTTTACCTGCGCCCCGCTGCCCGGGGGAATCCAAAGCGCGAGGACCCCCGTCGCATAAACGGCCCGAGATCCCGCCACCAGCAGCCCCTTCTTCTCCAACTGAGCAACGTGCTCCACATCAGCCGCGGCGTAAACATCGTACGGCGCGCCGTTCTCAATCTGGAGAGCAAGTTGCGCCGTGGACGCGAAACCGAACACAGGATGAATCCCCGTCGACTTCTCAAATTGCGGACCCAACGTCTGGAACACCTCGCTGAGGTTAGCTGCCGCCGCAACCGTGACCTCGCGCTTAGCAGTCTGCCCGCACAGGCCGGCTGCCGCGACAAGCGCGAGCAGAATTGTAACTGGCTGTTTCATACTTTCTTATTGTTGCGCGAAAGCGACACTGTCGCTCAGGGGCGACGCCTGCGGCTACCGCCCGTTGGGCAACACCAGGCTGGTTCGCCACGATCGTCGAAACCATGTGCTTCTCGGTGAAACTATTCTGCCGGGACGACCGATTCCTTTTGTCTCCCCGGCGTAATACAGTTTGAGAGCGCATGGATCTATTGCAACTATTCGACGAAAACCACGCCCCGCTGTTTCGCTTCGCATACCGGATGACCGGTTCCGTGGCGGATGCCGAGGACATCGTGCAGGAGTGCTTCCTGCAATTGCTGAAGCCGGGCGGCTCCTATGACCCGAAGCGCACGCCGATCCGAACCTACCTGTTCGGCGTGGTCCGCAATCAGTCGCTGAAGCGACGACAGACGCTCGCGGAGCCTCCCTCGGAACAGGCGCACGACAAGACACCTGAGCGTGAGTACGTACAGACGGAACTCGAAGCGGTAATCGCCCGGGCGGTGGCGGAGTTGCCGGACGGCCAGCAGGAAGTCCTGATCCTCTCGCACTTCGGGCAACTATCGCTGGCGGAGATCGCGGAAGTGATGGACATCGAAGTTACAGCGGTAAAGTCGCGCCTCCAGCGGGCGCGCGCAGGTTTGAAGGAGACGCTCGCCGCATACGCGCCGGGCGCGGGGAGAACACGATGAACGACAACGAACTCGACGAAATTCTCGGCCAGTGGAAGACTCCGGCCGTCCGAAAAGCCTGGAGCACTGACCTGCGTGACGCGCTCAACGCGCTCGAACACGGACGCGGATTCTTTCGTTGGCTGCCCCGCCTTATGCCGGTTGCCGGCAAAGGTTTGTTAGCAACCGCGGGCGCGGGAGTATTTCTGGTCGCGGTCGCCGCCGCGTTCCCTCAATCGAGCGCGTGGTTTTCCACTCCACCGCCTTATACCGTGGACGCCGAGAACATCCGCTACTCCGACAACGGCACACCGCGGATCGAAGAGTATTTCACCGCCACCGCCGATTACAGCGGCCGGAAATCGGAGATCGTTCTGTCTGCCACCTATCCCGACGACCTGCACCGCACCATACATGCGCTGTTCATGCAGTTGTTCGACCGCATCCCATGGTTACCGGACGACAACTCCGCAACTATCGCAAAGGCGCGGTTTACCGCCTATCTTAAATCGAATTGCGCCGCGCCGGAGCGCTTCACTATCGGCAACGAAACCGTGCTTGACCATCGGACCACGGTCTCTCAGAATATTGCGACCGAGTCCCCGGATGGGAAGACGGGCAAGGTCTGGAGGCTTACCTATTGGCGCGCTCCGGATCTCGGCTGTTTCACGCTTAAGAACACGACCGAGGTCCGGCAACCCGATGGCACTTTTCTGCTGACACAGGAACGACGCCCGCTCAAGGTGACGACGAGTCGCAGACAATAGGTGCATGAGTTCACTCACCGGAACCACCGCCCTCGTCACCGGCGGCTCACGCGGCATCGGACGCGCCATCTGCCAGGCGCTTGCCAAACAGGGCGCGCACATCGTCCTGCACTACAACAGCAATCGCGCGGCAGCGGAAGAAACTGCCGCCACCATCGGAACGAAAGTCCGCCTGGTTCAGGCCGATATGGGACACATCGCCGAGATCGAAAAGATGTTCGCCGATCTCGGCAATCTGCCCCTCGATTTCCTGATCAACAACGCCGGCATCTGGAGGTCTACGCCGATGGGTGGCTCAACATCCGCCGTGGTCAACGAGATGCTCGACACCAATCTGCGGGGGCCGTTTTGGGTCACGCAATGCGCGCTGCACCTGCTGAAGGATGGGGGCCGCATCGTGAACGTCTCGTCCGTAGCTGGAAGGATCGGCGTTGCCGGGGGTCGCAGCCTCTACGGCGCCACCAAGGCCGGAGTAGACTCGCTCACCCGCAACTGGGCCCTCGAACTCGCACCACGCAAAATCCTGGTCAATGCCGTTGCCCCCGGCTACATCACCACCGACATGACCGACGACTTCTTCTCCGACCCTGCCACGCTCGACCGCGTACTCCACCGCCAGCCCATGGGCAAGCTGGGAACGCCGGAAGAAGTGGCCGATGTGGTCGCCTTCCTCTGTTCCGACGGCGCGAAATTCATTACCGGTCAGAGCATCAACATCAGCGGTGGCCTTGTGATCTGATCTATCCCACCAGAGTGCCGGCCCCGGCACCCAGATCGTGGAAAAGTTCGATCAAACGCCTCGCAGGGTCTCCCCCATCTCAGCGACGAAACGTGCCAGTTCTCATATGAGTCGGTCCGAACTCCACGATCCTGGGTAATTCCGCCAGAGCATCAATCAGCGGCGGCCTGGCGATCTAAGTCTGATCTATCCCACCAGAGTGCCGGCCCGGGCGGCCAGATCGTGGAAAAGCTCGGTCAAACGCCTCGCCGGGTCTCCGTCGACCGACGGGCGAAATGCGTGTAGCATGCACTCCGAATAACCCTCGGTGTTATCCGCGTTGATTCCTGCAAGGTTCTTGTATCCCATGGACCAGTCCGGGAAAATGCGCTCCCGCAGTTGGCCTTGTCCAACGACTTGAGGCGATTCGTGGCGGTTGTCGCGCCCGATGCGGTCGAACGTCGCCTGAACCGCTTCGACAGGGCCTTCCAGAAACTGGAGGAAATACCCGTCGCGGTAAATGAGCAGGCCGGTGACACCTTTTGCAGTATTGTTGCGGCGGCTGATTTCGAGCAGTCGCTTCAGATCGAACTGGCTGAACCGCCGTGTCGCCGTGCTGAAATAGGTGAGGTAGACCAATTCGGGTCGGGAGTCGGATTCAGCACTCATGCTGTAGTTATCGGCGCAAAACCGACTTTGTAGAGGCGCAGGGTATCCGCGCCTCCCGGCGCGCTACTGCGATTGGGTAGAATTCCAACTGGAGACCGAAATGACACCGACTGAAGCTCTGCAGATGGCGAAAGACAATGGCGCGCGGCAAGTAGACATCCGCTTTGCCGATATCCCCGGCCTGCAGCACCACATCTCTTACCCGATCGGCGAGCTCAGCGAGAGTTCTTTCGTCGATGGTTTCGGCATCGATGGCTCCAGCATCCGCGGTTGGGCCGCCATCAATGAGAGCGATATGCTCCTCATTCCCGACTCGACCACAGCCTTCATGGATCCGTTCATGGAGACCCCGACGCTCGTCATGATCGGCGATGTGCGCGATCCCCTGACGCGCCAGAACTACGAGCGGGATCCGCGCTGGATCGCCAAGAAGGCCGAGTTGTATCTGCAGAACACGGGCGCCGGCGATACCGCCTTCTTCGGCGCCGAAGCCGAATTCTTCATCTTCGACAACGTGCGCTTCGATCAGAACGCACATTCGGGTTTCTATTTCATCGACGCCGAGGAAGGCCGCTGGAATTCGGGCCGCGAAAACAACAACCTCGGTTACCGCCCGCGCTACAAGGAAGGCTACTTCCCGGTGCCGCCCACCGATCATTATCAGGATCTGCGCTCTGAGATGGTCAACACCATGGAGCGCTGCGGTCTGGTGATCGAATGCCACCACCATGAAGTCGCCACTGCGGGCCAGAGCGAGATCGATCAGCGCTTCAACACGCTGGTGAAGTCGGCGGACAACATGATGACGTACAAGTACATCGTCCGTAACGTGGCCAATCAGTATGGCAAGACGGTGACCTTCATGCCGAAGCCTCTGTTCGGCGATAACGGCAGCGGCATGCATGTCCACCAGTCGCTCTGGAAGGCCGGCAAGCCCCTGTTTGCGGGCGATGAGTACGCAGGCCTGAGCACGATGGCTCTCCACTACATCGGCGGTCTTCTGAAACATGCCCGTGCGCTCTCAGCCATCATCGCGCCCACGACGAACAGCTACAAGCGCCTGGTGCCTGGCTATGAAGCCCCGGTGAATCTGGCTTACTCGCGGCGCAATCGTTCCGCGGCCTGCCGCATCCCGATGTATTCGGTGAGCCCGAAGGCCAAGCGCGTGGAGTTCCGGCCGCCAGACCCTTCGGCCAATCCTTACCTCGCCTTCGCCGCGCTGCTGATGGCGGGCCTCGACGGCATCCTCAACAAGATCGAGCCGGGCGATCCGCTCGATAAGGATATCTACGACCTCACGCCCGAGGAAATGAAATCGGTGCCCTCCATGCCGGGGTCGCTCGAAGAGGCGCTCGGTTGCCTCGAAGACGATCACCAGTTCCTGCTCAAGGGCGACGTTTTCACCGAAGAGCTGATCGAGACTTTCATCGATTACAAGCGCCGCAATGAGGCCGATGCGGTACGTCTGCGGCCGCATCCCTATGAGTTTTCGCTGTACTACGACATCTAGCCGACCGCATTAACATTCCGTAATAGCCATAAGGAAAATTCAACAACACATTTGGCCTCGCCTCGAACTTCCATTGTGGGGCCCTTTGTTCTTAATGCCTTAGCGCAATGGAATGTGCGTATCTGGCCGATTCAAAAAATCGATTTCGCTTGCGGTTCACACATCCGTAAACTGGCTACTTGAGGCTAGGGCGCGACGCCGTTCGGCGTGTCCGTCTCATGTCAAACCCAAAGGAGAATCACATGAGAGTATCGATTTGCTTGTTGGCATTGCTGTCGTTCACGGGCG
>Ga0302320_10018194_pt1 | contig 14192 bp, 7 predicted proteins | sample Bog_T0_3_FD_202130 | JGI IMG/M metagenome (GOLD analysis project Ga0302320, IMG submission 202130) | Peat permafrost microbial communities from Stordalen Mire near Abisko, Sweden - Bog_T0_3 | ecosystem: Environmental > Terrestrial > Soil > Wetlands > Peat | place: Sweden: Abisko, Stordalen Mire... | reverse complement strand
GCCAGCGACAACAGTTCGTTACTGGAAGCCCGCCTGCATCTTGGTTAGGATGTGCCTGCGGGTTCGTAGACGACGATTGTGAGCGAATTCATTGGACCCTCTGAAGGTAAAGGTACTGCATGACTCGACGGATTCGATCGACCTCGATTGTCCTAATTCAGATTCTGTGCCTGTCTTTGATTTTGATGGCCGGCGAAACGAAAGGTCAGTTGTCCGCAACCGCAGATCCCGCTTCAAAGATGAGTCTGGCCTTGCGCTGGCGCGTTGTGGACAACGGCATCCTGAAGCCTCCTTGTTGCCGGTCTGAACTCGTCTTGAGCAATCGAGGAAAGTGCGCTCTGCCCATATCCGGGTGGGCGCTTTACTTTGACTTCTTCCAGGAGATCGACTCCCTTCCCCAGGGCGCCCCGCTCACACTGCAGCATCTGAATGGAGACTTTTATCGTTTGGAACCATCATCCACGTTTCCATCCATGCAGCCAGGGGCCAGCATAGTCATACCGCTGGTTTTTCCTTCGCCGATCATCAACAAGTCCCTTGCACCGTCAGGTTTCTATGTCGTGACGATGAACCCGGACGGTACTATGGCAAAGCCGCAACCCATTACTGACGTCAGTGTTGGGAGCTTTTCTGATCCGGCACAGAACTCTCGCGGCAGCTCCGACCATTTGTCCACTTCTTCACCGGAGTTGCGATTTAGAGAGAATCAGTCTCTGACCTTGCTGCCGCCAGGGCAGGTGGGAGAAGTGCTCCCCACGCCGGTTTCCATGCAACATCTTGCTGGGGAAGCTCGGATCACCCCGCAGACCATCATTATCTGTTCCCCGCAGTTCGAAAACGAAGCAGGCTACCTGGCCGATGCGCTGCAACCGCTGCTTGGTGTGCGTCTGCGAATCGATTCGACTGCCACTGCTGAGGCATCCGAAAATCGGATCACGCTCGGCGCGCCAACTGACGAGGACTCCAGTCGACCTGGCAGCGATGAGAGCTACACGCTGAAGGTCACTGCGCCAGGAAGCATTGCGATCACCGGCAACACAGCCGCCGGAGTCTTTTATGGAATTCAGACGCTGCGCGCGCTCATTCCCGTCAGATATTATCGACAAACCCATCCGGCAGTCTCACTCCGTGCCGCTCTTGTCAGCGATGCGCCCCGCTTTCCCTACCGTGGATTGACTCTGGATGTGGCACGGCATTTTCAGTCCAAAGAAACTGTTTTCAAGCTTCTGGATGCGATGGCTTTTTACAAGTTGAACAAGCTTCAATTGCATCTGACTGACGACGAAGGCTGGCGATTGGAGATTGCAGGTCTGCCGGAGTTGACCGGAGTGGGTGGAAGACGCGGGCACACCATCAACGAGACGGATCATCTTGTTCCTTCGTTCGGCTCAGGACCGGACGCGGATTCGTTGGAGTCACATGGCAGCGGTTTCTATACGCGTGCTGATTTCATAGCCATTCTGCGTTATGCACAATTGCGGCACATTGAGGTAATTCCGGAAATTGAATCGCCGGGACACGCACGAGCTGCGATCAAATCTATGCAGGCCAGATACCATCATCTCGTTGATCGGGGAATGACTGATCATGCGCAGGCCGACCTCCTGAGCGATCCGGAAGACAAATCCAGTTATCGCTCGGTGCAGGGGTGGACCGACAATGTTATCGACGTCTGCCTGCCTTCTTCGCTGCACTTTATGGAAAAGGTGTTCGGAGAAGTTGGCGCAATCTATACGCAGGCCGGCGTGCAACTGAAAACAATCCATGTGGGTGGCGACGAAGTTCCTAATGGAGCCTGGCTGCACTCTCCTGCATGCCAACTTGTATCCAAGAATGGCTTAGACAGCGGCGCGGCGGCCCGCTTGCGCAACAACTTTCTGCGGCAGATCGATGCATCCCTGCACCGAATGGGTGTGACCACTGCGGTCTGGGAAGAGGCGCTGGTCAAGAGTAATAGCAACGGCGAGATGGTTGCAGATGGCCAGCTTCTTGATCATCATATGGTCGCCTATGCCTGGAATAACGTCTGGGGCGAAGAAGACTCCGGCGCCGCCTATATCATGGCCAATGCCGGATACGATGTGGTGATGGCGCAGGCATCGAATCTGTACTTCGATATGCCGTATAGCAAGGATCCTGACGAGCCCGGCAATCCCTGGGCGGGATATGTGGACACCAGGCAGGTCTATGAATTCACGCCGATGAATTTTTATGCCGCCGCCCGTATCGACACGATGGGAAATCCCATCCATCCATGCAGTGCATTCAAGGATCGAGTGCAACTCAGTGAAAATGGTAAACGTCATATCCTCGGCTTGCAGGGGAGCCAATGGTCAGAACATGGAAGCGATCAATCCGCTACGGAATATTTCATCTTTCCCAAGCTGCTAGCGCTGGCCGAACGTGCCTGGGCGCGGCAACCTGAGTGGGAGTCCGATTGCGATGGCTTGAACTCGGTAGCCTTTGCACGCGATTGGAATGAGTTTTCCAATCAGTTAAGCCAGAGAGAGTTGCCTCGGCTGAGCTACCTGAATGGTGGATACATGTACCGCATTCCGCCGCCCGGGGCCGTCGCAAAACAGGGCACGATCACAGCCAATACAGCCCTTCCTGGCTTCTCCATCCGTTACACGATCAATGGTGACCAGCCCGATGCGAGGTCGGCGCAGTACACGCACCCTTTTGCGGCAAGGGGAAGAGTTCAACTCCGCAGTTTCAACCCCAAAGGGCGCGGAAGCCGAACCTCGCTCATCGGGGCAGACTCAAAACCTGTAGCTCGTTAAGCCATTGATACTGCGCTCTCTGTGTGCCGGCGCAACAGTAGCACAACTGTTCGTTACTTGACGATGACGCTTGCACGCCGCGATGGGGGCCACAGGCGAAATCACGTTGTGAATGACCGTCAGAAAAAATGCAGGAGAAACTCAAATGGACGCCAGATGTCGCATCGTTCTCCCACTCATCTTGCTGGCGGTGACATCGTCGAAGATGAGGTGGTTAGCGCAGACGGTCGCTACCAGGCGACCGCACCGCAATCATCTTCTGGCGGTTGGGTGATGCAGATGGTAACTTTCTATTGAGCCGCTCCACTTGTGAAGCTGCAATCAAAGGCCCAGAAACAGGATCTGTAGCTTTAATCGCGATTTTCCGTATCTGGTTCTAGCTGGACCCAATGACGAGGCTGTCCGTTCAGAGAATCTCAGGAATGCGCATATTCGCCAATCAGGATGCCCCTTTCGCCAAATACCCCTTCGAAGCGCGAGGGCCGTTTTCATCGATGAAGGTGTATCGAAACCCGGATAGTACCCTGCGATGGCGCGACTGTCGTCGGCCTCGATGGCCAGCCAGGGTCGAGCATGCTACCCGCCACAGTCGCGGCATACGTATAACCTCCCCGTTTCGAATTGTGGCGGCCGGCATCGGAAGTCACTCGTGGGAGGAATTCACTTCAATTGCGAGGAGTCGCGGAAAGGCTGGGGCTCACTTCCTGCTGAACGCGCCCGCCAAAACGATTGGGTATGATCCTGTTCGTTCCGACGGGTGACGCATCAGATCGGACGCGCCCTCCCACCTTCTATGACGGCACGTTCGAATATCTCCGCTCGTGCGGAATTCCCGTGCTCGAATAAGGAATGCTTCCTCGCCGTTTCCGTATCCGAAACGAGCAGATTGGTTGTAACCCGAATGACGAGGCTTTCTCACTGAGATCGCGCCATTCCGATGAGCCGTGCAAAATATGCGATTGTATCGTATATTTTGTATATGTGGATTCCCCGCGATGTTGAGGCCCGCCTGAAACGCTCTGCGAAGACGCGGCCAGTGATCGTCCTGACCGGCGCCCGGCAGACCGGCAAGACCTCCACCTTCCTGCACCTTTTTCCGGGCTACGGGCTCGTGTCCCTGGATCTTCCCACTGAAGCCGAGCAGGCCGAAAAGGAGCCGGCGCGCTTCCTCCAGCGTCATCCGCCGCCCGTCATCATTGATGAAGTGCAGTATGCCCCTGGCCTTTTTCGGCATCTCAAGGTTGCTGTCGATGCCAACCGTACGCGCAACGGGCAATTCCTGCTTACCGGATCGCAGAAGTTCACCCTGATGAAGAACGTTTCCGAATCGTTGGCGGGCAGGGCCGACATCGTGGAACTGGAGACGCTCTCTTTTGCCGAGATTCGCGAAGCGCTGCCGAATACCGAACTCGAAACCGCCATCGTGCGCGGTGGTTTCCCAGAGTTGTACGCCAACCCGGACATCGATTCAGTGGCGTTCTACAATTCCTACCTTGCAACATACCTGGAGCGCGATGTGCGGGCCCTGGCCAACGTTGGCAGCCTCCGGGACTTTGAGAGGTTTTTGCGCGCTTGCGCCCTCCGCTCTGCCAACCTGTTGAACAAGGCGGACCTCGCGCGAGATGTGGGCATCGCACCATCGACGGCAAACCAATGGTTGTCCATGTTGGAAGCTTCCGGCCAGGCCGTATTGCTAGAGCCATGGTTCTCGAATCGAACCAAGTCCATCGTCAAGAGCCCCAAACTCTACATTGCCGACACTGGCCTGCTTTGCGCTCTGCTGAATATCCGATCTGAGGAAGCTCTTCGCCAATCGCCCGCGGCGGGCGCCGTATGGGAGACGTTCGTCTTCGCCCAGCTTCGGGACCGCGAACGCCGCGCCGGACGCACAGGCAGCCTCTTCTTCTGGCGCGACCGGACACGCGAAGTGGATTTTGTGGTGGATGCTGGCGGACGCCTCGAGCTGTTTGAGGCGAAGTGGACGGAACTCCCGGACCTCGGCGACACGGTCAATTTGGAATTCGTACGAAATGTGATCGGGAAGTCACTGGTGACCGCCGGCGGAGTCGTATCTCGAACCCCGAACAGCTTTCCATTTCCGAACGGATTTCGCGCGTTACCGGTGACGGAACTTGGGTAGATCAAACGAGGCTGGCCGATCGAACCAGAACAGCGAAACGGGAAAAGCGAAGTTGGATAGAATCAGGAGCAACCAATAACTTTACCCTGAGGCCATGCGTGAGACTCTGGTTTTCCCCGAGCAGCGAAGTTCCTATCTATCGGCAACTCGTCACTCAGGTTGTGCTAGCCATTCTTTGCGGCGACCTCAAGCCTGGCGATCGTCTCCCCAGCACCAGGGAGTTGGCCCGGCGCTTCGGTCTGCATCCCAACACCATCAGCGCTGGCTATCGCCACCTTCACCGGGAAGGATGGACAGAGAAGCGGCAGGGAAGTGGCGTCTTCGTCTGCAACAACACTGACCCGCCATCGACGCCCGAGCAAATCCTGGATTACCATATTGCTGGCTTCTTTCGAGCCGTTCGCGAGCTTGATCTTCCCTCCGCTGCTATCCGTCATCGTGTTGCGCAATGGCTCGCCGCTCCTCCACCGGACCATCTGCTTCTCATCGATCCCGATCTCGAACTGAGTAGGATTCTTCTCACCGAAATCAGACAGGCCACGACCTTTCCGGCACAGGGCATCTCCATTGAAGAGGCTGCAAGTCCAGAGAATCTAGCCGGCGCCATCCCGCTCTGCCGACCAAGCAAGACTCAAAGCATCCGCGCAATCCTGCCATACGGTATCGAACTCATCACACTTCAGATCCGCTCTGCGCACGGCTGGCTCAACCCTTGGTTGCCCGTTCCACAAGGTCACTTGTTCGGGGTCGCATCGCATTGGCCGGAGTTTCTCTCCACGGCGCGAACAGTGCTGATCGCAGCCGGCCTTCCCAGCGACACACTGGTTTTTCGAGATGCGCGCCAACCTCGCTGGAACCGAGGCTTGGACCAGGCAACCGCCATCCTGTGCGACGCCTACACCGCAACCACACCGTCCATGCCGTCGAAGCCCCACATCCTCATCTTTCCAATCCTGGCGGACTCCACCCTCGCAGACCTTGCTCGCTATTCGAACCCCTCGACCGCTTTGTGACGATTCAGAAACTGTACTAAGCCTCATTTGTGTCCCCGCGAAACTCGGTAACTTCACCTCATCGGTCGGCTTCTTCAAGGGGTTATCAAACATGGACACTTCACTTAACCAGACGGCAATCGCTCTCGACGACCAGGCTCTGTCGAACAGCTCTCCACGCCCGGAACGCGGATTCTGGTCGCTCATCGTCACTCAGTTCCAGGGCGCCTACAGCGACAACATCCTCCGCAATCTCTTGCTTTCCATGATCGTGGGCATGGGCCTCAGCCGGAACGAGCGCGAGACGTTCGTTTCAGTGATCACGTTCCTCTTCTCCGTTCCTTTCATCCTGTTGAGCATGCCCGGCGGTTGGCTTGCCGACCACTTCAGCAAACGCCAAATCACCATCTGGACCAAAGTAATGGAGCTTGGGTCCATGCTAGTAGCAACGGCAGGGCTGGCAACGCACTCTCTCACGCTGTCACTCGTGGCACTCACCCTGGTTGCCTCGCAAGCCGCGCTCTTCGGCCCCTCGAAGTACGGTTTGCTGCCGGAACTCCTTCCGGCCAAGCGGCTCTCCTGGGGCAATGGAGTCATTGAGCTCGGAACGTTTCTTGCCATCATCATCGGCACTGTCACCGGTGCCACTCTGGCGGAGCGCCTCCATGGGCGCGAGGTGTACGCCGGCTATGTACTGTTGGGACTTGCGCTCGTTGGCCTGTTGACCAGTCTTGGCATTGACAAGGTCCCTGCCGCCGCGCCCACCAAGCAATTCCGGTTTAACATCGCCGGTGATCTCTGGCGCCAGATCAAGGTCATGCACAACGATCGACCTCTCTTTCTGGCGGTGGCCGGCAACACCTACTTCTGGTTCCTCGGCTCCCTGCTCTTTTCGACCATCGTAGTCTACGGCCCAGACGTTCTGCACATCGGCCAGACCAGGACCGGTTACCTCAATGCGACCCTGGCCCTGGGCATCGGTATTGGCAGTATGGCTGCCGGTTACCTGAGCGGCAACAAGATCGAATATGGGCTTATCCCGCTCGGCTCCATCGGAATGACCTGTACCGGACTCATTCTGGGCGCAACGCATCATGGGCTAATCGGTTCCGCCGTGCTGCTCGGTCTGCTCGGCTTCTTTGCGGGCTTCTTCGCCGTACCCGTCAACGCGCTTATCCAGCATCGTCCGGCGGAGAAGGACAAGGGTGGCATCATTGCCGCTGCCAACCTGCTTTCCTTTGTAGGCATTGCGCTCTCTGCGGGCGTCTACTACATCTTCACTACGTACATTCACCTGGATCCACGCGGAGTCATAGTAGCAGCCTCCTTCATCACAGCCGCCGGAACAATCTATGTGTTGATGTTGTTGCCCGAATGGTTTGGCCGCCTGATACTCTTCTTCGTCACACACACCATTTATCGCGTGCGCGTAATAGGCCGCGATAACTTCCCGGAGAAGACCGGCGCTCTGCTGGTCTGCAACCACATGTCGTTTGTCGACGTCGCGTTGCTCGTTGCATCGACCGACCGGCTCATTCGCTTTGTGATGTACCAGGGGATCTACGATGTGCCGATCATCAAGCCGTTCGCGCGCATGATGAAAGCCATTCCGATTTCGAGCGAACTGCATCCACGCGAAATGATTACGTCTCTGAAGGTAGCCAGCGATGCGCTTCGAGACGGCGAAATTGTGTGCATTTTCGCGGAGGGACAGATCACCCGCACCGGCCAGCTGCTGCCATTCCGGCGCGGCCTTGAGCGCATCATCAAGGGCCTCGACGTTCCCATCATCCCCGTCAACCTTGATGGCGTGTGGGGCAGCATCTTCAGCTTTGAGCGCGGACGGTTTCTCTGGAAGATGCCCCGTCGCATTCCCTATCCAGTCACCGTCAGCTTCGGCAAACCGATGCCGGCCACTTCCAGTGCAATCGAGGTGCGCGCTTCCGTGCAGGATCTCCAGGCCACCGCATTCCAAGGACGCAAGCACAGCATGAAGACACTGGACCGCGCCTTTGTCAGCACCGCAAGGCGGCATCCCCGGCGCTTCATGATGGCTGATGGGAAAACGCCTCGCGTGACCTTTGCCTCCGCCCTCACCAAGACATTGTTCGTCGCTCTCCGCCTGCGTAGACACATCGGCCAGCAACAGATGGTGGGCATGCTGCTGCCGCCGTCTGTGGGTGGAGCGCTCACCAACTACGCACTCATGCTGATGGGAAGAATCCCCGTCAACCTCAACTACACTGCATCGAGCGAAGTCATCGCCTCATGCGCGTTGCAATGCGGTATTGATACGGTCATCACTTCTAAGGCGTTTGTCGAACACTTCCCCAATCTCGTCATCCCTGGGCGGACGCTATTTCTAGAAGACGTCCTCAGTTCGCCAAAATCTCTTGAGAAGCTTCACGCCCTCGCGTTGGCGTTGCTTTCGCCTGCGTCGCTGCTAAGGCGAATGATCGGCGCGGCCGCAAAGCCTTCTTCTGCGAAGTCCGAACTCCAGGCGAATCTCGATGCTCCGGTCGATCAGCTTGCAACGGTGATCTTCTCCAGCGGCAGCACAGGCGATCCCAAAGGCGTGATGCTCACGCACTCCAATATCGTGTCGAACATTCAGCAGGTTTCGCAAGTGTTCATGCTCGGCGGCAGGGATAAGATCCTCGGCATTCTGCCCTTCTTTCACTCTTTTGGATTCATGGCTGGATTGTGGCTTCCGGCGGTGAATGGCGTCGGCGTTGTCTTCCACCCCAATCCTCTGGATGCGCAGGTCATCGGCCACTTGGTGGGCCAATATAAAGTGACCTTCCTTGTCGCGACGCCAACTTTCTTGCAGGCCTACATTCGCCGCTGTTCCCCGGAAAACTTCGGGTCCCTGCAGTATGTTCTTGTCGGCGCTGAAAAGCTGCCCGAACGCATTGCAGTCGCCTTCGAGGATATCTTCGGCATTCGTCCACTGGAAGGCTATGGCTGCACCGAATGCTCTCCGGTCGTGACCGTGAACAGCCGCGATTTTCGCGCTCCTGGCTTCCGCCAAGTAGCAGCACGGCGAGGGAAAATCGGCCATCCGCTGCCCGGCATTTCCGTCCGCATTGTTGACCTCGATACGGGCGCGCCCGCTGCGCCCGGTTCCTCAGGGATGCTGTTGGTTAAGGGCCCAAACGTGATGAAAGGCTATCTTGGCAAACCGGAAAAGACGGCCGAGGTCCTGCACGAGGGTTGGTACACGACAGGCGACGTGGCCATGATGGAAGAGGATGGCTTCCTGACCATCACAGACCGCCTTTCGCGCTTCAGCAAGATCGGCGGCGAGATGGTGCCCCACATTCGGATTGAAGAGAAGCTGCAGGAACTCGCCGAAGCGACCGAACAGGTCTTCGCTGTTACAGCACTTCCCGATGATAAGAAGGGCGAGCGGCTTGTCGTGCTCTCCACGCTCTCCGTAGACAGACTCACCCCGGTAATTGAGAGGCTAACGCGCAGCGATCTGCCTGCACTCTGGAAGCCAAAACCCAATCACTTCTTTCGCATTGATGCGTTGCCAATGCTGGGTACGGGAAAGATGGACTTGAGAGGAATTAAAACCCTAGCATCTTCTCTTGCGCCGCAGCAGGAAGCATAGAGGGGTCTTCGATTTCATCGGGCAGCAAGTTGTCTTTCTGGTCATTGGAGTTCATCAATATGGAAATCGTCGTGGTTTTGCTCGCCTGTTTCGTGCTCGGGATTCCCGTCATTGCTATCGTTGCCCTGGTTCGGTCCGGAACAATTCGCCAACTTCTCGAGGAGACGAACACCGAGCTGCGCGGAGAACTCTCCGATCTTCGTTCTGAAGTTGCGAACCTTCGCCGCGACTTTTCACGACTTTCCGGCAGCGTGTCACAACAAGCGGCATCCGCGTCCGTATATTCAACCGAGACCGTGACAGAAGCTTCGCCAGTCATGGCATCAGCGAAGGAGAGGGCCGCGGCAAAGCCGATTGCAGTAGAGCCGCCGACGCGGACTATCCCACAGGCTCCGCCTTTACTCGTTCAAACTCCTGCTATTCCTCCCCCGCCTGTTGCCGTCAAACCCGTTTCTTTTGCTGCTGAGTTGTCCGAAGCACCGGCGTCTGCGGCGCGTCCAGCAACTTCACCCATATCCAGGCTCGTTCCTGCGCATCAATTTAGAGAGGAATCGAAGGATTTCGTCGAGTCGGTCTCTACACCTATTCTCCCCGATGCGGCGCAGTCCTACAAAGATGCGGGTGTTCCTTATTCGCTCCAGGCAGCCGCGCTCTCGTTTACATCCGACCCTCCGCGCAAGACATTTGCCGATCGCCTTCGCTCCACCTTGCCGTTTGAAGAACTGCTCGGCATGAACCTCTTCGCCAAGCTCGGTATCATCCTGCTCGTTCTCGGCTTTGCGTTGCTCGGCCGCATGGCGCTGATCGCCATGGGTCCCGGTCAGCGGGTTTCTCTCATCTATACAGCTTCCATCGCGCTGCTCGGCGGTGGCGTATGGCTCGAACGGAAGGAACGCTACCGCCTCATCGGCCGCGCCGGCATTGGTGGCGGATGGGCCCTGCTCTTCTTCACCACTTACGCCATGCACCACGTCTCCGCCATGGCCGTGCTCGCATCCAACACTCTCGACTGCGTACTGATGCTACTCGTAGCCATCAGCATGGTGGCGCACACCATCCGCTACAAGTCGCAAGTCGTCACAGGCCTCGCATTTCTTCTCGCTTTTTCGACCGTGGCCCTCAGTCAGGACAGTATCTACGCTCTCGTCGCGGGCGTTATCCTCGCCCTCGGCATAGTCGCCATCGGGCTTCGGATGAACTGGTACGAACTCGAAGTCTTCGGGATCCTCGCCAGCTATGCAAATCACTTCTATTGGCTCTACAAGCTCTTTCCCGATGGACTCGCTGGCCATGCCTTTCCTCAGTTCTGGACAAGCGTCATCATCCTCCTGCTCTATTGGGTCGTCTTCCGCATCTCTTACATCGTCCGCACCATTCGCAGTCCCCGCGACGAAACCATCTCATCGCTGGCAGCATTGCTGAATACTATGTCGCTTCTGGTCGTGATGAAGTTTCAATCCACGCGGCCTGAGCTGGCCTTCTACGCATTGCTTGGCTTAGGCGCAGTGGAGTTTTTCTGCGGCCAATTACCGCCCTGCCGTCGCCGTCGCAACGCATTCAAGCTGCTCACCATCGTCGGAACGATGCTAATGTTCGCCTCCGTTCCCTTCCGGTTCAGTGGCAACAGCATCGCGCTTTTCTGGATGATCGCTGCCGAACTGCTCCTGATCGCAGGCATCATCCAAGCGGAAGTCGTTTTCCGCCGCCTTGGTTTGATTGCGGGCACACTTACCGGCTTGCTGGTGATCTACGAAGCGCGCTCCATTATTGACCTGCGGCAGCACTCCGAGTCGCCCCTTACGCGCGATGGCATCCTTCTCCTTACGGTGAGCTTGCTGTTCTGCATCAATGCGCAGTTCATCCGCCGCAAGTGGGACGAGAAGTTTGTCTCCATTGATGCTCCGCTCGCCACGGTCCAGGGATACCTCGGCGCCGTCACCGCCGTCTTTGGTGTGTGGGCTGTCTTTACGGCCGACTGGACAGCCCTCGGCTGGGCAGCCCTATTCCTTGCCGCCGCAACCGGCAAGCGCCGCTTGAATGATAACCACCTGATGGTGCAGGCCGGGGCGCTTGCCGCGTTGGTGCTCTTCCGCTGCGAGGCAATCAACTGCCACTTTGATATCCAATACCCGCATCACATCGCAGCGCGTTTTATCACGCTGCCGATCCTTGCCATCGCGTTCTACACGGCTGCCTGGCTCCTCTCAGGTGTTGACGACCTGCGCATTCATTTGCGCATGTTTTCCCTCTGGGCCGCATCCCTCTTGCTGGCGGTCCTTCCCTGGCTCGACGTGTCGCAACCATGGGTGGCTCCGGTCTGGGCCGGGTTCGCCGTCGTGCTCGCTCTCATCGCTCGCCGCATCCGGCTGCCGCAATTCAGTTATCAGGAACATGCGCTCGCCGTCGCAGTGACTGCCCAACTCATCGCCGTCAATATGGACGCATCTTCCGCCGTTGTGCGCTACGTTCCGATCCTTGGTTGTGCCGCCGCCTTCTATGCCATCTCCCGCCTCTGTACGATGAAAGAGGCTCCCTATGCCCGCTCCGCTGCATGGTCTCACACCTGGTTTGCCACGGCACTCGTCGCTGCGCTCGCTTGGCACGAGTCTCCGCAGCCGTGGCTCGCCGCTATCTGGGCGCTCTTTGCCCTTGCTCTCGTTATTGTCGACCGCATCTTCAGCGTTGAAGAACTTCCATACCAGGCGCATGTTCTTGCCCTCCTTGCCGTGGTGCGCGCCGTCACGCTGAATCTCTACCTGCGCGACCAGTGGCACGGTATCGATCTGCGCCTCATCACCGTCGGCATCCTTGTTGCCGTGCTCTACGCGCTGGCACGCTGGATTCGCCTACCTGAATCGCTGCGTTATTCCGATGCTCGTCACGCGTATACGTGGCTCGCATCCGGTCTAGCCGCATGGATGATGTGGGGCGAAGTCAAGCCAGTCGGCCTGGCGCTTGCCTGGGCCGTCTTCGGCTTGCTCCTGTTCGAAATCGGTGCCTGGAAGCATGAGAGGCAGCTTCGCTTCCAGGCATTCGGATTGCTCATCGCAGCTTTCGTGCGCATCTTCTTCGTCAATCTTACGGCTGCGGCACTGCCGGGCGAAGCTCTCAGCCCACGGGTCTACACCATTGTTCCAATGGTGATGATCTACTTCTATATCTGGACCCGGCTCCAGCCCGGCAAATCCGAAGTGAACGCAAGAGGCTGGTCTCCTGCAGACCTCATCGCCTACTTCGGAACGGGGAGCATTGTCGCTCTTCTCTACTTCGAAGTGTCCTCGGATTGGATCGTGGCGGCGTGGGCCATCCTCACCCTCGTGTTAACCGCGTCTGCCCTCATCCTCGACAGATCCGTATTCCTGCAGCAGGCCATCCTCATTGCCGCCGCCGTCGTCGGTCGAAGCTTTGCTCACAACATCTTCGCAGGAAGCTACTTCACATCGGATGGCTGGCACGGCCGATTTTCCATCCTCTCCATCACCGCAGCCATTCTGTTGAGTGCGCTTCCCCTCGCCTTCCGACTGCGCGCGCGTTGTAAGGACCGTGAGTTCACCGCGATCGATCGATCTCTCGGCATCCAGCATCCCGAACAGATCTTCTTCTTCGCGCCCATACTTATCGTCAGCGTAATGATCGCCGTCAAAATGAACGCGGGCATGGTTACGCTCTCCTGGGGAATCGAAGGCTTGGCCGTGATCGTGCTGGGTCTGCTCGTCACCCAACGCAGCTATCGCCTAACGGGCCTGTTCTTGCTTCTGGTCTGTGTCGGCAAGATCGTAGTACACGATGCGTGGCTGCTCGGCGAGCGCGACCGCTACACCACCTTCATCGTTCTCGGAGCGGCGTTGACCCTCGTCTCCACCTTGTACGGCAGGTACCGCGAGACCGTGAGGAAGCTGCTATGAAGCGCCTTCTGTCTCTGCTTATCATCCTTCTCGCGGCCGGAGCCGCCCTCTATTTCGCGCAACACAGGGACGCGCGGGATGCGGTCAGCTCCAATGCCGTCGTCGATGTGGCGGCCGATCTTCAGCGTGATGTCACTCGTGTCCCCATGCGTGTCACGCGACTTTCCGACGCCGACGAGGTGCGCATTGGAGATGAACTCGCGCGGCGATACGGGCTATCCACCGCGCCCCAGACTCCAGAGATGTCCTCGGCACAGGACCACATCAACCAGGTAGGCGCGCGCGTTGCCGCCCATGCTCGACGCAAACTTCTCTTTCACTTTTACCTGGATCCAAGCCCCGATTTCATTAACGCTTTTGCCCTGCCTGGCGGCCATGTTGTAGTAGGCCTCGGACTGATCAACCAAATGAAGAGCGAAGATGAGGGCGCGAACGGCAATTCAAATTGCAACCTCCGGATTGCTGTTTCTTTATCTGGTGCCGGAGATTGTTTTTGCTTTGAAGCCCGGAGCGGGTTGGAGTCCACTGCTTCAGGAAGCCGGATGGCGCAGGCAGATCGGCGTCCAGATACTATTGCTGATTGCCGTGCCTGGAGTCTCCGCTGCAATGGAGTTTGCCGAGCGCGGCCACGGTACGCCAATCCCTTATGATCCGCCTCAGCGGTTGGTCACTAGCGGAATGTATCGATATTGCGCCAATCCAATGCAAATGTCCTGTGCTCTGGTCATGTTTCTCTGGGCCGGCATGCTCCAGAAC